>Ga0310694_10001955_pt1 | contig 22122 bp, 19 predicted proteins | sample 174DNAGHGhighgp2_FD_203884 | JGI IMG/M metagenome (GOLD analysis project Ga0310694, IMG submission 203884) | Sheep rumen microbial communities from Palmerston North, Manawatu-Wanganui, New Zealand - 1742 DNA GHGhigh gp2 (v2) (version 2) | ecosystem: Host-associated > Mammals > Digestive system... | reverse complement strand
TTCCTCTCATGTCGGGGTGGCCGTAGACTTGGAATGGTGTCTCGGTGCCGCGTCCCACGCTGACGATGCTGCCCTCAAAGAAACAGAGAGTAGGGTAGAGGTATACCGATTCCCAGTTGGGCAAGTTGGGCGAGGGGCGAACGGGCAGTTCATAGATGGCGTTGCGGTTGTAGTTATTAATAGGTATTACGGTGAGGTCGCAACGGACACCGTTTTTGAGCCAGCCTTCGCCGTTCACCATCTTGGCATACTCGCCGATGGTCATGCCGTAGACCACGGGTACTTGGTGCATCCCCACAAACGACTGGTTCTCAGTTTTCAGCACAGGACCGTCCACATAAAAGCCGTTGGGATTCGGTCGGTCGAGGACGACGACGGGAATGTCGTTTTCGGCGGCGGCCTCCATCACATAGCTCATCGTGGAGATGTAGGTGTAGAACCGCACCCCGACATCTTGCAAGTCAAAGAGGATGAGGTCGATGCCTTGGAGCATTTCAGGCGTAGGCTTTTTGTTTTTTCCATAGAGCGAGACGATGGGCAAGCCTGTTTTTATGTCCTTGCTACTGTTCACTTTTGCACCCGCGTCGGCGGTGCCACGGAACCCATGTTCGGGCGTGTATATTTTCCGCACGTCGATATCCAACGAAAGCAGGGTGTCCACCAAATGCGTGTTGCCGACAATGCTGGTTTGGTTGCCGACCACACCCACACGCTTGCCCTCGATAAGTGGCAGGTAGCCATCGAGTTGCATGGCAGCAGAGACGTAATGCGCTTTGTCGACAAAGGCGACGCGAGGCGAAAAGGCACTTGTTACTTGTGTCTCCTCCATCTTGAAGACTTGGGCTTGGCATTGCGACAGGAAAGCGCAAAACAGCAAGGCAAAGGAAAAGAAATGTCGATTCATCCGAGTTTTATTTTTACTTTTGCAAAATTATTGAAAAACCTGCAAATGTCGGGCCCAAAATTCATAGCCAACCGAATTTTTTCGCTTTCGAAGGAAAATCTTTCTTCGACGGTGATGCGTTTGGCCGTCGCGAGTGTGGCTTTGGCCATCGTTGTGATGCTCATTGCATGGGCGGTCGTGGTGGGCTTCAAGAACCAGATTCGCGACAAGGTCATCGGCTTTGTGGCTCCGATACATGTGCAGTCGTTGGACAAGAACGAGTCGGTGGAAGAGACGCCTTTTGTCTTAGACTCATTGTTAATCAGTCGATTGAATTCCATTGAGGGCATTGCACATTACCAACAGGTGGCCAATAAGGCAGGCATGATCAAAACCGACGACGAGATTCAAGGTGTGGTGCTGAAGGGCGTGGATGAGAATTATGACTGGACCTATTTCTGCAACTGTCTGCTGGAAGGTAAAATACCTGTGTATCATGCTGATGAACGCTCCAGCGAGGTACTGGTTTCCAAAGTGATTGCTAACAAGATGCTGCTCAATGTAGGCGACGATGTCCGTGTGTGGTTTATTGACAAAGACCAGCAGGCGCGTGGACGGAAATTCACGGTTTCAGGCATCTTTGAGACGGGACTCTTTGAGTTTGATGAGCGTTTTGTCTTCGCCGACCTCAATCAGATCCGTAAGCTGAACGGTTGGGAGGATAATGAAGCGGGACTTTTGGAAATTGCATTGAACGATGATATCGATGTGGGTCAAGTCAATGAGAAACTGTACTATACGCTGCCCTCTGAATTGGCTTCCTACACGGCCCGACAAAGCAATCCCCAAATCTTCGACTGGCTCGATTTGTTGGATACTAATGTCTGGCTCATTATGGCTTTGATGCTGCTCGTGGCAGGCATTACGGTGATTAGTATGTTGCTGATTATCATTATCGAAAGGACATCTACCATTGGTCTTTTGAAAGCTATGGGTGCGAGCAACAAATTCGTCCGTGAGGTTTTTTTGCGTCGCTCGTTGCGCATCCTGCTCATCGGAATGCTCATTGGCAACATGATCGGTTTGGGATTCTGCTTCTTGCAGCATTATACTGGTTTCATCAAACTGGATGCTGCTACCTATTATCTCTCCGCTGTGCCTATCGAGTTGCATGTCAGCACTGTGGTTTTCATCAATTTGGGCACTTTCCTGCTTTGGGTTTTAATGCTGCTGATTCCCACCTCGGTCATCAATCGCATTACTCCCACCAAGTCGATTCGATTTGAATAATTAAAATTTCTGCTTTTTTTCCTGCCGTTCCAATAAAATGCCTATCTTAGCGGCCAAATCAATAAAGCTATGATGAAAGACTTTACCATTGTGCCGTTGAAAGGCTACGGTGAGATTCCTTTCGGAATGACCCTTGACGAGACAGTCAAACTGTTGAACATGCCCGATTTCTATGAGGAACTGAGCGATATGGAAGAAACGGGCAATCGTTCCATTTATTATGAGTATGATTCCATCCAGACGAACATCTATTTCGAGGGTGTCACAAAGTCGGTGGTTGCTTGCTTTGAGACTGAAAATGAAGCGGCTACGTTGTATGGCAAGAAGGTGTTCGACCTCAACAAAGATGAAGTTGTCAAAGTAATGAAAGACAACGGCTTCAAGGAGATGGAGGAAGAGACAGAAGACGGCGAGTTGCGTGTTTCTTTTGAGGAAGCCATGATCGACTTCTTCTTTGAAGGCGACAAAATCAGCGCCGTGAGTTGGGGCGTGCTTGTCGACGAGCAAGGAGACATCATTTGATTTTTTTCAAGCAGAATTCGCAAGATACGCAAAAGCCTGCCGGACAAAACCGATTTGTGTTGGTATATAGCATCGACAAATTCCTATAATTCAGCGATTTCTGCGTGCAAAATATAAACTTAATGAGAAGCACTAAAATTCAACAAAAATACGACGCTTTTGTAGCCTATTTTGAGGGACACATGCCAGTGGCTGAGACGGAGTTGGAATATAAAGACCCGTATCAGTTGCTTGTGGCGGTCATCCTCTCGGCGCAATGCACCGACAAGCGCGTCAATATGACTACACCGACTCTTTTCCAGCGTTTCCCTACGGCGCAAGACATGGCTAAGTCATCGGTTGAGGAGATTTACACCTATATCAAAAGCATTTCCTATCCCAACAACAAGGCCAAGAACCTATTGGGCATGGCGCAAACCTTAATGCGCGATTTCAATGGTATAGTACCCAATAATCTGGAAGACTTACAGAAATTGCCGGGCGTGGGGCGCAAGACCGCCAATGTGATGATGGCCGTGGCCTTCGACAAACCCGCTATGCCAGTCGATACGCATGTTTTCCGCGTTTCTAACCGCATTGGCTTGACCAAAAACTCAAAGAATGTGTTGGAAACCGAAAAGACCTTGGTCGCGCATCTACCCCTGGAGGTGATATCCAAAGCACACCATTGGCTGATCCTGCACGGACGCTATGTTTGTTTGGCACGCAAGCCGAAATGCGAACAATGTGGTATTGCTGGGATATGCGACTATTATTTCAAGAATTTGAAAATCAATCAATAAAGCATTATGGAAGAACACGAATACAACGAACAACCCAAAAAAAGAAGAAGAACTGGAAGAAAGATTTTGCTCACTTTGCTATCCATCATCGTATTGGCTTTGGCTGGTTTCATCTATTTTAAGTTCTATTTTGTCTTTGGCGAAGGCGTAAAGGCTGGCGAACTTAACCGTATCGTATACAAAGGTTATGTCTTCAAAACCTACGAGGGAATTCTCATCCAAGCAGGTTACAACAACCAGTCTCACACTTCGGGTGTTCAGTCAAACACCTTTGATTTTTCAGTAGCCGATGAAAAGGTGGCGCATCAATTGGAAACCTGTGCTGGTAAACACATCCAAGTGCATTACAAGGAGTACAAAGGTACGTTGCCATGGCGCGGTATGCAGAAATACGTGGTTGACAGCATTTATTCGGTCAGTAGTAGCCTAAACGAGCCCGATGAAATGCCAGTAACGGTGCCTGCTGAAATTCTTTAGTTACTCCGCGAAACCTCCAATTTCCCGATTTCCACCTCATTGTTCTCGGAAATAATCTCAATCCAGGTGTTGTCTTCGCTGAACCACTTGTATTGTGACCCGATGCGGAAGATGAAGGTCTTCTCTTCTTCAGTTGCTGCAATAGGTAGCACGAAACCACCATTCTTGCCGCCTGCACCACCGAAGGAGACAATCATCGGGAAGGTCTTCTCGGGATGCGGGTTACGCACTTTGATGATGATGTAGTTGGAACGACGCACGGAAACGTCAATTTTGTTGAACTCGAAACGGCGAGCCTCACCTGCTGCAAGGGTGATGTAGTCGCTGTTCAACTCATAGAGCTTGTTCTGCTCGATGATTTCGCCTATGCGGGCAATCATCTCAGTGGGGTAGGTCTCCAGGCCAAGTTCCTCAGCTTTGGTGTAGGCTTCTATAGCCTTGTCGAAGGTGTTGGTCTTGAAGTTGGCATCACCTTCCTTAATGAAGGCATTATATTGTGTCCTCAAGGCAGCGATACGGTCGCTTTCTGCTTTTTCTGCAGCGGCAAGCTGAGTGGCAGCCGTTGAGTCTTCGGGTTTGTAGGCCAAAGCCGTCTGATAGTGCGTGATGGCCTCGGCAAATTTTTCAGCGTTCATGGCACTGTTGCCAGCGTTCATGGCATTGTTGAAGTTGGCTTCCAACTCTGCCGCCATTTGGGCGAAGATACCGTCGATTTCCTGTATCTTGGCAGTGGCAATCGCGTTGCCTGCATCAAAGTTCACGACTTCTTGGTACTTGACCTTTGCGTTTGCGTAATCCTCTTGGTTGAACAAAGCATCAGCTGCATCCAGCATAGTATTGATGGTGGCCTGGCGTTCGGCTTCGGCGGCAGCCAAAGCGGCCTGACGTGCGGCTTCTTCCTCAGCAGCTATGCGCGCGGCCTCGGCTTCGGCGGCTAAACGAGCAGCCTCTTGTTCGGCAGCAATTCTTGCAGCCTCTTCTGCGGCCAATCGAGCAGCTTCCTGCTCTGCAGCAATCCTAGCAGCCTCTTGTTCGGCGGCGATACGGGCGGCTTCGGCCTCGGCGGCCAACCTTGCAGCTTCCGCTTCTGCGGCAAGTCTTGCGGCCTCTTGCTCTGCGGCGATACGGGCGGCCTCAGCTTCGGCGGCCAAACGCGCAGCTTCTTGTTCGGCAGCGATTCTTGCAGCCTCTTCAGCATTCTGCTCAGCGATGAGCGGATCAAGACGGGCAATCATGTCGGTGGCATAGGCATCACCTTTCACCACTGCCAAAGCACTCTGATATTGGGCTTTGGCTTCCTTGTAGGATTTGTTTTCATAAAGTTGGTCGGCTACTGCAATGATGCCGTTGTATTGGTCGGCAATGCTCTTTGCGCTTTGGAATTCATTGCGCTTGGCATTGGCTTCAATGTCGTTGGGGAAGAGCTCCAAAGCTTGGTTGAGTTTATCAATGGCGGCTTCATAGTTCTTGCGCAGTCCATACTGTCGGGCTTCCTCCATGAGGTTGTCGAAACGAGTGACCTTTTCGGTGTAGAGCTGCTTTTTCTGTCTGGCCTCGGCCAGTTTCTCCTTAGGCAGCTTGTCGTTGGGGAAAAGCTCGATGGCGGTCTCAAATTGCATGATGGCAGCGTCGAAGTTATCTTCGGCCAGCAAGCTCTCACCTTGGCTCATAGCGGTGTCGAAGGCGTCTTGTTTGTCTTGACGCTCTTTCAAAATGGCACGTACAGCCTCAGCTTGACCGCTAACATATTTGTCGTTGGGGAAAACCTTTAAGGCTTGCTCGTATTCCGCCAAAGCTTCCTCGTATTTCTGTTGACCATAGTATTGGTCGCCGGCATCCAAATGGGCATAGAATACTTCCTGCCGTGCACCGTCTTCTTGAATCTTCTTCACGGTTTCATCCAACTTCTTTTTGGCTGTCGGGTCGTTGGCCTTTTGCTTCAATGCCATCTCGAAATAAGTCTTTGCGCTGATGTAGTCCTTGGCCGTGAACTTGTCGTTGCCTTTCCTCATCAACGACTCGTACGACTCGGTGTTTTGGGCTTGGACGAAATTGGTACTCAAAAGGAGCGAAGTACCGAACAATAAGGTAAATATGAGTTTTTTATTCATCAATTCTGATTTTAATCTCTTTTTAACGGGCAAATCCTTTGATTATTGCCCTCACTCAAATCTTAAATCTTTGAATCTTTAAATTTTAAATCTTTAAATCTTAAATCAAACAATTTTTCCGTCTTTGATAGTAATGGTGCGATCTGACATTGCGGCCAATGTTGGGTTGTGGGTGACGATGACAAAAGTTTGGTCCATTTCGTCGCGGAGGCGGAAGAAAAGTTTGTGTAACTCTTCTGCCGATTTCGAGTCGAGGTTGCCCGAAGGTTCGTCGGCCAGCACCACTGCGGGCTGGTTGATGAGGGCGCGTGCCACGGCAATGCGTTGTTGCTCGCCACCCGAAAGCTCAGAAGGTTTGTGAGTTTTCCTGTCGGTTAGATTCAGGTATTCAAGCAATTTTTCGGCTTTTTCGGTGGCTTCTTTCTTGCCCATGCCGCCAATGTAGGCAGGAATGCAGATGTTCTCAAGAGCTGTGAATTCGGGCAAGAGGTGGTGGAACTGGAACACGAAACCAATCTTTTGGTTGCGGAAAGCGGCCAATTGGGTGTCGTTCAGTTTGCCCACTTCGGTGCCGTCGATGATGAGCTGTCCTCGGTCGGCCTTGTCCAGTGTACCGATGATGTGGAGCAGGGTGGACTTGCCCGCGCCCGAAGCTCCAACGATGCTCACGATTTCCTTCTTGTTGATGTGGAGGTCGATGCCTTTGAGCACTTCAAGGCTGCCGTAGGATTTATGTATGCCAGTCGCTTGAATCATACCTTATCATATTAGGCCGCAAAATTACGAAAAATATGTGTATCTTTGCAGACTTTGCAAAACGATATCGATTGTGGATTTCAAACTAGTCTCTGATTTTCAGCCTACTGGCGACCAGCCCGAAGCCATCAAGCAGTTGGTGGACGGATTGCAACGAGGTGACCATGCCCAAACGCTGCTTGGCGTGACGGGTTCGGGCAAAACTTTCACTATAGCCAATGTGCTTGCCCAGGTGAATCGACCAGCCTTGGTGCTGAGCCATAACAAGACGTTGGCTGCTCAGCTCTATGGCGAGTTCAAACAGTTTTTCCCTGAGAACGCAGTGAATTATTTTGTCTCATATTACGACTATTATCAACCTGAGGCGTTTATTCCTGCCACCAATACCTATATAGAAAAAGACCTTGCCATCAACATGGACATTGATAAGATGCGTTTGGCGACAACTTCAGCCTTGCTTTCTGGTCGGCGCGACATCATAGTGGTCTCCTCGGTTTCATGTCTTTACGGTATTGGCAACCCAGACGATTTTGGCAAAAACATTATCTATTTGGAGCGTGGAATGAAGATCAGTCGCGACGAAGTGGCCAAGGCTTTGGTCGGGGCATTGTATGTGCGCAATGAGATAGAATTCACGCAGGGCAAGTTCCGGGTGAAAGGGGAGACGATGGATGTGTTTCCCGCCTACGCCGATTATGCCTACCGCATTGTGTTTTGGGATGACGAGATAGACAGTTTGGAGATGCTCAATCCCGTGACGGGTAGGAGAATGGAGGAACTCTCTGAGTTGACCATCTTCCCCGCCAATATCTTTGTGACTTCACAAAGTAAGTTGAACTCTGCTGTTGCAGAGATCCAAGACGATATGTTCAAGCAGGCCGGGTATTTTCGTGAGATTGGTAAGAATTTGGAAGCCAAGCGCTTGGAAGACCGTGTGAACTATGATATAGAGATGATGAAAGAACTGGGTTATTGCTCTGGCATTGAGAACTATTCGCGTTATTTCGATGGGCGTAGCCCGGGAACACGGCCGTTCTGCCTGCTTGATTATTTCCCTGATGACTTCATCACCATCATCGACGAGAGCCATGTCACCATCCCACAAATCCGTGGCATGCATGGCGGTGACCGTTCGCGCAAGCAGACCTTGGTGGAGTATGGATTCCGCTTGCCCTCTGCATTGGATAATAGACCTTTGCAGTTTGATGAGTTTGAAGCACTTACAGGGCAGACCATCTATGTCAGTGCCACACCTGCCGATTTTGAGTTGCAGCAAAGCGAGGGCGTGTATGTGGAGCAACTGATCCGCCCAACGGGCTTGCTCGACCCAGTCATTGAAGTGCGCCCTAGTTTGAATCAAGTCGATGACCTCATTGATGAGATTCATAAGGTGACAGAGAAAAACCAACGTGTGTTGGTCACCACCTTGACGAAACGCATGGCTGAGGAATTGAATACCTATCTCAACGGCTTGAAAATCAAGACACGGTACATTCACTCCGATGTGGATACCATGGAGCGTGTGGAGATCCTACAAGGTCTGCGTATGGGCGATTTCGACGTGTTGGTTGGTGTCAACCTGCTGCGTGAGGGTTTGGATTTGCCCGAGGTAAGTCTTGTGGCTATCCTTGATGCCGACAAGGAAGGTTTTCTCCGTTCGGAACGTTCCTTGGTACAGACTGCGGGACGAGCCGCCCGTAACGCCGAGAGCAAGGTCATCATGTATGCTGACACTATTACTGACTCCATGCGCAAGACTATTGATGAGACAGCGCGCCGTCGTGCCAAGCAGATGGCTTACAACGAAGCCCACGGCATTGTGCCTAAGACCATCGTTAAAGCCATCGACAACTCATTGGGCACTTTGAAGGGCCAACCTGCTCCAGTGTCGTATTCGCAATCAGGTGATTCAACGATGGCAGCTGAGGGTCAAGCCAATTATAAGTCGAAGGAGCAGATACAGAAAGCTATCGCACAGGCTAAGAAGAATATGGAGAAAGCTGTCAAAGAAATGGACTTCCTTGCTGCGGCGAAGTTTAGGGATGAGATGCTCCAGTTGCAGATTGAGATTGAGAAAATGCAATAACCATGTCTGCCCAAACTCGTGCCATATTGCAACAGTATTGGGGATATCCTAGTTTCCGTCCGCTCCAAGAAGACATCGTCGACTCGGTGATGGCGGGGAAGGATACGCTTGCGCTGTTACCTACTGGCGGTGGCAAGAGCATTTGCTTCCAGGTGCCAGCCATGGCGATGGAGGGTTTGTGCCTCGTCATCACGCCCCTCATCGCGCTGATGAAGGACCAGGTGACTCACCTCGTAGAGAAAGGCATTCCCGCTGCGGCCATCTATTCGGGCATGCACCCCGATGCCTTGGAATTGGCCTACAACCAGGCGGCATACGGGCGACTGAAGTTCTTGTATGTCTCTCCTGAGCGTTTACAAACGGATGCCTTTATTGAGGCTTTGAAGCGGATGAAAGTCTGCCTGTTGGCTGTTGACGAGTCGCATTGCATCTCGCAATGGGGCTATGACTTCCGTCCTCCTTATTTGAAAATTGCTGACATTCGACCTTATATGCCAAAGACGCCTGTCTTGGCCTTGACCGCCACTGCAACAGCCAAAGTAGTCGATGACATCCAGTTTCGCCTTGGCTTCAAAGAAAAAAATGTCTTCCAAAGCAGTTTCGAACGCAAGAATGTGACCTATAATGTGTATTATGACGCTGACAAATACGGCTTTTTGCGCCGAAAATTGGAAGCCATGAAGGAAGGCAGTGCCATCGTGTATGTGCGCAACCGCAAACGCACGCAGGTCATCTCGGACTGGCTCAATTCGGTGGGTATTTCTGCCACATTCTATCATGCAGGATTGGATTCCAGGACCCGTGATGAGCGCCAGGAACTTTGGATGCAAGGTAAGGTGAAGGTCATTGCGGCGACTAATGCATTCGGTATGGGCATCGACAAGCCCGATGTGCGCCTCGTCATCCACATGGATTTGCCCGATAGCATCGAGGCATACTTCCAGGAGGCTGGTCGAGCAGGTCGTGACCTCAAGCCTTCCGAGGCTTTCTTGCTTGTCTCGCCCGCCGACATCACCAAGTTGCAGGAGAATTTGACCCAGTCGTTTCCAGAATTGGATCGAATCAAGTTGATTTATAGTGCTTTGGGTAATTATTTCAACATTCCCATCGGTGCAGGGGAGAATGTCTCTTATCCTTTGGTGATGCGTGATTTTGCCAATCATTATGGTTTTTCCATTGTCGAAGTGTTCCATACTTTGAAAATCCTTGAAAAGGAAGGCTTTTTGATGCTTTCCGACAGCTTTGATGAGCCTTCAAAGGTGATGATCAAGGCCTCGCGCGATGACATTTATGGTTTTCAGGTCAACAATCCGCAATTTAGCGAGCTGATTAAGTGTATGTTGCGCAGTTTGCCAGGTGTGCTTACCGATTTTGTTAAAATCAATGAGGAAGTTTTGGCCAAAAAGACCGGATTGGCCTCGGATAAAGTTGTTGAACAGCTGAAAAAGCTGGAAGCATACCATTTTCTTTCCTATGCACCTCGTAACGACAAGCCTCAAGTACTGTTTCTTTCGGAATTTGTTGACACAAAGCATTTTGGCTTGTCGAAAGAGAACTATTACGACCGAAAGAAAGATGCTGAGGAGCGTGTGAAAGCGGTCATCGACTTTGTGAATAACGATGAGGAATGCCGAAGTGTGCTGCTATTGCGCTATTTCAACGAGAAGACAAAAAAGTCATGTGGTCGTTGTGATGTATGTTTGAAGCAGGGCCAACACCGTGTCCCTTACGATTCAGTTGAAGAGCGGGTGCAGAGTGTGATGCGTGAGACGGGGCAGCCTGTGAAGGACATTCTATCTCAATGTCATGATATGGAAGAGTCGCAGGTGTTGGATGCGATACGATTTCTGGTCGATAACGATGTACTTCAGTATGAAAAGGATGGTACGATCAAGAAAAAATGCAACAAAAAAAGCCGTCGGGAATGACGGCTTTTTTTTGTTTTTGAAATATTGTCTTATTTCAGGATATTTGCTGCGGGTTTGAACTTCACAACTTTCTTAGCAGCGATCTTAATGGTTTTGCCTGTTCTAGGGTTGCGGCCTTGTCTAGCAGGGCGCTTGGTAACAGAGATAGTACCAAAACCGACGAGGGCGATTTTGCCGTCCTTCTTCAGTTCATCTTTAGAGACTTCCATGATGGCATCAATAGCCTTTCTTGCATCAACCTTGGTCATGCCGGCCTTTTCGGCGACAGCGTTGATTAATTCTACTTTATTCATATTAGTTTATAATTAGTGGTTAAACTTTTACCCGACAAAAGTAATGTATTTTTGTAAAATACAAGTGTTTTTTGAAAAAAATGTGCAATTTTTATCAAAAAAACCGAAAAATTCATGAAAAAGGGACTATTTTCCTCATTTCAAAGTGGTTCTCCAGCTGCCATTGAGTTGTGTTCCCCTCAAAAAATCGTCAATCGGCATGGCTTTTTTTCCAGCTTGCTGCACTTGTTTCAGATGGATGAAACCGTCCAATAATGCGATTTTAAGGTATTTTTTGTGGTCGGTGACCACGCTGCCTGGCACAACATTTGGGATGCAGTTTTCGATTTCAGAGGCGTAAACCTTAATGTCGATGGTTTCGCCGTTCTCAGACTGCAGTTGGGTGTGTGCGGCAGGGTAGGGCGACAAACCGCGAATGTGGTTGTAAACGGTCATGCAATCACTGCTCCAATCTATGTTGCAAAACTCCTTGGTAATCTTGGGAGCAGGTTTCAAGGGTTGGTTGTCCGAAAGTTCTTTTTGAGGTAAAGCTTTGACGTCACCATTTTCTATCTTCTTGATGGTCTCAACGACGACTTTGTTGCCCAACAGCATCAGTTCGTCATGAAGTTCTCCTGCAGTTTCGTCGGGACGAATGTCGACTTTCTCCCGCATGATGACGGCACCCTTGTCGATTTCCTCGTTGAGGAAGAAAGTGGTGAGTCCCGTCTCGGTTTCTCCATTGATTATGGCGAAGTTGATGGGTGCCGCGCCACGGTATTGGGGCAGGAGGGAAGCATGGAGGTTGAAAGTGCCCAGTTCAGGCATCTGCCAAACCACAGCGGGCAACATCCTGAAAGCCACAACGATGAAGAGGTCGGCTTGGTATGAGGCCAATTGCTCCAAAAACGCCGGATCTTTCAACTTCTCTGGTTGAAGTAAAGGCAATCCGTGTTCCAAAGCGGTTTGCTTCACGTCTGAATATTGGATCTTGCGACCGCGACCAGCCGGCTTGTCGGGCATGGTGACCACGACTGCCACTTCATAACCTGCTTTAAGAATGGCTTCCAATTGCGAGGCAGCAAACTCGGGAGTGCCGAAATAGGCGATTCTGATCTTTTCCATGTGTTCTTATAGATAAAAAAGCTGGCCCTATTAAGGCCAGCCAACAAATTAAAAAAATCATTAGAAAAAATCTATTTCATCTTCTCTTCGAGATAGGCAATGGTCTTCGTGATTTCGAAAGCTTCATTGCTGTTCGGATAGTCTTTCTTCAGGGTCTTGTAGGTCTCCAGGGCCTTGCCATAGTTGCCCATGATTTCGTAGGTCATACCCAACTTGACGAGGTGCATCGGTGAAGTGAAATCGTTGGCGTTCTTCTTGGCGGCCTTTTCGTAATAGGCAACGGCGTTTTGCTGGTCGCCGAGTTCAAGATAGCAGTCGGCAATGAGACCTAAAGCCAAAGGAGACAACACCTTGTCGTCGTTGGTGTATTTCTTGAGGTATTCGATGGCGTTGTTGTAGTCACCTTGTTTCAGATAGCAAAGGCCCGCGTAATAGGCAGCGAGCTTACCAGCCTTGGTGGAACCATACTCGTTGACGATGCTGAGGAATCCGACTTTTTCGCCGTCGCCGTTCAGGGCGGTGTTGTAGTCTTCGTTCTGCATGTAGTATGAGGCGAAGTCAACGGCTTGCGTGGCCTTCTCCTCGAAGCTGATTTCGCTCGGGAAGCTCAGGTTCTTGGCAGTTTCGTTCTTTTTTGCCTTATACCTGCTGAAGCCATAGATGGAAAAAGCGATGACCAACAGGGCAATAAGAATAATCCACAGGGTTTTCTGGTTGTTTTCAATCCAAAGTTCGGTTTTGCTTAAGGCTTCTTCAACGTTTTCGAGCCTTTCATCTCCTTGTTTTGTGTTCTGTGCCATATCAATTCAAAATTTTGCGTGCAAAAGTACGCTTTTTCGGTTTACCCTCAGCCGTTTTTTTGTAATTTTTTCTTTTTTCGTATTTTTGCACCTCTTAATGAAATCGTAAAGCTCATGAAGAAATCCATCGTGTATGACGGAAGGGAGATGCAGAATATTGATTTTCAACAGAATGCATCCCGTGATTTAGCCATGCTTGAGTTCCTCACACAGTTCATCACCGATGAACGCAGGCAACGTTTCGAGGATATTCTCGATTTTCGCACAAGGCATCTCACGGTCGTTCTTGAGGACATTTTCCAGCCCCATAATGCCAGCGCGGTGTTGCGCAGCTGTGAGCTTCGTGGCATCCAAGACGTGCATATCGTGGAGAACAACAACCATTATGATGTCAATCCAGATGTGGTGTTGGGCAGTACCAAGTGGCTTAACATGTACTATTATGAGCAAGGTGAGTTTAATACTCCTGACGCCTATCAACAGTTGCACGAGAAGGGCTACAGGATTGTGGCCACCTGTCCACACCGCGATGATTTCACACCCGACACCCTGCCGCTCGACCAGCCTGTGGCCTTGGTCTTCGGCACGGAAAAACTAGGCCTCTCGGATTATGCCGTCGAGCATGCCGACATGCATGTCCGCATCCCGATGTATGGCTTCACGGAGAGCTACAATATCAGCGTTTCTGCGGCTTTGCTGATGTACACGCTCACCAACCGTCTACATGCCTCTACCGACATCGACTGGCAACTCACTGAGGAAGAACGTAATGCCCTTCGTCTCGTGTGGACGCGCCGCTCACTGAGTCGCATCCGTCAATATGACCGTAAGTTTGCCGAGTTGCATCCTGAATTTTTTACTGAACCTTAGGTGCAATATGCTTTAATTTTTGTCGTTTTCGTGTAAGAACAGCAAAATTTTGTACTTTTGCGCTGAAATTTGATTAGGGAATGAAAAAGTTATTGTTTGTCATACTTGCCTTGGCATTGGTAGTCTTGCCTTCGTGCAAAAAGACGCGCTATTGCAGATGCACCACCGTCCAGAATGAGGAAGTGGTGAATTTGGGTGAGGAGTATTACACTATCGAGGACAACTCTTCGTGTTCCGACAAGTCGAAAGAAATCGTGGGCTGGGGACAAGTCATCTGCTACGAAGTGTCGGAGTACGAGGTGACTGGTGTGGAGCACCATTGGTGGGACGACATCTTCGGCAACAACAATAACAATAACAATAACAATAACAATAACAATAACAACAACAATAATAACGGTAACAAGCCATAATCGGGGTTGTCAAATTCTCTCGGTAAATCGGTATTGAAGGTTCTGCTGGGCCTTTTGTTTATCGTGTCGGCGGTTCTGAAACTGATCGACATGGATTCCTTCGAGATATACATTTACAGCTACCATTTCTTCAGCCTTAACGCCTCTTTTATTGTTGCCCGTTTGGCCATCATACTTGAGCTGGTCTTGGGCTTAGGCTTGATTTCGCATTGTCTGCACAAACTGATGTGGTGGGGCGGTATGGCCATGCTGGTCGGCTACTCCTTATTATTAATATATGCTTTGAAGCTTGGTCGCACCGACAGTTGCCATTGTTTCGGCGACTTCCTGCAACTTGACCCCAAACAAAGCCTCATCAAAAACGGGGTGCTGATGGTGCTTTTCCTTCCGATCTTCCGGATGGAAAGCTGGAAAACGCCCTTCCGTTGGCTGATTCTCATCATCGCTATAATGGCATCGAGCATCGGCGTCTTTGTGGCTTCGCCGCCCGACAACATGACTTCGAATTCCGATCCTGAGCAGAATCTTCAAGTGGAACTGTTTGATGCCATGTTAGACGTCGAGCCGCTGGATGCTTTGAATCTGCGTGAGGGCAAACAAGTGGTTTGCTTTTTCTCGACAAGTTGCGAATACTGCCAATTGGCGGCACACAAGCTCTCGTTGATGCAGCGGTTTTATGGATTCCCCACAGAGAAAATCACCTTTGTTTTTATGGGCAACGAGGAAAGCGTTTTGAGGTTTTACGAACAGTCTGAGTCGGCTCGGTATCGCGATATAATCTATCCCGATGTGGCTCGTATGTTAAAAGCCGTCAATGGGAACCTTCCTGCCATCGTGTTGATGGAAAATGGGGTAGTGGTCCACGAATATGGCTTCCGCAATATGGATGAATCGGAAATCAAGGCCTTCTTTTTGGATGAACATTGATTTCTTTTTTTATCTTTGTGCCGTAAAAACGAAAAAATTCCAAAAAATGAAAAAGATTTCCATCATGGCTGCCGTTATCGCCTTTGCGTTGTGCTCGTGCGGCTCAAGCAACAACCAACCCAAAGAACAAGAACAGAGTAAAGCGGAACAGGATGTTCCTCAAGCCGTTGAGGAAATCTCGGCGTTGGGCTACGACGACATCGTATCAGGCAAGGAGGACGACTTCTTTGCCTTGGGTGACCTCAACCACGATGGCATCCAGGATTTGGCCTTTGTCGCAAGAAAGGAAGTGCTTCGCAACCAAAATGAAGGAATCGAACCCGTTCAGGGCGATGGATTGAGAATCTATTTCGGCGACGCCAACGGACGGTATACATTGTTCAACAAATACGCCGTCAACACGCATCCTGATGAGTTCTTTGCCAACTGGAGTAACCTGGCTGTCGGTGATGATGGTCTGCTGTTTATTCAAGAGGGATACGCTACCGATGGGGAAGTGGTCCAGAATTACTATCTGAAGTATATGGATGACGACTTCTATCTTACTTCTTTTGTCATGACGTATGGCGTCGACGACGACAATGTCGTCAATTACGACTTGGTCAACAAAAAACTTGTCGTGGATGTGGATTGGCATGAAATGGATACGGAAATCTATCATCACAGAACAGATACGTATGATTTGAAAGACATACCGCTGAAGAAACTATCGGATTTCAAGATCGGTGATGAGGTTTGCACGTTCGATGAGTATGTTGAAGATGATGGCTTGGATATTTTTGAAACGTCAGGAAAGACCAAGGAAGAACTATGCGCATCAGAGCATAATCCGACCTACGAAGAGGGCGATCTCAACAACGACGGTGTCCTCGACTTGGTCGTCAATGCCCTCAATTCGACATTTGCGGTTTATTACAAAGACGCTTCGGGTTCATACAACATGATGCTTCAAGGCAAAAGCTTCGACAAGTACACTGAAACCTATGCCTATATGGAGGATGGTGACCTGGTTGTCGATGCTACTACGGAGTCAGGAAAGTCCTATACATTCCGCGACAACGGCTATGGTTATTGGCGTCTCATTGAGTTTGAGCAGTCGAAGGTATGGCCCGACGGTGGCGGCTCGTATTATCAAAGGATTGATTTTGTCAATGGAACACGGTTGGAGCAGGAGGACGACAAACCTGCCACCACTGTCAATATTCCCAAACGCAATGTGGTCTTTGAGGAGGTCCATTTCGGCAATATGGATGAAATCGAACAGCTCATCAGCGAATAAAAAAGAAAGAGGGTGGCTTCACAGAGTCACCCTCTTTCTTTTCAGATGGTTTTTTCTTATCATTCCTGTCTCCTGAACTTGTCCCCCGTCTGTTCAATCACGGCTTTTTTCCACGAATCGGGATAGCCGGGCTGTTTGGGCTTGGCGGGGTAACCATAGCCGTTGCGCTTGAACTCGCCGTTTTCCTCTTGCTTGATGTTGCTGTCCAAATATTTCACTAACAGATAATTATCTAATTCTTTCCAACGTCTGACGGTGTTGTGCCCGGCTTGGTTGGAGAAATAGGTGAGGAGGTTGATGGCCTGCTGAGGGTCTTGGTTGTAAAGATCCAAGGCTAATCTGTCATTGGCTTTCACTTGCTCTAGATAGCCGTTTTCCAGTTCGTTTTGCACTTTCTGGATGTCGCCAATCACCCTATTATAGAATAGGTATTTGAAATGCGCCACGCGGTTGAAGGTCCAAAAGGCGGCGTTGTCGCTGTAGGTCAGCATGTCACCATTGCCCGAGCGGTATTCGATCGGCACCTCAGTGATGGAGCAGTAGAAAGGCGTGTAAACGGTTGAGTTGGTGTCGTCTACGCCAAACCAAATGATGCCTCCGATGGGGTTGGGGAGCCAGTTGCGGCTTTGCGCGATGAACGAAAAGCCTGTCTGCACCACCTCGATGCTACGCTCGTTGAGGTATTTCTTTCCGTCGTATTCCCAATACAGCGGGTTGAAGCGGAAGGGCGAGCCAAAGGGACCGCCGCCAACGTCTTGGGTCTTGTCCAATTCTGTGCCTTGGAAGTGGTCGCGTTGGAAGGCCATCATATCACTGAGGCTGATTTTGCGGTTGGGTTTGATATAAAGAGGCATACGATGCGTCAGGTCCTTGCCCGTTACATAGTCCCAATACTCGTCCATGCCGTCGCATACCTTGTTGAACATGGTCCAAACGCGGAGGTCGCACACGCGGGCCGCACTGAAGTCGACGGGGGCGTAGGCGGCCGAGAAGTCAAAGTCCTTGTCCTTGCCGCTGAAGTAGCCCTTGCGGCGGGCGAAGTCGATGACATCGTGCTTGTAAATCACTTCAACTTGCTCGTTGTAAAGCTTTTTCCAGTCCTTGTCGGTGATGGATTTCTTGCCGTCGCGCAAGGGGAAGGTGGTGATGCGGGCTGCGTTGGCGTGACCGCTCACGTAGCCGTCGGGGATGCGGATGGCCACCCACACCGCGCCACGGTCGGCGTTGATGGTGTCACCAGTCTTGGTCACCTTCGGGGTGTAGCCTTTGGGCATGATTTCCATATACCACACCTCGTTGGCATCGCTTATCGAAAACGACTCGCCATCGGAGCCATAACCGTATTCTTCAACGAGGTCAGCCATTACTTTGATGGCTTCGCGGGCTGACTTGCTACGTTCCAAGGCGATGAACATGAGACTGCCGTAATCTACGATGCCCGTCGGGTCCATGAGTTCCTCGCGGCCACCGAAAGTGGTTTCGCCAAGGGCCACTTGGTTCTCGTTGATGTAGCCTACAACTTGATAGGTGTGAGGCGGTTGCGGCACACTGCCACGCGGTGCGTTGGTGCCACGGTCGTAGCACACACGCATGCTGCCCGCAGGCCAGTCAGCGGCAGGGGTGAAGTAGAGCTCACCATAGCGGATGTGAGAGTCGGCGCAATAGCTGATGAAGTTGGAACCGTCAGCGCTGGCGCCTTTGGTGATCAGGAAGTTGGTGCAGGCCTGCGATTGGCTGAAAGCGACAAGCAGGGCGAAAATAAGGATGGTTTTGATGTTTTTCATTGGTGAAATACTTTTGGGGCAAAGATATGTTTTTTTTATATACCTTTGCGCAAAAAATAATAGTAATGCAATCCACCATCCCATTAGCGGAACGCCTGCGGCCGAGCACGCTTGACGACTACATCGGGCAGAAACACATTATCGGCGAAAATGCCGTGTTACGCCGTGCCATCGAAAGCGGGCGCGTGCCTTCCATGATTTTCTGGGGACCTCCGGGCGTGGGCAAAACCACTTTGGCCTACATCATCTCCAAGCAGGTAAAGCGTCAGTTCTTCCAGCTGAGCGCCGTCAGCAGTGGCGTGAAGGAAGTGCGTGAGGTCATCGACCGTGCCCGCATGGCCCCCGAAGCACCTATATTATTTATAGATGAAATCCATCGTTTCAGCAAGTCGCAGCAGGATTCGCTGCTGGGTGCGGTGGAGCGCGGTTTGGTCACCTTGATAGGTGCCACGACGGAGAATCCCTCATTTGAGGTCATCTCGCCTTTGCTGTCACGTTGTCAGGTGTATGTGCTCAAATCGTTGGAGAAGGAAGACCTTGAAATCCTGCTGGCGAAGGCCGTGAAGGCTTTGGAATATGACTTCGGCAAGAAAATCACCGTCAAGGAGCCTGAGGCGCTAATGAAAATCAGCGGTGGAGACGGGCGCAAGCTGCTCAATGCCATAGAATTGGTTGTCACTTCGTTAAATGACATGGACATGGCTGCCGAGGAGTTGGTTGTTACCAACGATTTCACCACCAACTGCATCCAGAGCAACCTCGTGAAATACGACAAACAGGGTGAGATGCACTATGATATCATTTCGGCCTTCATCAAGTCGATGCGCGGCAGCGACCCCAACGCTGCTTTATACTACCTCGCCCGCATGATTGAGGCAGGAGAGGACCCCTTGTTTATCGCCCGCCGTATGCTCATCCTCTCTTCCGAGGACATCGGCAATGCCAATCCCAACGCCTTGCTGTTGGCCAATGCTTGTTTTGATGCGGTGAATAAGATCGGTTGGCCTGAGAGCCGCATCATTTTGGCGCAGACGGTGACCTATTTGGCTTCATCGCCCAAGAGCAACGCTGCAGTTGCGGCCATTGATGCGGCACAGGCCTTGGTGCGTGAGACGGGCGACTTGCCTGTGCCGCTGCACTTGCGCAATGCTCCGACCAAATTGATGAAAGACCTTGGCTACGCTGATGGTTACAAGTATGCCCATGCATACGAAGGTAATTTCGTGGAACAAGAATTTTTGCCAAATGAAATTTCTGGCACGGTTTTGTATGTGCCACAAGATAACCCCCGTGAGCGTGAGTTGCGCAAGAACCTGAGGGAGAAATGGAAGGAGAAATATGGGTATTAGTTTAGAGTTTAGAGATGTAGGGCTGTCACAATTCCCCCTTCCTAAGGGGGTAGGGGGATTGGGCAGCCACAACTTGTAAAAACAAAAAAATGAGTGAAGCAACCAACGAAAAAAACACGCAGAGTCTGACCTTGTGGAACAGGGTGCTGGCCACCAGCGTGAAGATGCCTTTTGTGAAGGTTGACCGCGACGAGTTCCTGACGAAGGAACTGTCGAAGTTCTGCACCCCGATGGAGGTGATTACAGCCATCAACGAGAGTCCACTGAATGTCCTGACTAAAAAGGAGATTGACAAGTTGGCCAACCAATGCATCAGCTATCACCTGACCATGGTGAGTGGCACGTCGGCGTTGATGGGCTTGCCTGGAGGCTGGTGGATGGCAGGCACCATTCCCTCCGATTTGGTTCAGTTTTACGGCCATATCCTGTCGTTGATGCAGAAACTCCTTTATCTCTACGGTTGGCCGCCGTTGACCGATGCCAAGAATCAGTTGGACGAGGAGTCGCTCAATATCATGACTTTGTTTGTCGGTGTGGCGATGGGTAACAAGTTGGCTGTGGAGGCCATAGGTAAGGTTGTCTCTCAGGTCTCGAAGACTGCGAGTATCAAGATTTCGGAGACGGTCATGGCAAAGTACGCCATCAAGATTGCCCAATGGATTGGTGTCAGCATGACCAAGGAAGGCTTTGCCAAGGGTGTAGGAAAAGTGATACCTTTAGTGGGTGCACCTATTTCGGCCACTATCACCTACTATACTTTCCGCCCAATGGCGCGTCGGCTCAAGAAGCACCTTGACGAGTTGTACGAGATGCGCCACTTCCCGATCAAGCGTATTGAATGAAGTTGGAACACCAATAAAAAAACACGTCCATAGATACCCTAAGGAATGACATGGACGTGTTTTTTTTGGGGGTAAAGAATCAGTGCTTAAACTCTGACAGGTACATGTCGTTCAGCTGATTGTCGGGCGTTTGTAGGATGGCCTTGTAGTTCAGCTTCTTTTCGTTCATGAGCCAGTCGACATATTCGTCTACAAAATCCTTGATTTCGGATTGGTTCATTTTGATGTAAACCAAGTTGAGCTTGGCTTTTGCTTCGGTTTCGGAGAGGCCGTCGTTCTTGATGATGGCTTCGGTGAGCTTGTCCATAAATTTTCCCATAGTATGATTTGTTTTGCGTTTTAGGTTGCAAATGTAAGGGGAAAAATCGTTTCTGTCAAGATAAAAAGTCAAATTTTTTTCATCAAAGGTCTTGCATATTACAAAAAAAATGTATTTTTGCAGCGGTTCTTATCATAAAGACCTGTAGCTGAATGGCTACAAGTAAAAGGTTTCATAAATTTTGGTTTTTGGTTCTTGAAAATCCTGGCTTCGGTCGGGATTTTCTTGTTTTGGTGTATCATCAGGCCATTTTTTTTGCTTTTGATGTTGAAAACATGTTGAATAGTTCTTATTTTTGCACCATATAAAGAAAGCCTAGCATGTAGGTGATCTTTTTAGTTTTGTGATTTATTAAGATGTTTAAAATCAAAATATTATGGATTTTGTTAACCCAATAATGACAGTCATTGAAATCAGATGCCAAGACAAGTTTGGGAATAATATTGATGAATTCAAGTTGGATGCTCCCCTTGGACAAGACCAGCTGAAGATAGAGGGCGACAAACTGCATGTTCCCGAGAATTACAACAATGCAATAGTGCTGGATGTTTTGCCGAGAGGCGACAAATTCGAAAAGGAACGGGTTGAGTTTCTGTTAGCGGATGTCGTGGAAAACATTTATACAGTCGTTTTGGAACCTGTGCAGTATAAAGTGATTTTCAGAATTGGAAATACTGATTATGAGGCCACGGAAACCATGAATCCATCTACGGCGAGAACGAAATGGGGTGCGTATGATTACGAGATTAATAATACGACCAGAACCATTTATATTAGGGTTTATGGAAAACCGGTGATGAGGATGAGTCATGAACCCATTCGTACCGTGGTGGAGCGCCCTTCCATTTTCAGAAGCATTGGAAGACGCTTTCCTGGCAAACGAAAGTGGTTGCTTTTGCTGATTGTTTTGATCTTAGGATATGGCATATACGCTGGCGTTTCCAAGTTCGTCTATAAAAAAACGCCATGGCCTTTCAAAGCGAAGACAATTGTGCAGGCTGATCCCCAAGCTATTTCGCTAACAGTTCCTCAGGCTGAAGTTCAAGATAAAGATCAGGTAGAAGAGCAGATGGGAACTCAAACTGTGGAAGAAGTAACGGCAACTCAAGACGAAGGCGAACCGTCGACTGTTGTACCAGAAGCAATCAGTACAGAGCCTACCGTTGGCCTTTTGCAGCAGCATGACATTGATTATTTGAAGCGGGAGAAGAGATGGAATGAAGACAGTCTTAGGTCGGAGGAGTTTAAGACGTTGTTTAATGCTATTAAAGAAGGTGACGTTGATAAGGTGATTCAATTAAAAGAAT
>Ga0310694_10001953_pt1 | contig 22130 bp, 9 predicted proteins | sample 174DNAGHGhighgp2_FD_203884 | JGI IMG/M metagenome (GOLD analysis project Ga0310694, IMG submission 203884) | Sheep rumen microbial communities from Palmerston North, Manawatu-Wanganui, New Zealand - 1742 DNA GHGhigh gp2 (v2) (version 2) | ecosystem: Host-associated > Mammals > Digestive system >... | reverse complement strand
GAAATCAACATACTCTGACGATTCTTCTGCTCACCACAAAAACCTAAGACTTCCTATCTCCACCTAAAACCTCCTACCCTCTCCTAAAATCATCTCCGCGCACTTCTCCGCGCAGCGCTCACCGTCTATGGCGGCGGAGACGATGCCACCGGCATAACCCGCACCTTCTCCGCAGGGGAAGAGTCCTCGCAGGCGCACATGCTGGAGCGTATCCTGAAGACGCACCACCCTCACAGGCGACGAGGTGCGTGTCTCGGCAGCGATGAGCACCGCCTCGTTGGTGAGGAAGCCTTTGCTTCGTGCTCCAAAGACCTGAAAGCCCTTTCGCAGCCGGGTGGCCACCATCCGAGGAAGCCATTTATGCAACTTGCTGATTACCAGGCCGGGGGAATAGGACGAGCGGGGCAGGTCGTGGCTCTGGCGACCTTCCACGAAGTCGACCATCCGTTGGGCGGGAGCTGTCTGCCGACATCCGCCCTGGCGCCAACATTCCTCCTCGATGCGCTCCTGCAACGTCATCATACGCAACGGACTGTCGCCCGACACATCCTCGGGACGTACCTCGACCACCATCCCGCTGTTCGACCATTTCGAACCTCTGTTGCTGGGACTCATACCATTGACCACCAACTGGTGAGGGCCTGTAGCGGCGGGGATGACGAAGCCTCCGGGACACATGCAGAAGGAATACACCCCCCTGCCGTCCACCTGGGTGACGAAACTGTATTCCGCTGCTGGGAGGTATTCCCCTCGCCCGACGGCGTTGTGGTATTGGATTTGGTCGATGAGGTGCGATGGGTGTTCCAACCGCACTCCGATGGCCAAGCCCTTGGCTTCCAACTCTATGCCGGCACCGTCAAGGTAGCGATAGACGTCGCGGGCGGAGTGCCCGGTGGCAAGAATCACAGGCCCATGAAACAGCCTCTTGCCGCCGTTGGCAAGGTCCACGGCCTCCACGCCCTTCACCTCGTCGCCTTCCAGCAACAGACGGGTCATCTTCGTCTGGTGATGCACGGCTCCTCCGCAGCGGAGGATGGTGTCGCGCATGGCGGCAATCACCTGCGGCAACTTGTCGGTGCCGATATGTGGATGGGCGTCGGCCAGGATGTCGGTCGATGCGCCATGCTGACAAAAGACATTGAGAATCTTCTCCACGCTGCCGCGCTTCTTCGAACGGGTGTAGAGTTTGCCGTCGGAATAGGCTCCCGCCCCACCCTCTCCGAAACAATAGTTGCTCTCGCCATCCACCTTGTGGCTGCGGCTGATGTCAGCCACGTCGCGACGGCGGTCGGCGACGTTCTTGCCTCGTTCGAGGATGACAGGACGGACACCCAACTCTATCAGGCGCAGGGCGGCGAAGAGTCCGCCGGGGCCCTCACCCACCACGATGGCCTGTGGAGCCTTCGACACGTCGCCATACTCCGTACGCACGAAAGCATCGTCGGAAGGTTCCTCATTAATGTACACGCGCAAGGTGAGGTTGACGTAGATGGTGCGCTGGCGGGCATCGATGCTCCGGCGCAACACTCGCAGATGGCGCACCGTGCGGGCGTCGATGCCCAACTCTCGCGCCACCAGAGCCGTCAGCAATGATTGCGTGGCTGCCTCATGGGGCAACACCCTGACTTGTAATTCCTTGGTCATAGAATCATCTATCTTACTGAAATATGTTTCTTTTGTAACGGATTCTCTCGTATACTTCCGTACAACCATTTTGTAGGTTGCCACTGCCCGTATGGTAAATCGTTATCGCGCCTTTGTTTTCGGGGCAGCCGAAAAGGACACTGCAAAAATAATAAATATTTCGGAGTTGGCAGCCCACCGATAAGAAAAATAAAACAAGGAGTGACACACAAAGCAACACCCCTCTCACCATCATCATCCTGACATCACCATCATCCTAACACCTTCATCATCCTATCACCTTCATCATCCTATCACCTTCATCATCCTATCACCTTCATCAACTTAACAGCCTTCGGTGTGCATATCCCCTCCAGCCTTCGGTGTGCATATCCCCTCCAGCCTTCGGTGTGCATACCCCCTCCAACATTTGGTGCGCATACCCCCTCCAACATTCGGTGCGCATATCCCCTCCAACATTCGGTGCGCATATCCCCTCCAACATTCGGTGCGCATATCCCCTCCAACATTCGGTGCGCATATCCCCTCCAACATTCGGTGCGCATATCCCCTCCCCTCGAGGGGAGGGGCTGGGGTGGGGTCTTTAACCAAGAGTGCTAACAACGAAGCAAACATATGTCCCTTTAACCCCTCCCCCTCTGCCCGATAGGGGGTGGCCGCAGGCCGGGAGCGAGGAAGAACCCCTCTTTAACTCCTAAAAAGCCCTAACAAACTCCCGCAAGTGAACATATGTCCCTTTAACTCCTCTTTAACTCCTAAAAAAATACTCCTTTTTAACTCCCCTTTAACTCCTTTTTAACTCCCCTTTAACTCCTTTTTAACTCCCCTTTAACTCCCCTTCAAAAAGAACATATGTCCCTTTAACTCCCCTTTAACTCCTTTTTAACTCCCCTTTAACTCCTCTTTAACTCCTTTAAAGACTCCCCTTAAACTCCTCTTTAACGCCTAAAGAAATACTCCCCTTTAATTCCTTGAAATTATGACATCCTCCTTTGGCACTTTCTCCCACGAGAACAAAGGGAGGAGGTCCTTGGCACCGACGGGGTCAGGCGCTGGGGTCAGGCCGGCATGGAAAGCGAGGCGGCCGATGATTTGGCGGGCATTGAGATGCTGTCGCAGGCTGCCCATGTCAAGACTCTTGTCACGCTTGGACAAGCGTTGTCCCTCGGTGTTGCACAACAAGGGGAAATGGATGAATTGAGGAATGGGAAAGTCTAGCAACCCTCCAAGGTACATCTGTTGGGGCGTGGAGAGCAACAAGTCGCGACCACGCACCACCTCGGTGACACCCATCAAGGCATCGTCGATGACCACCGCAAATTGGTAGGCCCACGCCCCGTCCTTCCTACGGATGATGAAGTCGCCCACCTGGCGCGCCAAGTTCACGGTGTATTCACCGTAATGGCCGTCGGTGCACCGTATGTCGCTGTCGGTCACCATCAAGCGTGTGGCACCTTGTCGCCCGGGTTGCGGAGGGAGGTTCCGGCACGTCCCCTTGTATGCCACGCGGCCATCACTCTCGTGAGGGGCCTGTGTGGCCAAAAGGTCGGCACGGGTGCAATAGCAAGGATAAGTCAGGCCGCGCTCTTGCAACTGACGGAAATAATGCTCATATATCTCTGAGCGGCGACTCTGAACCACCGGTTCACCATCCCACTCCAAGCCGAGCCAGTCGAGGTCGTCCATCAGCAGACGGGCATACTCCTCACGCGAGCGCCCCGGGTCGAGGTCCTCGATGCGCAACAGCCATTCACCGCCCTTGCTCTTCGCTGAAAGCCAGGAGAGCAGCGCACAAAACATGTTTCCCAAATGCATGCGCCCCGTGGGGGAAGGGGCAAAGCGTCCTTTTGTCATATACATCAAGCATCTTTCATCGGCAAAAATAGGAAAAATTATTCGGATTGCATACAAGTGACTGCCAAAATCCATTTGATGCAATTGAAAAAGAGTGACAGACACCCTTGAGGCAATGAAAAAACAGTTGTTTTCGATAAGAAATTCACCAAAATAGAAAATGGAACAACAAAAAGGAAGTCGAGAACAATAATGTGACAAAACGGCTATTCTTCTCTTGAATGTTTTGATTTTATGTAACACCATGTTTCATCACAAAAAGTATTGGTGACAAAGCAAAAAACAAAGGTCGCCGAAAAGGGCTAAATTTGCCAACTAATAAATTAGAATTGAATTACATTTATCTATAACATTAACAACTAACCATTCACTTATGAAAAAACTTTTAACTTTATTCGTAATCGCCGTCATGGCTGCGACTGCTTATGCGCAGAACCCAGGCGACAAGGTGGACATTTTGGGCCGTTTCGGTTATTGTTGGGGGGCTGACAAAGGAGAATCCTTCACTTACGAAAACGGCGTCATTACCTTCAACTCCATTTCTTGGGCTGGTCTTGCCGCATGGATTGGTGGTGAAGATTGGTCGGGTTACAGCAAGCTGGTGTTTGAATATGCAGAACCTACAACAGTAGCCACCCAGATACAAATCCAAACCACCGCCGGTGACTTCACCTCATGGGGTAGCACTGGAGTCACTTCGGTAGAATTGTCATTTGAGGATAAGGATGTAACAGGTGTAAATCAACTTGCACTCCAAGCATCAGACCAAGCCACCATTGTCATCACAGCTGCATACTTGGTGGTAGCTGAGAAAAAGGACCCCGTTACCTATGACGACTACACCGAACTCATCACCAATGGCAATTGCGAAGGCGACGACGTGACCAACTTCGTGAGCAAGGAGTATGTTACCGCAGATCAATCCTGGGGACCCTCCCGTCTTGTTGCCGACCCGACAAATGCCAGCAACAAGTGCATCGAGGTGATCTCGAGAGACGACCCGGGAAATCTAGTGGATAAAGACGGAAATCCTAAAGCTATCGATGACTATGACACCCAGTTCTTCATCACCACATCGGAGAAGTTGGAGCCGGGCGACAAATATCACATCACCTTCAAGGTGCGTGCTGAAAAGGCTGCCAACGCCCAGACCCAGGCTCACGATGCTCCTGGCAACTATAATCACTGGGTTGGTATTGGCGACGTGGCATTTACTGATGGATGGGTGGAAATCGAAAGAAATGGCACCATCTCCGAAGACCAAGTGCCTGCTGGCAAAGAGATGCACACCATCGCCTTCAACCTTTCCGTATTAAAAGAAGCCAACAAATACTACTTCGACGACATCAGCCTCAAGGTGCTGAAGCAAGAGGAGCAAACCTACGATGACTTCACCGACCTCATCACCAATGGCAACTGCGAGGGAACCGAAACAACCAACTACATCAGCAAGGAATACTTCACCGGTGAGGAAGTATGGGGTCCGTCTCGTCTCGTTGCCGACCCGATAGATGCCAGCAACAAGTGCATCGAGGTGGTTTCGAGAGACATCCCCGAAGGTCAAGAGTCCGTCGTCGACTGGGACACCCAGTTCTTCATCACCGTGGCCGACAAATTGCAACCGGGCGACGAATACGTCATCTCCTTCAGGGTGCGTGCCGACAAGGCTGCCAGCGCCCAGACTCAAACTCACAACCAACCGGGAGAATACAACCATTATTATATTCTTGGCGACATCCCATTCACCACTCAATGGGTGGACATCAAGAAGACCGGCACCATCACCGAAGACCAAGTTTACAAAGCAGGCGATAATCGAGACGAAACCAATGAGATGCACACCATCGCCTTCAACCTTGGCGTGCTGAAGGAAGCCAACAAATACTACTTCGACGACATCAAGTTCTTGGTGAAGAAAGCTCCTGTCCAGAATCTCATCGGCGATGTCAATGGCGACGGCTTTGTCAACATCACCGACGTCTCCATCACTGTGGATTACGTGCTCAATGGAAATACGGAGTTCATCATTCTGGAAAATGCCGATATGAACAATGACGGCGACGTCAACATCACCGACATCTCAGCCCTTGTCAACTTGGTGCTCGGCCAAGAATAATCGGAAGAATCGGATAATCAGAGTAATCTGAGCAATCTGAATCATCTGAATAATCTTAACATCCGGAGTAATTGGAATAATCGGAGAAATCTGATTTTCTGATTACTCCGATTCTTTTTTTCTTACTTCCATTTGCAAGATTAAGAAAAAAACGCTATTTTTGCACCCTACAAACCATATGAAGGCTCATTACAGACAATTAGGAGACAATGCGAAGCCATTGGAAGCCCTCAAACAACCTAGAACAACCTAGAACAACCTAGAACTTCCTAAAACTTCCTATCACATCCTATTGACTCACATACCATCCTATAAAATCCTATTTACAACAAACTATACACTAATCATTTAAAACCCAAACAGCTTATGAAGAAAATCTTATCTCTATTTGCCATTCTCATCATGGCAATCTCTGCCTCCGCGCAGGAGAAGGTGTTGTTTGACCCGGAAGCCACCTATGGCAACGGAGCCATCCTTTCCTCGGAGAACACCGTATTGGAACTCGGCAACGACCGCGCAACAGCCAACTACAACCTGGGACTTCAACCAACGAAAGCCTACTGCTCCGACCTGTTCGGACAGAAGGTCATGGTGGAGGTGGAGAACCCCGAGACCCATGAAATAAAAATGGAGGAGAAGACCCGCGTGGTGTATGTCGTTGGTGCAAACAACCCGAAGGACGGTGAATTGGACGGCGAGGACAAGAGTTCTGGCGTCAGTTACTCCCCTGACCACCAAAACCTGCCACAGTCGGGAACCTACTACATGATCACGCCCGCCAAGGACGGACACATCACCGCATTCATCATCCTCAATGCCAACAAGAACCTTTATGTGGTGAAAGGCAGCACTGGCGAATGCCTGCCCTTGGAAGCCCTCACCATCAAGGCCGACGGAGCAGAACCCACAGTGACGGCTCTGAACGAAGACTACACCCTGGCTGCGAAGACCACCGGAACAGTGGAGTTCAATGTCCTGGGGGGCGAGACCTACTACGTGTTCTGTACCGGCTCGAAACTCAGCTTCGGTGGCTATGTGTTCGAGGAAGGCATCGTGGAACCCGACCCTGTGGACACCAGGGAAAGGGTGATGTTCGACCCGAATGGCACCTACGGCAACGGAGCCACACTCACTTCGGAGAACACCAAGGTGGTGCTCGGCAACGACCGTAACACAGCCAACTACAACCTGCAACTTTCTGCAACGAAAGCCTACTGCTCCGACTTGCTCGGCCAGAAAGTCTTGGTGGAGAACTCCGAGACCGGCTTGATGGAGGAGAAGACCCGCGTGGTGTATGTCTTTGGTGCAAACAATCCGAAGGACGGAGAACTGGATGAAGAAGACAAGAGCACTGGCGACGGATACAAGCCAGAAAACAAGGACCTCCCACAGTCGGGCACCTACTACATGATCACGCCATCGAAGCCTGGTCACATCACAGCCTTCATCGTCCTCAACGTCGACAAAAGCCTCTATGTGGTGAAGGCCAGCACAGGAGAATGCCTACCCGTGGAAGCACTCACCCTCAAGTCCGACGGCAACACGCCCACAGAGGTGACACTGAGCGAAACCTACACCATAGCCGCGAAAATGACGGGAACCGTGGAGTTTGACGTCGAAGCCAACGAGACCTATTATCTCTTCTGCACCGGTTCGAAACTCAGCTTCGGTGGCTATCTCTTTGAGGAAAAGACAGTGACTCCCGAACCCGTGGACACCAGGGAAATCGTGAAGTTCAAACCTGATGGCACCTACGGAAACGGAGCCATCGAAACATCGGAGCACACACAGGTGGTGCTCGGCGACGACCGCACCACGAAGAACTATGACCTGAAGTTCGCCGTAACAAAGGCTTACTGCTCCAACCTCCTTGGACAGAAGGGCATGGTGGAGAACACCGAGACGGGCGAGATGGTGGAGAAGACCGGCGTGTGGTATGTCGTGGGCGCCCAAAACCCGAAGGACGGTCCATTGGATGGTGATGCCAGCACCGGAAACGGCTACAAGCCCGCCAACAGGAATCTGCCTTCATCGGGCACCTATTACATGATCACCACAACCATCCCGGGTCACATCACCGCCTTCATCATCCTCAACAACGGGAAGAATTTCTACGTGGCAAAGAAGAGCACAGGCGAGTGCCTCCCCATCGAAGCACTTACACTCAAGGCCGATGGTGACACACCCACCGAGGTGGCTTTGAAGGACGATTACACCATTGACACGAAGATGACCGGCACCGTGGAATTTGATGTCGAGGCCAACGAGACATATTATGTGTTCTGCACCGGCTCAAAGCTCAGCTTCGGTGGCTATGAGTTTGTCAGCGGCAATGGCGGTCAAAGCGACATCGTGGCTGGCGACGCCAACGGCGACGGAGAGGTGAATGTCACCGACGTCTCGATCATGGTGGATTACGTGCTCAACGGCTCAACAGAATTCATCAAAATGGCCAATGCCGATATGAATGGCGACGGAGATGTGAACATCACCGACGTATCATTCCTCGTCAATATGATCCTCAATAGATAATAGGAAATTCTAGGAAATCCTAGGAAAATCTAGGAAATTCTAGGAAGTTTTAGGAGGCTTTAGGAGGTCTTAGGACACCTAAAGCCTCCTACTCGCTACTAAAACTCCTACTCGCTACTATCAACTCCTACTCGCTACTAAAACTCCTACTCGCTACTATCAACTCCTACTCGCTACTATCCCTCCTATTCGCTCATATCACCTCCTATTCGCTCCTATCCCTCCTATTCGCTTATATCACCTCCTACTTGCTCATAAAACCTCCTAAAAAGCCCCTGGCCGTCGTTGCGGCCAGGGGCTTTGGGTATTTGCTCTTTGGATATTTGCAATGTCAGCCTTGCTGAAAAACTCTCTATTTCCTGTGTTGCTTCATATACTCCCTTGGCGACATGCCATAGACGCTTTTGAACATGGTGGAGAAAGAGGCGGCGTTGGAGAAGCCGCAAGCATAGACCACCTCGGTGATGTTCATGTTGTTGTTGGCGAGCAGATGAGCAGCCTGCTTCAGGCGCAGCTGTCGGATGAAGTCGTGGGGGGTCTGCCCTGTCAGTTCCTTCATCTTGCGATGCAGGTGCACTCGGCTGATGCCCACCTCCTCGGCAATCATGTCCACGCTCAGGTCGGAGTTGTTCAGGTTCTTGTTGATGGTCTTCATCACCCTTTCGAGGAGTTTCTCGTCAGGCGACTTCAGCTTCACCTCCTCCACCTTCTTCTCCAATCGCTCGGTCTGTCCGTATTTCTGCCTGAGAATGCGGCGTGCGTTGATGAGGTTGGCGATGGTGCGTCTGAGGATGTCCATGTTGAACGGCTTGACGATGTATGAGTCAGCACCGGTGTCCAGTCCTTCGAGCTTGTCCTCGTCGCGGCTCTTTGCAGTGAGGAGGATGATGGGGATGTGGTTGGTTTGCGGATTGAGCTTCAACTGCGTGCAGAGTTGGTTGCCATCCATCTCGGGCATCATCACGTCGCTGATGACGATGTCGGGTTGGTTCAGGTAGATTTCGGCCAAGGCGTCGCGCCCGTTGATGCACGCCCTCACTTCATAGTCGCGAGACAATTCCCTGACGATATACTCGCGTATCTCGTCGTCGTCCTCGGCAATGACGATGGAGAAGCGCTTGTTGGGCACGTTCTTCACGTCCGTCACCGGGACTGGCTCCACGACATCGGCTCCTCCTGCTTCCAATTCGTCAAGCAGTCCGGATGGTTCGGGTTCATCATTTTGGGCTATCTCCTCTGGTTTGAGATGGGCGTTGCCCAATGGGATGGTGACCACGAACTCGCACCCTTGTTCCAGATTATGGGCTTCTATGGTGCCATGGTGCAGTTCCACGAGTGAGCGTGTGAGGTCGAGTCCGATGCCCGTACCCACGCTGCGGTCGTTGATTTCGGAGGGCGACTGGTAGAATCGTTCGAAAATCTTATTGAGCTTGTTCTCTGGTATCTTCTCCCCATTGTCGCCGATGGCAATTCGAGCGTGTTTGTCGTCGTGGGTGACGTGGATGTATACCTCTCCGCCCGCCGGGGTGTATTTGAATGCATTGGAGAGGATGTTGACGATGACCTTGTCGAAGTTCTGGCGGTCCACCCATACGGGCAGCGTCTCGGCATCATGGGTGTAGTTGAAAGTGATGTTCTTGACAGTGGCCTGGTGCTCGAACAAGGAGAAGAGGTCTCCTACGAAGCCCACGAGGTCGGTTTCCTTCATCCTCATCTGCATCATGCCCTTGTCGATTTTCCTCAGGTCCATCATCTGGTTGATGAGGTGCAGTATTCGCTCCGCATTGCGCTTGATGGTCTGGTAGACGCCCGTACGCATGGGGTCGTGGTCCTGCTTCATCAGTGAGATGAGCGGGGTGATGATGAGCGTCATCGGGGTTCGTATCTCATGGCTGATGTTCATGAAGAATCGCAGTTTGGCCTCTCCCATCTGCTCTTTGTGCATGTGCTCCTGGAGTTTGAGGCGGTCTTTCTCCTTCCTGCGGCGGTTGACCAGGTAATACCACACGGCGCTTCCGATGGCGAGCAGGTAGAGGATGTATGCAAACGGTGTACGGTACCACGGTGCATGTACGACGACGGTGAAGGTGCGCTCCTCTGTGGTCTGGTTGTTGCGCTGTGCCTTCACACGGAAGTGGTAGGTTCCCGGAGGGAGATGCGTGATGGTGAGTTCGTTGACACCTGTCTGCAAGCGTGTGTAGGCCTCCCCGTTGATGCTATACATATAGGTGACGTGCTCGGGGTTGTCGTAGGTGAGCGTGGAGAACTGCATGGAGAAGGTGTTGTCGTGCGAGGAGAGGTCGAAGCGGTCGGCGGCGATGACCGTGGTGTCGCAAATCTGGTAGCGTCCTGACTTGGTTTCGCTATTGACCGGCTTCCTGTTGACGATGAAACTGACGAGACAGACCTTGGCGTCCCATTTGTGTTGCTTCACCCTTTCGGGATGGAACCATGTGATGCCACCGACGCCACCGAAGAGCAGCACGGCGGTGGTGCCATTGTCCACCATGAACGATGCGCCATCGCTGAACTCGTTGGATTGCAGGCCATTGTCAACGAAGAAACTTTGTATCTCGCCAGTCTTGGGATTGAGGCAGCTGAGTCCATGGTCGGTGCCGAGCCACAGCCGTCCCTCCTTGTCCTGTTCGAAAGAGACGACACCGTTGTCGGCCAATCCTTTTTCGGTGGTGTAGTTTTTCATCGTCTTCTTCTGAATGTCATAGCAGAAGAGTCCGTCATTGGTACCTATCCACAGCTTCCCGCCATACTCCTTGGCCACGCGTGTGGGCGTGCCGTAATTGATGCAGTTCTTGCCCAAGGTGTTGGTCCAACTTTCCTTCTCGATGTCGAGGCAGCAGACGCCCATGGTGGTGGCGGCGTATACACGCTTCTTGTCGGGCGACACAGAGAGACCCGAGATGAAGTCGTTGGCGATGCAGTTGATTTGCCTGTCCGTGGTGGCTTTGGCCTTCGACGTATAAGCCTTCACCTCGTTGCTGCCGGCGTTGATGCGCAGGAGTCCCTGCCCCATGGTGGCCACCCAGATGTCATTGTTGGTCGTTTTGATGCTGAAAGCGCTGGAGGTGGGATATTGCGGGAAAGGGTGGTAGCCTTGCAATCCAGCGTCGATGTAACCGAATCCCTCTCCGTAGGTGCCCACCCAGATGCGCCCGGAGGCATCCTCGGCAATGCTCATGATGGTTCCTGGGAAATGCTCCTTGAAATGCTTGATGGGTTGATGGTCTTTGTCCAAGCAATATAGTCCGTCCTTGTCGGTGCCCACCCAGCATCGCGCCTTGCTGTCGATGATGGAACTGATGACACAGGCTTGTCCGATGACGTTCCTGAAGCCCGACTTATACCCTAAGTACTCGAAGCCGCTGGTCTCCACCGGCTGCATGTAGATGCCTTTCTGCAGCAATCCCAGCCAGATGTTGCCGCTGCGGTCCTCCACGATGGAATAAACCTTGCTCATGGAGAGGTCCACCTCACGGCTGAAGTATGGATTGTTCTCTATCTTCCCTGTCTTCGGCCTGTAAACGGCCAAGCCCTGGCCATCGTAACCAATCATCATCCTACCGTCACGACAGCAGTAAAGCGAAGACACTTGTTTTCCCGCCGTCACTTCAAGATGCCTGAAATCACCCCCTGACGCCGCACGCACATAGACGCCGTTGTTGGACGTGCCTATATAAAGGTTGCCATCATGGTCGAGACAAAGTTGGCTGACAGTAGAGCGTGACTCCTCTGATGTGAAATACTTCACGGCCTTCTTTCCATCATACTCGTACAAGCCGAAGTCGCGGGTGGCAATCCACAAATGTCCCTTCTTGTCCTCCACCAAGGCATTGACGGTGTGGATGTCCCTCAGTGGACCGTTCTGCTGACGTGCGTGACCCCGGTCGACAATCTTGAGCAAACCGTGGCCCGAGGTGCCTGCCAACAAGTCACCATTCTTGCGCTGGAGGAAACAAGTCATGTAACAGGGTACGACATTGCCGTCGAGGTCTTTCACTTCAACGTTCTTGAATTCTGAACCGTCGAAAGTCTGCAAGGCGCCATACATGCCCATGTAGAACAAGCCGTTCTTGTCCTGGACCATGCAGTTCACATAGTTGGAGGCCATGCCGCGAGTCTCTTCCATTTCCTTCTTGAAAAGATGGAAATGGTATCCATCATATCTTTGGAGACCATTGCGGGTAACGACCCATATGAAGCCATCACGGTCAAGATAAACTTGACTTGTGAAACTGCTCGACAACTGCTGGTCCGTGCCAAACAGCTTGCCTGTTTGTGAAAAACCAGGCAAAACACAACAAAATATGAGAAGAACAATATTTAGAACCTTACACTTCATTTTTAGGTGAAAATTATTCTGATGTAACAGAAATTTTTGGCGAAGTTAAATAATTTTGATAAAACTTCCAAATTTATGCGAATTTTTATCATTCCACCACCATTAAAATGCGGAAAAATTGGTTGAAAAGGGGGCTTTTTTATCCATTTTGTCGACACATAATCACATTTTATAGTAAAAAAGCAAAAAAACACGTTTTTTTATGCTTTGATACAAAGAATGAAATCCGCGTTACTCTCACTAAAGGGTAAATGCGAAAAACTGAATACCTTTGCAAACGAAAAATGTAAAGATACGGGTTTTTAGGTTAGGTTTTAATTTTTTATTTAGTTTGCTTTTAGCCTTAACGAATCAAGTTCCATGAAACAAAAAAGACTGGCACTGCCATAAGCAGATGCTCTTGGCAATGACCAGTCTTTTTTTACTTAAAAGAAAGACATCATCAATTACACCATATATTATAAAAGACTCTTCGAAACTTCAATAGCACAATAATTATTTGCAACCATAAAGGAATGAAGAAAACCGCAAGCACTACCATTCAGGAATGGTTGATGACTTAAACGGAAAATGATATTGTTCGCCTATTGTGGACAATTTTAGAACTTTACATTCAACGGAGTCCGGGCTTGAGAAAGTCCGGGCTTTTTGCGAGAGCCTGAATCACCCCATGACAACATGGGAACGACATGGAAAATCCTTGTTGACAGGCTATAGAAAACAACCTATTCTTTTGAATGATAGAAAATCGAAAATTTTGGAAACAAATAATCCATATCATATTAAGATGTAATGATTAATTTTGCTGAAATTATTTACACTGACAACAGCCGGGCTGAAGCCCTATCCAAGAACAAGGGAGAATTCATCCCTAAAGGAGTTGAAATCATCATTCAAAAATAGTCAAGTATGAAAAAAGCAACCCTCTTGTTAATGTGGTGCCTCGCGAGTGTCGCCCTTCAAGCGCAGAACCCTTACCTGCCCTTGTGGGAGCACCTACCCGACGGCGAGCCACGCGTGTTTGAAGACCCCGACCATCCAGGAAAGTACCGGGCCTACATCATTGGTTCTCACGACATCACCTACTCCGCCTATTGCGGCAACGACATCCGCATGTGGTCGGCACCGGTGGAAGACCTCTCGCAATGGCGCGATGAAGGACCCATCTTCTCCCACTTCGTCGACGGACAGTGGGACACCATGTTCGCACCCGACCTCGTGGAGGTGAAAGACCGCGTCACGGGAAAGAAGACCTATTACCTCTATCCCCACAGCCGTGGTTGGAGGCGCACACCCATGGTGTGCAAAGGCGACCGCCCCAACGGACCCTTCACACCCGTCAACCTGACAGAGGATGGCCGGCAATGCGTCCCAGGGTCGCTCATCGACTTCGACCCATCGGTCTTCATCGAGGAAATCACCGACAAGAAAGACCCCGACTACGACAAGGGCTTCCGCGCATACGTCTATTACGGTTTCCAGCACTCCACGGCCTGCGAGTTGGACCAGAACACGATGTATTCCATGCGCCCCGGCACCGAGTTGCACGACTATTTCATACCTGCCAGTTCACAATACGGCGTGGTGAGAGACCCGGCCGGAACGGAATACCCCGCACTGTACAAAGGACAGAACCCGGGTGACTTCAATTTCTTCGAGGCCTCCTCCATCCGCAAGGTGGGCAACAAATACGTAATGGTGTTCTCCGGATACAGCGGTCCCGACTACGGGCTTGGCTCCACCAACTCCGCACTGCGCTATGCCTTCGGCGACTCACCACTGGGGCCCTGGCGCTCTGGAGGCGTCCTTGTCGACTCCCGCGGCGTGGTGACCAACGAAGATGGTTCGAAACTCATCACCACCAACGCCGCACACAACACCCACGGCTCCTTGCAGGAAATCAACGGCCAGTGGTATGTCTTCTATCACCGTCCACCACGCGGATTCGGCAACGCCCGACAGGCAATGGTGGCTCCCGTGAAAATCACTTGGGACAAAAAACCAGTGGCGAAAGGCGGCATGGTGAAAATCACAGGCTACGACCCCTACGACAAGGATAACGTGTGGACGGCGAAAGCCAGCGACGGAACAGAATACACCGGCGCCGAGGTGACCAGCGAAGGCTTCCAAATCTTCGGCCTCCCACCCTACGCCTACTACAGCGCCGGCATCGCCTGCTTCATGACTGGTGGCACCAACAGCAACGAGTGGATGCAGGACAACCACGACGTGTGGGACAACTCGATGGACCTTGCAGGAATCACCAACGGCGGCATCGTGGGCTTCAAATACTTCGGATTCGGTGGACTGGCTCAGAACACCAAGGGCGTCAACGCCTTCCCCGGCACGAAGAAGGGCGACGGAGCCAAACTCTACGTCAACCTGACACCCGGTGGACACGGCACCTTCAAAATCCATGTGATGCTCGACGGTCCTTATGACAACAGCACCTGGAAAGGCAAGGAAATCGGGGTCATCAACGTACCCGGAAATGTTCCCAAGCAGAAATCCGTGTTCATTTGCGACGTACCGGCAATCGAGGGACTGACGGGCAAGCATGCCATCTACCTCGTGGCGGAAGGCCCTGAAGTGGAGCAGCCCCAACAGCAAGGCCGCCCGCAATGGGGTCGAGGCCCACAGCAACCACAACGCCCGCAAGGACTGTTCGACCTCCACGGCATCGGCTTCTACAAGACAGGTGAGAAATTATCCCTCCCGACCATACCGACGGTCACCATCACTGCCGACGGCAAGCAGCTTAACCTGCCCGCCACTCCCATCCGATGCTCCAACGCCAACGGACTGACCGACGCCATCCGCTACCAGGTGTACGCCCCGCTGAAGGACAATACCACGCTGAAAGCCACCGCCAGCAACCCTGCTGTGAAAATCGAGGTCAGCCCCATCGTAGCAGGACGGGCAACGGTGAAATGCACCTATCAAGGGAACACCAAAATCTACTTGATCAATTGAAAATCATTTCATCATAATCATTTAACCAACTAACTTATCATCTTATGAAGACTAAAAAATGGATGACCCTCCTGACACTGCTCGCCTTAGGCAGCGTGTCGACGATGGCTCAATTTTGGGGAAACAACGCACCCACACCAAGTCTGAAAGACACCTACAAGGACTATTTCACCATCGGTGTGGCCTTGAACCAACGCAATGTCAGCGACGATGCCCAGAAGGCTCTCGTCCTGCAACAATTCAACAGCGTCACCGCTGAGAACGACATGAAACCAGGAGAAATACACCCCCAGGAAGGTGTGTGGAACTGGGAGCGGGCCGACAAGATTGCCAACTTCTGTCGCGAGAACGGCATCAAGATGCGTGGACATTGCCTCTGCTGGCACTCTCAATTTGCCGACTGGATGTTCACCGATAAGAAAGGCAACCCTGTGACGAAAGAGGTGTTCTACGAGCGTCTGCGTGAACACATCCACGCTGTGGTGAACCGCTACAAGGACATTGTCTATGCATGGGACGTGGTGAATGAGGCCATGGCCGACGACGGCCGCGGATGGCCGGGACGCGAGCAAAGCCCCTACCGCCAGTCAAGACACTTCCAACTCTGTGGCGACGAGTTCATTGCCAAGGCTTTCATCTTCGCACGTGAGGCCGACCCCAACGCCACACTCATCTACAACGACTACAGCTGTGTAGACCCCGGCAAGCGGGAGCGCATTTATAATATGGTGAAGAAGATGAAGGATGCCGGCGTGCCCATCGACGGCATCGGCATGCAAGGACACTACAACATCTACTTCCCCGACGAGGACCAACTCGACCTCACCATCACGAAGTTCAAGGAACTGGTGAACCACATCCACATCACCGAACTTGACCTGCGTATGAACAACGAGAGCGGAGGCCAACTGATGTTCTCACGTGGCGAGGCAAAACCGATGCCACAGTATATGTCAACACTACAGACCGACCAGTATGCACGCCTCTTCAAAATCTTCCGCAAGCACAAGGATGTCATCGACAACGTGACTTTCTGGAACCTGGGCGACCGTGACTCATGGCTTGGTGTGAACAACCACCCGCTGCCCTTCGACGAGAACTACAGGCCGAAGGCTTGCCTACGCGCCATCTGCGACTTCAACCCGGCACTTGACAACTACAAACCCAAGGAGGACTTCGTGCCCAACGAACTGAACCAGCCCGGCCAGGAATATCCACAGGTGAACAGCGAGGGCTATGCCCGCTTCCGCATCGATGCTCCCGACGCCAAGTCGGTCATCGTCAGCCTCGGCCTTGGAGGTCGTGGCGGCACCGTGCTCCACAAGGACAAGGACGGCATCTGGACAGGAACGACCGACGGCCCGATGGACGAAGGCTTCCACTACTACCACCTCACCATCGACGGCGCTGTGGTCAACGACCCCGGCACACACAACTACTTCGGCTCCTGCCGCTGGGAGAGTGGCATAGAGATTCCCGCACACGACAGGGCTTTCTACGCCAACCGCATGGACGTCCCGCATGGAAACGTGCAGCAAGTGCTCTTCCCATCGGCAAGCACCAACAGCATGAAGCGCGCCTTCGTCTATACCCCGCCGTCGTATGACAACAAGAAGAAATTCCCCGTGCTCTACCTGCAGCATGGATGGGGTGAGAATGAGACCAGCTGGCCCAACCAAGGTTGTGCAGGACTCATCATGGACAACCTCATCGCCGAAGGCAAAATCAATCCCTTCATCATCGTGATGACCTACGGCATGACCAACGATTTCAAGTTTGGCACCATCGGACAATTCACAGCCGAGGACTTCGAGAAAGTGCTCTGCGACGAACTGATTCCTTACATCGACTCACACTTCAAGACGAAGAAAGACAAGTGGAACCGCGCCATGGCCGGCCTGTCGATGGGTGGCATGGAGACGAAGCTCATCACCCTGCGCCGTCCGGAACTGTTTGGCTCATGGGGTCTGTTGAGCGGTGGCCAATATGCTCCGTCCGACATCAACGACACCAAGTTGGTGAAGCTTATCTTCGAGAGTTGTGGCAGCAAGGAACAGCCCGATGCCATCAGGAAGTCGGTGGAAGACTTGAAAGCCGCCGGTTACAACGCCCATGGCCATGTGTCGGAAGGCACCGCACATGAGTTCCTCACATGGCGTCGCGCCCTCTACGAGATGGCTCAATTGCTCTTCAAATAAACTACACAAGCACCCAAAAGGCGCCTCCGACCTCCAAGGTCGGAGGTGCTTTTACCATATTGACAGAAAGCAATAGAAGCCCTAGAAAATCTAGGAAATCTAGAAATTCTAGACATTCTAGAAAATCTAGGAAAACTAGGAAAACTAGAATCCCTAGAAACCCTAGAAAAAGGCCCTATACTTTCTAGCAAAAGAAAAACCATTCATTACCAAATCACATTGTTTTTATGAGAAGACTGTTGTTATCAACGGCATTTGTATTTGCAGCATTCCAACTGTCCGCACAGACACCTGCCTACCAGAATCCCAACCTCAGCGCCAAGGAACGGGCGATAGACCTCTGTTCAAGACTCACCTTGGAAGAGAAGGCCATGCTGATGCTCGACGAGAGCCCGGCCATCCCACGACTCGGCATCAAGAAGTTCTTCTGGTGGAGCGAAGCCCTCCACGGAGCCGCCAACATGGGCAACGTCACCGTCTTCCCCGAACCTGTTGCCATGGCATCGTCGTTCAACCCTGTATTATTAAACAAGGTGTTCGATGCCGCCAGCACGGAGATGCGCGCGCAATACAACGAGCGCATGCTGCGAGGCACGGGCGAGGACATGAAGATGAGAAGCCTCTCCGTATGGACTCCCAACGTGAACATCTTCCGCGACCCGAGATGGGGACGCGGACAGGAGACCTACGGCGAAGACCCCTACCTCACTTCCGTCATGGGCGACGCCGTCGTCAGGGGACTGCAAGGACCGGAGACATCGAAATACCGCAAGCTATGGGCGTGTGCCAAGCACTACGCCGTGCATAGCGGACCCGAATACACACGCCACTCTGCCAACCTCACCAACGTCCCTACAAGGGATTTCTGGGAGACCTACATGCCTGCCTTCAAGACACTGGTGACGAAGAGCAAGGTGCGCGAGGTGATGTGCGCATACCAGCGACTCGACGACGACCCCTGCTGCGGTTCGCAACGACTGCTGCAGCAAATCCTGCGTGACGAGTGGGGATTCCAATACCTCGTGGTCAGCGACTGCGGAGCCGTCAGCGACTTCTACGAATCCCACAAGAGCAGCTCGTCGCCTGTCACAGCATCGGCGAAGGCCACCATCGCAGGCACCGACGTGGAGTGTGGCTACGGCTACGCCTACAGGAGCATCCCCGAGGCCGTGCGACGGGGACTCATCAGCGAGGCCGAGGTGGACAAGCACGTCATACGACTGCTGGAAGGACGATTCGACCTCGGCGAGATGGACGACCCCTCACTCGTGGAATGGTCGAAAATCCCCTACTCCGCCATGTCGTCGAAGGAAAGCGCCAACATCTCACTCGAGATGGCCAGGCAGTCCATCGTGCTGCTGCAGAACGAGGGCGACGTACTGCCTCTGAAGAAGAACAAGGAGAAAATCGCCGTCGTTGGCCCCAACGCCGACAACGAACCGATGATGTGGGGCAACTACAACGGCGTGCCCAACAAGACCGTCACCATCCTCGACGGCATCAAGGCCAAGCAGAAGAAGGTGACCTATGTGCAGGGCTGCGACCTCACCTACGACATGGTGATGGATTCCAAGTTGGCCACTGAATGCAGCTTCGATGGCAAGCACGGGTTGAAAGGCACTTTCTGGAACAACACGGAGATGAGCGGCAAGCCCATCGTCACCGAATACTACACCAAGCCCGTGGCAGTGACCACCGCCGGCATGCACGTCTTCGCCAACGGCGTGCCCATCGAGGACTTCTCCGCGAAGTATGAGACCACCTTCACCCCGAAGGAGGCTGGCGAATACGTGCTCAACGTGGAGGGCTGCGGCAACTTCCAAGTGTATGTCAACGGCGAGCGGAAAGCAGCACACCGCATCTGGCGCGCCACACCCACACGCACCGTGCTGCAAGCCGAGAAGGGACAGAAATTCGACATCGAGGTGCGTTTCCAGACCGTCAAGACATGGGGCGCCAGCATGAAAATAGAGGTCGCCAAGGAACTGCCCATCGACTACCAGCAGACCATCGACCAACTCAAGGGCATCGACAAGGTGATCTTCGTCGGTGGCATATCACCGGCCCTCGAGGGTGAGGAGATGCCGGTCAACATCGAAGGTTTCAAGGGGGGTGACAGAACCAGCATCGAACTGCCCAAGGTGCAGCGCGGTCTCATCAAAGCCCTCAAGGACGCCGGGAAAACCGTCATCCTCGTCAACTGCTCCGGCTCAGCCATCGCACTGACACCGGAAACCCGGAACTGCGCCGCCATCGTCCAGGCATGGTATGCCGGACAGGAGGGCGGGACGGCCATCGCCGACGTGCTCTTCGGCGATTACAACCCGAGTGGAAAGTTGCCCGTCACCTTCTACAAGAACGACCAGCAGCTGCCCGACTACGAGGACTACTCGATGAAGGGACGCACCTACCGCTACTTCGACGACCCGCTCTTCGCCTTCGGATACGGCAAGAGCTACACCACCTTCCAAATCGGCGACGCCACCGTCAAGCCTACTGGCAAGGGGGGTGAGGACGTGGCGGTATTCGACGTGGAGGTGCCCGTCACCAACACCGGCAAGCGCGACGGCGTGGAAGTAGTGCAACTCTACATCCGCAACACCGCCGACCCGGAGTCGCCGCTGAAGACGCTACGAGCATTCGAACGTGTCCAGGTGAAGGCTGGCCAGACTGCCACCGCTCACCTGCCACTGACCAAAAGCAGTTTCGAGTTCTTCGACACTGAAACCAACACCATGCGAACCAAACCCGGCACCTACGAGGTGTTCTACGGCAACAGTTCTCTCAACAAAGACTTGAAAAAAACAACCATTACCATTCAATAATCATGAGAAAATATCTCCTTACATTCTTGTGCATGTTCGTGGCATTCTCCGTCACAGCACAAGTTGCCAAAAAAACAACAAAGAAAAAAGCACCCAAGGAGGTCAGCAGCGCCAGCGCCCCTGCCGACCCCAACTTCTACATCTTCCTCTGCTTCGGACAGTCCAACATGGAGGGCAACGCTAGACCTGAGGCACAGGACCTCGTGAGTCCCGGACCACGCTTCCTCCTCATGCCGGCGGTTGATGACCCGGGGCGTGGAAGGAAGATGGGCGAGTGGTGCGAGGCCGTGCCGCCTCTCTGCCGTCCCAACACCGGTCTTACTCCAGCCGACTGGTTCGGTCGCACGCTGGTGGAGTCGCTGCCCGAGAACATCAAAATCGGTGTCATCCATGTGGCCATCGGCGGAATCGACATCAAGGGATTCCTGCCCGACAGCATCGACAGTTACGTCAAGAGGGCTCCACAATGGATGAAGGGCATGCTTGCCGCCTATGACAACAATCCCTACGAGCGCTTGGTCACACTTGCCAAGAAGGCACAGAAGGACGGCGTCATCAAGGGCATCCTCATGCACCAGGGTGAGACGAACACCGGAGACCCGCAGTGGGCGCGCATGGTGAAGGAGGTCTATGACAACCTCTGCGGTGACCTGCAACTGAAACCAGAAGAGGTGAACCTCTATGCCGGAAACATCGTGCAGGCCAACGGACAGGGTGTGTGCATCGGATGCAAGAAGCAGATTGACGAACTCCCCCTGACCCTCCACACCTCGCAGGTCATCTCTTCCGACAACTGCACCAACGGTCCCGACCGCCTGCACTTCGATGCTGCCGGCTATCGTGAACTGGGTTGCCGATACGGCGAGGCCGTGGCCCGCTTCCTGGGATATGAGCCGAAGCGCCCGAAGATAGAGACGCCCATCAAGAAAATCGAGGTGCCGGCAGATGCCTTCATCCCCGAGACCACCGTGCCGGGCAACGAGTTCCCCAAGCTCGACAGTCAGCGCCGTGGCTATTTCTACCTGAAGGCGCCCGATGCCAAGAAGGTCATCCTCGACATCTGCGACAAGAAATATGACATGCAGCCCGACGGCCAGGGTGGATGGATGTGCGTCACCGACCCCCTCGTGGTGGGCTTCCACTACTATTTCATGAACATCGACGGCGTCAACTTCATCGACCCCGCCACAGAGACCTTCTTCGGATGCAACCGTGAGGCGGGTGGCATCGAGGTGCCGGAAGGACCGGAGGGCGACTACTACCGTCCGCAGAAAGGCGTCCCCGCCGGTCAGGTGCGCAGCATCTACTACTGGTCGCAGTCGGCCAACAGTTTCCGTCACGCCATGGTCTACACCCCGGCGGAGTATGAACTGAAGAAATTCCAGAAGAAGCGCTATCCCGTGCTCTACCTGCAGCATGGCATGGGCGAGGACGAGACAGGATGGAGCAAGCAGGGACACATGCAGCACATCATGGACAACGCCATCGCTAGCGGAGAGGCTGTGCCGATGATCGTGGTGATGGAGAGTGGCGACATCAAGGCCCCGATGGGTCGCGGACAGGGCATGGGCGACTATGGTGCCTCCTTCTACCCCGTCCTGCTGAACGACCTCATCCCTTATATCGAGTCT
>Ga0310694_10001951_pt1 | contig 22155 bp, 20 predicted proteins | sample 174DNAGHGhighgp2_FD_203884 | JGI IMG/M metagenome (GOLD analysis project Ga0310694, IMG submission 203884) | Sheep rumen microbial communities from Palmerston North, Manawatu-Wanganui, New Zealand - 1742 DNA GHGhigh gp2 (v2) (version 2) | ecosystem: Host-associated > Mammals > Digestive system... | reverse complement strand
CCGAGAAAGCGCCTTGACATCCGCCCGATGTTCACGGTAAAGGAGCTTGGTAGGAAGAACAAGAAGCCTGTCCTTGTTCCTTTCATAGGGATCCAGGGGACTTTCTAGGAGCTTAAGATGGATTGCCACCGTTGCAAGAACGTGAGCTACTCGGGGTGCCGGTACGGACGATGTTCGCACCCTGGGCACCGTGACGTCGTACTCAGGCGTGGCAAGGGAGGGACGCGAAAGTACAACAAGCAGATATGCACAGACTTCGTAATGAAGAAACTGTGTTCGAACTGCAAGTACTGGAAGAGAGGGCGCTACTTCGCGGACGGAATTACTCCTGCCGAGAAAGGGAAGTGCTCACTTGAAATCTTGATGTCTGCCGAAGAGTGCCCAATGTGGGGCGCCGGTCAGACGTCGTCACGCAAGAGAAAGGAAAAGAACAATGAAAAAAAACAAGGTATCGACTGAGCTGCCAGAAAGTCAAGAAGAAGATCGCAAGGTCATTGACGGCGACTACGAAAAGATCCGCACTATGAAGATCATTGACCTTATAGAGTGGCTATTAGGCGCGAAAGAAAGAGTATGCGGGAAGTCTTCGTCGTTGTCTATAACATCGAACATGGTGTGGCTCAAGGGAAGGATACTTGAGAACATTATGGCAGCTGCCGCAAGGCTTGGGGCCAGAAAGATGTCTATAAAGGTAGACGGCAACAACATCAAGGTATCGCTTCCTTTTGAGGCCGACAACATAGCCATTTCCAATGGCGTATTCAACAACGTGATAACAGGCGGCGGAATCTATCCATATTATGACAACGTGAAGGTTCGGCGTTCGAAGTCGAACAAGAGCGTTACCGTTTCCATATCCGCGTGAAAAGGCGTAAAAGGATCTGCTGGCGGAAATGTGGATTTCCTGCCAAGTAAGGCTTCCCACGGACATATTTTTTAGACCGCATCAGAACATTCCGTCAGGACCTTCTCTTGATGGAATGTTCAATATATTGTATAATGCCCTCGTCAGCAACGACAGAGGAACACGTACATGACATGCCAATGGTGCAAGAGATACAGGCGACGAGACGGAAGGGCCGCGTGCGTATGCGCAGACGGCAAGGTAAGGGTGATCCCTGCACGGGTTAGCGCTGGGACGTGCGCAAGGTTCGACCCTAGAAGGACGTGCACGACTTGCGGCCATGGCTGCTCGCAGGACGACAAGTTCAGGCGAGCCTCGTCGTCAGACTGCGTATGCCCGGACTGGGAACTGAGGTCGCTGTCTTCGTGGGGAGGCAACAGGCGGCGCCCGGCAGCACTACATGTCGAAAGTAATAAAACAAACGTTCAGACAAAGGAGATCAAGCAATGAAGGCTCTGTTATTGGTCGCCGCGATCGCGGCAGGATGCGCAAAGCAAGGCACGAACTATCAAGCCACGAATCATTCGGGAGAAATCGCCTCTTACGTATGCGTAGGGATGGAGACGTCCAAGCGGTTCGGATCGTGTCCGGGATGCGAGCTCGACGCAGGGCGGATGACGTCTCTCATGAGGACTCGCTACGGGTATGAAGGTCAAACCCTGACATCGGAGCAGGCAACGAAGCAGGAGGTCGTAAGGCTTCTCAATGAAGGAGTTGACAGGACTCCAGAGGACGGACTTTTCCTTTTCTTTTACTCTGGCCATGGAGGGCAGGAATATTTAGGCGGGAAGGAGCCAGACGGATCCGACAGAGAGGACGAGTTCCTCTGCCTGTACGATACCTACATGCTCGACGACGAGATATGGGACATCGTGTCAAGGTGCAAGGGCAGGGTGTTCCTATACTTCGACGCGTGCCATTCGGCCACCATGTACAGGAGCGTAAGGTCAGAGATATCGGAGACGAACGCGGTCGGTCTCGCAAAGGCCCTCTCGGTCCGCCCAGAAGACATCGAGAAGACCAAAGGATTCACGTTCAGGCCCGAGAAGTTCATATCCGCCAATCCGATGTCAGTGGAAGTCTCAAGGTCGTCGCCTAGGATTCTATGCTGGAGCGGATGCAAGGAATCCGAGTACTCCTACGGCGGAAGAAATGGAGGCGTCTTTACGACCGCAGTCGTGAACAGCTGGAAGAAGGGGATTTCGTACGACATGCTTTGGGAGTCTGCCGTAAAGATCGTAAACGGGAAAGAGCGCACGCAGAACCCTGTCCAGACTCGTGTCGGCTCTTTCTCTTCCGGAATGGAGGCGTTCAGGTGAAGATGCCTGTCAGCAGAGACATATCGGTCAGCCGAAAACAAGAACCTGTCGACTCTGACGAGAAGGCCTTCGGATCGACTTCTTCCCCTTGTCTGGTGACAGTCATGGGCTTTGACAAGAACGATGTCCTTTTCCGATCAGACGAGGTAGGTACGGTTCAGTGGAGGGATTCCAAGGGTGAGATAGTCGCGCTTCTTGTCAGACTCAAGCCTGACGTATGGGGATTCTCCAAGAGAGGAGACGACGACTGGCAGGAGGTCTTGGGAATATACGGGAATCCTGACGCGACATAGGACCTGTCTCCCTTATGAAGCTCCCGGAAAGAGACATTGTCACACCCATTGACGACCCGTTCCAGCACGATGCAGACTGGAGGGCGGCTGTCTCGCAATACCTGTTCTCTGTCGGCGCCAGGACAAAGGGAAACCTGAAGTCGATAGCAGAGACGGGATGCATTGAGATTTTCTCAAAGGATGCCAAAGAAAAAGACGGCGACAAAAAAACAGGCAAAAAGGCAAAGAAGGGCTCGAAGAAGAACAAGAATAGCGAAGACGTGCGAAAAAAAACGCTCGTTCCGGTCGAGCCGTTCTTCGAGCACAAGAAATACAGGAAGATCGCCCTGGACACTTGGATATCAGAACATATCGAGATGACCGAAGACAGGGAGGAGGGAAGACCTCTTGCCGACAGGCACGCTTCTTTCCTTCTCGCGGAGAGGTGGCACGAAGAGGACGAAAGCATGGAGTCGGCAATGAAGAAGAGGCTTGAGCCTCTACTCCTTACCGAGGCCGGACTTGACGTCGTGACAATGGATCTCCTTGGTTCGGCCGACGCGTTGCCGGCCGTCAAGGCTTACGAGAAGATGTACTTCAACTGCAGGGACGACAACTTCGCGATAAGCCCGGCGATGCAGCTTGTATCGAGGATCGCGATGCCATACGGCCCTCTCAAGACTTACCTGAAGAAATGGGAGGATCTAGAAGACGGGTTCTGCGTCCAGGACGGACGCCCGCTCGCAAAGGACAGCGACGTCTGGAAGGCAATCGGAGCGACGCTTGGATACGATGCGCTCATGTGCGCGTGGCAATGGGACTGGCGCGCGCACGGGATAAAAGACAGAAGCCTGAAGCACAAGATCGAGTGCCTGCTGAGCATAACGATATCGCGCGAGACTACTGCCATGTTCACCGGAGACGTGAAGCACGAAGACGCGGCCAGGCTTCTCGCTTCCTGCACGTCCCAGCTGAAGCTAATTTCTGACGAGAGGTCGGCAGGAGGGTCCGGAGGGGCAAACGACACGACAAAGGCCCTTATGGGGATCTTGGGTCTCGTGGCTCCTCAGATGGTCCAGTTCGACGAGTCGGAATACGCGTCCAGAAACGAAGAGATACAGAACCATATCAAGAGCCAGCTCGCGATAAGCAAGCAGTCCATAGAAGACCGCGGCAAGCAGGTAGAGGCGGAGATCATCGACGCGCAAATCTCTGAAGCGGTCGATCAATAGCTAAAAAATTGTGTGTGAGAGCATGAACGACGACGATCTCATACGGATAGCAATGAGCGGCGACGTTTCCGAATCGCTGCGAAACCTAGACCGGTGGAAGCTGCTTCCTCTTCTGTTCAGGATAAAAAATAAGCCTTTCAGCATAGACGGAAGAGAGCAGTTCCACGTCCTTTTCGCAAAGGAGATGGTTCGCGAACAGATTATACTTTCCGGACGTCAGCTTGGGAAATCTGTCTCGCTATCAAGAAGCGAGATATTTAATCTCCTGTCGAAGCCTAACTACCAGATTCTTTATGTCGCTCCGCTTCAGGAGCAAACAAGAAGGTACAGCGACCTATACATAAATGAGACGATACAGTCTTGTCCTCTTGCCACGATACTTCAGTCAAGTGAAATGGCTGGAGTGCTGTCAGATGCAAAGATAATAAGGGCGACTGGACATCAGAGTTTTGCAAACGGATCTGGAATACAGCTCACTTACGCAAAGACATCCGCCGACAGGGCTCGAGGAATTTTTTGCGATCAACTCGACGTAGATGAGACACAAGATGTAAGCGGAGAGAGCCTTCCGATCATCCAAGAGTCTCTTACTGCGTCTGAATTCGGAATTACGAGGTACACCGGAACGGCAAAGGTCGTCGAGAACCTTATCGAGGCAAAGTGGCAGAAGAGCTCGATGTGCGAGTGGGTGATGAAGTGCCAGCACTGCGGGTACTACAACATCCCGAACCTTGAAGGAAAAGTCCTGAACATGATTCAGGCGGACGGCATGCACTGCCTGCACTGCGACAGAAGGCTTGACGTGTCGGTAGGCCAGTGGGTGGCCGCATATCCTGACAGGATGAAGACGTTCCGCGGATACCACATCCCACAGGTCGTATGCCCGTTCATCGTAAACAACAAGAACAACTGGGACAAGCTCCTGCACAAGTTGACGAGCGGAGTGCTTGCGACATTCATACAGGAAAACCTCGGGATATCGTATTCTGTAGGGCAGAGGCTCCTGACGATGCAGCACATTCGGCGGCAGTGCGTGCTTCCCGATACAAAGAGGATGCAGGAGCTTCTAAAGGACAACCCTGAAAGATACAGCTATGTCGTGGCCGGCGTTGACTGGGGAGGAGCGGAGCTAAGCTCGTTTACCGTGATTACTGTCATAGGAATACGACCGAACGGACGAATCGACGTCCTGTGGGCGAGGAGGTATAGGGGATTCGATCCCGACGAGCAGATGACCGACATAGCCCATATTTGCAGGTTCTATGGCGTGACTGCATGCTTCTGCGACGCGGGGATGGGTCTCGACAAGAACCAGATCCTCATGAAGAGGTTCGGCCTCCCGATCGTCCAGATGCAGTATACAAGACAGCTTAAGCTGTTCGGGAAGAACCGGTCGACGGGGCGGACGAACGTGGTCCAATGCTGGACGATCGACAAGGTCATGGCGCTTGACGTCCTTTTTTTAGCTATCAGAAACAGGCGCATATTCTTCCCGAAGGACGAGCAGTTCATATCTTCAATGTGCCCAGACCTTTTAAGCCCGTACGAGTCCACGACGGAGGTCGGCGGGCTTACGCATCGGCTCTACCTGAGGAGCGAGTCCCAGCCGGACGACTTCTGCCACGCCCTGTGCTTCGCGTGCATGGGCGCCATGAAGCTGATGGGAATGGCTGTAGACGACATGATCCCGGCGGAGGCGTTCGGGGGCGGCGCGACGCCGGACGAGCCGCCTGAGAACGACTGGCTTGACCCCCACGAGACGTAGAATATGATATGATATCGGTATGAAAAACCTAATCCGCACGTTGTTCTGCAAGATCAAGTACTGGCTCAATATCGGCCGGAACGAGTTCGCGTCTTGCGAGACGCACTGGGTGAACCACATCTTAGACGAGACCGTGTCGTGGCCTAACGCGGCCCTCATGTGGGCGAACGTGCACGGTTTCGACGAGGGGCCTGGGTCCGTCTACTGGCTAGGAGTCGACATCAGGTCGTTCGGGATCAGGTGCGCAGACTACGTCCTCAAGTTCAGGAGCAAGAGCCTTTACGACGAGTACAAGGACGCGGCCATCAGGGATACTGAGAACATCCTTTACAAGATGCGCGACGATCCTAGGATGAAATACTCCGACGGAGACGACATGGATGTCGAGTATTCGTTCAGGTGGGGCGGCGAGGAAAAGACGTTCCACCTGCACATCTTCGGCGACAGCTACGCCGAGGAGAAGTAGCCTGCATGCGGTCTCAAGCTTGCTGCGGCCACTACAGATTGCCTGATTGTTCGTTCATGCGGCAAAATGATGATGATAACGGAGGAAAGATATGGATAAAGGATGGATGTATTTCGCTAAGATGGCTGCTGGTACGCGTGTCGTTGCTGCGCCTTCTGCTCCACAGAAGCCGGTTGCTCAGGCTGTTCGAGCCGGAGGGAGCCATGGGGCAGCTTCGACGGAATGGGTCGAAAACGCCAATCAGGAGCCTAAGTGGGGGTATGCGTTCAAGTGCCCTGACTGCGGATTTGGCTACCCGAACCTTGATCCGAAGTTCAGCGCGAAGCTTCAGGCCGCGTTCGCGAAGGAGAGGGGCGTCAATATCGCCCGTCACAAGAGGATGTGCGCCCTTCGAAGGAAGGGCAATGGAGGTCCGGTCGACATCAATGCCGCGAGAAGGGCGTACTATGGCAAGTAAAGATTGCATGGAGTGACATGAGAAACTTCTTTTCAGGCTTGGCACACACCATCAAGGTCGCGTTCTTGTACATACTTGGCCGAATCAAGGTGTACAGGTGGCCGATGTTCGTCGTCTACGACCCGAAGGGGTACGACGTGAAGGCTTTCGGCATCCGGAAGGCCATGGCGCTCGCGAAGAAGGGAGACATCTTCGTCCGAAGGTACAGGAATTACCTCGACGGATACTTCATACCTGGACGATTCTCGCACTCTGGCATCTATGTCGGTGGCGGGATCATCATCCACTCGATGAGCGACGGAGTCCAGAAGATCGACATACTTGACTTCCTTAGGTGCGACGGATTCGCGATCCTGAGGCCGGCGCAGAAGGAGGGCCGAGACATGAAGGCCCTGACTGACAAGGCTGCCGAGATCGCGCACTCGTACCTCGGGAACGAATACGACTTCGACTTCAAGCTGGAAGAGCCGGACAAGAAGAGGACGGAGAAGGTCTACTGCCACGAGCTCACGAGGAAATGCTACCCGGACCTCGACATCCCGCTCGTCAAGCCATCGCTCTGGAACGGGATGATCAGGTCGAGTAGAGAGAAGGTCCTGGCCCAGTCGTTTTTCGACAGCCAAGATATAGTTACCGTGTACGACAGCGACTACTCGAACCCTAGGTGCTCGACGAAATAGCTATATGCCGATCATTATTTGATACAATATCTACGATGAACGCGTTGCCAGACAGAAAAATTTATTCTTTTGAATGGAAGAGGTTTGTTAAGGAGGCAGGTCCTGTCGGAAGGAACACCTTCGAAAGAAGAAGGATTGGACATAAACGATATGACCCTGGATATAAGGACTTGAAGACGGAGTTTCCTGTCGTATACGACTTCTATAGAGACATTGCCCCTTATATCAGAATGAGGGAGCTCGGAGTGGACAAGCTTCCTGAGAACGAAGAAAAAGCGTTTAGGGAAATACTTGATGTTCCTGTAGTATACAACGACTCAGAAAGATTTCCTGGACATTATGCGCCATGGAGGGAATTCCTCGGAACAAGGTTCTCGAAATACAATCCGATAAGGTACATTTTCCCGAGAGACCACGTCTCGCTCAGCAGGAAGACATCCTTGCAGAGGAAGAACTACGATGCTGCTCACGAGTATAGACACGCGCTTGAACGCCGTATTGGGCTTTCGGAAGAAGCAAAAAGAGCGCTCAACGATGTATATGGTTTCCGAGGCGCAAATATCATGGGCCAGAACGCTCCGGGCTGGTTTGGACGGCTTTATTCCATGATATTGGGAGACGAGGAAATGGCTACGACGAATGTCGAGCATCAAATTGATGAATATATGAAGCTCAGACAAAAGATGGAAAGGGAAGGCAAGGGAAAGCCGTCAGGGAAAGAGTTTCTTGATCACATAGACGGAATGGGAACATATCTGGCGCAAGAGAATCGCAGAAATACGCTAAACGGCTATCAGGATGTAGCAGACAGAGAAATCGATCTAAAGAATCGGAAGGACTACTGGAACGTAATGGAAAACGCCCCGTATTCATTTGAGTACGAAGGCGGGTCGAGATTCCCGAGTTGGATTGACTTCGCTCCACATACGAAAGACGTCCTCAGGAATGTAAGGACAGGCGAAAAGGTCAAGTTCAACCCAAGACAGTTCGAGGTCAACACAAGAGACGAAGAAGAGGCGAATAGAATAAAAAAGGTCTTGGGTGGCGTGAGCATGCTCGACGGGACAAGGCGGACAATGGGACAGACCGGACTTGATAATAGAGGAGATGCATGATGGATGACCTTGAGAGATGGGCGGCGTTCTCCAAGAGCGCCCAGACGAAAGACTACATGACGCGTGGAGGGCTGACTGGCGCATTGGCTGGAGGAGCCATTGCTGCGGCGCTTTCTGCGATGCGTTACGGAAAGAAGAAAGATAAGGACGGAAAGAAACGGTCGACAGCCGGAAAGGTGCTCAAATCTCTCTTGTGGACGGCACTTGGAGCGGTCGGAGGCGGCATCGCCGGAGCAGGGATAGGAAGGATGATCGCTACGCACATAAAGTACAGAAGGGCGCTGGACGAGGCTAAGGATAAAGTCAAGGACAGAAGGCGTACCCTGGGGATCCCCGAGAAAGGCAGAAACAACGGAAGGGTGTTATATGTCAACTACCCGCAAAACAAGTATGAACTAAAGGGAATATACAGCAAGATTTTTGGTAAAAGCGTCCCGATACAGCACGCAAGCCTTTTGGTAATGAACGAAGACGGGAGCGACGCGTCTCTCTATAGCCCTAGAATGAATGACGACGAAGACGATGTGAAAAGAGTCGGCGAGCAACTGGTGGAGACCGGGAAGAGAGAAAACGACAGCAAGCTTGTGGAAGAGGGAAAGAATATTTTGGCAAGGAAAATCGACAGGGGGACTTACGACATACACATGTTCAACGACAGGCTCAAGGGGAAAAGCGACGAAGAGATCGCAAGATTTCTGGCAGACTACGGGCATTCTCATGACCTAGGCGGAGAGGTCAATATGTACGAAGGCAAAAAGGGGATAGACAGAGACGTTGTCGAGGAGTTCATGGAGAGGGCTCAGAGGATTGCGCACATCGATGGAAACCCTGGATATAGCATATTCCCTGGAGGATACAATTGCGGAACTGCTTCAAGGGAAGGTTTCGATGTGGTCCAGGATCCTTCCAGCCATTGGCGCGACATGCTTTTCGGGGGATGGCCATCAAACAACGCGCCTTCGTTCGCGAAGCAGACTGCGGCAAAGTATTACAAGGACGAGGGGCGCGAGGAATCGAGCAAGCACTACGGATGGGCTCGGACGGGAAGAGAGTAGGGCCAAATGAGTTTATCGACAAGCAAGTAGGAGACGACATGAACGCGACGCAAGAAATAAACAGGCTCGTCAAGGAGGCCCAGTCGCTTCCTTTGAGGCAGCAAGAGATCCTCAACAGGATGCAGTACAAGAAGCCGATCGACTGGTTCGACCAGAAGTACCAGAACGCCATGAACGGACCTGAAAAGCCGTTCGACTTCAACGGGGAGGCATTGAAGATCCTGAAGCCTTTCAGGCAGAGGGTCGGGCAGAATGGAGCAGACGCTCTCGCGAGGGAATTCTCAAGCCAGCTAAAGGACATGAGAAGCAATCCTGGCCAATACGACGACGCAAGGAAGCGCCAGATCCTCCAGCAGTGGAAGGATCGCATCGCGAAGTTCGATAGTGACAGGGCTTCGAGGGTGTCCGACATGAGGCTGTCGCAGAACAGGCAGGCCGTATTGGCTCCAAAATGGAACGGAGCAGGAAGGACCGGTTGGACAGGCCGTTCGGCCGTCCAAGGAGGAAGCGCTCCTGTCGATACGGTTGACCCGGCCAGCCTGCGCCCTAGGCTTAACGTGGCGAAGACTGAAAACGGCAAGAACTACTTCGACGTCGGCGGCGGAAAGATGGTTGCGTACAACGATCTCCCGTCGACAAGGATGCAGTGGTGGAACTCTCCAGGCAGGAAGCCGCCTCAGGGATGGAACAGCTACGTCGCGTCTTATTCTGGCATGCCACAGGCCCCACGGAAGGCTAACGGGACCATGCAGAACCAGGTGGCGCAGGCGTCAAGGAACCTTCCTCCCGCGTTCGGAGAGGCCAGGTAGGCGCATGACTTGAGAAAGGATTAATATGAGCTGCTGGGACCGTTTCGACAGGAAGGTTGTCCTCTACTTCACGGGGAACAAGGATACGAGGGTTCCTGGGATGGAGAAGGAGCTCGCGCGAGTCGGTCTTGAGGACGCAGACCGCCAGTGGCAGTATCCAACGCCGCTGGACGGAGTGTTTCTCAGAAGCGTTCGCCACATACCTTGTCTTGAGCAGAAGATCGGCTTGTTCAATGCGACGATGGGGCACTACCGCGCAATCGCGACAGCATACCATCTCGGATGCGAGTCCGTACTGATAATCGAGGACGACATCAGGTTCCTGAAGGACAAGTCGGACATCGAGGATTCCGTCGCGGCGATCCCTGAAGACTATGACATGGCCCTCCTCGACTCGTTCTACAGGACATGGGGTGACAAGAAGGCAAATTCATCTGAAATGTCGTCTTGGAGGGATGGACGTAAGGCAAACGATCTCTGGTCAGAGTTCGACATGCTTTGCTCAGGCGGGTGCTATGCCCTGTCAAGGCGCGGGATGAAGCGCATGATGTTCGCGTTCGAAGCCGTCGAAACGAGAAAGGGCATCGGGAAGATGAGAGTTTCGGACCACTTCAACAACAGAAGCATCCTAGGGGCGGACACGAGGATGTACTTCGCGAGAAAGAACGTGGCCATACAGAGGGACATGGGGGCCTCGAACACGCCTGCGTCCGAGATCACCGGGGAATATCTGGACATGGGACTTGATCTTGACGAATACGAGGAGGCTTGAGATGGAAGGCGCGAGCGAGATATGGAAGAGGTTCGACTTCAAGGCCGCGTGCCTTTTCACCGAGTACAGGCACAGGGAGGGGCCTCTCAAGAATGAGCTTGAGAGGGTCGGACTTGAAGACGCGCGGATCCTGTGGCAGTTCCCGACGCCGTTCGACGAGGTCATGAAAAGGCGCGTGTACGGAAGGATGGGGCTCAAGAAAGGGTTCTTCAATTCTGGAATGGGGCACTACAGAGCGATAAAGACCGCGTACGAGCTCGGCGTTGGACATAGTCTGATCATGGAGGACGATGTTAGGTTCCTAAGGGACGTCGAAAGGCTCGCCGATATCGTGAAAGACCTCCCCGAAGACTATGACATAGCCCTTCTTGACACATTCAAGCCCCAGAAGATGCCATTGTCAGAGTGCGTCGATAACCGGACAAAAAACATGGTTTCGCGGCACTGGTGCCGGTTCTCGAACATGCGGTCGTTCGCCTGCTACGCCATGAGCAGGAAGGCGATGGGCAGGTGGATCTCGCTCTGGGAGGACGCGTTCGTTCACAGACGGCAGCCACTTAGAGTCGCAGACCAATACCTTAACCAAGACAGGATCGGCAGGGACATGAATCTCTATCATGCCGTGCCAAACGCGGCGATACAGGCCCCTGCAGGAATGTCTAATTCCGGTTCGGCTGGATGCTTCGACTGTTTCTACAAGGATTTCGGCATCGACGTGTCCGAATACGCGATCTCATGACATTTGATATAATTTAATCCGTAGTAACGATATGCATGTGAACGGATACAGACTTGAAGCTCTGACAAAGCTTGCGTACGGGTCGGGGCAGACGACCTGGAGCCCGACCGTAGGCTTCAGCAACCCTCCTCCTACTGTCGGTAACGTGCTTGACTACATAGGCGTGGCGCAGGCCAGAGGAATTGGGACGCCCGAAGAGAGGAGAGACGCGTTCGGGCGGATCATAAACTCTGGGCTTGAGAGCACATCTCCTGCAGGGACGGCCATCAAGATGCTCGGGAGAGGCTTGCTTGGGCGGACAATCGCCGGAGCATTTACGAACAATGGATTCCTCAAAGGGCTCGGAGCCGGAATAGGCGCCTCTTCTGCCATGAACAATTGGTAGCCGAGAGCCGACCTGATGGATCAAGAAGACGGATCCTTTGTTCAAGCCCCCCTTTTTTGATATAATTCTACCAATCGCAGACACTCCACTAAGAGGCTGAAATGGTAGAAGAAATACTAGGAAAACGGCAGGCCAAGGACATTTTCTTCTCGGCAATGGCGTCCGGAATGATGACGGAGAAACAGGCCGAAGAGCTCATGGAGAAAGAGGCAAAAGGGACGGCATTTGATATTGCCAAGTATGTTCTTGGCGCAATCGGAAGCGGAATAGGAGCCGCGACGGACGCAGTCAAGTCTATACCTCCGGCCCTCGGGTGGACGGCGCTGCTTGGCGCATCTACAGGAGGGCTTGGCGCGATGGCATACGATGTCCTTAAGGATCGAGTTTCCCAAGAAGATCCAAAGGCCAAGTTCGACGCCGAAATGGAGGCGATGTACGCCGGCAAGGAGCGCGAGCTCAGTGACGCGAAGTGGATGTCTAGGGTTCGGGCAAAGAGAGACAGGCTGATGAGAGAAGGGAAGAAGATGGATCCTGCCGCCTATGCGAAGGAGTATGATTCTCTCGTAAGGGAATTGGACGAGAAGAAGGAGATCGACTGATGTCCGGAATCGCATCAATGGCAATCCCTGGGAGAATCCCGACGTTCTGTTCGGGAGGCAGGATGGATCCAGGATCGCTTTTCAAGAGCGATCGAGAAAGGGCAGAGTACAGGAACATTCTTAACGACAAGAACGGAATCGGAGTTCCTGACGGAATAAAGGTGGACCGGGTCTGCGTGAAGATATTTGACCTGTCTGACGCGAGTCAGGTCTCAGAGTATGAGAAGCTGTGGGCCGAGCTGCTTGAGAAGACGTCGAGGAACGAAGTAATAGTCGAGTCCCAGAAAGACCTCGTGAGAAGGTCGGACGGCACGTCGTACTGGATGAAATATGTCGAGTACGTCGAGTTCCGCGGAGCTGACGAGGATGATGTAAAAGACGGCAACAAGGACGGAGAACGGAAATGACACAGGCTGAGAAGCTGAAGTACATCAGGGCCATGGTCCTGTCTGCGGCCGCGGCGGCCGGAATAGGGGCTTACGCAAGGAATAAAAAGTCAAAGAAGACACGAGAGGACGCAATGGACTTCGCGTCGTCGAGCAACTCGATCATAGTTCCTGTCAACAAGAAGAAGTTTCTTGAGGGAGTCAAGACTCCTGAAGAGCAGAAGGCAGAGTTTGAAGGGAAGAAGAAGATAGAGCCGGACGGGAATCTCATGCTCCCATCTCCTGCTGAAGGGCAGGAGGCGCCAAAAGACATCGCGTCGATCAAGAAAGACATCCTCAAGCGCAGGAAGTTCGATTTCTTCGGCAAGAGAGCGGCTTCAAAGGACTCTCGTAGGGAAGATGAAAAAAGCGAGCCCGTCAAGCATGATCAGGACGTTTTGTCTGAGGAGAAGATAGACGGACGAATCGTCATGAGAGGGCAGGACGGGAAGTTCGTCAGCCCGTCCGATCCTGTTGCCGTTCAGGAAGTCGAAAAGATCGCCGGCATAATAGAAGACTTCAAGAGCGGATTTAAGGGCCATCCTGTAATGCTTACGGCAGGAGCCATCGGAAGCGTCATGCTTGCCGCCAAGATTTCTGACATGATTAACGAGAGGCGCAGGGAGAAGGCGAAGGAGAGGCTGGAAGACGAGCGCTCGAGGTATGTTTCCATGCTTGGCAGCGAAGAAGGAAGCGAGAAGGCGGCAAGCGGCGACTCCGACAGCCTGAGCGGGCTTGGCGGCAGGGTTGTCGGAACTGCGTTTCTTTTGCCTCTTGCGCTGACTGCGATGGTCACGAACAAGATCATCGAGAATCGGAAGGCTGAAAAGAAGCGCCAGAAAGAGATGTCTGACAGCTACCCGCAAGATCCTACCATCCTGTACAAGACATACGACGGGGACACGCTCAAGATCGCCGCAGACACTGCGCTAATGGCCATCATGGTGAAACGCGCGATGATAGATGACGCCGAGCGGGCCGAAACGGGAATCATGAAGCGCGCTCAATTCGCGCGTGGAGGGGGCATGTGGATTGACCCGACAAATGGCGCAGGAAATATTGGCGACGATGTAGAATTCGCCGTCAAGAACATGACAGATCCGAAAAACAGGAAGAACCTGCTCAGATTCATCAAGGCGCAGCAGGAAAAAGATGAACAGGGGATGGAGTCTGCATACAGGGACATGATGCCACTCGGAACCGCTCTTGGCAATCATTACAACGTCGCGAGAACGCCCGAATTCAAGCGCATGCTCGCGTCGAACAAGGCGTTGCAGAACGCGGTAATCGCTAACCTAGAGAGCGACAAGGACTGGAAGGCCTACCGCGACAGTAAAATATCTGACAGGATAGCCGGGTGGAATCTAGACAGAGGCGGAATCCTGCACAAGATCATCATGTGGCTTGCCAACGCGTTCGGCTTCGGAAACAGCATGGCAAGGAAATATGTCTTGTCAGGGTTCGACTCTGCAAGGGACAGGTACCAGTCTCAGATCGACAAGATGGAGCAGGAGGCGATGAAGAATCATTTTGCTCCGCTCGAGAACTTCAAAGGAACTCAACAGGAGCGCGATAAGCTTGAGAACGATCTGAATGACAGCTGGATGGCAAAAAAGGTAGACAGAGTCAACGACCCTAAGTCGTTCGAAACTATGGCAGAAAACCTCGGCAGGCTTTCTCCTCAAAGCCCTCAGTACAAGGTTCTTTATGACGCCTTAAGCAAGAAAAAGGGCCTGAATCCTGCCGCGTTCGGTTCGCTGCCGCCTCCTTCAAATGCGCCTTCTCCTGCTCCTGGAAATGGCTCGAAAGCACAGCCTGCGGATTCTGTCGAAGGGAATTCCAATCCGGCTCCTGCGCAACCCCAGCCTCAGAATCAGCAAGGTGCAAATGCCGCGCCGACATACGGAGGGTTCGGACTTCTCCCTCAGTACATGAAGGACGCTCTGCTGGAAAGCATGCGCGGCGGAGCCGGCAGTGAAGTAGGAGCTCAGGAAAGTCAGGAGATGGACGCCCCTTCGGCCGTGGCAGAACCTTATAGTGGGGACTCGAAAAAAGGACCGTCTCCGAATAATGCGGACATCGACGACCAGCAGTATACGGGCTCGGAAGCGCCAGACTACGCAGCTCCAAGCGTTCCGTCCGCGCAAGCTGCAGGACTCCAAGAGAGGGCCCCTTCATATGGAGATGCGAGCTGGAGGACGCTCGCTCAAGAGGCGCAAAGACGTTCAGGGAATTCGCCGCATGGGCTTGAGAACCCTGGACTGAACGAGCTTTTGAAACTAGAGACTGGTCGCAGGATAAACCCACAGGATCGCCCTCACGACAATCCTGCGTGGGATACGATAGGACTCGCATCGAAGCTCATGGAAACGCCAAGGCGTCCGAATCCGGTCACTCCTTCAAATCCTCCGCAGATTCGCCCGCCTCGTCCTGAATTAAGCTCCAAGGAGCAGGCGGATATGATCGACGACGCGATCAGAAATCCGGTCCAGCCTGTCCAATCGGAGAGCGCTCGTCCTACGCCTCAGCCTGTATCTCCGACCGCGTTCCAGCCAAGCACCAGATTCCGCCCTGGAGCGAATGAATGGACAAATCATGTCGAGAGCAATCCTCCGGAACTGTACAACTACCCAGTTGGGGATTATGCGAAGAGTGACCTTGGGCAGTAAAGGCAAATCCAATGACCCTTTCCGAAGCAATAGAGAACATGTTCTCGAAGCAGGCCTCGTCGCCGGCGCAGAGGGCTGTCAGCGCCGGTGAGCCGAACGCGGCCGAGAACCCGACGGAAGGGCAGAAGCGCGTCGGGAACTACCAGAAGGTCCACCTGAACATAGACGGCTTCCGCATCTCGATCGAGAACCCGAAGGGGTCCGTGCGCTCTGGAACGGCGCCTGACGGAACAAAGTGGAGCAACACGCTCGCCTGCGACTATGGCGACATCCGAGGGACGGAGAGCGTTGACGGAGATCCGGTAGACATCTACCTGTCGGACCATCCGGAGAAAGGCGCGGTATTCGTCATAGACCAGATAGACCCCAAGACCAAGAAGTTCGACGAGCACAAGGTCATGTACGGGTTCGACAGCGTTGAGGACGCCAAGAAGGCGTACTTGGCATGCTATCAGGCCGGGTGGGGAGGCCTCGGCTGGATCACGCCGGTCACGAAGGCCGAGTTCCGGAAGTGGATCGACTCGTCCGGGCGCAAGACGAAGCCGTTCCACGAGTACAAGTCTGTGACGCCTATAGTGTCCTCGATCAAGGTTGCCGAAGATGGAAAAGTAGAACTCCGTGACGGTAGTTATGAAGATGTCATGCGCGTCGTAAACGGTCTTTCTGAAAAGGACAAGGCACGTATTGTAAGGCCGGGAGGGACGTTTAGGGATGTGCCAGGCAGACTGGCTGGACGTACAGTCGCGTATGAAGGTGATACACCTGTAGGATTTGTTGACGTGTATGGAGTTGACAACAATGGCGTTGTTACCCCAAGCCCGACAATGGTAATAGCCATAGACGAGAAGGCGCGCGGAATGGGGCTCTCTAAGGTTATGTCCGATGATGTTATCAAAAAGGTTTTGGATAGGGTAAACAAGACACGCAACGATCTTGGGAAGGATAGGTTCAAGAGACTTGTGTGGCGCCTTCACAAAGACAACGATGCAAGCGCTTCGGCTGCGTCAAACGCTGGATTCCACGAACAAAAGTTCAAGGCCCCTCACAGATTCAGACAGTTCGAACTCAAGCGTGACGAGATAGAGAAGACGGCGCAGACGGCCCATGGCAAGGATGACCCAGAGCACCCGATTCCGGAAGGGATGAAGAAGAAATTCCCGATCGGAAAGTGGGTGTCTTTCCCTCACTCCAGGATGAGTGGAAAGGTCCGCAAGATCGTAGGGTACTTCTACGGCGGCACGAGGGACAACGGAAAGGACTACTACTGCTGCTGGCTTGAATCCCCTGATATCGAGGATGGGAAGCGCGGAAAGGTAGAAGGGCTCGCAATGTATGGCGGGTACGGAGACTACGACATCCCCTTGTTCGACACGCGTAAGGAGGCGCAGAAGGATCTTGACGACAAGGAGACCGCTTCTGGATACAAGGCGAAGCAGGAGGCGTTCGCAAAGGAGCAGGAGAAGACGGCGCAGGCCAAGCAGGACGATCCAATGGAAGGAGTTCCTGCCGGCGTGAAGCTCCGCTCGTTCATCGATGCGCCGGCCACCCGTACGGCCATCATGGACAACGTCTTGGAGGCCGTCAAGAACCGCTTCCCGATCGAGGACGACGACGTGCGCCTGGAGCTGAAGGACGTCAAGTACGAGGGTCCGACGTCCTACACGCTCGAACAGCAGAAGCAGGCCCTCCTCGGAAACCGTCGCCTCGGCTGCAGCATTGCCGGCACATGGCGCCTCACGGACAAGAAGACCGGACAGGTTCTCGACGAGCGCCGCGACGGGATCATACGCGTCCCATACTACACAGACAGAGGGACCATCATCAACAACGGAAACGAGTACACTGTCATATCGCAGGCCCGTCTCTCTCCTGGCGTGTACGTGCGCCGCAAGCAGAACGGCGAACTTGAGTCGCAGTTCAACGTGGCTAACGGCCTTGGGTTCCGAATCGGCCTCAACAAGGAGACCGGCGCGCTCAACATGAGCGTCGGGCAGGGACACGTCCCTCTCTATCCGATCCTCCGCGCCATGGGAGTGTCCGACGAGGACATCAGGAAGTCTTGGGGAAACGATGTCACGACGGTCAACGCAGGTAAGTTCGACCCGCGCGCTATCGATAAGGTGTACGCTCGCTACGCCGGCCGCAAGGCAGATCCTAACCTCCCTCCTACTGAGAAGGCCAAGTTCATCAGCGAGGCACTTGCCGGCAGTGGTCTCGACCCTGACGTCGTCGTCCGTACGCTTGGATTGGAGAACGTGACCGGCGTGACAGGTCAGGTCATGCTCCGCGCGGCACAGAAGCTCCTCAACATCAACCGCGGCGCCGAAGACCCGGACGAACGCGACAACCCTCGGTTCAGCAGGTACTATGGCGTAGAGGACATGATGCGCGAGCGTATAGACAAGGACGCCGGCCGGCTCACCAAGTCCATGCTTTTCCGCGCAAAGCGCGACCGCTCGCTCGCCCGCATTGGACGTAATGCCTTGGCGCCGTACCTTGACACGTTCCTCTCCGGATCAGGACTGGCCATGCCGGGCGAGGAGGCGAACCCGCTCTCGATCCTCACTCAGCAGTCCCGCATCACGCGCCTCGGCGAGGGCGGAATATCGTCGCCAGATCTCGTGACGCCTGAGGCTCGCAACGTGCAGGGCGACTATCTCGGCTACGTGGACTTCATCAGTGGTCCGGAGTCGTTCGGAATCGGCATCGATGTGCGCGCGGCACTCGGCACCATGAAGGGGAGCGACCATCGTCTCTACAACAAGATGATGGATCTACGCACTGGGAAGACGCGCTACGTGGCGCTCGACGACGCGGCCTCGCACACGGTCGCGTTCCCCGGACAGGACCCGAAGGCGCCGAGGCTCTACGCGATGCGAAAGGGAGTCCCGACGATGGTTCCGCGCGACGAGGTCGACTACATGGTGCCCGGATTCGGGAACACGGTATCGATGGGCATCAACATGACGCCGATGCCGACAGCCGTCCAGACGAACCGCATGTTCTACAGCTCGAAGTTCTGGGACCAGTACCTCCCGCAGAAGGAGGGTGAAGTTCCGCTTGTCGACAGCCTGATGGACGACGGGAAGACGACATACAGCGAGTTCTACGGACGCAAGGTCGGGTGCCTGACCTCGCCGTTCGCCGGCACGGTGATAAAGGCAAACGACAAGGAGATCGTCGTCCGCGGGAAGGACGGACAGACCCATACGGCGAGCTTGGTGAAGGGGCTTCCGTTCAACCGGATGACGAGCATAACGTACAATTCGCTGGTGAAGAAGGGGGACGTGGTCGACGAGGGCTCTATCCTGGCGAACTCGAACTTCACGGATGCGAAGACTGGCGCAATGAACATGGGACGGAACCTGAAGGTGGCCGTTCTGCCGGCGCCAGAAGGCGTGTCGTCGTACGAAGACGCGATCGTCATCTCCGAATCGGCGGCCAAGAAGCTCGCCACGTCCAGAACCTACGGATACGAGCAGGACACGAAGGAAGGCGTTCAGGTCGCTCGAAACAAGTACCTTGCCGCGTTTCCGAAGTCGTACACGAAGGAGCAGGCCGACACGATCGACGAAAACGGCGTCGTGAAGGTCGGAACCGTGCTGCATAGGGACGACCCGATGATCCTCGCGATCGGCCCGAAGATGCTGTCGGCCGAGGATGCGCAGCTCGGAAAGCTCTCAAGCGTGCTCAGGAACGCGCTCACGGACAAGTCCCAGAAGTGGGAGCATGACTGGCCCGGCGTCGTGACGGACGTCGTGGCAGGTCCTCATGGCGTCAAGGTGCTCGTCAACAGCGAGCCTCCCGTCAAGGTCGGCGACAAGCTGGCCCCAGAGCATTCACTGAAGGGAGTCGTCGGCGGAATCATACCGGACGAAAAGATGCCGCGCGACGCGACGACGAACGAGCCGTACGATATGCTGATGAACCCGATGGGGTTCCTGTCGCGCGTCGCGCCGGCCCAGATCATGCTCATGAACCTGGCCAAGATCGCCAAGAAGACCGGCCAGCAGATCCGCCTCCCTCAGACGCCTCCTCCAGAAGGATGGCTCGAATGGACCGAACGCAAGATGACCGAGAACGGCATAAAGCCGACGGCCGATGTGTTTGATCCGCAGACGGGCCGCACGATCAGGAACGTCGGGGACGGATACGCGTACATCAAGGCGTTCCACCACCTTGCCGAAAAGAAGTACTCCGCGCGCGGCGTCGACGGCGCGTACACGCAGGACGAGCAGCCTGCGAAGGGCGGCGAAGATGGGGCAAAGCGCATATCGGGCTTCGACAACCTGGCCCTCCTGTCGCACGGCGCGACCGAGGTCATCAAGGACTCGATGACCACGCGCGGACAGATGAACGACGAGTACTGGCGCCGCTACAGGCTCGGTCTTCCCGTTCAGGAGCCCGGCGTCCCGTTCATCTACAAGAAGTTCATCAACACGCTCAAGTCCGGCGGCGTCAACGTCGTCGAGAAGGGCGACGTGACGTCGATCATGCCGCAGACGGACGCGGACATCGACGAGCTGGCCCAGGGTCGCGTCCTCGAGACGTCGCAGATGGTCGATTCGGACTTCCAGCCAGTAAATGGTGGCATGTTTGACCTCGGAAAGACGGGGGGCATGGGCGGGAATCGCTGGAGCATGATCATGCTTCCGGAAGCCGTTCCGAACCCGATGATGGAGGAGCCTGTACGACGCGTTCTCGGGCTGACGGCTAAAAAAATGGAGGCCGTTCTGTCAGGGCGCGAGGAGCTGAACGGAAAGACAGGCGGAGACGCGATCAAGGACGCTCTCTCGAAGATCAACGTCGACGCGGAGATCGAGAAGGCGCGCGCGGAGATCAAGAACAGGCGCGGCTCCCAGAGGGACAATGCGATCAAGGTGCTCGGCTACCTGAAGGCAGCCAAGGAGATGGGCAAGAAGCCTGAAGACTGGATGATTTCTCGGGTTCCTGTCATTCCGCCGATGTTCAGGCCAGTTGCGAAGATGGGCGACGTCGCGCTAGTTCCGGACATGAACGAGCTCTACAAGGACCTCATTGAGATGAAGGACAACTACGAGGCCTTGGCGAAGGAGCTGCCCGCGTCGGCCCTTGCCGACGAGAGGCTTGCCGTGTACGGCGCCGTCAAGGCCGCCTACGGACTCGGAGATCCGATTACGACGGAGGGGCGTGCCAAGAACCTGAAGGGAGCGATCCGCCAAGTCATAGGAACAGTCCCCAAGTTCGGGATGTACCAGTCGAAGGTAGTCTCGAAGACGCAGGACAGCGTCGGTCGTTCCGTTACGATCCCTGACAAGAACCTAGACATGGATCAGATAGGGATACCTGAGGACATGGCATGGGAAATGTACAAGCCGCACGTCGAGCGGAAGCTCATCCAGCGCGGGTACTCGCCTGTCACCGCCAAGGAGATGATAGAGGAGAGAAACGCGACTGCCAGACACATCCTCGAAGATGCGATGGGTGAACGACCTGTTCTTATGGATCGAGCGCCAACATGGCACAAGTTCAACATCATGGCGTTCAGGCCGCATATCGTCAATGGACGGTCGATTCACGTCTGCCCTCTCATAGACAGCGGGTTCAATATGGACCACGACGGTGATACGGTAAACATCCACGTCCCTGCGAGCGAGAAGGCGGCGAAGCAGGCGCTTGAGAAGATGCTTCCGTCGAAGAACCTGATCAGCCTGACGGACCTCAAGTCCGTAAGGTACAAGCCGGAGAAGGAACAGATCTCCGGGCTGTGGGCGCTGACGAGGGGCAGGACGAGGAAGCCTACAAGGTACTTTTCGGGCAAGTCGGAGGCGATCGCGGCGTACAGGAACGGCGAGATCGGCCCGAACGACCCAATTGAGATAAAGGAGAAATAGGAATGGCAGGAAGCAAGATCGAGGAAATTTTGTCTGACTGGAAGGACTGGATAGACGGTCCGCTCGGGCACGCTATTAGGGGCGCTACGTATGGGGGAGGTTTAGGATGGATTTACGACAAGTGGAAGGATAAGAAGGGAAAAGGCAACGAGTCTCTCAAGAGGATCGCGACTGGCGCTCTTCTAGGCTCTCTTTCTGAATCTGCTCTTCACAACTACATGCAGACCAGAAAGCCTTCGGCTCGGAATCTATTGAGGAAGATAGAAGAGATCAGAGCAGGGCGCACGTCTGGATCATGAGATTGGCGACTTTTGCAATGAACGAAGATATCGGGACAATCTATCATGCAGGAATAAAGGATTCGTGACATGGTAAACTGGATAGACTTCGTTAAAACTGCACAGTCCTTCGGGTATTGGGCTCCTGCTCATGACGCAGATGCTGCCAAGGAGTTCATGGATTCTTCCAAAAATACATACCGGGAATTTCTAGCAGAGGCGTCAAAAGGTTTTCCTTCTGTAGACGAGTATGTGGGCAAGACAGTAAACGGCGCTCTCGGAGGAATGGCAGGGGGCGTTACGGGAGCTTTGGCGGGCGCATATTACACGCCAAAAGGTTC
>Ga0310694_10001948_pt1 | contig 22169 bp, 18 predicted proteins | sample 174DNAGHGhighgp2_FD_203884 | JGI IMG/M metagenome (GOLD analysis project Ga0310694, IMG submission 203884) | Sheep rumen microbial communities from Palmerston North, Manawatu-Wanganui, New Zealand - 1742 DNA GHGhigh gp2 (v2) (version 2) | ecosystem: Host-associated > Mammals > Digestive system... | reverse complement strand
TTTTGTTTTTATTGTCGAGTGAAAGTATCTTCGACGTAGTCAGAGTAGGAATAAAGTTGAAAGTGCCAAGAAAAAAGGGCAGTATTTGTGGCTGAGGAGAAAAACACGTTTTTGCAAGAGAGGTACCTCAGCGGCCTGAGAAGCCTTTGTGTAAAGATTCCCTGGCTGTTGAGTACCTCTATGGCATTATAAGAAAAAATACTCGGCGCTTATTGATAAATACTCTGGGCTTTAGAAAAATTACTCGGGGAGTATTGAGAATTGAAAACTGGTTACACAAACACCTCGAGGAGGACGGGGCAGTCGGAGTCCATGGATAACAAGGTGTCGACGCCCTGTTGCATCTCCGTCATGTCCGTAGCCTGGAGATAGGTGACGCGGTTCTGGCGGCAGATGCCCTCGGCGGTGGTGCGGTGGGCGGCGGCGACGAGGCGGTCGCGGGCTGGACTCTGGTCAAGGCCTGGCAGGGTGTCAAAAATGGCACCGTGACCGTTGTTCAGCAGTAGGATGCGGAGATTATTGCCTTGCAAGCGACCAGAGGCGGAGCGGCCACAGAGGTTCTGGTTCCACAGGGCGTTCTGGTCGTAGAAGAAACTGAGGTCGCCGATGACGCAGAAGACACGCCCGTCAGCAACCAGCGAGAAGCCGGCGGCGGTGGAGAGGGTGCCCTCGATGCCGTTGACGCCGCGGTTGCAGTAGACGGCGTGGCGGGCGTAGGTGTTGGCCAGACGGATGGCGGTGGAGTTGGCGTAGTGGACGGAAACAGACCCCCTCCCGGCCTCATTCCCGCTGAAGCGCCTACCCGTAGCCTTTCCGAGGGGAGGAGTCTGAGATGAGAGAGACCGCTCGAAGTAGTGGACGACGGCGGCTGCAGAATAGGGCAGCTCCTCGCTGTCTACCTGCTGGCGCACCTCATCGAGCAGCGCCTGCCAGCGTTGCACGAAGGGATGGGGAGACTGCTCGAGGTTGAAGCGAACCGCGTCGGCCACGACCTCGGGATCGCCTTGGATGACGTGGGTGAGGTTCATGAACGTGTCGGTGACCTCGCCCTCACGGTTGACGACCCACGTCTCACGGGCCTGGCGCAGGAAATGCTTCAGACGCTTGCTGACGATGGAGCCACCTGTGTAGAGCACGAAGTCGGGCACGTAGTCATCATCGTCCTGCACGCGCTGTACGGCCTCGTCCATCAGCGGGTTCATGGGCTGTCCGGCAATGAGCATGGGGCGCTCGGCATGGAGGAAGCGGTGGATGATATGGCTCAGCACGTGGGGCGGCATGTCGGCGGGCGTGAAGTCAATCCTACGCTCCTCGGGCAGCTCGGCAACCGTGAACTGGAACAGCGGCTCGGAGATGGGGACATTGATGTGGACGGGGGCGTGACGCTCCATCAGCGCCTCGTTGACCAAGCGGTTGCAGTACCAGTGGTCGGAAGAACGAGGAACGAGGAACGAGGAACGAGGAACGTGAGACTGAGGAGAGGAGAGAGACTGCACCTCGGGCAGGGTGACGGCCTTGCGGACGAAGCGGCCGAGGGCGTCGGGCTGCGGCAGCGTCTGACCATCGAGCTGGTCGATCCACGCCTCAGGACGGTCGGCCGAGATGACGACCAGGGGGCGATGCTGATAGTAAGCCTCAGCCACGGCTGGCGCGAGGTTGAGTAGCGCGGTGCCGCTGGTGACACAGACGACGACGGGCTCGTTCAAGGCCTGCGTCATGCCGAGGGCATAGAAGCCGGCCGAGCGCTCATCGGTGACGGGCCAGCACGTGATGTCGGGACACTCGTTCAGGTTATGGACGATGGGGGCATTGCGGCTGCCTGGGCAGACGACGGCGTGACGGATGCCGTGGGCCACGAGCAGGGCCGTGAGTATGTTGACGTTCTCCTTGTTGCTAAACACCTTATTAATTTACGATTTGACGATTTACGATGTACGATTTATTTACTATTTGAATATTTTATTATTTGACGATTTGACTATTTCACTATTTGACTATTTCACTATTTGACTATTTAGTAGGCGCCGCATGGTCTCGAGCTTGGCCTCAGTCTCCTGCCACTCCTGCTCCTCCTGACTGTCCCTGAGCAGGCCGCCGCCAGCATAAAGGCGATAGCCGTCGCGGAATATCTGCATACAGCGGAGGGTCACAAACAGCCGGGTCTCCGACATCAGGTGCAATGGTCCCATGAAACCGCTGTAGTAACGGCGGTCGTTATGCTCGTTGTCAAGGATGAAGCGAAAAGCCTCCTCCTTAGGCAGTCCGCAGACGGCTGGCGTGGGATGCAGCGCCTCGATGAGAGAGCCAAGACGGTTGACGTCGTTCAGCGTGAAGAGGAAGTCGCTGCGCAGATGAGCCAGATGGCCGGCACGAACGGTCCGCGGCCCCTGTTCGCTGATATCACTAGAGAAATGCTCCAGCTTTTCAGTAATATAAGTAGCCACATAGCGCTGTTCCTGGATATTCTTGTCGCTCCAGCCGATATTCTCGGCAAAGGGCATGGTTCCCGCCAGTGCCATCGTCTGCCACTCATGGCCGTTACCCGCCAACAGCACTTCAGGCGTTGCCGTCAGCCATAGTCCACTCTGTGGTGTGAAGACCAAGCTGATGAATACGCGCGGATACTGCTCACAAGCCTTACGGAACAAGGCGAAGGCATCCTCGCCGTCCTGCCGACGGATGTCGAGACTGCGTGAGAGCACCAGTTTCTGGAAATGGCCACTGGTAAGACTGTTGTGAAAAGCGGCGAAGTCAGAGGGGTATGTGCCTGACATCGGAGACGGGAGTTCGCCAAGGGACGGGAGTTGCGGATAAGATACAGGATTCTGGCTGACATCATCCGGGCGGATGAGCAGGACAGGGCATTGGCTCGAACGGGCAAAGGGAGCAACGACGAAGCCACGACAGGCACTCAACCCATTGAGCGATGTCAGCTCGCTGACCGCACCAGTAACCAGCGTGCACTGTTGTTCATACGGAAACCTATATAATGCAAAACCCGTCATTACTTCTTCGGCTGACGAATAACATAGTTCGTGACGCGGACGGAGGAGATGAGTTCGCCGGCCGTGTTCTTGATGTCGACCGTCCACACGTGGAGCGTGTTGCCGCGATGTTGCAGACGGGCATAGGCCGTCACAGTGTCGCCCTCGCTGACGGCCTGCACATGGGAGCCGCTGACCTCGATGCCCACGCAAGCACAGCCCGGACAGAGTGCGGAGGAGCCGACGCCGGCCACGTTCTCGGCCAACGCCAGCGAGGCGCCGCCACTAAGGAAGCCGAAGGGCTGACGATTGCGCTCGTCGACCTTCATGCGAGCCATACACGTATCGTCCTCGGGTGTGGAGATGAACTCCATTCCGAGGGCGGTACTCAAGTTTGGCTTATCATTGATAATCTTGTTTATACTCTCAACGTTCACACTTGAATAACTTCAATTCTACTTAAACAGCGAATACTCCTCCACGTCCCAGGCCACGGCACTAGCACCCAGCATGTCGCGCTCGCCATGCGGAAGGATGGACATGAGCATCTTCACCTTGCCGCGGATGTTGGGGAAGACAAGCTCCTCGAAGGTCTCACGCGCGGGGCCTATGAGCCACTTGCCAGCCTGCGAGATGCCTCCGGCAAAGATAATAGCCTCAGGGTCGAGGACTGACGCACAGTTGGCCAAGCCTATTCCCAGAGCGTGGCCGGCACGGCGGTAGACCTCGATGGCCAACTCATCGCCCTGATCGCAGCACTCCTTGATGGTGCGCGGCGAGAGGTAGTCGAGGGAGCGCATGAACGACGGCTTATCCGTCTCAGCCATCACCTCCTGGGCAGTCATGATAATGCCCTTGGTGTTAACATAAGTCTCCAAACAGCCACGATGACCACAGCCACACTGGCGGCCACCAGGCACCAGGCACGTATGGCCTATCTCGCCGGCAAAGCCGTCCGCGCCAAGGTTCACCTGTCCGTTGGAGAAGATACAGCTACCCAGGCCTGCGCCAATGTTGATGAGGATAAAGTTCTTCATGCCGTGGGCCGAGCCGTAGACCTTCTCGCCCATAGCAGCAGCGTGGGCATCGTTGGCCACGCCGACAGCCAGACCAAGCTTGTCGCGCATCATGGCCGCCAGGGGTATCACACCGTCCCACGGCATGTTGGCGGCCTTGACGATGCTGCCAAGCATATAGTTGGCGCTGGGGGCGCTGACACCTACGGAACGGATGGTCTCCAGTCCGTCATGGCTCTCGGCCAGAGAGATAATCGTCTCACAGAGCTTGTCGGCAAAAGCCGTCACCGACGAATGTTCCATCGTGGGGATTGTCGTTTTGGCAATGATGTTGCCACGTATGTCAACGATACCTATAGTGGTTGCCTCACCACTAATGTCGACACCCACAACACGTGATTTCTTGAGTTCAAGTTCCATTCAAGTCAAGTCGTTTATGCTGTTCCTTTCTATTTAAAGAGGGAGTATTCTTTCACGTCCCATGCCAGCGCGCTGGCTCCAAGCACATCGCGCTCGCCCTCCTTCAGGATGGAGACGAGGATGCGCACCTTGTCGCGGATGTTACGGAACACGTGCTCCTCGAACGATGCACGCATGGGCTTGAGAATCCACTTGCCCGCCTGCATCATGTCGCCGGTGAGGATGATGGCCTCAGGGTTGAGCACCGAGGCATAGTTAGCCAGTCCGACGCCCAGCATCGTCCCCACGCTGTTGAACACGTCGATAGCCACGCGGTCGCCCATGTCACAGCACTCCGCAATGTTCCGCATGTCGAGCACTTCAAGGTCGCTGAGCAGGGTGTGCTCGTTGCTGGCGGCAATCTTCTCCTCGGCCGTCTTGATGAGGCCCTTGTCCGAGACATAGGTCTCCAGACAGCCGCGACGTCCGCAGCCACACTGGCGGCCACCAACCTGAACACAGGTATGACCCACCTCGCCGGCAAAACCGTTCACGCCCAGATGGGGCTGACCGTTGGTGAAGAAACAGCTGCCCAGACCACCGTGGCTAATGGAGACGACCACGAAATCCTTCATGCCGTGGGCCGAGCCGTAGGCTTTCTCGCCAAGAGCGGTGATATGGGCATCGTTAGCCAAGGCCACGGCCATGCCCAGACGATCCTGCAGCATGGAAGCCAGGGGGATGACACCCTTCCACGGCATGTTGGCTGCATTCTCAATACATCCTGTTAGATTGTTGCCGCTGGGAGCACTGATGCCCACGGAGCGTACTGTCTCGTAGCCGCCATTCTCGAGTATCATCTCGAGCACCTTCTCGCTCAGTACGGTGACAAACGATGTTATCTCAGGATACTCCGATGTCAGGAAATAGTCCTGGACTATAATCTCGCCCCTGATATCAACAATAGCATAGGTCGTACGCTTCTCACGGATGTCGATGCCGACGACACGGGTTTTTATCTTGTCAACCTCTTGTTCCATAGTATCTTCTAACTTACTTAAACAGTGAATACTCCTTCACTTTCCATGCCAGCACACTGGCGCCGAGGACGTCGCGCTCGCCGTCGTTGAGTTCAGACTTCAGGAACTTCACCTTACCTTGTATATTATGGAACACGTGCTCGTCGAATGACTTCTTGGCGGGTTCCAGCAACCACTTGCCGGCGTTGGCAATGCCGCCAGTGAAGATGATGGCTTCAGGGTCGACCAGCGAAGCATAGTTGGCCAGTCCCAGTCCGAGGGCCTCGCCCGTACGGCGGAAGGTCTCAATAGCCAGTTCGTCGCCCTGGTCGCAGAACTGTGCAATCTTCTTCGGCGTCAGCTTCTCTTCCTGCCGCATGAGCGACGGTTTGTCCGTCTCTTCCAACAGCTCGCGGGCGGTGGTGATGATGCCACGGGCGGCCGTGTAGGTCTCCAGACAGCCCACCTTACCACAGCCGCACTGGCGGCCATGCAGGTTCACGCAGGTATGGCCAATCTCGCCGGCATAGCCGTCGTAGCCCAAGTTGACGTTACCGTCAGAAAAGACGCAACTGCCCATGCCCGAGCCTAAGGTGACAACGATGAAGTCGCGCATACCGTGAGCCGAGCCGAAGGCCTGCTCACCCATGGCGACCACCATCGCATTGTTGGCCACGGCAACAGCCAGTCCTAAACGGTCGCGCAGCATGGCCGACAGGGGGATGACACCCTTCCACGGCATATTCGCCGCATTGACCATACAACCTGTCAGGAAGTTGGCACTGGGACAACTGATGCCCACGGAACGGACCGTCTCGTAGCCACCATTGGCCTCTACCAGCGCTATGACGCGCTCACTCAGAGCTGCCACATAGGCGTTAATCTCTGGATAATCTAATGTAGGTATGCTGTCCTTGGCCAAAATATTGCCACGAACGTCTACAACTGCAAAAATTGTTTCTTCAAGGCTGATGTCAATGCCAACAACTCTCTTTTTAACCGCAGCTTCGCTCATTGTATTGGATTTTTTTCAAGTTAGACAGCCACAAATGTAAGCATTTTTACTTTATCCTCCAAATCTTTTTCTTATTTTTTGCAAATATTTACGCTAAACGCTGTTTTTTCTGCAAGAATTTAGTATCTTTGCACCCAATAAATCTATACATCACTATATTGACATGAACGTTTTAGAACTGAGTGAACAAGAAATCCTCAGGCGTCAGAGCCTTGAGGAACTACGCGCTCTGGGCATCGACCCCTATCCCGCAGCAGAGTTTCCCACCAATGCTTTCAGCACTGACATACGCACAGAATTCAAGGACGACGCCGACCCCCGAGAGGTGAGCATCGCCGGCCGTATGATGAGTCGGCGCGTCATGGGAAAAGCTTCGTTCGTAGAGCTACAGGACTCGAAAGGACGTATTCAAGTGTACATCACACGCGACGACATCTGTCCTGAAGAAAATAAAGATTTGTACAACGTGGTGTTCAAGAAGCTCATGGACATCGGCGACTTCATCGGCGTCAAGGGTACCGTGTTCCGTACCCAGACGGGCGAGATCAGCGTCCACGCCAAGGAGCTGACGCTGCTGTCGAAGTCGTTGAAGCCCCTGCCCATTGTGAAATACAAGGACGGCGTGGCCTACGACAAGTTCGACGACCCTGAGCTGCGCTATCGCCAGCGCTATGTCGACCTCGTGGTTAATGAGGGGGTGAAGGAAACGTTCCTGAAGCGTGCAACAATCATCCGCACCATGCGTAGCATTCTCGACAACGCAGGTTATACAGAGGTAGACACACCTATCCTGCAGAGCATCGCAGGTGGCGCATCAGCCCGTCCATTCATCACCCACTTCAATGCCCTGAACCAGGACATGTACATGCGTATTGCCACAGAACTCTATCTGAAGCGCCTCATCGTGGGTGGCTTCGAGGGTGTATACGAAATGGGTAAGAACTTCCGCAACGAGGGTATGGACAAGACTCACAACCCTGAGTTCACCTGCATGGAGCTCTACGTGAGCTATAAGGACTTGCTGTGGGGTATGACCTTCACAGAAAAAATGCTGGAGGAGATTTGTACAGCTGTGAATGGCAAGCCCGAGGTTGAGATTGACGGTAAGGTTATCTCATTCCGCGCCCCATTCCGCCGTTTGCCTATCCTCGATGCCATCAAGGAGAAGACCGGTTTCGACTGCGACGGCAAGAGCGAAGACGAGATTCGCGCTTTCTGCCTCAGCAAGGGCATGGAGGTCGACGAGACCATGGGCAAGGGCAAGCTCATCGACGAACTCTTCGGCGAGTTCTGCGAGGGCACGTTCATCCAGCCAACATTCATCACAGACTATCCTGTTGAGATGTCACCCCTCACCAAGATGCACCGTTCGAAGCCTGGACTCACTGAGCGTTTCGAGCTGATGGTGAATGGTAAGGAGCTGGCCAACGCCTACTCAGAGCTGAACGACCCCATCGACCAGGAAGAGCGTTTCGTAGAGCAGATGCGTCTGGCTGACAAGGGCGATGACGAGGCTATGATTATCGACCACGACTTCCTGCGCGCCCTCCAGTATGGTATGCCTCCTACATTTGGTATCGGCATCGGCATCGACCGTCTGGTTATGCTGCTCACAGGCAAGTTCGCCATTGGCGAGGTCATGCTGTTCCCCCAGATGAAGCCTGAGAAGAAGATTCCACAGAGCACTGTAGCCGAGTGGGCAGAAATCGGCGTGGCCGAGGAGTGGGTACCCGTGCTCCGCAAGGCTGGTTTCAACCTCGTGCAGAACATCGTCGGCGAGAAGGCCCAGGGCCTGCAGCAGAAGATTGGCGACATCGTCAAGAAGTATAAGCTCGACATACAGAAGCCCTCTGTCGACGACATTGCCAAGTGGATTGAGTGCGCAGCCAAATCGTAAATCGTCAAATAGTAAAATCGTCAAATAGTATAATATCAAGGTGTACGACTGCGGTAAGATAGCCATCATTGGCGGCGGAAGCTGGGCAACGGCCATTGCCAAGATTGTGGTGCAACACACGCACCACATAGGCTGGTATATGCGCCGCGACGACCAGATTGAGGAGTTCCGCCGCATGGGCCATAACCCCAGCTATCTGACCAGCATACACTTCAACGTCGACGAGATACAGTTCGAGAGCGACATCAACCACATCGTACAACAGTATGATACGCTGGTCTTCGTCACGCCCTCGCCCTACCTGAAGAACCACCTGCGGAAACTCAAGACGCGCATCAAGGACAAGTTCGTCATCACGGCCATCAAGGGTATCGTGCCCGACGAGAACCTGGTATGTTCGGAATATTTCCATCAAGTGTTCGACATCCCGTACGACAACCTAGCCTGCTTGGGCGGTCCGTCGCACGCCGAAGAGGTGGCCCTCGAACGACTGTCCTACCTCACCGTCGGCTGTTCCGACATTGAGAAGGCACAGGCCTTTGCCGACGTCCTGACCAGCGACGTCATCAAGACCAAGACGTCGAGCGATGTCATCGGTATCGAATACTCATCAGTACTGAAAAACGTCTACGCCATCGCCGCCGGCATCTGCTCGGGACTGAAGTTCGGCGACAATTTCCAAGCCGTGCTGATGTCGAACGCCGTTCAAGAGATGAACCGCTTCCTCACCAGTGTCTACCCGCTGGAGCGCAACATCTACGACTCCGTCTACATGGGTGACCTGCTGGTGACAGGCTACTCGAACTTCTCACGCAACCGCACTTTCGGCTCAATGATTGGCAAGGGCTACAGCGTGAAGTCTGCTCAGATAGAAATGGAGATGATTGCCGAGGGCTACTTTGGCACCAAATGCATGAAGGAGATCAATCGCCACTGGCACGTCAACATGCCCATCCTCGATGCCGTATATAATATATTGTACGAGCGCATAAGCCCGCAGGTGGAAATCAAACTGTTAACGGATTCATTCAGATAAAACAGAATCATTCAGATAAACAAGACATACACACTATGAACAACATCAAGCTTGACATTTCAAAGGCTGCGTGTTTCTTGGAGGCTGGCGCAGTCAAGGCTTTCGAGCCGAAGGTGAAAGAGGCTCAGAAAGCTCTCGAAGAGGGTACATGCCCTGGTAACGATTTCCTGGGATGGCTACATCTGCCGTCATCTATCACTCCTGCCTTCCTGGCAGAGATTCAGGCCTGTGCCGACACGCTCCGCGCCAACTGCGAGGTGGTCGTCGTGGCCGGCATCGGCGGTTCGTACCTGGGTGCCCGTGCCGTGATTGAAGCCCTGAGCAACTCGTTCGGCTGGCTCATTCAGGACGGTAAGAATCCGACCATCCTCTTTGCAGGTAACAACATTGGCGAGGACTACCTGTTCGAGATGACAGAATACCTGAAGGACAAGAAGTTCGGCGTCATCAACATCTCGAAGTCGGGTACCACCACCGAGACAGCCCTGACCTTCCGCCTGCTGAAGAAGCAGTGCGAGGCTCAGCGTGGCAAGGAAGAGGCCAAGAAAGTCATCGTGGCCGTGACCGATGCCAAGCGCGGCGCCGCCCGCACCTGTGCCGACAAGGAAGGCTACACCTCTTTTATTATACCCGACAACGTAGGTGGCCGCTTCTCAGTACTTACACCGGTTGGTCTGCTGCCCATCGCCTGCGCAGGTTTCGACATCAAGCAGTTGGTAGCTGGTGCCCAGGACATGGAGAAGGCCTGCGGCAAGGACGTGCCTTTCGAGGAGAATCTCGCTGCACAGTATGCTGCCGTCCGTAACGGTCTGTATCAGAACGGCAAGAAGATTGAGATTATGGTAAACTACCAGCCTAAGCTCCACTTCGTCTCAGAGTGGTGGAAGCAGCTTTACGGAGAGTCAGAGGGTAAGGACAAGAAGGGCATCTTCCCCGCCTCTGTCGACTTCACCACCGACCTGCACTCCATGGGTCAGTGGATTCAAGACGGCGAGCGCACCATCTTCGAGACGGTCATCTCGATTGAGGAGCCCGAGAAGAAGCTGCTATTCCCCAGCGACGAGGAGAACCTCGACGGTCTGAACTTCCTCGCCGGCAAGCGCGTTGACGAGGTCAACAAGATGGCTGAGCTGGGTACCCGTCTGGCTCATGTCGACGGCGGCGTGCCCAACATCCGCATCAGCGTGCCCAAGCTCAACGAGTACTACATCGGACAGCTCATTTACTTCTTCGAGATTGGTTGCGGCATCAGCGGCAACGTGCTCGGCGTGAACCCCTTCAACCAGCCCGGTGTGGAGGCATACAAAAAGAATATGTTTGCCCTGCTCGACAAGCCTGGCTACGAGGCCGACTCCAAGGCCATCAAGGAGCGCCTGGCAAAGGAGCAGTAACTAGCAGCATGAAGCAAGCAATCGAACAATACATCAAGAAGCACGGCTTTGGGCAGTTTGAGCCCAAAGCCGCGCTCTTCGATATGGACGGTGTGCTCTACGACTCCATGCCCAACCACGCCATTGCGTGGCAGCAGTCGATGGCATCGTTCGGCATCCACATGACCGCCCACGACGCATATGCTACTGAGGGGGCTCGCGGCATCGACACCATCCGCCACATGGTGTTGCAACAGAAAGGAGAGGAGATTACCCTGGAGCGTGCCCAGGAGATGTACGACGAGAAGACACGCTGTTTCCATGCCCTACAGGAGGCACCCGTCATGCCCGGCGTCATCGAGGTGATGAAAACAATGAAGGCTCGCGGCTGGCACATCGGCGTCGTAACCGGCAGTGGTCAGCGGCCGCTCATCAACCGCCTGCTGACCGACTTTGCCGAATTCCTAGACGAGCAGCATATCGTCACAGCCTACGACGTGAAGAAAGGGAAACCCGCACCCGACCCCTACCTGATGGGCATGAAAAAGGCAGGAACGCAGCCATGGGAGACCATCGTCATTGAGAATGCGCCCTTAGGCGTCAGGGCAGGCGTTGCAGCCCAAGCCTTCACCATCGCCGTCAACACCGGCCCCCTGCCCGATGAGATTCTGCTTCAGACAGGTGCCGACATACTATTTCCCGATATGTGGGAACTGGGAAAAAGTCTGAACCGCTAATCAGTTGTCGTCATCGACATCATCCCCGCGCGTATCCATCTCCGAATCGCGCTTGATGCTCATACTGCCATAGTTGTCAATCTTGATTTCCAGAGGGATGTACTCATCCGTCTGGGGCAGACTGACGCTACCGGCAAGCTCCAGGTAGTTACCGTCAACCTCGTCGAAGACCAAGCCTTCCAGAATACCATGCTGGCGGTAGCCGTTGTCCAAATAGGCATCGAAGGTTTTCTTCAGGAACGTCTTGCTGATAGCCACGCTGCCATCGGCCCTTCTGACGGTCAGACGGATGACGTTGTCGACGAATTTCTGTCCCGTCTCGTCGGTCACCATCGGCAGACTGTCACTCGGATGACGATTTATCTCTACGCTGTAGGTCTTGCCCAGCCACTGCACCTCACGCTGATCGTTATAAGGCTGCATACTGATGGGGCCGGAAGGTTTGGGCACCTCCACGGTCTCGGCGATGATATCTACAGTATTCTTTTTCTCCTTACAACTTGCCAACATAGTTAAGGCGGCTATGGCAAGTATCGTCAAGTGTTGCTTTGTCATTGTCAAAAAACGTTTAGGGTTTCGTTTTACGGTTGCAAAGATAATCAAAAAAACGTATCATACAAAGAAAAATGCCCGCTAATTTCTTAGCGGGCATTTGTTATCCGTTTCTTTAAACCTTACTTCTATCTACTAAAGATAGGCACGCTTGCCCAAAAAACACTATGTTAACCTAAATCACTATGATGCTTCAATTCCTCTGTGGGCGCGGTCCCTGCGGACGTCCCTGCTTCATGCGCTCTTCCTGGTCTGCCTTGTAGGCTTTATACTGTTCCGGCGTCATGATTTTCTGTAACTCTTCTTCGTAGGCTTTCATCTGTTCGCCCATCTGTCCACCCATCCGGGGCCCCATCTGGGGACGACGTTGACGTGCCTGCTGTGTGGTGTCTCGGCGAGCCGCTCTCTGGCCGTCGCCTCCGGGGCGGGCGCCCCTGTTTCCGGGTCGGGCACCACCTCGTGGGCCCATCATGTCTGCAAATTTTGTGTTGAGTGAGAGCAGTTGTTTAGCTTGTTCTTCGTTAAGTCCGTATTTCTTTACAACACCATCGGTGCGTCTTTGTATCATTTCCGTTCTATCGAATCCCTGACGGTTGGGGCGTTGCCCTCTGTCATCCTGAGCCATTGCTGCTGTTGAGAGCAGTAACATTGCAGCAATTGAAAATACAATCTGTTTCATACCTTTTCTTTTTTAAGTTAAACTATCAGTTTGGGTTGTTTCTGTTGGCAGTAACTATCAATCTGACGCAAAAAAAAGGGGATGGTTTAATCCTTTCCCTCTTTTTTTTCAAAATAAACGTTAAATTGATTTCCCCCTTATATCTGTGCCAACGAATCAGACCTTCACGACGACCACCTTGCCGTCGGCAACGCGGAACTTGACATCACGACCAGCAAAAGGCATCCCATAAATACGTTGAGGATCGTCGTGATAGCGAGGACGGGGATCTTGAGCCAGGATTTCCTTCAATGGTTCTATCAGACTGCTGTCAAGTCCGGCCAAGCAGTCTTCCGGGATAACGACCTCCAGCTTTTGCCACTGATGCTGGTCAACGAAGCCGCTGCGGGCATCGGGATGAGCGTCGGCATAGGCCACGTAAGGCTTGACATCGTAAATAGGTGTGCCGTCCATCAAGTCGGAACCTGTCACATGAATGACCGGTCCCTCGTTGGCAGTCATCTCAATGCCGGCAATACGCACACAGGACAGTCCCAACCTGTTAGGACGGAAGGGCGAGCGCGACGCGAACACCCCTACCCGCTCGTTGCCGCCCAAACGAGGCGGACGGACCGTGAGGGCAGCGGGCGAAGACGGCTGGTTGTCGGAAAACTCCCATATCAGCCAGAGATAGTCAAAGCTGTCCAGTCCCCGAATTGCCTCGGCATGACGATAAGCTGGGCTAAAGACGACGCGACCCTTCAACGAAGTGGCCAACCCGCTTTGCCGCGGTATGCCGAATTTCGAGGTCAAGGGACTACGGAAATATGCTACTGGTTCTATTATCATAAGTGCAAAGTTACGAAAAAAAGAGAGAAAAGCCAAATTAATTTGAGCTTTTCCGAGTGCAGAGTAAATTCGGCGATAGCCAAAGTTACGAAAAAATTTGGAGAAAAGAAAAAATGTTTGTAATTTTGTACCCAAACCTATAAACAATCTTTCCAAAGAACATGAGACACTCACTTCTGTCTGTCATCATCATACTCCACACGGCAGTGGCCTTCGCTGCCGTCGACTACGATAGCGACTCCGTCTACCAGGCCCTGCGCGACTCCATGCACGAGTCGTTCAACAATGCCGACGAAGAACGTTTCGGCCATAGAATCAAGAAGCTCGAGGATTACCTGCTACAGAAGAACGACCTGCACGCCTACTACACCCAGCGCTGCAACGAGATTGTCTTCATGATGAACACCCAGAAAATCTTCGAGGCCTACAAGGCGGCACGCCAGCTCTCTGCCGAACTGCGCGACAAGAAGCTCGACAAGGAGATGTACATGGCCTACAACATGCTGGGACACATCTACCGCTATTGCGGCAACGAGGAGAGTGCGAAGCGCAACTTCCGTAGCGTCATCGACATGATGGAGAAGGCAGGCTATCGCGAGAGCCAGCCGCCCATCTACATGAATATCGTGGGCGTGGTGGAGAACGACAACCCACAGGAGGCCCTGCAACTGATTGATAAAGCCCTCGAGATAGCCAAGGAGTATTCGCCTGAGCGCGTCTTCGACATCGAGACACGACGCACGCTCATCTACTACAGCATGGGCGAGAGAGACAAGTTCCTGGAGGGCTACAAGGCCTATAAGGAGGGCGTTGCCCAGGGGCTCTCGTCCGTTCACGGGCGTGCCCTGGAGGTCTATTACCAGTCGTTCCTCGGCAATACCGACGAGGCCGTGAAGATGGCGCGCAGGGAGCTGGGCGAAGACAGCTATTCAACCATCGCCAAGATCTACAAGAATGCCGGACGCTGGCAGGATGCCTACGACGCCCTGGTCAAGGAGACGAAAGCCAACGACTCCATCAACAGCATCATCCTCACCAACAGCATGGAGGGTTTGCGCACGGAGCTCACCGTCTACGACATGGAGCGCAAGTCGGCCAAAGTACGCACCATCACGCTGACCATCATCATTGCCCTGCTGGCGCTGCTTCTGGCTGCGCTCATCTACATCATGCTCAGTCGCCGTCGCCACATGCACCAGATGAAGGCAGCCTACGAACACGCTCTGGAGTCCGACAAGATGAAGACCGCCTTCATCCAGAACATGAGCCACGAGATACGCACCCCACTGAACATTATCTCCGGCTTTGCCCAGATTATTGCCGATCCGCAGGATGTTGCCAGTCCTGAAGAGAGCCACAAGATAGCGAAGATGGTGCTCAGCAATGCCCATATCATCACCAACCTCATCGACGAGATGCTGGAGCTCTCACTCAACGAATCGACTGGAGACATCACGCTGGAAGACGGCGTCGACATCACCGATCAGCTGTCAAACATCCTGCAGGAGAACGAGGGATTCACCAAACCCGCCGTCAAGCTGCTGTTCGACAACCAGCTGGCGCCCGGTTTTACCATGACCACCAACAAAGACATGCTGCGCCGCATTGTCAACGCCCTACTCGACAATGCCATCAAGTACACCGAACAAGGAACGATTACGCTACGTGCAGCCACTGACAGCGGCAGACTGCTACTCACTGTCGAGGATACCGGTTGCGGCATCCCCGCGGAAGACACGACACGCATCTTCGAGCGTTTCGTCAAGCTCGACAACTTCAAGGAAGGACTGGGACTTGGCCTGCCCCTGTGCCGCATCATAGCCAGCCGTCTGCGCGGCTCCCTCGTCTACGACCCGAGCTATGCCGGCCCCGGCGCCCGTTTCGTCGTGAGCCTCCCTTTGTAACTTGTGTGAGCTAACTATTTACGACTTTTCCTCCATTTCTCAATGGTTACCTTTTTCTCCTTCCCATTGTGACGGAAGTAAAGGGCTTTCATCTTTGGGCAGTTGATGAAATTGGCTGGTGAGATGTTCACGTCTTCGCCGTAGAAATGCAACTCCTCCAGATTGGGACAGTTTATAAAGGCATAACGGTCTATGGTTGTGAGCGCTGGTGAGAACATAACAGTTTTCAGCATAGTGTTCCTTTCTTTTTCATTATCATCGCAGATTTATACATAGATTTCCAATTACTCAGCAAAAATAAAAAATTTCTGTGACACCGCCAAGCTTTTCGACTTCTTTTTAATTGTCAAATAATTAGGCCGTGAGCTTATTGCGGTGGAATCTTTGTCAGACATAAAATCAAAAAATGACGATAATGGAGACAAATAATTCGCAAAAATGATAATTATTCGCAAAACATTTCTTATCTTTGCACCGTCAAACATGAATAAAGACAATAAACATTGAATTTGACAACACCGCTTTAGAGGAGCTCTACACTAATGGCAAGACCCAAGACCACCATTACAAACGGCTGTCTAAGGATGTCGTGAAACAATACATCAAGGTAGTCAACTACATCAAGTCAGTCCAACGGCTTGAGGATCTCCTTCAAATCAAGTCGCTCCATTACGAGAAAAAGAAAGGTGACCTCAACGGTGTTGACGCCGTATGGATAAATACCCAGTATCGGCTCTTTTTCTATAGTTCGCCTAACGAAACAGGCATCATTGTTAACGCATTATTATTTGAAATTTCGAAGCATTATGAGTAAGAAAGTATTAACCCCATTCGTTGCTACACATCCTGGCGAATTGATAAAGGACGAACTCAAGGAGCGTGGCATGACGCAGAAGCAGTTGGCTACAGAGACCGGTATCAAGCCCTCTGTCCTCAGCGAAACCATCAATGGCAAACGCAGCGTATCACTCAACGTTGCTGTTGCATTGGAGAAAGCCCTTGGTATTTCAGCTGATATTTGGATGAACATGCAGACGCAGTACGACCTCGACACTGCCAACATTGCAGAGCGTGACAATCTGCGCGAAACTGTCGCCGTCACCATTCCCATACGCGACCGCAATCTTCTTCAGGAGTTAGTTCGTAAGTTTGGCTGGGCCTGCGTCTTTTGAAACTTTGAGGAGATTAGGATTCAGCTCGAATCATAAAGAATCAACAGGAACAGGAATTCCGATACTACGTTTCTGCGTGAACCAGGATTCCTGTTCCACGTGATAAGGCATGAAGTTGTAAATCTTATAGACGGCTATTACTTCAATAACTGCAATACAGTTTCAGGTGATACCTGCATCTTCGTAACTGCACACATACCAACACCCATATCTTTCACGCTGGCACCAAGTAAATAGACATCGTCGTCAATAATCAAGAACCTATCGTGGTTCTTTTGTGGCAGTTGTATGAATTTGATTTCACGATACTGCTCATTATGTTTCTTCAAGTCTGTTTGGAAAGACTCGTAGTATCGACTGTGAATCGTAGCATCCACATTATCTGCTCGCTTATCTAAAAGCGACAATACACGGTCGTCCACGAAGTTGTCAATCAGTACAATCCGCTGTTTTGCACTCCTCACCAAATCTGATACATAAGTCCATGCATCCCAAACGCATCCAGTAGCAAAAATCTGCTCCGGCAAAAGTTTCGGCGATTGTTTGTCCATCCTGTCAAGAAGTATGTCCATCTTCTGATCCGTTTCTATCTGATGTTTTTCGAGATGGGCAATTCGCATCAAAATACCAGCGTTCTGGACCATAAACCGTCTCATAGCCACGAAAGCATTCATAATCATAATGCTCCTTTTTATCGCAATTTTGCTATGCACAACGGTTGAAAGTTGGCCTATACCCTGCTCCGTGTAAGCATACGGCAAGGATGGATAGAACTTTAAAGACCGGAGGTTCTCGCAATTTGCGATAACCTCGTCTCGTTCTTCCTTTGTCAATTGGAAACGGAAAGACTCTGGAAACCTTGCAATATTACGTTTTGCCTGTTCATTTAGTCGCCCCGTCGTTACTCCATAAATCCTTGCAATATCTTGGTCTATAAGAACTTGCTCACCTCGGACTGTAACTATCAGCTTCTCTATATCATATTGACTCAAAGCGGTTTCTTGGGGGTTATCACAATTTGCGATAACCTCTTCAGGGTGGTCACAATTTCTTTCCTGGAAAGCGACCAGAGGTCGAGCGGCAACCACCTCATTAGGGTTGTCGCATTTTGCGACCACCTTTTTTGTTTCGTCCTCTTTCTTCTTGCTTTTCTTTGCCATTCCTATATCTTCATTTTTGTTTTGCAAAGATACAAAAAATCCCATTCATTTCATCATGAATGGGATGATATTAAGAGAATTTAGGACATCGGTTTTTTATTTATTTCTAAAGATTCTTCCCAGCAACGTGTCCTTATACCAATATCTGTACAATTTAACCATTTCATATTCAGGCAAACTCTCCAAGTATTCTAATTCAAACACCAAACGGGGCTCTTCATCGTTAGACTCTGGATGAATCTCTGCCTTGTTGCCGATACGAGCCACACGAATCAGATACAAATCACGAACCCCCTTCCCCTTAATATAAGGCATGAAGTAGTAGAGTTTATTGATGCTTACCGTCGAAGGAAATGTCTTGGCTTTACCTGTATAGTAAATCTTCGTAGGCTCTTCCTTTAAGAAGTATTCCTCGTTATCTTTCTTCACCAAACCAATCAACAGATGTTTAGCAGGGTCAAGCGTATATTGTTTCTTGGGACGGTTAACTACCAAGGGTTCATCTTCGTCAGCAAATAAGCCTAAATCAAGCATCGGTTTGGCATCGCGGTTTGTAAAAATAGGCTTTGTTGATACGGGTGCCTCGTCGTAGATGAACTGATAGAGGCTCTTACCTATCTGCTCCACAATACCACATACCAAAGCATTACCCATTAGGAATGCACGTCTGCCATCTGATACTTCTGGATGAAGCGTATGATTGTCAGGGAACATATTCATACGCTCCAGCTCAATAGGCAGCAGGCGGCGATAGCGGCCAGCCTTCGTTTTCACTACATGTTTGAAACGTGATGGTGCAATACCACCTTCACCAGTTATTATTGTACGCGATGGTTGATCAAGAGAGTCTGGGAAAGCCATACCACCCTCAGAGAACATGTACTTGTAGCCCTCCTTGGATACTCGCTCTATCTTCTTAGCACCCTTTTCGTATTCCCATTTAGGAAGTTCCTCTTTCGAGATAAAGAAATCCTCTGGCACTAAGTTTTCATCAACGAGATTGCCACCAAGAGTCTGACGTGGCCCATCGTAAACGGCTTCTGCATCTACAGAATACACATGGCGGTCCATCATCATGCCTGCATTACCAAACGGACTTTCTTTCTTGCCCTTATTGAACCCGTCAGAAACTTCCTTGATAGTCCCCTCGATGTCGAACTCTGAAACCGTTTTATCCTTTGGTCTGAACTCGAAAGCCTTTGCCATAACGCCATCGAACTCTACCCAATCTTCCATCTTTTCAATCTTCTTGGCAACAACGGAATCCTTCTGATAGCCCACGATGTAAGTTCTGCGTCTGCGCTGTGGCATACCATAATCTGCAGCGTTGATGATACGCCACTCTACGACATATCCCAGATCTGCCAACGAAGCAAGGATAATAGCAAAGTCTCGGCCTCGCTGAGTAGCAGGAGAGTTCAGCAGGCGGTCAACATTCTCAAAGAAAATATATTGAGGGCATTTGTCACCCTTCTCCTGAAGGATGCGATATATCTGCCACCACAGCACACCTTTCTTGCCTTCAATACCACCTGAGCGACTTAACGTTGCAGCTACAGAATAGTCCTGGCAAGGGAAGCCACCAACCAATAAATCATGATCAGGTATGTCTGCGGTCGGTACTGTGTTAATGTCTTTATTGCAATGCCCTTTCCTACCAAAGCGGGCCTGATAGACTAATGATGCGTCCTGATGCTGAGTCGATGGTTCCCACTGGTTATTCCAGATAGTCTCGTAGGCATCTGACGCACCTTCAAGTCCGATGCGGAATCCTCCCACACCAGCAAATAGTTCTACTACACGGATTTTATGGTTTTTCTTCATTGTTTTATAAGCTCTTGTACGTATTTGCTATCCAGCCAAATACACTGTGGAATCATTCTTAAGCCATTAATCTCAAGTGTTTTATATTTGTCTTCCGACGTTGGCGCACCACCTCTGACAAATACTTTGTGAGTTGCCTTCTTGGGGAAATTCGGCGCTTCACGATAACTACCAGATTTATTCTCTATGTAGTTACCTTCGCTATCTGTATCTCTTACGATTCTTAGTTTCTTATTTGAAATGAGGTCTCTTACATCATCCCAAATTCGCTTTACATTCTCAGTTATAAAATCCTCAGAGAAATAAATGCGTTTGAAACCTTCGAAGATAACATCCTTTCCATCGTGACGATAGATGATAAAGATGAAATGATGGCCAGTAAAGTAGTCGTAGATTGCTGATTCCTCGAACTCTGTTTCATGAGTCCATTCAACCAGATTAGGCTGAAACAGTTTCATATCCTCTTTTCCCTTGCCATTTGTTTTCAAGGGAACGCTCTTTGCAATGATACCAATCTTGGCAAAGTCTTCTATATCGTTTAGCTTGGAAACATGACCTCCAAACATCTTTACAACAGCACTCTCGGCAAAGTTCTTTGAATCCAGATTGATATTGACGCCTAACTCCAAGGCAATTTGTGCGAATGTTTTTCCCTTGTATCTTTGGGTCATCATCAGACATTTCCTATCGATGTCGGCATACTTGTTGATAGTCTCACCCAGTTTCTCAAAATGCTTGTTTGAAAAACATTGGTCAGCAATAACAGTCGCATATGATCTCTTAAGCCGGAAACGAGGATTATTGGGGAACTTTGGTGCCGTGTCAATTAACATCAATTGACCTCTCAATTCGTGTGATAAGCGTGGGTATTGCTCGTTTCTTTCTTTTTGCGTTCTATAGTCTCGATGAATGACAATCAGAAAATCACGAACTAACAACCAATCCTGTTTTAACAACAGTTTGTCACCATCGCTGAATTCATAGAACTGAAAGCCGAGAATGGGGAAGTCTTTATATCCTTCAAGTTTTACAGTAATCGGAGACTTGTACCAATAATATACCCATAGCATATGCGCAAGTTTGTGCCAGAAGTTAGAGGTCTCAAACTCTTCGTTCACAATGACCGGAATTGAAACTGCCGTAATACTAACAGGCTCTTTGCATTCAAAGACATATTGTGAATCCTTCTTCTTGGGTTCCACCATTCCCGTTGTCTTAATCTCTGTCTTTACCCCATCAACTAAGATATCTGGCTCTTGTCGGCTATCTTTCCGACACCCAAGAATAGAAACTTCCACAATATCACCTGCAATACCCTTTACCTTGTCACGACCTTCGTGGTGTACGAACAACTCTGCACTGTCTACTTGCATTAAGGTCTTACCAACAGCAGCAGTAAGCAAGTTATTAACTTGCTCCTTAGTAAACACTCTGCTTTGAGAAATCCCTGTACCCATTTGTTGTTTGAATTATATTGTTTGAGGGCACAAAAAAGCCCCCTTTCCTGCTTCGGAAAAGAGGGCGTGGAAGATTGAGGAAAGCAAGGCTTAGCACGGCCTACATCAGACAACAACCTTTTAGTCCACGCCCCGTTTTGCTTAGAGCGTAAACATCCGTTGCCTTGTCTGACTGATGTGTTTGTGAAGTGCTAATTCTGCTTTCTCAGTCTAATCAAGGATGTTATGAGACCCGTTTCTCATTATGTAGAATTCATTCTCATATTCATTTTATTTTTGGAGCAATCAGACTATATCTTCAAGCTTGCTTACAGGTAACACTAAGAGACCTCAGGACACAAAAGAAGCGCGAGTCATGGCTCTTCTCTTGTATCGTGAGGTCCTAGGAATTACCTGTACTACTAAGATATAAGTCATGCCCGCGCTATCGCACGGGCATCGGCTGACTTATTCATGTAGTACAATCGAGAAATTTCCTAGGTTTCACGATACTCAGAATAAATAGCTGATGCTATTATTAACCAACGAAAATTATACCAGCACTCTGCACTCAGAGATTGATGCTTTTCTGCATATGCTGTTTACAGCTACTTGCCGATACTTGCTGCAAAGATACATAAAGTTTACGAGATTTCACATAACAAAAGAGAAAATGTGCATATTTTGTTTGAGATTTGCCTTAGGATGCCAAAACTGACGAGTGACACCGGAACTATCCGATGTGCATTCGTCACTCAGGACGCAGGTGAGTGGCGTCGCGCACCCGCGCGTTTTTCGCTCCTATGCACTTTTGGCAACTCGCCTTATAGAGTGGCGCTTTACGTTCGTAGAGTGCCACTTTAGCGTCGTAGAGTGGCGCTTTAGAATCGTAGAGTGGCCCTTTAGAAACGTAAAGCGCCACTCTACAACTCTAAAGGGCTGCTCTACCAGAAAATCACTTCGCGCGCGCGTATATATACATGATAGCTGAATAAAAATTCATCTTACCTATCCTACCTATCCGCACCCCACTTTTTCTGTCGGATAGGTAGGATAGGTAGCTTATTTTCCGCTTAAACTACACATATACGCGTAATGCGCGCGCGTATAATACGCGCGTATATAGCGAAACCTAAAAACA
>Ga0310694_10001947_pt1 | contig 22182 bp, 26 predicted proteins | sample 174DNAGHGhighgp2_FD_203884 | JGI IMG/M metagenome (GOLD analysis project Ga0310694, IMG submission 203884) | Sheep rumen microbial communities from Palmerston North, Manawatu-Wanganui, New Zealand - 1742 DNA GHGhigh gp2 (v2) (version 2) | ecosystem: Host-associated > Mammals > Digestive system... | reverse complement strand
AACCCTCTCTGCGAATTTCTTCTTGATTGGTGTTGTTTTCCATTTTTTTGAGATTTTAAATTGTTGATGTAGTTTTGATTGCATGAAAAATGGAGGCACACAAAATCTCTGTAAATGAATACTTTGATAATGTGTGTCTCCATGGTAAAAAGGGCAAAAAAAGCCCCTACTGATAGATTTCTCTTCAGTTCAGTTGAGGAACCAGTCATAGCCTTCTGTATCCTCGTATCTCAAGGCTTTTCTGATTCCGGTAGCAAATTCGGTGCAATTGGCGTTTCGTTCCAGCCATTTGTCGATGTAGCTCGACTTCACGGCTTCGTTCAGTAGTTGCATCAAATCGAATGTGGATATGCCGTCGTCTCCAGATTTCTTTCTTCCAAAATTGGAATTGACGACATACTGTCTCGTTGCTTCGTTGATTACTTGATCTCCCAGTAAAAACTGGGGAATCTCTCGTTGCTGTGCCACGGGAAGAGCCTGCAATAGTCTCATTCTCCCAATGATGTGGCAAAATTGTTCTTCTGTCATCCTTGTGTCCTGTAATTCGGCCAAGGCGTTCAGATTGTTGTCTTTCTCAGGGTTGAATCTGCTGAAAAGTTCAAGTGCTTTCTGGTTTATGTCGGCACTTGTCATGCAGTCGATGGTTCCTGAAAATCCGTCTGTTTGTAGCATAAGGTTGCTGCAAACACGTACTTGCCACCCAACAAAGATTTTAAACTTCAATGCTGATGGTCTGTTGTATAGTTTGTCTTCCGAATAGGCACGAACTCCTCCGATAGTGAGGTGGATTTCCTGCCCGTCGATGTTTCTGGTACAAGAGCTGACCTTTGCGATCCATGCAAGTCGTTGGTAGTAGATGGTCTTTTCTTCGTCAGTCAGCTCAGTTGCCTTCTTATGTAATGCGGTGGGTATTCTTCCGTTGATTGGATGAGATACCCGGCATTCGATTGGTGTAAGTTGTCCGAAAATATCTTCAGCTGCCTTGTAGGTGGCCATGCAAAAGTCCTGATGGCTGATGGTAAGGCTGTTGTCGCTGAATGTCGGTACGATACATTTGTCTGCAATTTCCCCAAGTGTAATGGCCTGGGTGTTGCTCTCAATGAAATTGGGATGCGGTTGTTCTGTGATAACCTCATCCGTAATGATTTCGTTGTTCATAATGTGTTGTTTTGTTGGTTGTTGTTATTTGATTTTTGATGCTTTCTTGGTGATTAGCTTCCGTAGTTTCTTGCTGTTCTTTGCGATAACCACGATTGTCTCTAAAACCAAGATGAAAATGTCGCCACCTTTTTCGAATTTAGTCATAGTTCAATGTTTTAGGTGGTTCGTGTTTGTTTTTCTTTCTTCATGTTTCGGATGGTTTCTATCAATTCAATACCACCCAGGACGATAAAGATGATTTCGCCCGTAATCTTCAAAATTTTAATCATAGTTTTCCTTTCTTTTTTGGTTAGTAAATAATAATGTAATTCTCTATATATAAGGCTTTTAAGGAATACGGGAAGACCTGAAAAAATGGGCAAAAAAAAGAGGAGCCAACCCCGATTTTCGTTCTTTTCGTGGGGTATTGGCTCCTATATGTTGTTCAGACTGGCTAAATCAGATGCAATTGTGTATAATCATAAGTACCCAATTACAATCCGATGCCACCTTCTCGATCATCGCTGGCTTGCTCTTCACAAACCTGCATCAATAATGGCTGTCTGATTGTGTAAATTGTTGTATTTCAAGTATAAGGGTTTCGAAGGATATGGGACGGAGAATTTGGAAAAAGCGGGGAACAAACAATGAATCATATTTGCTTATGGCTAAGACATAAGACAGCTTTGTTGATATTATAAAATAACGTATTTTTGCAATCAATACCTTTAATATATAATCTCGATGAACGCCGTTTTGCATAAAAAACCGTTCCAAGAACTGACTACGGATGAGCTGTACGAACTTTTGAAAGTACGCAGTGAAGTGTTCGTGGTTGAACAGAATTGCGTCTATCAGGACATGGACGATGACGACCAGCGGTCAATTCATCTGTGGCTCACCATGGCAGACAAACTCGTTGCTTTGGCTCGTGTGTGTCCCGCTGGTACTCATATGAAGGAAATCTCTATCGGAAGAGTCATCACCACTGAACGGGGCAAAGGGTATGGCAAACAAATCATGCTTCACGCAATAGACGCAGCAATTGAACATTTCGGTGCTACACTCATAGATATTGAGGCGCAGGAGTATGCCAAAGGTTTCTATGAAGGAGTGGGGTTCAAACAGTCATCCGAGACCTTCATCCTTGATGGCATCCCTCATATTAAAATGACTTGGACAAGAGAATGAAGAAGATATTGTTCCTTCACGGTTTCTTTGCCAGCGGCCAGTGCGTACCAGCCATGGCTTTACGAGAGGCTTTTGATGGTCTTGCAGAGGTGCTGACTCCCGACCTGCCGAGGCATCCGAAAGCAGCCATCGGGTTCATACGGGAACTAATTGACCGTGAGAAGCCTGACCTTTTGCTTGGCAACAGCTGTGGATCGTTCTATGCGCAGATGATTGCTCCAACGGTAGGCATTCCGGCCTTGCTTGGGAATCCTCACTTTCAGATGACGGAATTCTTGAAAAAACGCATTGGCAAGCACGAATACAAATCTCCCCGCAAGGACGGCATCCAGGAGTTCGTCATTGATGAAGCCCTGATTGATGAGTTCGCTGAGTTGGAGGCCATTCAGTTCAACAGCTACAATCCCGACTACAAGGACCGTATCTGGGGGCTGTTTGGCGAAGGCGACACATTGGCCCACTTTGAACCGCTGTTTTTGGAGCATTATAACAGGTCGTACCATTTTCCCGGCAATCACACACCGACCGCCAATGAAGTCCGCGACTGGTATGTTCCCTTGGCCAAACAGATGCTGATGGAATATCCTTTGTCAGAGAAATAAGCAAGAGTCAGATTGAGCTTTAGCCACAGAAAGATAGGCTGGAATGGAAAAAAAGAAAGGGCAACAAACGCTATAGTCTGTTGTCCTTGTTTTTATGGATGTTGCTTCTTTTTCTGTTGCAACAATTCAACCGTAAACTCAACCCTGTCGAGATATGACTGTTGGGAAAGCTGTTTGATTCTTGTGCAATGGTTTTCTCTTGCTTTTTCCTTATAATCGTTGAAAAAATCATCTTCGGCGTAACTGATGACATATCTTCCCGTATGTGTGTCAAAATCAGCTGTTGTTCCTGTTTGATAGTCGTCGCCCAATAAGATATGCTCGTCCCAACTGAATACGCTTGTTTGGGGCTGGAATCGTTGCGGATCCTCAAACCAGTTTCCATATTTCCGATACAATGTGAATTTCATCGTATTGTTATTCAAAGCGTCCACCTTGATTTGGGTTTTGTCTTTTCCCAACCAATTATCTAACCTCTGCTGTAAAATCGTTTCTATTCCACTAATGGTAGATTTCTTTGTATCTACCACTTCTCCTATTAAATAATACTTCATATCATTTCAAATTTATATCCGTTTTTATGTGTTTTACCTAATCCGCCATTTAGATAATAGTATACCGAACCAACTTTTATCCCTAATTCTTTCGCACAGTCTGACATGGTATTAAAGTCCTTGGCGGTTCCATTATCGTATGTTACCCTAACCTTGATACCCCTTTTCTGTTGCGCTTCTTTCATTTTCTTTTTTGCTTCATCAGGCATCTTTTTGCCTTTCCAATAGCCGCCTTCTTTCGCGTGCCATTCTTTTGCCTTTTCCGTTGCCGCTGTAGGCTCTATTCCTTTAAGGCGCTCCGATTGCGCATGTCTTTGCTCGGCGGTTCTTTTCTTTCCTTTGTTGCCGTTTGAGATCTTCTGCCTTGTCTCCTCGCTAACCTCACGGCCTTTCAACTTGGCGCCGATTTGTTTCTTCGTTTCCTCGGTATGTGTTCTCCCTTGGCTAGCCTCCCCGATGTTTGCGCGGTGGGTGTCGCTAAAGTCAACACCATTATTCCCAGTGCCGCCCTTGGATGTATTGTAGCCGTGTTCAATGCTGTCATATTTCTCAACGTATTCAGCTTCTTTTTCATCCAATATCTTTTGCAATGCACCTTCGTCAGCGCCGAAAACCTCTTCAAGGACCTCGTAGGAAAAACCCTTTACTCCGTATTTTTGTCTGGCGGTATTAATCTTTTCGCCGCCGTAACTTTGATTACCTTTATTGTTCCAGCTTTGTCGCCGAATCTTCTCGTTCATGGTGTTGCCCACGTATGACCAAGCTTTTTCTTCTCCATTGGTTTGGTTGATGTAACGATAGACAACACCTCTGATTTGACCTTTTTTATCTCTTTCCAAATGCTTTCTATTCATCTTTCTTCTTATTAAGTTTATTTTTCTTCCTTGACGTTATTACGAGTTTAACCTTGTAATCACTCTCTAATTTCTTGACGAGGGAATCATAAGCGTCTGTCCTGGCTCGATGTCTAGGTGCGGTGAGAAGTAAATCCTGGAGCGAGGTTTCAATGACCATACCCTCATGCAGTTCACCATATCTTTTTTCGAGCCTCTGTATGTCGCTTAATGGTTTCTCTTCATTATCTATTTTTTTCATACCTTCATTGTTTTTTTCTTCAGGTGCGGTATTTTTATTGACCTGACATTCGGGGGTTACTGTGCTTCGCTCCCCAAACAGTAAATAGTATAATTCTCTAAGCATATTAAAGTCTTTATTACATATATGGGGCGAATGACGGACGAAAAGCGCGTTTTTTTCATCTCAGCGATACGTCAGAAAACGAAAAACAATAGACGCCATTCAAATCAAGCGTAATCCTTAATTTTGTGATAAACAATAAAATAAAAAAAGACTTTCTATGACTAAAGTATCAATTTACAAGAATGCCATGGATGTATATGGTTCCAGTGGCGGAATTGAATTAAATGAAATACTAGGCTGGATCATGTCTGGTGATTATGGATTAAAGGAAAGAATCTCAAGCATTAGGAATAGTCAGTATGATTTCTTGACAAAAGAGTTAAAGAAGGACTTACCACTATTCACCCCAAATGGCATATTCAGCTATCGTAATTCAGAAAACCTCGTGCAATACTCCAATGTCATCGTATTAGACTTCGATTTTGACACGGCTGATAAAATATTAGTGTTCAAGCAGAAGTTAATCCAATATGCAACTCCACTCCATTTATATGCTGTGTGGTTGAGTCCGGCGCATGGTGTGAAGGCTTTGATGATACATGACAACACCAATCCGAGCTTGCACTATAACATGTTCAAGCAAATAAAGAAGAAACTGTTTCCCAATACACCGGAATTTGATGAAAACTGTTCCGACTTGTGCAGAGGGTGTTTCTTGTCGTGGGACCCTGATATCTTCATCAACCAGGACCCCAACCTACAACCTTATCATTTCCTGTTTGACCCTTCCATATCACAACCGCCGACCAAAACGCAATCTAATAGCGGCAATTATGGAAGAGGAGAGTTTCAACATACGCAAGATGAAATAGACCTAAACAAATCATTCCAAGCCGTATGCACCGATAAAGCGCTGATGAATTCCTTGGTGAAATCATTTAATGCCAAAAACCCTGACTATTATAAGGACGGAAATAGGCATAACGAGATCAAGAAGAGGGCTGTGATTTATTGCAAAGATGGTGTGTTATATGAGAATGCGGTATGGTCATTGGTTGGTCAATTCGGTAAGGATTCATGGGCTGGTTTGGATAATGACGATATAAGGTCGATGGTCTCAAGTTGCTATCATAATGCAAGGAACGAATTTGGCAACGAGAGGAACAAGTATCTGAACTATAAGAACAACAAACAGGCATAGCTTCGCTCTATACCATTTCATTTCATAGCATAGGGGCTTCGAGAATGGCCCCTATGCATGGGAGCTTTGGCAAGCTCCAAAATGTTATTGTTGGTTTTCCCTTTTCTTTTTTTGGAGATTTCACATAAACAATGGCTTCGCAAGCTGATTAACTGAAAGATAAGAGAAAACATCATTATTACTCTTCTCTTTTTCAGTTAAGAGGCTGAGCCGAAGGCCAGGTTATTTCAATTCACTAATGGAGGAGAAAAAGAATAAAATATGTGTGATTACATGAGCCGAAGGCGAAGGATGGAGACGGCAGCGAAGCAATCGCCTCCATCCAAATCTTCACCTTTTTTTACGGGTATGTTTTATCTTTATATTAGGAATGTTTCGGTCAAAAAAGGTGAAAAGCAGACAATTAGCCATCATATCCTTATCTATGTACAACCATTGCCAGCTGATATGGTATGGCAATATTTCAAGATACTTAATAACAAAATAAAAGAAAGGAATAATATGATAGAGTATTGTTATAATGCAAATTACGCAAGTGAAGTGATTAAAGATTTACCCACCCATGCCTACATTGACAAGACAACATGCGGCGTGGGAATGACCAGTGTTGCCATAGAGGAAGACTGCAACACATTACTATTGGTGCCCACGAAGTTGCTGGTGGAGAACAAAGCGAACCAATATCCATCATCCCGTTGTGCCTATCATGTGCAAGGGGTAACGGGTGATGTTGACGATTACACGATTCAGAATTATTTCAACCAATGTCAAACGAGACAACCGGCGAAATACATCTGCACCTATGACTCCTTTGCCAAGATGCTGCCTTTTGCTAAGATGGAAAACGTGCGCATTGTTGTCGACGAATCGGATAAAGTTTTTGCGCAATCCCACCTGAAATCGGATTCAACAACAGAAATCGACGTGCTGAATTACATGCTGAAGGAACTGGAACCGCTGCAAGATAGGGTTACGATGATTTCCTCAACGCCCGTACCAGTTGAATATTTCCAAGGTACATACGGCGAGTGGATCATGGGGCTTGACCAATACAAATTCACATGGACGACCTCGATGACAGTAACGCCGATGATGTGCAAGAGAAGGATGCCCACGGATGCACTAAAGAAGGAAGTGATACAGCCCATTGTAGCAGGAAAGGATGCCGTGGTGGGAGACAGGACATTCAGGAAGGCCATCATCTTCCTCAATTCCGTAAATTCGATATGCAAGACCCTAAAGGAATGCGGCATAAAAGGCATGTCAGGAATAATATGCTCCAACTCCAACGAACAAGAGGCCAAACTGAAGAGGGCGAAGTTGGATGGTATCAGGGTAAAAGATTTCTCGAATTTGCCCATCTTTACCTTCATCACGTCAACGGGGTTCCAAGGTATCGATTTGGACGACCCTGAAGCTATGAATGTGGTGGTTTCATCTGGTAATACCAAAGACTACTTAAACGGTGATTCCCCTTCGATGATGCTAGACCTTCGGCTGGACATTAAGCAGGCCGTGAGCAGAAACCGCAACAGAAACAACCCCAATGCCGACCGTTTTGTGTTCTTTTACAACCTCGACATCTTTGATATTGATGTGCCAGCGTTAATCGGGAAAATAGATGCCCTACAACAACGAATTGAGGAGTATTGCAAGGGGATGAACATTGGATTTGACGTTGTTGATCCTATGGGAATCTCGGAAATCTACAAGCGGTACACTTATATAGACCACAACAAGCTCTTCATCAACCTACTCAATTTCAACTTCGACAAATACTTGGCCACAAATGTTATCCAGCTATACCAAAGTGGATTTGCGCTTATGTCGAATATGAGCAGCACCTTCTCCGGCCCCATCAATGTTGCCAAACCAAGGGAATCACGCGAAACATCATACAAGCCGATTTGTGAAAAGTATCAGGCGCAGCTCGATGGCAAAACGGCAAGTTGGACACCCGAAGAATTGGCGTGCGAGAACTATATTCTGGTCGACCGTTGCTATAAGGAGTTTGGCAAGGTGTTCTATGATTCCGATTATGCAAGAAGCTTGGTCAAAACCTCAGATGCTCGTAACGCTGTCGATATAAATTGTGAGGTGAAGAAGGTAATTGCGCCGGGAAAATACAGCTGCAAGGAACTCAAGGAAAAGCTGCAAAAGGTGTACGCCGACAATGGATATAACCGTACCGCGAAGGCAACGGACATCAATGACTATTATCCCAACTCGTCAAGGCCGACTTCAAGCAGCACGGGCAAGTATATCATCGTCAGGTAGCACATAACAAACGGTAGATGGGCGCAGAGAAAACGGCTATGTGATACTATAGACGTTAATGGCAGTGGTTATTGGCCACTGTCTTTTTTTTCTTCAGGTATTGACAATGAAAAAGCGTACATTTGCAGCCATTATTATGAAGAAGCAACAAAAATGAAAGCACACACTATGGCAATGGCAACCGTCTTGGTTCTGTCAGGGCTTTCGCTGGCAAGCTGCACAAACGGTCAAAAGTCAAACGAGAATATGGAAACAAAAAAAGGTAAAGTAATCGGCATTGGAGGTGTATTCTTCAAGAGCCAAGACCCTGAAAAGACAAAGCAGTGGTATGAAGACCGCCTGGGCATAGAGAATGGCCCTTACGGACACGTGTTCACTTGGTATCACAACAAGGATAGTGAAATTGAAGGACAAACCGTATGGACACCATTTGAATCCGACACAGACTATTTCGGAAACAACGACATGATGATCAACTACATCGTCGATGATATGGATGCCATTGTTGAACGATTGCGCAAAGAAGGCGTGAAGTTCGTTGACGAGGTTACGGGTTACGAAGGTTTGGGCAAGTTCGTACACATCGAGGACAATGAAGGCCGCCGAGTCGAGCTTTGGGAACCAGTAAAATAAGACAGATGGAAACAAGAAAACAAATTGCAGTGGAAAGGAAGCGTTGCGGCCTGAACTGTGCACAAGCTGTATTAAGCACCTACGCTGACATCGCCGGAATAGACGAAGAGACTGCCATACGCCTTGCAGGTCCTTTCGGCGGAGGTATGGGAACTATGGAGGGAACCTGTGGAGCCATCGTCGGTGCTGGACTCGTGTTAGGGCTGGCTAACAAGGGCAAAGCTACTTCGACCAAGCAGATGCGCCAGATTATGAACAAATTTCAGGAACGCAACGGAGCCACACAATGCAAAATGCTGAAGGGTGTCGGCACAGGGAAAGTGCTTCGTGAATGTGACGATTGCGTTGCTGATGCTGTTGAGTTTTTGGAAGAACAAATTGGATGATTTATAATGACCATTGACACAACCAACATGTGTTCCCATTTGCAAAAGAAGCTATTCGAGGAGAATGGTGTGTATCATCGTCTTTGGATGGCTATGCAAGACGACCCGGAACTGACTGCTGTGGTTAGGTCACGACAGCTCCACATCTATCGCAACGGAAAGAAAGTGCTGGTTTTGGCGGGGAAAGCTACTCCGAAAATCATCAAGGAAGATCCAATCTGCGAAATGTTGTCAAATTGAAAAACAGTATGAACTTTCATTTCAACGAGCCTAGCGGAAGGGTGATTGCCGAATCTATACGCGAATTGCGATTGGAAGAGACACCGCTGTTGGATGATTTCTTATATGAGGCCATTTTCATTCCAGAGGGTGTTGCTGCGCCGCCAAGGTCAATCATTGAGAACGAAGATTTGCAGGTATATGTTCGGAATTTCGGGCAGTTGCCGGATGACAGGTGTCTGGTTGCTGTATGTGACGGGAAAATCGTCGGAGCCGTGTGGGCCAGGATTATGAAAGACTACGGAAACATTGCCGATGACACACCCTCACTGGCCATGTCGCTCTATAAGGAGTATCGCAGCAAAGGAATCGGGACTGAATTGCTCAATAGAATGCTTAATCTCTTGCGAAAGGATGGGTACAAGCAGGTCTCGCTATCAGTACAAAAGGCAAACTACGCGGTCAGAATGTACAAAAAAGCTGGATTTGAAGTGTTGAAAGAGACTCCAGAAGAATTTATCATGGTATGCAATCTGGTACGGTGAATGCTTTCGCTTCACACACAACAAATAATAATTAATCACCCGATTTGTGCTTATTTGGAGTACAACAAAACTTTTTTGTTTATGTTGATTCAAAACATAACCATCTGAAAACAAGGCTATAACATAACTCAAAAATATGGTCGATTTTTGCTTTCAGTCGTGGCGGCACAATCCTCATCACTTTTCTCGGAGAGATTCAACTCTGCGATTGTCTGTTGCATTGTTGCCACAATGGTACTGCGTGTATCGCCCAAAGTGCCGTCAAATCGAAAATCACCAGTTTAATCCTCATCATCCAAATATGCGTTTAAGAATCTTTCGGCAAGACTATTGGGGCGGATGTTCTTCTGTGCATCATCAGGCGTGAACCATTGATAGGAGTCAATCTCTGCATTGGTCGAAAGCTCACTGTCATCTTTCACAAAGGCCGTGAAATTGCACATCAGCGTGTTCGACGGCTCAAAGAAACTGGTGCGGTTAAACTTGATGCGGCTGACAGTCATGCCAGTCTCCTCCTTTATCTCACGTCCGACAGCATGTTCCAGTTGCTCGCCACGGTTCACATAGCCAGCCACAAGGACAAACCAAGGCCTTCCGTATTGCTTGATTAGTAGTATCTCCTCGTTCTGCTCGTTTATTACAATCATGCTCACGGCAACGTTATACATGGGGAAACGGTATTGTTCACATTTGGGGCAATAAGGCACGATTCCTTCGCCTTCAAGTTCCTTTTCGATGAGTGTTGTTCCGCACTCGAAGCAATGTTTCTGTATCATGAGGCAAAGGTACAAAAAAACAACCATTCAAAACCGCCCAAGTTCTTAATAATATGATAATAAACATTTTAATTAAAAAAAAGAAAGTATTAATATGATGAAAGACAAAAACAAACTAGGTTTTATTTTTATTGATCAATGTGGCCATTGCCCGATTAAAAAAAAGGAGCAAGGGCGGGGCAGTAGAAAAGCTGATTTTGGACCCTGCCAAAGAGTCGAAGCTTTACAAAGGTTAAGAGTTAAAGATCACTCTATAGACATCATCCAGAAGTGTATGGATATAATTCAAGAGTCAAATCATGTTTGTATCGAATGTTTAGTAATGCTAGCATTCTTGTGTGCTGAAGGTGCACATGAGTGTTTTGATGCGATTACAAAAAGTGAAGACAGGTTACTATTAGACTTGCTGTGTTCCAAATATGGCAATTCGGGTTCCTTTTCGTTAGCTGTTATGAAACTTTTCTTTGGCGAGAACGAGGAAGGAATTAAACAGATAAAAAAATTGGCAGCAGATGGAGACGAAGCAGCAAAGAAACTACTCAAATACCTGAAATAATATAATATGGCATTTGTGATTTGACATATTCCAATAAGATAGTGGTTTTAGGCCACTATCTTTTTCTTTCTTCACGCTAATGATGGGCAATGAAAGTTAGCGTGAGTTGTGATGATAAGTTTACATCAAGTCCTACCGTTGAATTGGAAAATTGTATTTCCATGTACAATGTATCCAGAAGTGAAAAAAAGGTGACACTAAAAAAGTGCCAGCCTTTCTGTTTTTACCAGTTATTCATCGTTCAGTTTTTTCACTGTATCAACAGCATCTTCGTAGAAATGTTTCACTATTGCCGCAATACCAATTGTTTCCTTGGCATCCTTGTACCTATAATGTACACAAGCCGCAGTAGGCTCACCGTTGATGACAGTGGCGAAAAACACCTCGATTTGATTGTTGTTCATCTCGCCAGTGAAAATAGCATCGTTGCCATCATCGCTAGTGTAAAACGGCTCGTATGGCTTTGCCGACATGATCTGGCCGTTAATCTTCTTTGCTAAGTTGTAAATATTATCCATTTTTTATTTTTTTAATTAGTTAATTTAATCATATATAAAGAAATAACGACAGATGGTACGCAAAATGTGATTTTCCCTTCAACCATACATTCATGCAGCCACAATAAGGAAGCTCTCTGTCGTAAAATATGCCTATCTTTGCACCTATGAAGCAGCGCACCTACATAGCCATAGATTTGAAGTCCTTCTACGCATCCGTCGAATGTGTGGAGCGTGGTCTTGATCCATTGACTACAAACCTGGTCGTTGCTGATGAAAGCCGTACCGAGAAAACCATTTGCCTTGCCGTGTCACCATCCCTGAAATCATACGGTATTCCTGGCCGTCCTCGTCTGTTTGAGGTGGTGCAGAAGGTCGCAGAGGTGAATCGTGAGCGTAAGAGGCACATCGCAGGCTATCAGTTTCACGGTAAATCCCATCTTGATGCTGAACTGAAGGCCAATCCGGACTGGGAGGTGGATTATCTTATTGCACCGCCGAGGATGGCTTATTACATCGACTATAGCACAAGGATATACCAGGTCTATCTGAAGTACATTGCCCCTGAAGATATATACCCATATTCCATCGACGAGGTTTTCATTGATGCTACCGACTACTTGGAGAGCTACAAGATGACCGCCCATGAGTTAGCCTTGAAGATGGTAAGGGATGTGCTGAAAGAAACTGGTATCACGGCCACGGCAGGCATCGGAACTAATATGTATCTCTGCAAGGTCGCCATGGATATTGTGGCCAAGCATATTCCAGCCGATAAGGACGGTTTGAGAATCGCCGAACTTGATGAAATGAGCTATCGGAAAAAGCTCTGGAACCATAAGCCTCTGACAAGTTTCTGGCGTGTTGGAAAGGGTATAGCAAAGAAGTTGGAAGAACACGGCATGGACACTATGGGTAAGGTGGCGCGATGTAGCATTGATAACGAGGAGCTACTTTACAGCCTTTTCGGTGTGAACGCAGAACTCCTCATAGATCACGCTTGGGGATGGGAACCTGTTGGAATGAAAGAGGTCAAAGCATACAAGCCAGAGACCAATTCAATCAGTAGTGGTCAGGTGTTGTCAGAGGGTTATGACTACAAAAAGGCTAAGGTGGTGGTACTCGAAATGGCTGATGATGTTGCACTGAATCTCGTAAAGCATCATTTCGTGGCGGATCAAATCGTCCTGACCATCAACTACGACGCTGAGAACTTGACTAATCCGGAATTGAGGTCGAAGTATTTTGGTGAGATTACTACTGACTACTATGGCAGACAGGTTCCGAAACATGCCCACGGAACGGCTAATCTTGCTGCACCCACTTCATCAGGAAAAGTCATCACACAGGCAGTAAAGGATTTGTACACGAAAATAGTCAACCCCAATCTTCTTGTGCGCCGAATCAACCTGACCGTGAACCATGTCGTAAGTGAAGAGAATTCGGCATCACTAACCCAACCATCAGAGCAACTTGACCTCTTTACCGACTATGAGGAGAAGGCACGGGACGAGGAGGAAAAAGCCGAAGACCTGGCCAAGGAACGCAGAGTGCAGGAGGCTTTACTCGGCATCAAAGAGAAATTCGGAAAGAACGCTATTCTGAAGGGCTTGAACTTCGAGGAAGGTGCGACTGCTAAGGAGAGGAACCAACAGATAGGAGGGCATAAGGCATGAACGAATACGACGACATCATCAACTTGCCGCATCATGTGTCATCGAGGCATCCCCAAATGAGCATGATGAACCGAGCCGCCCAGTTTGCCCCATTTGCCGCATTGACTGGACATGCTGCTGCTATCGAAGAGACCGCACGCTTGACCGATGAACAAGTGGAACTGGCAGACGAGGACAACGAGATACTGAACCAAAAGATGGCTTTCTTGCGCGATAATCTCCATGAACACCCTCTCGTGACAATCACTTATTTTGAAGAAGACGGACGTAAAACCGGCGGCGCATACAAGACCATCGAAGGCCAACTGCAAAACATCGACGACTATAACATGTCGCTCGTGCTGAAGACTGGCGAAACTGTCTTTTTGAAGTCTGTTTTTGATATCCAATACTAGACCTGAGCTTCCTTATTGCGGCACTAGATTAAGACAACGTGTTGACCAGAACGAGACAATTGTCTCAAAAAGAGCTGCGTTTTGTGAAAACCTGGGGGTGTAGCCACTTTACACCCCATGTAGTAGTACGGGAAACAGGGCCTAACCAATTGATAAGCAGAGGGTGTAAGCCTAAATAACGCCATTTGTCAGAATATGCGTTTCGTGGTTTTACACCCCAAATTCGATGCCTTTACACCCCCAACTCGCTGTCATCACACGGCCCCTTCGCCCCGCTTACACACAAAAAAAGCCCACCTCAACAGATGGGCTTCTCGTTTTAAAGATGTTGGACTGCTATTTCAATCCCATTTTTTTCTCATACTTATTGAACGAATTGTAAACCGAAAACTTATCAACTCCCAGCTTCTTGCCGATAGTGCCATAGCCAATTACTTTTCCGTTTTCATCAAGAGTACCGCGTAAGTAATACCACTCGTCGATCTCTTCCTGAGTGAGCGGCCTATGTTCTGGGGCTGAAGTCGCGGGAGTCGTGTTGTCGGCGCTGGCTTCGTTGACCTGAGCTTTAAGGCCGTAATTCGTAAACTTGGACAGGTAGCGTTCCATACAGTAGTTCGCGATGTAGATGGCGAGCTCTTTCACGGTTCTTCTAAGCCTGATATCCTTCGGTTTTGGCTCTCCGGCAAGCATGTGAAGGACGATGGCGCAGTGATGGGCGATATTGGCCATGCGCATCCTTAGTTTATTGCGCTCTTCGACCCCATCCTGTACGGAACGGTCATACTGCTCATCCAGCCAATCCTGAAGAGCTTCGCAGACATAATCTACGTCGACCTCGTACTTTGGGCAAGCCACATCCTTACCATCTACGGTCTGGAAGCAGTATTTATGCCTCCAAGAATCGATTTGGTCTTGCATGTTGTCGAGTTCGCTGCCGCTGGGGTATTCAAAAAAAGGAGCCATTCGACCCATTTCCGGAATAACAGCAAAGCAGATTCTTGAAGCCGTACCACCATCGACCTCATCCGCATTGATAAGCGAATCTATGGCTTTGGGAGTACCCGTGAAGGTGTAGTTGAAATTGACTGGAAACGTGCCGTGTGTAGCACTCTTCGACATGTTGTTCAGGTAGATCGGCTCGTTGTAAAAAGCCTTGCGCAGGAAGTCAAAAGAAAGTCCATTGCTTTTTTTGAAGACATTCTTGACAGTTGCGACCTCGGTCTCAATAGCGTAGATGTGCACACCTTGATTATTCGCCATCACCTCATGGAACTTGGCCTGTGAGATGTTGATTCCGGCGGTCTGGATGATGGCGCCACTGGTATCAGTACGGGCGAGTTTCTTCATATCAGCGTCGATTACCCTGTTAAAGAGGGTTTGGTAGAAACTGAGGATCGTGCCCTTCCCAGAACCCTGCTCGCCTTCGACTATGACTTGAATGCTGGGGGAATGGAGCTTGCCGTCCAAATGCAGCGCGCGTACTTTCGAAAAACTAAGAGCTCCAAATGCCGAAAGCAGACTCATCATCACCGCGTCCTTGTAATCGTTAGGGCAACCATCAAGGACAGACGCAAGGATCGGTATGGAGGAATAGTCGGGCATGGGAAAATTGGCGTGAAAACAATCGATCCACCCTTTAAGACTCTGCTCCGTCTTTGTTGGCGTGGCAGCACCAGGGTTGATGGTTTGCCTCAACTCCACCATCTGCTTACGCTCGTTTACTCTGATCTCACTTAATGCCTGGGCCTTACGAATGTCGTTGTCGGTGTGGTTGTCATCCTCGGCCATCTTGTCTTTGCTAGCTTCGTGGTGCTCGTTGACGGTGTTTTTAGACTTTGAGGTAGCAACTTCGATGTCGTTTTTAGGCTTTTTCAAGAACTTGAATAGTTTGAAGCCTCCCCAGCAGAGACCTCCAAATGCTACAATACCTATACCGATTTTGGCTACAGGCTTTAGATTTGGGCCTTTGTAACTGACCGGACCGACTTTGATGCTCTCATTGGGATTCTCGTTGGCTTTGGAAACTGATCTTACAGCATTGTAGTTGCTGGTTTTTTTGAAATTAATTCTTTTTTTCATTTTTTTGATTATTTGTTTAATTTGAATTTGTTGATAATTATTCTACTATATCTTGGTTTTCCATTTATTTCCGTCAATTGTCTTCCTCTAACATCATACGAATGGTCGATGACGGCATACCTCGCGATCAAATCCACCAACTCGTACTGCTCAGGATTAAGCTTGTCGAGAGCTGTTATCGGCACCCCAAGCAGTCCATCGTAGTCGCATGGTATCTCACTCGTCTTGTCCACGTTCATGGCTGGGTAGAGATCGAAGTGCTGATAGTCGCGATCATTGAAACTGGCGGTGAAGGTGGGGTATGTCTTGTTGGGTGTCGGAAGTGTCGTGAACCATCGTGAAAGTCCACTAAGGTTGGTCAATGTTCCAGAAGGGGTTTGAAAATAGTCAGGCGTTGTGTACCCAAGCCGAACCACACCATCCTTAATCGCCGGGAACACTTCTTTGTATGATATGGCGTTCTTGTTTGCGATGACCAAGAAGTCTTTGCCGAGTTCAAGCAGTTGGTGAAAATAATTCCGGGACAGCGAGAAGGGCATGTTGGTGGCTATGATGTCGGACTGCTTTATGATGGCCGTTGAGTCGCTGCTTCTGAAGTCGCCGTCAATTCTGCTTACTGTTGCCGCGCTGCCATCATACTCAAATAGTTCCCCAGCGATTCCAGAGCAGTATAGCCCTTGAAGCCCGAGCGCATGGAAGTTCTCGACGAAATAATCCATGAACGCGGAACCATCATCGTCACAGTTACAAAACACGACCTTGCCATCGAAGGAAGATGTGTAGTGGGCAAGTTCAGCATCGACATCTACCCGAAGCGTGTAGAACTCGTCGTTCTTGACCCTTTTGGCATTGCTTAGATGGTCGTGCATGGCGTAATGGTTTTGTAGGTGTAAACCAATTCTCCTGGGTTCGTTATTGTTGAAACACCGAAGCTGTCTGTCTTGGTAAAACCGGGGCTGCTAAAATTGATGATGCCTCCTGTGATAGTGCTGAAAATGATAGTGTTTTTCATGGTTATTAGATTTGGTTTGACTTGTAGTTGGTGATGATAAGTTCCTCTCCATGACGAGCATTCCCATTGCGGTTGATGTTGCGCTTCACGGGGACTATTTCGATGTTATAGCCAGCATAAAGGTTCTTGATGAAGTCGGTGCTGCTGTTGGAAAGCATACAATGGACTCCACTCTCTGTCAGTCCTTGGAAGAGGTTGTGAAGGCGAATATGATCCTCCACGCTGAACCCGCCCGCTTGGTAGCCGTTGAAGGTAGAGTAGTATGGCGGATCGAAGTAAACGAAGTCGCCCGCTGTAAGACCCTTGCAAGCACCCTCAAAGTCGCCGTTCATGATATCGACGTTTTTCAGGGCAGCAGAACAATTAGTAAGTTTGGTTTCATCGAATAAACTGATATTTTCCTTCCAACCAAAGGCGGCGTTATATTTGCCATCAGCGTTCTCACGGTACAAGCCATTGAAATTGGTCTTGTTGAGAAAAATGAACTTGGCAGCATCATCAACGGTCAATTCGGTCTCAAAACCACGAGCATTGAACTCAGTACGGTTTTGGTAGTAGAAGTCCTTCTTGGCTCTGATATTGGAGAGGGTGTTGTATTCACTCTCATAGCAAATGAGACTGTCAACAAGCTCATCCTTGTTGTCTCTGATGGTAATGTAGAGATTGACCAGACGAGGGTTGACATCGTTGAGAACCGCGTCGGCTGGCTGTATATCAAAGAAGAGCGCACCACCACCAGCAAAAGGTTCAACATAGGTTCCAGTGTATTCAGACATCCTCTTCCTCAGTTCGGGCAAGAGCTGTGTCTTACCACCCAGCCATTTGATGAAGGGGGTGGCCGTGGTGATGGAGGGAGCGTCGAAGTGGACGCTCCCGGTTGTTGTTGATTGGATTAGTTTCATAGTATTCTGATTTAATGGTTAGTCATACGAGAAAGAACATTCTTGTGTTTGCCGCTAACCCGAAGTAAATCCAGAGCCAGCTCTGCATCGACAACAATGATGTCGCCTGTCTGAGAAATCGCTTTGTCAATGACTCCGGACTGTTTGATTCGTTCCGCTGTTGAGATACTGCAACCAAAGAGCTTCATTAGCCCAGCAAGTCCATAGACATACTTCTTAGGTGGCGCAGCGGCCAGAGCCTCCAGCTCGTTGTCGCGCAGAGCTTGGGTCAGAATAGCCTTGAAGTCGCCCAAGGTGCATTGGAATAGCGGTTTATTGAGTAATTCATTCATTAATAAATTGTTTTTAATTACTGATTGGTTGATTGTAGTATCGTTCTTTGAAATCAGTTGCTATACCTATCAAGGTGATCGGTTGTGGGTGTTCATGGTTCAGACGGCCTCCTTGTCGATGGCGAATATATTAAACAGCATTTCTATAGTACCAATGTCATCGATGCCAGTTTCTTTTTTGACGAACTCTTTGGCAGCTTTCAGTTTCAAACCTCGGAGTTGTGAAATCATCACGTAACCCATACTAGCATCCCTTAATCCATCAGCTGATTCTTGGGAAATATACTTACCCCGAAGATCTATGTTTTTAAATAGAAGCTGGCTACCGTCTTCAATTAGATCGGATAAAAAGTATTTGTCAATATACTTGCAGCCAAGTTTGACTTGAGCCTTCGTAGGGTCTTTACTATTGTCATCAACAGTGAATTCTGTTGTTTTGCTGCCAGAAAAATCATATTCGTTAATAGCTTTGATAAGACTATAGGCTTTAATCTCTCGCTTCATTGCCTGAAGACATACCGTAGTGTCTTTGGCGGAATTTCTTAACTCTGTGTTGTGAAGAATGCAGCAATAAAGTAACTTTATTATTGCTTCAAGAGGAAAGAACATTTTTCTAACTGCACATGCCAAAACAACATATCGACCATCTTTTAGTATGGGTCTCTTGTTGTGATCTTCAATGATGATGTCTTTGTTGGCCGCCATCTGTTCCATAGTTATTACTATTGAATCGTAGAAGACCTTAAGCGGTTGAAATGGTATTGCCTCATTCTTTGTCATGGTTTAAAGTATTTTAAGGTTAAACGTTTGCTTTGATGATTACATGGTTGATGTGTGCGACCTGCTTCAGGTGGTTGCACAGCGGAAGTTGGCTCTTCCAAACCGACATGTCCGTTGGATGGGTCTGGATAGCTACAAGTTCAACCTCACCGTATGAAAGGTTGAGGATGTCTTGTGGGTTCACTGTCGTTCTTATGTTGGCCTTGGCAAAACCTATATTAATAAGGTGTGCTTTTGCCGTTTCTGCTCCTCTAAGGTTGGTACCGAGGGCGATTGCTGTTTTATTATTCTTCTTCATTTTGTTATGCGCGCTACCCGACCGGCCAACATAGCTGGTCATCGTCGCATTCGAGCCTGACATATATCAAACCGTATGCATAACTTGTTGATTATCAATTGTGATAGATTTATGAGAGAAAAATGATTATATAATGATTTTTCTGCCAAATTGTCCTTAGTTTTCTGCCAAAACCTGCTGAAAACGTGGCTCTATTATGATTATTCTGCCACATAAACTGACAAAAACAATTGCCGTTCCGTTTTTTTGACAAAAACGGTAGTAAAGGTTTTTATCCCTTGCCACCGCATTTTAAAAGTGCTTTTTGTCTATTATGGTTGTAGAAGCAATCATCAACCAGTTCAATCAGGTGTGGACAGGGGCTTTATGCAAAAACCGTGACCGGAAGGATCTTTGTATCGACAAGATTACTTTCCCTTCCTCTTACTTTTTCGATTTGGTTATCTTTTCTGGAGGCTCAACATAAATAGCTTTAAGAGATTTTACTCTATTCACAAAGGTGTCCACAATCATTTTAAAATCATCTTCTGCACCTCTTGCATAATCTCCACCTAATTTCTTATTTTTGCCATCTTTCGACTTCATCATGTTAAGGCCATTAAACACTTTAGTGATGTTATTATATTTTCCTCCATGCAGTTGTTGAGTAAGGTAGCATATACCATTAATGGCATCATCTGAGTAATTGAATGAATTAGGCTTTTTCCAATTTACTTTTTGTGTTCTTATGACTTTTCGTCCTGTCAAAGCGTAGGCGAGTGCAAGTTTTTCTTCATCGGAATCTATAATATACCCTTGTTCGGCAATACTCTCTATTAAACCTACGAAGTATTCGCTCAATTGAACATAATCCATCCAAATCCGCCAACCCCTCGTACCAACCTCATCTGTACTCTTTAATGGAGCAAGGCTAAAATCAACCTTTAAATCTTTATGCGACAAAAATCCTGGAATAAAATCCTCTTTTGGACAAGAGTAGTCCTGATACTCTGGCTCAAAGAAATCCGTTGGCAAGGGCCATTTATCAGCGCACTTACTTCTATCACGGTTTATTGAAACTGACTCCTGTGGACTTGAGGTTTGTGCAGTTAGTTTGTGCTGTTCTTCAATTGGGTTACTATCGCTATCAGTTTGTTGTGTGGCTGAAGACAATGGAATATCGAGATCACAAATAATTGTATTAATGTCGCGCGGAGTTCCTAAAACATTAAGTAAACCGCTCTCGTCAATATAATAGTTCGTTCCATACCTTTCATCTCGCTCCTCTAAATATGTATCAATAACAGTACTATCTAAAGCGGAGCAAACTTCTTTTAGTTTTAGTACAGCCTCATAAAATGATTGGCAATTTTGAAATGATAGTTTTTTGAAGAAATACCTGCTATCTTCTTCTCTACCGCTACGTAGCCCTAATATCAATGCAAAAATCAAATTGCAAACCTCTTCGGATGGAGTCTCTATGCCTCTCCATTTACCCCATTGTTCAAATAACGAGGAATAATCTCCTTTATATCTAAGTCCTGTACTAATTATATTTTTAGTAATAATAAGGTCATCACACACAATTCTTTGATTGGTTGAAAATTCATGTTTAACAAAACTCATGGGAAATAAATGACCTTTCTTGTTGAAGAGAAACTCTCGTATAGCAACCAAAGGAGCAATAATCAACTCAATTCTATGATTAAAAGTGATAGGAATAAAACTCTCCATAGCCTCAAAAACCAACTTGGCAACCTTCTTATCATCTTGCATAGAATAGAAAAAAACTTCGATAAGGTTCCTGCGCAAATTGTTTTCTATTATGTCCACATAAGAATCTTGCACATCGGCACTCTCAATTCTATTGATGAATTCTTTGTCTATAATTGAATTGCCGGATTCCGTTGGGCTTTGAAGAAACAGACCTATTGAAAACAGATTTGATTCAAAAGGAATACAGGCATCCCAATAGTTATCAAATTCAATAGCGGTTATTCCCCTTTCGGCGTGGTTCGCACATTCACCAGATGGTTTTTCGACACTTTCGCTATTTCGCGTAGCTGATTCCTTTAGTTTTTTGCTTGACTCCTTATCGGCAGTTTTCAATTCGAATAGTATTGATAATGGTGCGGAATAATTGGCCGCTAGCTTTCTTGTTGATTTCCAATGATAAACGCTCTCAATAGCTTGAAAACATTCCAATGGCAAATCATTCTCTATGCAAAAATCATGGACTAAGTTCTTTGCAGCAATTTGATACTCTTCCCAAATACCCGCATACGAATATAGATGATAATTAACAAATGAACTATATACCCAAATGGCTAATCCAATAAATAGATTTTCTTTGTGTATCGCATATCCTTTTTTTCTCAATTCTTCAATAATAATACCTTCCAAAGAATTGTTTTGACATCTTATTCGGAACATTGAAATCATCCTAACCGTATCCAAATCCTTTTCGAAAAGAAGTCTTGCTAAATTAGTCTCAGAATTAGTCATTGTTGGTTTTTCCATTTTTTTTTGCAAAAGTAGTGAATTCCATAAAGCTAAATACATTTTTATCAAAACAGCCTATTTTGTGCGATTACAGAAAAATATATCAATTGCCTCAAAAAAACAGAAAATTAAAATTTAGATGCTTTCAAAATAAGTGTTGTGGGACATGCCGTCCCCACCACAAAATCAGCATTTTAGATAATCTCAGGGGGTAAAACAGGGGGTACAACGAAGAGAAAAAAGAAAAACCCGCTGATTTTCAACGGGTTATCTAGATATTTTTGTGGGAACTGTTGGACTCGAACCAACGACCCCCGCCTTGTAAGGGCGATGCTCTGAACCAACTGAGCTAAGCTCCCATTTCCCCCTTTAAAGAAGCATAGGGGATTGTTTCGCGCTGCAAAAATAGGAAATCTTTGATTTGATGTATTCATTTTTTTCTCTTTTTTCAATATCAAATGTGCTTTTTACATTATTTTCATTATTTTTGTAGGCATAATGAAACTACCA
>Ga0310694_10001946_pt1 | contig 22185 bp, 17 predicted proteins | sample 174DNAGHGhighgp2_FD_203884 | JGI IMG/M metagenome (GOLD analysis project Ga0310694, IMG submission 203884) | Sheep rumen microbial communities from Palmerston North, Manawatu-Wanganui, New Zealand - 1742 DNA GHGhigh gp2 (v2) (version 2) | ecosystem: Host-associated > Mammals > Digestive system... | reverse complement strand
TGTGGATGTTGAGGCCAAAGTTGTTGTGCTCCTCCAGGAAGTCGATGATCATCTGTCCATAGTGATGGATGTTGATGGTGATGTCGTCAAATCCTGCTGCTGCCACACGCTCGATGACGTGCTGCAGCATGGGTTTTCCGGCAATCTCGACCATCGCCTTCGGGCGGTCATCGGTCAGCGGGCGAAGCCGTGTGCCCAGTCCCGCAGCAAAAATCAGCGCTTTCATTGCTTGTCAACAGGGTTAAGGGTGCGCTCGTGGTCGGGCTGCTCGCGGTGCGACAACTCGACGCGCACATTGAACTTGTCATGGATGTGCTCGGCCAGATGCTCGGCGGCATAGACCGAACGGTGCTGGCCGCCGGTACAGCCGAAGCATACCATCAGGTCGGTGAAATTGCGCTTCACATAGCGCTCCACCGATTCGTCAACCAGGGCATATACATGTTCCAGCCACTGGTCGATGGTGCTCTCCTTCTTCAGGAAGTCGATGACATTCTGGTCCAGACCCGTGAATGCCTTATACTTGTCGTACTTGCCAGGATTGTTCAGCGCGCGGCAGTCAAAAACAAAACCGCCTCCATTGCCCGACGGGTCGTGGGGAATGCCTTTCTTGTAGGCAAAGCTCATTACCCTGACAGTCAGGCCCTTGTCCTCGCTCACGAAGTCCTTGAGGTTGACCAGCTCGTCGATGACGAGGCTCAGGTAGGGATATTGGGTGAACGGCTTGTTGATGACCAGTTTGCGCAGGTTGGCAACGGCAGGAACGATGCTGTTCTTCATGAAGTCGGGCTTCTTCTCAAAGTAGCCGCGGAAACCGTAAGCACCCAGCACCTGCAATGTGCGGAAGAGCACAAACAGTCGCAGGTTATCATAGAACTCCTGCTCATTCAAGTTGGGCTGATACTCCTTGAGTTTGCCCAGGTAAGCTTCGACGAGGTCTTTCTTCAGTTCATCGGGGTACTTGGCGCGCGACTGCCACACGAAGGATGCCACGTCATAGTAATACGGGCCACGGCGTCCGCCCTGGAAGTCGATAAACGCCAGTTTGCAGTCGGCAGGATGGTCAGCATCGCCCACAAGCATCACGTTGCGGGACTGGAAATCGCGGTACATGAACGTCTCGCTGGGTACCGTGAGCAGGTCACGCGTCAGCTTCTCGAAGTCGTTCTCCAGCTTGTCCTCATTGAAGTTAATGCCCGTGGCCTTGAGGAAACAGTACTTGAAGTAGTTCAGGTCCCACTTGATGGAACGCTCGTCAAAGCACTTGGCGGGATAGCAGTGGTCATAGTCAAAGCCTTCGGCACCACGGAATTGGAAATCCACCAGGTCGCGCATGGCACGGCGCAGCAGTTCTTTCTCGTCGCTGGCAAAGGCGTGGGTCATCGCACTGCGGCGAATCTTGTTCCAAAGAATGTTTTCGGGCTTCTTGCCCAGGTCTTCTTGGATATAGGCCATATGGTCCTCGCTCACGCCATAGACCTCGGGCACCGATAGCCCCTGCTCGCGGAAGTGGCGCGCCATGTAGATGAATGCGTCGTTCTCCTCGCGTGACTCGCCGATGACGCCCACAATCGAGCGCTCACCGTGCATGCGGTAATACTGGCGGTTGGAGCCCGCCTTGTCCATCAGGACAATTTCGGTAGGTTCGCTGCCCACAAATTGCTTGTATAATCTACTTAATCGTTCCATTGCTATCGTTTTTGGTTTTTAGTCCTTAGTCCTTAGTCCTTAGTCCTTAGTTTTTTTGTTTTGTTGTGGTTGTGATAATGTATTAGAATTCACTGGTGAAGTGGAAGGTGATCTTGGGGAAGTCCTGTTGTGCCATCTGCAATACGTAGTTGCTGTCGGCAAGGAACACGTCGCGGCCCTCGGTATCGAGTGCCATGAACTGGTGTTTGCGCTTCTTGAAGGCTTCCAGTGCCTCCTCGTCGTCGCTCTCGATCCAGCAGGCCTTGTACAGGTGAATCGGTTCCCAGCGGCACTGGGCGCCATACTCGTGCAGCAGGCGGTACTGGATGACCTCGAACTGCAGCTGGCCCACGGTGCCGATGATCTTGCGGTTGTTGAACTGGTTGATGAACATCTGGGCCACGCCCTCGTCCATCAGCTGCTCGAGTCCCTTGTTGAGCTGCTTGGTCTTCATCGGGTCAGAGTTCTCGATGTACTTGAACATCTCGGGGGAGAAGCTGGGTAGACCACGGAAGTGGAGCTCTTCGCCCTCGGTCAATGTGTCGCCGATCTTGAAGATGCCGTTGTCGGGCAAGCCCACGATATCACCGGGATATACCTCGTCGATGATTTCCTTCTTCTGGGCCATGAAGGCGGTTGGGGCGCTGAAGCGGTAGCTCTTGCCGCTGCGCACGTGCTTGTAGTTGCCATTGCGCTGGAACACACCCGAGCACACCTTGACAAAGGCGATGCAGCTGCGGTGGTTGGGGTCCATGTTGGCGTGGATCTTGAACACAAAGCCCGTGAACTTGTCCTCACCGGGCTCTACCGTGCGTTCGATGGCACTGACGGGACGGGGCGACGGGGCAATCCGTACAAAGCAATCCAGCAGTTCTTTCACGCCGAAGGTGTTCAATGCCGAACCGAAGAACACGGGTGCCACCTTGGCATCCAGGTAGTCCAGCGTGTTGAAGTCGGGATAGACGCCGTCGATGAGTTCGATGTCGGCACGCAGTTTCTCGGCATCAGCCTTGCCCACGGCCTTGTCGATGGCCGGGTCGTTGATGTCGTTGATATCGACGCGGTCGGTGACATGCTGCTTGTCGGGCTTGAACAGGCTGATGTTGTGCTCGTAGATGTTATAGACGCCCTTGAAGTGGGCACCGATGTTGATGGGCCAGCTCAGGGGTCGCACATCGATCTGCAACTCCTGCTCCAGCTCGTCGAGGATGTCAAACGGGTCACGGCCCTCGCGGTCGAGCTTGTTGACAAAGATGATGACGGGAGTGTTGCGCATGCGGCACACCTCCATCAGTTTGCGTGTCTGTGTCTCTACGCCCTTGGCCACATCGACGACGATGATAACGCTATCGACGGCGGTCAGGGTGCGGTAGGTGTCCTCGGCAAAGTCCTGATGGCCAGGCGTGTCGAGGATGTTGATTTTATAGTCACCGTAGTTGAATCCCATGACCGATGTGGCGACCGAGATACCACGTTGTTTCTCAATCTCCATCCAGTCGCTGGTGGCGGTCTTTTTTATCTTGTTGGATTTTACGGCGCCTGCCACATGGATTGCGCCACCAAAGAGCAGCAGCTTTTCGGTCAGCGTGGTCTTGCCGGCATCAGGGTGGGAGATGATGGCAAAGGTGCGGCGGCGGGTGATTTCAGTTGTCAATGACATTATCTTTTCTAGTTATTGAGTTAGGGGTTAGGAGTTTGGAGTCGTTTGATGGTGTCCTCGAGGCTGTTGAGCCAGTAGGGGACCTGTACGCCAAAGGTGGCTTTGAATTTTGTCTTGTCCAACACGCTGTAGGCGGGACGGTGAGCCTTGGCGGGGAATTCGTCGCTGTGGCAGGGCTGCACGTCACACGTGGTGATGCCTGCCAGGCGGTGGATGGCCTTGGTGAAGTCATACCACGAGATGACGCCCTCGTTGCTGTAGTGATACAAACCAGGGTGCCACGCCTCGGCAGTGATGACGGTGACAATGGCACGCGCGAGGTCGCGGGCACAGGTCGGGGAACCCACTTGGTCAAACACGACCTTCAATGCGGGTTTGTCCTTGCCCAGGGTGAGCATCGTCTTGACGAAGTTCTTCCCGTAGGGAGAGTAGAGCCATGCGGTGCGCAGGATGACGGCATCGTCGCCCAGCGTTTCCGTCAGTTGGTGCTCACCGGCGAGTTTGGTGCGGCCATACGCCGACTGCGGGTTGGTCGTCATGTCCTCGGTATAAGGAACGCATCCCTGGCCGTCAAACACATAGTCGGTCGATACATGAACCATGCGAAGGCCGTGTCGCTTGGCGACACGTGCAAGGATGCCGACTGCATCGGCATTGAGACGCAAGGCCTGCGGTTCATTGTCCTCGGCGGCATCGACGGCGGTATAGGCCACGCAGTTCACGATGACCTTGATGGCATTGGCGGCGACAATTCGCTCGACGGCATCCTCGTCGGTGATGTCGAGCAACGTGATGTCATCGCCCGTCACGTCGGTGTAGATGGCGTGGAAGCGCTGGTCATCGGCCAGCACGTTGCGCATCTCGTGACCCAGTTGGCCATTGGCTCCAGTGATAAGTATGGGAGTGGCTTGCATTTCAATTATCAATTAAATCTTCACCAAATAAGGGCTTCTCTTCATCTCGCTTGTAGTAGGCGGCAAGCAGGCCGATGAAGTGCGAAATCTGTGATATGGCAGCCGCAGTGTCTTGAGATATCTCCTTACCCTGCAGGTGAAGCAACATCACCCCGTAGAGGGCATTAAAACACGTCTCCAATTCACTGGGACGTTCCTCCTCGGGCAGCGTGGCACGCAGTTGCACGATGTGAGGCAGGGTGCGGTAGTAGTCGGCGTGGTAGTCAGGAAAACGGCCTTGGTCAGCCAGCAGTTGCTGGTGCAGGTCGTTGAGGCGGATGAGCACGTTGTGGCACACGCGGATGTGACCACGCTCACGCACACCCTCCAGCTCCATCATCTTGATGAGCGACTCGTACCACTCCTTGATTTCATGACGAGTATTCTCGTCCACATCATAGCGGGCGATAATCGTCTTCTCTACCATGTCGATATCGAGATGGCAGGCACGCAGCAAATCCTCTACCTGCCACATGTACAGGAGATATTCGGCGATGTTTTCTTGACGTTTCTGTTGGGCAATGATCATAGCGTCATGAGGCTCTTATCCAAATCGACTGATGTTGCGCAATGTGGGCTCGTCAACGATGCGGATGCGGCGGCCGTCAACGGTGATGATACGTTCCTGGGCAAAGGTAGAGAGGGTGCGGATGGCATTGGCCGTGGTCATGTTCGACAGGTTGGCCAGATCTTCACGCGCCATGTAGATTTTCAGCGTCTTGCCGTCGTCCTCATAGCCGTAGTTGTCCACCAGCATGCACAAGGCCTCGGCAAGGCGGCCACGGATGTGTTTCTGGGTCAGCGTCACCACCTTGGAGTCGCTGCCGCCCAAGTGCTTTGACAGTTCGTGAATAAAGAACCACGCGAGTTTCATGTTGCCGTCGATGAGCTTTTTCACCACAGTCATGGGCAGGCATCCCACCTGTGACGGTTCAATAGCCATCGTACTGGCAACATACGGCTCATGGGCGAACCAGGCACGGTAACCGAAGTACTGGATAGGGCGGTACAACCTCAGAATCTGCTGCTTGCCGCCAACGCCGTTCTTGAATCGTTTCACCTTGCCCTTGATGAGCACCCACAGGAATTCCGGCTCATCCTTCTCGGCATAGATAATCTGTCCCTTGCGGTAAGTGTGGACAACAAAGTTCTCGGCGATGAGATGTTTCTCCTCGCTGTTCAGGATAGACCAGATTGCAGCCAGGTCTTCCCGAATAATATCCTCTATAGTACCCTTGATATCCATTATAGATAATTCAACCTGCAAATTTACAACATCTTTCCCACCTGCCCAAATTTGATTGCCGATTTTAACTCCTCTCCATCAAAATAAGGGAGAAGGAGAGTGCCAGTGACGTGTCCAGTGGAGATGGTGTTGCAAAACTAACGCCTAGTAAAGAATAACCGCCCTGCGGGCGGGAAATTAAAATTATAAATAAAATTATTATAAAAATTTATTTTTTTAATTTTAATACTGATTTCTCTTAATTTGGATAAACTTGGCTGCACCTCGGCAAATCGAGCAAGCTCATTTGCGCTCAGTTTGCACCAGTTTTCTCGGCCGCTAGGCCGATTAAAATAACGAATAAATGGAGTTTTGCAACACCATCTACCACGTCTCGGAAGCCGCCGCAGGACGGCTCAATGCCGGAACGCGTCGGGTATCGGGACTGGGCTGTTGGGGTTGAAGCCGGGCTGGTTGCGGATGGCGTCGGGCACGGTGACAGGGCGGTACCGCGGGTCGCCCCAATCGCGGCTGCTTTTGCCGCCCCCGAAGATGTAATCCAGCACCTGGTAAATCAACGGCCCGGCGTCAAAGGAAATGGGAGCGCCAAAGATGTTGAGCGTGGGTTGCACGACGGGCAACGTGCGCCACGTGCGGGTGTAGGGGTCGTAGATGCGGCGTGCTCCCACGTCGAGCGAGAAATTGTCGCTGGCTTTCCACCCAAGCGTGCCACCGTAGGAGGAACTCCCCAAGAACGGCATCGCTGCAACTGAGTGAAACTGCTGGTTGACATAGTACTGCCCGAAGGCGTTGAGCGACAAGCGGTCATTAAGTCTGAACGAGGCGTTGCCAAACACACCGTAGTCATTCCATGCCGTGCGGTCAAAGTGGTACTTGCTGCCTGTCAAGCCTGCCGTGAAGAGGAAGCGCTCGCCCATCGGCATGGTGAAGGCTACACTGGCGCTCGCCGTGTTGCCCATCCCCGGATAGGTCGTGTGAGCGCCCGCCCCCGTGAGGTAGCCGCTGCCCAGCCGCGTGATGACGCCGCCTGACGACCAGTCACGGCCATAGGGATTGGTGTCGTAGCGAAATTGCGGCAGGCTGCTTAAGCGGTTGTTGTTGCTGTACTGCTGGTAGATAGCAAGTGAATCGGCAAACCGATTCCGGTAGTCGAGATGGAGGTCGGCAGCAGTGGGCAGGTTCGCGTTCAAGGTGGGCTTGATATTGGCTGACGGTGAGATAGAAGTGGGCAGTTCGGGCATAGTGAACTGCGGGCTGATCTTGCTTTGGTCAAACTGCAGCTTGATGCCTTGATTCTCCTGAGCCATCCCGACGAGGAAAGCCAGCGCCATGAATATGGATAATACCCGCTTCATGCCGCAAAAATAGCCAATCCTGTCGAAATCGGCAAGCTTGAAAGGTTAAATAGTCTTATTCATTGTCTGGCATGTTCATCCACGCGGCGCGCAGGGCCGTTACAATGTCGTCATAGTCCTGCTGGGTAAATGGCTTATCGCTATTAGACAATATCGTATAGGTGATGTTGTCCCACGTTCGGCTGGTCATCGTGTCCCTTAGGCCATTGCGCAGGTAGAAGGCGTAGCGGCGGCGCCTTTGCTCCGGGTTGGGCGCATCGGTCTGGCGGGGAGACTCGATGTCCATGATGAAAGGGTGCCCGTTGCGGTACTTGTCGAGCACTGACGCGAGTATGCGCTGGCCATAACCATTGCCACGCAACTCCTTGTTAACGGCAAAATACCAGGCCCAGTTATATCGAGGCAATTGCAGCACCATGGTCAGACCCACCAGCATCTCGCCATCATAATAGGCGGTGTAGTCAATGTCCATGGTGTCAAGCAGACAGATAAGGTCATCGTAGGGTATCTGCTCCTGCACGGGAAAGGCCGTCTCATAGAGCCGTCTCAACGCCTCATTACCGGCATTCCCGCTATTGACCTCAACACACCTCAGCATGGCTGTGATTACAATTACTGCTTGCTGGGATACTTAGCTCCGAATAACCAATGTGCAAGGAACGGACTCAACCTGAAGATGTTACCGATGAGCAGGCTGGCTGCAACAATCAACAGAGAGATGATCAACGTGCAGGTTGCCTCTATGATGGGCATGGGATGGTCGGTGAACAAGGTGACAAAAGTCAGATTCCTCGGGATTAAGAAGAAGTGGATCAAATAGACGTCCAGTGTTCGGCGGCCGATATACTGCAGCGTGCGGCCCAGTGCTTTTTCTTTACTGAAACTCTTCTGATAAACCCTGAAAAACGAGAACAGCACGACCAGCCCCGCGAGCATGATGAACACCACAAGTGGGGGACTCTTGAAACCAAAATCGTCTTTGAAAGCGTTCAAGAGGAAGAATGACATGATGCAAAACGGTAAGAACCACTTGCTATCCAGCAGTTTCTCGGCTTGTGGGAGATACTCTCGGGTGACTGAACCGAGGATGAAGAACAAGAAGAAACGCCAATTCTCGATAGACAGAGTGCCCTTTACTGTCTCGCTGAGCGGAATGGAGTCATAGATAGGTGGCCAGTTAACGAATGCCAGAAAAACACCCAGCAGGACTAATACGATATTGGACCATTTCCCCCGGAAACAGAACTTGCCGATCGCATAGAAAATATAATAGACAAGCAGGATGAATGTGAACCAGTAACCTGCTTTGTTATTGGCGGTTATCTCCTCATAGAAGGACATGTGCTGGGAATGGATGAATACCAGAAAGAACAGGAATGGGGAGATGAGCTGTACGGGGATTTTCTTGCGGAAGAACTTGATGATATGTTTTATGTTCCACTCCACTCCGGCTTTGTACAGAACAAAACCGCTGATGAAGAAGAACATCGGCATGCGGATGAGAATGAGGTAATCATGTACCGAAATTTTCAGGCCTTTGATTTGCCAACAGTAGGTTGCAATGTGTTGGAAAACCACCAATATCATTGTAAAACCTCTCAACGCATCGATGTATTCTATGCGGCCCTTTGATTGCATCGGTTGAATCTGATGAGTGGTAATTGGTTGTGACATAATGGGTTAAACAAAAATAGGTATAATGGTTGCACTACAATGACTTTGCTCGCTCCAGCTCTTCGCCTGCGGCTTCCCACTGCGCCATGACGTCGTCAAGGTCACGGCTGATTTGGGAATGCTTGTAGTAGATGTCAACATTCTCGCTGGTGGCGGTGGATAATTTGTCCTCTATCTCGGCAAGTTGCTCCTCGAGCTCAGCAATTTTTGCTTCAAGGGTTTTCACCTTTTTCTCGGCTTGACGGATGCGGCGCTCGCGTTCCTTTTGCCGCTGGTAGTCCATCTTGCCCTGGCTGGCAGGTTCGGGTACATCGTCCATGGTGGCCGATGTGATGGGCGTATTTTTGATTTCCAGTTGCTGGAGGGTGTCGAGCTGCTTCTTTTGCAGGAAGTCGTAGATGCCTCCCAGGTGCTCACGTACGCGGTGCTCGCCAAACTCGTACACCTTGCTGACGATGCCGTTCAGGAAGTCACGGTCGTGAGACACGACGATGACGGTGCCGTCAAAGGCTTGGATGGCTTCCTTCAGCACGTCCTTGCTGGGCATGTCCAGGTGGTTGGTGGGCTCATCGAGGATGAGCAGGTTGACAGGCTGCAGCAACAGGCGAATCATCGCCAGACGGCTTTTCTCGCCACCGCTCAGCACCTTGACCTTCTTGTCGGCGTTTTTGCCGCCGAACATGAAGGCACCCAGGATGTCGTTGATGCGGGTGCGGATGTCGCCCACGGCTACATAGTCGATGGTGTCGTGAACGGTAAGGGTCTCGTCAAGCAGTTGCGCCTGGTTTTGGGCAAAATAGCCGATCTTGACGTTGTGGCCGATCTGCAGTTTGCCGTCATAGGGGATTTCACCCATGATGCACTTGACCAGGGTGGATTTGCCGGCACCGTTTTTGCCCACAAAGGCCACTTTCTCACCGCGCTTGATGGTGAACGTCACATCATGGAACACGTTCAGCTTGCCGTAATCCTTACGCAGGTCCTCGGCAATGACAGGATAGTCACCGCTGCGAGGGGCGGGTGGAAACTTCAGCCGCATGCGCGAACGGTCCACCTCATCGACCTCGATGCGCTCCAGTTTGTCAAGCATCTTGATGCGGCTCTGCACCTGCACGGCCTTTGTCGCCTTGTAACGGAAACGCTCAATGAAGTCCTCGGTATCGTGGATGAGTTTCTGCTGGTTTTCATAGGCTCGCATCTGCTGCTCCACGCGTTCCTTGCGCAGTTCAACAAACTGGCTGTAACTCACCTTGTAGTCATAGATTTTGCCCAGCGAGATCTCAATGGTGCGGTTGGTGACATTGTCGATAAAGGCACGGTCATGAGAAACAAGCAACAGGGCAGCATTACGGTTTTTCAGGAAGTTCTCGAGCCACTGGATGGACTCGATATCCAGGTGGTTGGTCGGCTCATCGAGCAACAGCACGTCAGGACGCCGCAGCAGCAGCTTGGCCAGCTCGATGCGCATGCGCCAGCCGCCGCTGAACTCGCTCGTTGGACGGTCAAAGTCGCTGCGTTCAAATCCCAGACCCATCAACGTCTTTTCTATCTCGGCCTCAATGTTCTCACTCTGCATCAGGGCTCGCAATTCAGTCTTTTGGGCCACACGCTCGATGAGATCCTGGTAGTCCTCGCTGTCATAGTCGGTGCGTTCGGCCAGCTCCCGGTTCATGCGGTCGATGGCTTCATCCATCTGCTGCAGGTGCTCAAAGGCCCGCTCTGCTTCCCGCTTGACTGTGAGTTCGTCCTTGATCTGCATCTGCTGTGGCAAGTAGCCGATCGTGATGTCGGCCTGACGCGCGACAACGCCACTGGTGGGCTGTTGCTCACCAGTGATAATCCTGAGCATGGTCGTCTTGCCTGCACCGTTCTTGCCAACAAGCGCGATTTTGTCACGCTTGTTGATGACGAAGCTGATGTTCTCGAACAGTACTTGGCTGCCAAACTCCACCTTGAGTCCCTGAATCGAAATCATGCCTAATGTGAATTTGGCTGCAAAATTACAAAAAATCCACCAATTGAAGTCATCTATACCATGTAGAAACGACAGTTATGACTGGACGGGCTAAAACAGACTCAGCGGCTTCTGCTCGATGCCGGCTTTCGCTTTCTTGATGTAGTCGGGGTTAATGTCGATGCCGATGCTGCGCATGTTCAGTTCATAGGCTATCCTCAATGCAGACCCGGTGCCACAATAGGGATCGAGCACGATGCCCCCTCGTGGACAGGTGGCGACCATGGGCAGGCGGTAGAGCATGTCGGGCGCCACACAGTAGTGGGCAATGCCCGAGCGCTGAACCCCGATAGTCCACACATCACCCGGAACCAGGCCATGGCCTTCCTCGGGCTGCAGATAATGGTCTTTCAGCTTGTCTGATTTCTTGCGGCTCTTATGATCATTGCGCACAATCAGTGCAAAGGTGCGCCTCAACTTCTCATCGTTATAGTAGAAGTCCTCGCCCTTGACCAGGTGGAACATGAACTCATGCACCTTGCGCAGGTGGTCCTGACTACCTTGTGGCGATGTGGTGATCTTGTTCCACACCACCTCATTGACCAGTTTCCAGCCCTGCTGGTCAATCATGGCAAGAACAACCCGCCATGGGATGCCTTGAACAAACCCGCCGGTGGTGTCGTCACCCATGTTGAGCCACAGCGATCCCTGTGGTTTAAGCACGCGCCACGCTTGTGACATGGTAGCCAGCAGCCCCTGGATAAACTCGTTGGCTGTTTTTGCAGTGATGCTCTCGGTGCCTTGGCTGCGTCTGCGCCAGTAGGGCGGGGTAGTGACGATGCAGTCGATGCTCTCGTCCTCGATGCGTTGCATCACTGTAGCTGCATCCCCATGCTCCAGATGTGGCTCTAACGATTTGCCGATGCGGGCGACTAGGTCCTGTTTCACCGCAGGCGTCTCGACTGCTGGAGTCGCTTCATGACCATCTGTCGCTTCGGCCTTGTCGGGCGTCGGTGGGTTCAGCTCCTTGTCGCCGCATAGGGCCGACCGTAGCAGGGTCGCTGCCTGTTTGGCCATTTTGTCGTGGGCGATATGGGAGTAGGCCTCGTCAGCGAGCCACATGGCCACCAGCTCGTTGGGGTCTGTTTTGAGAAAACGAGCCAGTTTCAGCACTTGTTCCCGTTTGGGGCGCCGCTCGCCGTGTTCATATCGGCTGTAGGCGGGCACATCAACACCGATGGCATCGGCAAGGTCTTTCTGCCGCTTGCCGCTCTCGATGCGTAATTGTTTAATTTTGTTCGAGAATAGCATAGTCAATGGTCGAGTTTGTTAGAATATGACAAATTTAGGTGATATATTTGACATCAGCAAATATATCACCTAAAAAATGCTATTCAATTATATGATAATTGATTGTGGCGGGAATGGGCCACTTATTTTTTCTTCTTGCGACGGTGCTGATAGCGCCAGTGGTGCTGGATCGAGTGATACAGGTAGTGGCGCATGGGGTGAAGCAGCCAGAAGTGGTAGAACAGGAACGCACAGATCGCTCCAAACGAGGCTGCATAGATGTTGTTCAGGTCGTAGTTGAAGCCGGTCTTCCACATGCGGCCGATTTCCATCAACATGGAGAATACGGCTGCAGTGGCCGACAGCACGATTTCCTGGTTGACTTTACTGTGATGCGGCAAGCGTGACTTGGCATAATCCAAGATAAACACCAATGCAAGTAGGAAATACAGTATGAAGTGCCCCACGAGCGGTGCACCGGGAAATACATTAAAGATATTGATACCCAGTGGGTTATTGGCAAAAGTAAAGAAAATGACCACCAAGACCATAATCATTGAGGGGACCCCTTTGGGTATGGACAATATAAAGCTTTTCATTTAAAGTCTTAATATTCGTTTTTGTTTAGCGTGCAAAATTACTACATTTTTTTCAGATAACAGGTAGCCAATTAGACAAAAAATGATTTATTTTTTGGAATTGGGCCTTTTGTTATGGTTACTAGTAACTAATGTGCTACTTTTGCACACATGAAACAGTGGCAAGATTTTTTCTCAATGACAAGGCGGGAACGTCAGGGCGCAATCGTCCTGCTCCTGCTCATTGCCTTGTTGCTGGGCGTCTCATTGGCTCTTAAGAATTGCGGGAATAAAGAGACAATCCCGGTGCAAACTGTTGAAATCGAGAAGTTTGAGTCTGAAATTGACTCTATCGCCATTCCGGGTGTTAAACCTTCACCTGCTCACAAGCGACCCTCGTCTCACAAGAAACGCAAGCCACGTAAACCTAAACCGACAAAGCCTGCCCCAGCGCCTCGGCCAGTGGATCCCGTTCCTCAGTTTTAGTTTGTTCTCGTGCATTACGCGGTGCGGAATTGTTGACAATAACTTGGCTGTATCGCAAATTGTTACTACTTTTGTCGATATTCTTAAAACTGATATCACTATGACAAAACGTGTGGGATTTGCAACACGACTGGGAGCCATTGCTGCAGCAGTGGGATCGGCAGTAGGACTGGGGAACATCTGGCGTTTCCCTTATGAGGCTGGTGTGAATGGAGGCGGTGCATTTATTCTGGTGTACATCGCCTGTATCTTAGTAATGGGTATTCCGGTGATTTTGAGTGAGTTTGTCATCGGTCGCTCTACACACAGCAACATGAAATCGGCGTTGTTGAAACTCTCACCCGGCAAGAAGTATTATCTATTCACCTATATCTGCATTATTGGCAGTTTTGTCGTCATCGGCTTCTACAGCGTGGTGTGCGGCTGGATTATTGAGTACCTCTATCAGGCGGCGTTGGGCAACTTGAGTGGCCATTCGTCACAGGAGTACAACGACATGTTCACTGCTTTGGTGTCTAGCCCGTGGCGTTGTGTGGGATGGACTGTGCTTTTCCTCATTCTCAATTTTATGGTCATGAGCCGAGGCATCGCAAAAGGCATCGAGCGTGTTGCAAGCATCATGATGCCACTGCTGTTCCTCATCCTCATCGTCTTCTGTGTCAACTCATTGCTGCTGCCAGGAGCATCCGAAGGACTGAAGTTCCTGTTCTCACCCGACTTCTCCCAATTGACTATGAAGGGCGTGCTCGATGCCTTTGGTCAGGCATTCCTGTCGTTGTCTATCGGTATCTCTTGCCTGGTGACCTACAGCTCCTACTTCAAGGATGACACCTCCTTGGTCAAGGATGCCGCGACTGTCGGCATTCTCGACACGCTGGTTGCGATCCTCTCGGGAGTGATGATATTCCCTGCCGTATTCACCTTTGGCGTGGAGCCCACAGCGGGACCTCGCCTGATTTTTGAGGTTCTGCCAGGTATCTTCCAGCAGATGACTGGTGGCTATATCTGGGCGCTGTTGTTCTTCCTGCTGGTGTTCTTCGCATCGCTTACTTCGACCATTTCATTGAGCGAGATTCCCATTACCTTCATGATTGAGGAGCACAAGTTGTCACGTCCCCGTGCCATCGCTTGGACAGCATTGTTCACATTTGTCCTGGCCGTGCTGGCGGCACTGTCCTTCAACGTGCTTGACGATATCAAGATCTTCGGCAAGAGCATCTTTGATGCGATGGACTATACTGCAAGCAACGTCTTCATGCTCATCGGCGGACTGTTCACGGCAGTCTATGTGGGATGGATTCTCGACCGCAAGGTCCTGCACGAACAGTTGACCAACGGCGGACGGCTCAAGGGTACGATGGAACCCTATTTTGTGTTCTGTCTGCGCTATGTCGCTCCCGTATCGATTTTCTTTATCTTCCTCTACCTCACCGGCATCATTTGATTCCCAGGTATTCGCGCACTGCGGCGGTGAAGGGGCGCCAGTATTTCTGGCACTTCACCTCGCCCACGCCGTACAGGATGCCAAACTCGGCTTGTGTCGTCGGTTTCTCGGTGGCCATGGCCTGCAGTGACTTGTCGCTGAAGACCATGTAGGGAGCGATGTGGTTGGCCTTGGCAAGGGCCTTACGCACCTCACGCAGTTTCTCAAACAGGGCTTTGTCCATGACTTTATTGCTGACGTTGGAAAAACCGAGGTCGGTGACTTTGGGCTCCTCGACCGGCGCCTCTTGACGCTTGGCCTTGAAGTTCTGACGCTCAAAGCGGTTCAGGCTGATGGTGCGACGCCCGTAGAGCACGTCGTTGCCGTATTCGGTGACTTTCAGGTGGTTGTTCTCGTTGTATGCGACCTCAAACAGCCCCAGTTGCAGCATCTGCAGCAGATAGGCGTTCCACTCGGCATTGCTCAAGTCATGTCCCACGCCGTATGTCTTCAACTTGTTGTAGCCTTTCTCGACCATCTCGGCCTTGTTGCTGCCGCGCAGGATGTCGGTAACCGTGTACATGCCGGCTTGCTCGTCGGTTCGCTTGATGGCGCTCAGGGCCATCTGGGCCAACTTGGTACCGTCGAACCGCTTGGGTGGATTGTCACACACGTCGCAGTTGTGGCAGTCGTGGTCAAAGCGTTCATTGAAGTAACTGAGCAGCATACGGCGACGGCACACACCGCTCTCGGCAAACTGTTGCATGCGGCGCAACTTGTCCATGTTGACTTGCACCTGCCCCGACTGCTGCGCAAAGTACTGATGCGTGACCATGTCACCGTAATTGTAGAACAGTACGGCCTCGGCAGGCAGCCCGTCGCGGCCCGCGCGCCCGATTTCCTGGTAGTAGCTCTCGATGTTGCGCGGCATGTTACTGTGGATCACATAGCGCACGTTGCTCTTGTCGATGCCCATGCCGAAAGCGATGGTCGCGCACACCACCTTCAGGTCATCATTGATGAAATCTCGCTGGATACGCAGCTTCTCGCTGACACTCATCCCCGCATGAAACGGTTCAGACTTGATGCCCAGTCGATTGAGTTCGGCGGCCATATTCTCGGTGTCCTTGCGGCGCAGGCAATAGATGATGCCGCTCTCGCCGCGGTGCAGGTTGATGAACTGCACGATTTGACGGAACTTTTGGCGGCCTGTAGAGCCTTTTACCACGTTCAGCGAAATATTGGGGCGGTCAAACGAACTGATGAACAGTCGCGCGTCAGGGATGTTCAACTGCTTGGCGATATCGTCTCGCGTGATGCGGTCGGCGGTAGCCGTGAGGGCCATCACGGGGACATCGGGAAAACGCTGCTTGAGTACGCCCAACTGGGTATATTCCGGCCTGAAGTCATGGCCCCACTGCGAGATGCAGTGAGCCTCATCGACGGCAAACAGGCAGATGCGTTCAGTGATGCTCCTAGACCAGCGGTCGATTTCGCTCAGCAGTTTTTCGGGAGATATATAGAGCAGCTTGACCTTGCCCTGCATGAGCAGTTCCACGGTCTGGCGGTTTTCGGTATCGGTTTTCTCGCTGTTCAGGGCCAGTGCCGGGACGCCGTTCTGCTGCAAGGCGTCTATCTGGTCATTCATCAGCGCCAGCAACGGTGAGATGACGATGGCGAAGCCCTCTTCGCTCATCAGTCCGGGGATTTGGTAACACAGTGACTTGCCGCCGCCTGTCGGCATCAGCACAATGCTGTCCTTGCCTTCTAACGTGTGATTGATGATTTCCCACTGCTGTCCCCTGAAACTGTCATAGCCATAACAGCTCCTCAGCAACGCCAGTGCATATTCCTGTGAAGTCATCCCTTCAACCCCAAATAAAAGCCCTTAATTGTCAATGTCAACTGTTAACTTTTCACTGTTAACTATTCACTGTTCACTGTTAACTGTTTAGTACGCATTCGCCTCACCCTTGATCGCGTTCAGTACCGTGCGGAAGATGATTTTCAGATCCAGGAAGAACGACCAGTTCTCGGCATACCACACGTCATACTCGACGCGCTTTTCCATCTGCCACAGCTCCTCGGTCTGTCCGCGGTAGCCACGCACCTGGGCCCAACCGGTGATGCCGGGCTTGATGGTGTGACGCAGCATGTACTTGTCGATGAGTTCGCTGTACATCTCGGTCTGAGCCACCATGTGCGGTCTGGGACCCACGATGCTCATCTCTCCACGCCACACATTGTAGAACTGAGGCAGCTCGTCGATGCTGGTGCGACGCAGGAAGTTGCCGAATCGGGTTACTCGGGGGTCTCCCTTGGTGGCTTGCAGGGTGTCGCTGTCGTCGTTGACGCGCATCGTGCGGAACTTGTAGCAGTTGAAGGCTTGGCCACGGTAACCCGTGCGTTTCTGCACGAAGAAGATAGGACCCGGCGATGATAACTTGATGCCGAGGGCAACAGGTATGATGACCAGTGGCGACAGGATGAGCAGCACCGTCGAGACTATCAAGTCAAACACACGTTTCACCAGACGGTTGATGGGGTTCTTCAAGGGGTAGGGGTGAACGGCGAGAATGGGCACGTCGCCCACCGACTGCAGCTCAAACTGGCGTGTTACCGTGCGGCCGAATTGCGGCACATAGTAGAAGTCCACGGCATTGTTGTCGGCGATGCGGATCATGCGTGACACGTTCTGATTGTCCTCGATATCGGGAACGGCACAGAACATCTCGTCCACCTGATGGGTCTTGACGAACTGCTCCACATCGTCGAGCGTTCCCTGATAGGCCGCCGAGGCCGAACGTGCCTTAGGGTTGTTGTCAAAGAAGCCCACGATGTGATAACCGTAACCCTGATCGCCGAGCATCTCGTTGATGAGACGGACGCCGACCGTGCCGCCACCGATGATGATCACGCGCTTGAAGTTAAAGCCCTGATTACGGTATCGCTTCACGAACTGCCTGGAGACAACCCACCACGTGGCAAGCACTAGGAAGAACGCGGTATAGAACGCGAGAATGGGTTGCCATGGGGTGTCGTAATGCCCCAGAAATGAGGTAAGTGTCACAAAGATACCTGCGTGGGTCAAGACGAGTTTGAGGGCCTGGCCCACCACTTTGTCGGCGTAGAAGACACGGCGCTCATGCACATCACTGTAGAAGTAGATGCACACAATCATGGCCACGTTGAGTACGAGCAACACCGGCCGCGAGAACATCTCGGCCGATGCTCCTGGTGCCCACAGGCGTGTAGAGAAGTACACGAGATTGACAATCAGCAAGTCGATGATGCTGAATATCCATCTCACGAATTGTCCGTATCGGCCTTTACTCTTCATGCGGCGCGCTTGGATGGTATCTCTTGGCTGGTGAATACGCAATGGGGGTGTATCACACACGCCCCATTGCGTCACGTTCTGTTAATGGGTTGGTAAACTGGTTAAAGACTTGCAATTATGCGTTGTCCAGTTCCTTGATTTTGGCCTCGAGTTCGGCGATTTCCTCTTTGAGGCGGGCAATGCGGCGCTCCATTTCCTGGACGAGTGAGTTGCCGCTCTTGGTATTGGCGGTCAGGAAGCCCATGTTGTTCTCAAAGGTCTTCAACTCGCTCATGCGCTGCTCGTAGGTGCGTACCAGGCGGTCACGCTCGCTCAGGCCACGGTCGTTGCCCGACTGGCGCGGTCCGCGTGAGAAACCTCCGTCGCCACGGGGACGGCTGCCACGCATGTTGAGCGTCTCAAATGCCTTGTCAACCAGCTCACGGTACTGGGCATAAATCTTATCCTTCTCCTTGAAGGGAACATGGCCGATTTCCTGCCAGCGGTCCATCAGCTCGCGAACCTTCTGTGCGGCATCCTCACCGGCCTCCTCGATGATGGCCTTGAGGTTGGCGATAACGTCCTTCTTGGCCTTCAGGTTCTCGTGCTCAACGGCGTGGACGTTCACGTTCTGCTGCTTCTTCTGCTCAAAGAAGTGGTCACAGGCGGCGATAAAGCGTTTCCACACGTTGTCGCTGTATTTCTTCACAACGGGACCGATGGTCTTCCATTCCTTCTGCATCTCGACGAACTTGTCGGTGGCCTCTTTCCACTCGGTGGAGTCCATGAGGGCCTCGGCACGTTCACACAGTTCGATTTTCTTGGCCAAGTTGCCGCTCAGCTCTTCCTTCATCGATTTGTAGAACTCGGCCTTCTTGGCAAAGAAGTCGTCGCAGGACTTGCGGAAACGGGCAAACAAGGCGGCATTGGCCTTGCGAGAAGCGTAGCCCAGTTTCTTCCAGTCTTCCTGCAGGGCGATGATCTGCTTGGTCACCTCATCCCACTGGGCGTAGGTCTTGAGGTTGTCGGTCGAGATCTGTTCGATCTTCTCGCACAGCTCGGTCTTGGCATCGGCATTCTCTTTCTCCTTGCTCTTGCGGTCCTCAAAGAAGGTCTGGTATTTCTTGTTGATGGCACTCGATGCGGCCTTGAATCGAGCCCACAGTTCTTCGCGCAGCTCCTTGGCGACGGGGCCGATTTCACGCCACTTGTTGTGCAGTTCCTGGAGTTTCCTGAAGGCGGTCACAATGTCCGATTCCTCGTCCAGTGCTTCGGCCTCCTCACATAGTTGCTGCTTCAACTCGAGGTTTTTCTTGAAGTCATAGTCACGCAACTCCTTGTTCATCTTCAGCACGTCATAGAAGCGTTCGGTGGCGCGCTGGAACTCCTTCCAAATTTCGGTGTCGGCAGTGGCGGGCACTTCGCCGGCATCCTTGAAGTCCTGTTGCAGCTGCTTCACGCGGTTGAACTGGCGGTTGATGTTGTCGGGGTCATTGGCAATCTCGTTAATCAGCGCGATGATCTGGCGTTTCTTTTCGAGATTGGCCTCGCGGTTGGCTTCTTGAGCCGCGTTATACTCTGTGCGACGTTCCTTGAGTACATTCAACAGCTCTTTCAGGTTGTTCTCGTCGGGATCCTCCTTGACGGTGAAGTCGGCTTCCTCATTGCCGTTGGCGAGGAATTCCTCTTTCTCCTTGGCGGTCTCCTCGCGACGCAGGGCAAAGAATGCGGCTTTGATGGCCTGCACCTCGTCCTTGACCTCCTCGATCGGGCGGGCGGCAACCTCACGCATCATGTCCACCAGCTCGGCCTTGGTCTTGCCGGCGAGGTCCAGACGCGGAGCGGACTCTTCCTGGGGCGTTTCCTCAATCGTCGGTGCCTCCTCTACAGGTGCCTCCTCGACGGGTTCAGCCTTGGGCGCCTCTTGCTCTACAGCAGCGGGTTCCTCAACTTTAACTTCTTCATTTACTGTCTCCTGAGCCTCGATAACGGGCTCATTGCTCAAGTTCTGATCTTTCTCGAGATTGTTCATCGATTCAGATTGTTCACGCGGTTCCATCATAATTATTATAGTTTAAAATGGCGGCTAAATGCCACCCTTGTTTAATTCTAAACCCCAAATTTACTCACTATTTTCCAAATGCAAAGCCATTTTTCCGTTTTTTTTCATTTTTCTGCCTATTTTTCTATGATTTAGGCAAAAATATAGGAGCGATAAGTCCAAATGGTCTTATCGCTCCCAGTGATTCGGTTTTGGGAAGTTTACTTCACGATTCTGGCTTTGACAATCCTGATGTCAACGGTAGGACGGTCCATGCGTCCGGTTGTCGTGTTCTGGATCTTGTCAACGACGTCCATGCCTTCTACAACCTCGCCGAAGACAGTGTACTGGCCGTCCAGGTGCGGCGTGCCGCCAATGCTGGTATAGGCGTCAATCTGCTCGTCGGTCATTTTGAAGGGGTGCTGTGCGGCCTCGGCCTCGGTCTGCTGGATGAGTTCATTCTGCAGGGCCTGCATGGCGGCTTGGTCCTGAGACTTCTGCAGTTCCTCGATACGAGCATGGTTCTCGTTCACCAGGCGACGGAAGATGTCCTGCTTCTTCACATTGACCAGACGGTCTTCCATCATCTTGAGCTCGTCGCTGCTGTAGATCTTGCCGGTCACGATGTAGAACTGGCTACCGCTGCTGCGGCGCTCGGGATTCACCTGGTCGCCGGTGCGGGCTGCGGCAAGGGCGCCGCGTTTGTGGAAATACTTGGGATAGACAAACTCGGCCTCGATTGTGTAGCCGGGGTCACCGTCGCCCAGACCCGTGTCGGGGCCAGCGGTCTTGGAGTTGCCGTCGCCGGTCTGGATCATGAAATCCTTGATGACGCGATGGAACAGCACACCGTCATAATAACCGGTCTCCACCAGCTTGATGAAATTGTCGCGGTGTTGCGGAGTCTCGTTGTAGAGCTCGACAACGATGTTGCCAAGTGAGGTTTCAAGTTCGACTTTAGTCATTTTTTCGTTATTGGCTGTTTTGTCTTTGGCTGCAGAGCTCTCGCTGCCAGTATTGGCTGAGCACGACATGAGTGTCAAGGCAACCATCATGATGGATAAAAAAAAGTTCCTTTTCATTGATATTTCAGTTTTCAGCATTCTATGCCCCAATATATCTGTTAACTATTAACTGTTAACTTAAATCAGATTCCTACAGGATAGAGCCGCTTGAAGATGCGACGGAAGTTGTCATCGGTGGCGCTCAACTCGGCGGCATGCTCCTTGTAGTCGGTACCCCACAGCGATGAGGCCAGATAGGAGAGATACACATGGTCGCGGTCCTTGGCGATGGCAGCTTTCACCAGCAGGTCGATGCTGCTGGCATACTTCTCGCGGTCGATGGCGTTCAGGTAGCGGGCTGTGCTCACTACAAATTGCCCCGTGCGGTCCTTCAGTATCATGTTGTCGACAAGTGCGGGCATATCCTCATCGATATTGCCCATGTTGTTGGCGATGTATTCATAGGTCAACAGACCGTTGGTGTCATCGTCCAGTATTTTTTTAGTTTTAGTATCCATATTATATATATGTGGTTCACTTTACAAACGGCAAAGATAATGCTTTTTTCATTCACGCCACCCATTTTCCCAGAAAAACGTGTTGACCGCATCAGAAAGTTGCAGCTATTCATGTGGTCATTGATGCACTCCATGCAGCCCGAGACATCGGCTTGTAACCTTACGGTCCGTCTAATGCGTCCAGTTGTTCCGCCCCATCCTTTCCAGTAATAATAATTCTCCGGGCTGGTTGTCTATCACAAAACAATTCACTACCTTTGCACTGTGGAGAAATGCATTTTAACAACTAACCTTAAAATAATGAAAGAAATGATGAAATCCCATGTAGTGAAACCATTATTTGCGTTGTTGCTGATCAGTGTTCTTGCCCTGTCGCAGGGAACCATGGCAAGTCCCATCACCCGTCAGCAGGCCCAGCAGAACGCCCTGTCCTTCATGCAAGACCGTGGCAAGAGAGTCTCAATGTCCTCGTTGCGACATGCACCCATGCGTGACGACACACAAGCCACCGAGCCTTACTATGTTTTCAACATCGGCGATGGCCAGGGCTATGTCATCGCTAGCGGTGACGACTGTACCCCTGCCGTCCTCGGCTACTCCGACACTGGTACCATCGACCTCAACAACCTCCCCTGCAACCTGCAAGCATGGCTCGACGGCTATGCCCAACAAATCCAGTACCTGCAAGCAAACGGCTTGAACATCTCCCGCGCCCCCAAGAAGATTGCCAGCCATCCCGTCATTGCTCCGATGCTCACTTGCCATTGGTACCAGAATGACCCCTATAACATGTACTGCCCGATTGATCCTACTGATGGAAATCGATGTGTCACTGGTTGCGTGGCTACTGCGATGGCCGAGTTGCTGTATTATCACCGTGCAAACACCGATAGCCAGCTTGCTGCTGAGATTCCCGCTTATAAGACACGCACCCGAAATATCCATGTTGATGCGATCCCTGCCGGCTCATTCATTGACTGGGAAAATATGATTGA
>Ga0310694_10001945_pt1 | contig 22195 bp, 40 predicted proteins | sample 174DNAGHGhighgp2_FD_203884 | JGI IMG/M metagenome (GOLD analysis project Ga0310694, IMG submission 203884) | Sheep rumen microbial communities from Palmerston North, Manawatu-Wanganui, New Zealand - 1742 DNA GHGhigh gp2 (v2) (version 2) | ecosystem: Host-associated > Mammals > Digestive system... | reverse complement strand
GGTCAGTTTCTGATGGATGATTATGCTATGCCTCAGTCAAGGCTGGATTAAGCCATGGCTGGGAATTATTATCATACCTAGTAATACGAATTGCTGAACATAGATTGCGATTATACTGTACTACGGTTTTATATTCGTTCAAGAATCGTAGATCAGGAATTAGTACATAGTCCCAATCTGCCGCAGTTGCTGAGATAAATTGTGCGACTAGACGGCCCCAATAAGTTGGATATTTCGCGCGCACTTTATCAGTCCCGAGCTGCTGTAAAAGAGTGCGGCCAGCCTCATCTTTTACGCCATCCCAGCCATAATATAGCTTGGCGTACTCTTTTACCATATCAGCAAAATGAATAACTAAAACACGCTTATTTAAAGCAATAAGCTCATCTTTTAGAAATGTAGCAAAGGTATCTTTACCAGAGCCAGACTTACCACTAATCATTATTACTTTCATTTTTATATTCTCCAATTTTTACATGTACATAGAAATCAATGAAATCTTTTAGGGATGGGTCGCATAGTTCACGATAATCAAGAATCTCCTCGACTGTTTGGGCCCAAGGCTTGTTTGCCGCAAAGGCATTATCAACTACTATCTAGACCATGCGTTTTTGGTCATCAGGAATGTCAGAAAAAATCTCAATCATTCTTTTTAGTCACCTCATTTAGCACTTTAAAGAAGGCTTCAACTTCTTCTGGTGTTTCAAGGACAATTCTTCTGACTGCGGGCGCGGCTTGACGCTCATCATCTTCTGGCATTACATAAATAAAATAGTGTAATTCTTCACCGTCAAAGAATTGTTCTGCTAGTAGTGTATCAGTTGTATTACTATAGATTTTTAAGTAACTAGTATCATCGTCATTGTGGATTTGTGTAGAATGTACCTTGTCTTTCTTTAACTGGTGTACATACCCTACATAATCATCACGTTCAACTTCATAAACATTCATGTACTCTTTATCCATGTAGTTTACCTCGCCATTTTGTTTTTAAATCATTTGCTTGAATCTGTGCTAGTTCATCGCATTTTTCATTCCAGAATACTCCGGCATGACCCTCAACTTTTTTGAAAGTATACCAGAAGTTTTCAAAGAACGGTATAATATCTACCCAATATTCCACATTTGCAACTGGCTTTTGAGTAGAAGTAAACCAATTATTGATTCTCCAATTTTCATACCAATGTTGTTGGCAACAATTGATAATATATGCTGAATCTGAGTAAACGATAACACGTTGTTCAGGTTTGCGAACCTTAGTGGAGTAGAGCAGTGCTTGCCGCACTGCTTCTAACTCCATTTGTTGGTTGGTTGCATCAAGCATATTCCCTACACCGGAGGTGAGTCTTTTATTTTCCTCAATGGCAAAAAATGCCCATCCACCAAAACGTTTTTCGCCTAATTTTTTAGAAGAACCATCGGTGTATAGTTCTAATGGAATAATTTTCTCTTTACTATGATGTTCCATATTTTTCTCCTTTTCTATATATGATATTATATCATAAAATATAGAAAAAGACAAATGTTTAATTGAAGTAACGGTCTTGATTAGCTACAGCCTTTTCAACTTCGCTTTCAAGACGCACTTCAGGTAGGCCAGCAATGCTGGTTAATAAGCTGTAAATAGCAGCCACAGCCGCGGTAGATAGTACAACACGCCAGTCAATTTCAGACATGATGGCGCCTACGGTAATTAGAGAAGCCGCGGTTTGTGCGAAAGTTTTGAGCGCGCGAATACCGGCAGCGCAGAACCATTTCTTAAAATCTTTCATATCTGTCACCTCTTATAGAAAATCGTTTTTCATTTGACGTTCTTGGTATAGTTTTTGTATATATTTGTACTCTACCTCAAATACTCCATTCTTATCGTGTGTTAGTTCAAGAAGCTTTTTGTACTTATCATTGAGAGCAATAATATGCTAGAATTCGTCTTTGGTATGTTTGCGGCCATTGCGGCAAGAATTGGCGAAGTCTAGAATCTCCCAACGAATGCGGTCTTTCTCATTTTCATTTACTTGACCCTATATTGCTTCAACATTATCAGTTAAATCATCAAGTTTATCTGAAATGTCTTTCGTAATAAGTTTCCCAAACCATGTGATGAAACTCGTAATTGGATTCCATTTAATAGGCGAGATTTGAATGAAGACTGAGGCTATGACAAATATTTGGAGAAAATTGGTAGAAAGCCATTCAAGGACTTTGTTTATATCCATTAATATCACCTCCGAGGGATATACCCTACATGATGGTGGTGAAATAGGATAATGCGTGTTATTTTTAATTTTAGATATTAAAGGCTTTAGGTAAGTTTGTAAAAATATCTAGCAATCCTGCTAAAAAAGAAAAGCGAACATCAATAGATGAATTTGCTAATGCGGCCACGGCATTCCAGCGCGCTTGCGGTTGGGCATATGGCACATTAATATAATGTCCATCTTCTCCCTTCTAAGCTCCAGTATTCCATTTTGGGATGTCTTGTGGAGAAATATTATTTATAATTTGTACAGAACTAGAAGTGTTTAAAGTATCAATACGTACAGTACTTTCAATTTGTGAATAGGCATCACATAAATTATTATAAATCTATGTATAAACTAAAGAGGCCGGAATAAATTTTCCACTAACATTGTATATTTCAACACTACCAATGCCTATGCCAAATTCTTGTTGCATTTTTTCTAAGAAAGCGTTGGACAATGTAAAAGCGTCATCAAACATTAATAATGCGGCCCCGCCGATAAGATAGGTTTCTAATCCGGCTTTTAAGTTACTTCCTAACATATTTTCTCCGCAGTTATTGATGGCGAAGGTTAATAAGTCAATGTCAACCGGTGTAATACCGCCAGTTTCATACATTGTAGTAATATTATCTAAAATACGTTCTACAGAATTACCAAGTGAACCACCATGAACTCCTAGTGAGCTGGTATAAAAGTTATAATCTTTTACTGAGATATTACCAATAATACTATTATTAAGCCATTGTCTAATTTGTTCAAGGTCTTTAGCATTACCGTGTGAAGCTTCTACTAAAGCCTTTAGTGCTTTATAAGTCTCCTATCCCTGCTATTTGAATGCTGTAATTGCACTATTAACATCAACTATTTTATCTGTTTGATATTTACTGCGATTAATTGACTACATACGTGTAATAAATGAACTATACCATGAATTGCGTATATTTTCAACGTTGTCTTTGATTTCTTTACTTTCTAGATTTAAGTCATTCCAATTAATTGTAATAATTAAATCGGCCTTAGCCTCACGTCCGCCAAGCAGCTCTACAAAATCAGAAGTATTTAAAGCACTTTTTCCCGCGAGTAATTCTCCTACAACGCCAGCGTTACTAATACGTACACTAATTTTACGTTCTAGTTCGCTGCGTAATCGCGTTTTATTAAAAAATGAAGCAAACTGACGTTTTAATTCCTATAAGATTTGTCGCTTATTTTTTCCCTCAGCCTACATTTGATCAATTACTTGAGTTATACCATTTTTTTCTAGTTCGGCACGAATTATCTAATTCAAAATTTTTGTAAGGTTAGCTTTAAATCCAGCTAATACCTATTTTGAAGCTGCTTGATGTTTATTAAAAGCTTCGTATGCCTACGCAAGTTTTTTACCATATATTGGATCCTACATTAATTCTAAACGTGCTTCTGGGGAAAACTAGTCTCCCGTAAAAATATCAGCTAATCCTTTTCCGGTTTGTATTGAAATTTCTTCCAAGGTTTTTACTGCTTTGTTTACGTATATATCCGCAGTGTTTAATTTTTTCTAGTCATGTAGTATTCTCTATGCAACTGTTTTTAATGTTTTTTTATCGCCAAAACTATTTAAAATTTGGTCAGCAAGTTCTTTACCACTAGTAGATTTTAATATGTCAAATGGCTAAGCTAATGCAATTTCAATTGCCTGAGCTTTTAAGATTGTAGCAACTTCGTCTTCATTAAAATGAGCAGAGAAAAGCCCTTTAATAATACTAAGGTATTTTGCATTTCTAGGTAAATTATATAGAGCTGAATTAATTTTTTCTAGTAATTCTGATGATACATGTCCAGCATAATTAAGTATAAAATCATTGCCGTCCGCATCTCGCGTCTTTAAAGATTCAAGTAAATACTACTAAACTAATTCTATATATTGAGCATAATTATTAAGAAAAGCATCTTGAATTTGTTTTTGTACTTCCTATCCTTCTGGCGTTTGTTCAAGTTTTAAATAATTTTCTTCAATTAATTTCATATTTTGCAGGATAGCAGCTTCACGATTTGCGTATAATTGCGTCTTATCTTTTAAAATACGATTAAATAAATTAATAAATTGGAGATAATTAAAATTGGTAGACTTACCATTAAATACATCTAAAAAACTGTTTAAACACTCTAATAATTTAGGATCATTATTAAGAATGGGAGATTTTGTTAATTGATTTTTAAGTGCGGTTAAATATTTTATTTCGCGCGACCGCGCATTAGTTGCGGCTTGGCCTATTAATTCTACGTAGCTTTTAATTTTTTCTAAATCTGCCTAACAAGCATTTTGCTGATCAATCATCAAGGCTGCGGCGGCTTCATTGACTAGACCTGTACCAATTGCGCGGGCTTGTAAGTACATTGAACGGTTACGTTTCTCGCTGCCTAGGGTATTAAAATATACAAATCGTGGACCAAGTAATAGGGATTGTGCTTGATATACCCTTGCCATACAATCACCCCATATATAAAAAATAAAAGCCGCATTATGCGGCTTCAAGCTTTCTAAGTTTACGTTTTAGTTTGTTGATAATTCCAATATTCCCTACTTCATCACGAGCGGTTAGAAGATTAATACGTGCTAAACACTTTAGCTTAAGATACTCTTTTTTCTCAAACATAATTATACCTCTTGTTTAAAATAATGATTTTCTCGTAGATAAATCTCAAAAATCTGTCGTTGAAAGTTATTGATACATTCTTGTGCTTGCGTCTCAATTTGACGTTGCGTTGGTGACAGTGAAAACGACTCATGCTTTTTTTCTAGTGCTTTAATTGCAGCGCATGTCGCTTCTTCATAAAATGCAGAAGTAATATCTGTAATTTCGCACGTTTTTGCAGTTCGTGCAATTTCAGTGTTTTCCGGCGTAAGTAGTAAATACCGATAAGGGGCGCAATCATTGCTAAGATATGAATCATACATATCATTAAGTCGTAATATATGTGAATACTTTTTTCCGATGGACATATTACGATTAGGGAAGCCATGCGCAGTTCCTACAATTGCATTCAACATATTAGTATAATTCGCATGGCATAACAAAAAGAGAGAATCTCGATGGTCTAAATATTCATGTAAAATTGCGGAATATTCTGGTGAATAATATGTGTAATGTGAGCAGACGCATTCAACACTATTAGGTGATGGTTTTCGCAATAAATCACATAATAGACGTATGTCCTTAATTACACATTTTCCATCTTCAATTTCTACTTCATGAGAAATTAACGGACGATTAAAAATAATGTCCTCTAACGGTGGTAAAATGAATGAAAAGGTATCAATATCGCTGTTTTCCGTATGGAGTAAATAATTTTGACTACCAATTAAAACAGTCATAATATGGTGGCTATTTGGAGCGATATGAGTCTGTATATATTTAGCATGGTCTATTACGCGATCTAAAATACTCATAATTATTCATCCTTAACTTCACGAACTTGCCAAATATAATTCTTATATGGCGATCCAGTACGAATCGCGGTTTCAATAGTTGCAAACAATTCCTGCTTTTTTGGAAGAGTAATAGCATGTAATGCTTGTTGCAGGTCATCATAGCGACAAATAAGTTTTTGCTGGTTACTATTTATATCAGTAGCAAGTAATGCTACATCGCCACTTTGAAAACGAGTAACCAATTGATGCTCGTGCTCAGCTTGCTCAATACATTTTACAGTATCAGTGCGTGATGGCGGAGTAGACGTATATTTTGCGTAATCTTGATTAAGCTCTACTTCAATCCAGCGTAGGTTTCTAACAGAATTATCACGTTTGTTGCTGTTAATATGATCAATATTATACTTTGCGTTTCGTTTGCCGCCTAGCCATGTATAGGCCACAAGGCGATGGACAAACTCCCGGCCTTTATCAGTAAAAACAACACAATATCCGCTTTGACTAATACGCGGGTTAAGAAAGTCTTTGTTTTTGATTAAACGAATACGTCCATGAGTACTTACCCATACTCCATACTCTTCATTCTTACGCCAGCGCTCAATTGAAAAATGCAACATAGGTAGCATTCTATCAGCCCTTTCTTCTTTATATATAAATTATATCACAATTTATAAAAAAGTCAAATAAAAGAATCGCCGGAGCGATTCTTAATCTAGTTTAAAATCAATAATAGGCATTGCGTCACTGGTAGAAATTGCCGGTAGCTTACCATCCCAATTACTTACTGCGTTATACTTAATCAGGTCAGCAGTAAGTGACTCTGCTAGCATATCATTTGCCTTTGCCTGCGCCTCGGCCTGAACGCGCACGGCATACGCGGCCGCATCAGCCTCAATTTTCTGTACCTCAGCCGCGGCGGAAGCTTCAATTTTCTTGCGCTCGGCCGCCTGCTGCGCTTCCATAGTCTTCTGCTCCTGCTCAGTTTGGGCCTTCTGTTTTTCCTGTGTAGCGACTTGCTTTGCTTCAACGGCATTAGTAAACGCATCTGAAAAGTCTACATCTTCAACTGCGACAGAAATGATGTTAATGCCCTGCGGCGTTAGTGCCTCTTTTAGAAGAGTTAGCATTTCAATGGACAAATTATTACGATTTGTGATGAGTCCTTCTGCTGTATATTTACTAATTACGCTTTTAATTTCCTCAGAAATACGCGGCGTTACGAGAATATCAAGGTAGCCTGTACCTACTTCACGATATAGATTCATAGCGGTTTTCTTATCAATGTTTAAATTAACCGAGCCGCGAATTGATACTTCTTGAATGTCAGAAGAGAATGCTTGCATTTCAAATGGGACGCGTTGTTCGCGGTTATCCATTGTAATAATATTGTCCCATGGAACATGGAAATTAATGCCAGCGTCCAGAGTAGTATCATGAACTTTTCCAAAAGTAGTAATGATACCGGTATAACCAGTTGGAACGTATGAAATACATGAAATACAAATCGCAATTACGCATACGAGACAACTAGCAATGCAACTAATATTGGCAATAGCCTTGCCTTCATATTGTTTCCGTGCATATGCCGAGAAAATAATGCCGTAAATTAGAATAAGAATACCTAGTATAAATAATACCATAATTTTTCTCCTTTATTTTTAATAATAATTTATACTTCTTCTATAATTTCCTGCGCTTCTTCAATGTCAGGCGCAGTTGCTTCATCCTTCGCAATACCTTCCAGTACCTTGAAAGAGAAGTTCTTGTGCTTGTACACAGCGAAGTTAGAACGGTTAAGGATGCGGGCAACTACACCTTCACGCACGTGAGTCTTACCAATAGGGTCGGGTCCATCAAAGTACTGCTCTACCTTACGGAGAACGTACTCACCAGCGTTTACTTCATGTAGAGAGCCAACATCATCAGGAAGTTGGATCATACCAGGAATGATGAAGGTCTCAAACTCCATAACGGTATGCACGCCCATCTGCTCGCAGCGCTCCTTGATCTGAGCAGGAGAATATTCTACCACGTCGCCATCTTCGTTGACCATGGTCATACGATAGACATATACTTCACAGCAAGGATTGAAAGGAGGAGCGTAATCACCATCTTGCTCACAACCATAAGAGAAGGTAGTGGTTGCACCATACTGCTTAGAGAACTCAGGATCTTTCACCTTAGAGTTCTGAACCTCAGACATAATAGGCGCACCATGAGGCCCCTGGAAACCAACGATCTCATAATATACAACTTCACCCTTGCGGAGCTTGTTCTCAAACTTCGCCGCCATCGCATGACGGAAGTCATCAGAGTCATAGAACCCGCCAGAACGCTTTCCGTCAAGAACTACACGACGAGTTCCAGTGATATAGCCATACTCCTTATATTCTTTACCCGGACGATGAAAAAGCTTATCAAACCAAGTCTGCTTAGTATGAATTAGCGGCAAATATCCAGTACGACCAGAAGTACCGTGCATCTTCAACGTAAGTTGTACAATATCGCCTTCCTTAAACGCATTAAGGTTATAAGCCAACTGAGCGGTATCTACGTGCTCATAGAAGGTAGGCGCGATGTTGGCCTTCGCCTTCTTAGCCGCCTTAGAGCCAGGCGCACCAGGAGTACGAGACTTATGAGGAATATACTTCTGACAAATCAGTTCACCGTTCACAGTATCAATAGTATCACCAATCTTCAAATCAGAAATCTTGCAAAAATCAGCCAGACAAGTAATAGGCAGATAAAGACCGTCAGACTTCTCACCGCGAAGCTTCAACGCCTTGATGTTACGCTTCTCGGGGTCCAGATAACCGCCTGCCTGCTTACCATTTTCGTCCTTATGACGAACGAGATCATTTACCGCGCAGAAACGTTCGGAAAGCTGCAAATCAGAGGGAAAATATACGCCAATATCGCCAATTTGTGTATTTAAACTTACAATAACTGGATTACCAAAAATATCTGCGATTTGTAGTCTATCCGCATTAGAATGCGGGCGAAGGCGACTAATCTTTACTATGTATCCGCAATGTTCATTCATCTTCAATTAATCCTTTCACATAATTGTTATCTAGTTTATTAAAATCAGTATAAGGAATACGAATTAGACGATAGTCATTTTCAAGACACCAATTATTTTTTATAACATCATTTTGATGTGTTTTAGCCCAATTTTCTGAAGTATTCCAGCCATGGTAATTATCTTGTTCATAATGTAGTATTCCATCATACTCTATAAAACATTTAACTTTATTATTTAAATCTAATATGGCAAAATCAAAAGCATATCTAATATTATTAATAAATACTTTATATTCCGCACAAAAATTATAATCTAATGATTCTAAAATGTGTCTTATCGTCGCATTACCTAAAGAGTGTAAGCATCCACAAGATTTTGTATTGCCGCTTAGAAGATTTTCAGCGGAAACATATATTTCATTTCCGCAATCGCATCTACATTTCCATACAACAGACCCATGTTTTCTAGTATCTGTTGGTTCAAGCGCGGTTAATTTTCCAAACTTTTGATTGGTAATATCTTTTGTTCTGCTCTTTGAAATTGTTTCTTTTTGTAAGCATCCGCATGACTGAGTTCCTCGACGTAGTTGATGTGTACTTACAAAAGCTATGTTGCCGCAATCACACTAGCATTTCCAAACCACACTATTATCTTTTCTGTCTGATGTGGCTTCTAAAACTACTAATTTTCCAAATCTTTCATTAGTAATATCTTTTATTCGTGACATAATTTCCCACCTCCCGTCAGGAAATAAGTGCCAATATAAAAGACGATTTCTACTTTTTTCTTCCTTTCTATATAATATCAAACAAACTGTTCCTCCGCATGGAACTCTGATTTATCATCAAGGTATACATAAAATATTGTAAGCCTATTACTATGGTCGCGGCCGCAAATTAGCCAACCGTGTTTCCATTCTTTATACCACTCACAACGTTTAAGATAGTATTGTTCCAAAAGAAAATCTTGGGCGCAATCAGCTAGCCAATCTTTATATTCGTTACTCATTAATAAATATCCTCGCTGTATAATTCGCCATAAAAATCTGGGGAAACTTGGGCACACTTAATCGCTTCTTGCGCGGCTTCCATGCGTGTTAAAAAATTATCATGTTCATCTAGAAAACCTTGTTTAAGTGTAGTATAATCGTCCCAATGATAGCCAAACTCTTTAAGAATATAATAGCCATCACAATGCCGATGGCACGGAATAATTATTTCTTTATTTTGTCGTTTATCAAAAACTTTAAGTGCTGCTTTTACTACCATTTGGGACCTCCGCGTCAGAACTTAACTGCCAGTGAAAAAACTCGCTCCAACTGCCTACGTCATAGTGCCGCCATCCATCGCTATCCCAGACACGAGTATAATAACTTTTATAGTTATGCTCATCAAGAAACTGCTTGATAGCAATACCAACATCAATCTTGTTGGCGCATTCGGCGATAGGACGCCATTCACCATAACGATTCTCAAAATAAAGTGTCATTCTCTCACCCTTTCACTTTGCAGTAGTACACAATTGTCTGCTTTACTCCGTTATATTCCTTATGGTCTTTAACCTTCATGCGCATTACGCAAGTAGTATTTGCGGCAATATCCTTGGAGGCTGTGGTCCATACATACTCATTTTCATTCTCATCGTGCATAATGTGCATATGAGAAGAACCATAGCGGTTTTCGACAGGAATGTTTTTTACAATAGTAACAGTTTTTTCAAGCCATTCATCAACTTGTCCCTGATACTCACTTACACTAATATCGCCAAGAAGTTCATGAATAACTTTCTTTACTTCTTCGTCTGATACCATTGAAAGTCCTTCCGCATCATCGGGATTTTTTACACTATCCCAAGTAAGCTGAATAGGGGTAATAGTATCGGGCAAGTCAGAAAACTCCAACCACGAGGGGCAAAACCATCCAAATAAAGTGTTATATCGCACGCGGCAAGGACTAGTTTCATGCGCCCATGCATTAATAGTATCGGCATCGCCTTTGAAAAGCGTTACATAGCCCTTATCAAATCCGAATGCATTACGCGCAGAAAACTTAATGCGACGTTCTTCAACCTTCGCGGCTTTGGCTTCTGCACGCTTTTCGGCCGCCCTGTCCATAGCGGCGCGCTGTTTGTCGGTATACCAGCGAACCACAATTGTTTCTTTGCCAACGCCGCAGCACCGATAACAAGTTGTATCGCCCTGGGCATTCATAGAATAATGGCCGCTGCCACCACACCGCTTACACAAACCGCGAACACGAACATACAGTTTTCCACCATCGTCAAACGGCTCACTGATGATTTCCATGTTTTCATAGGATTTAGCAACTGCCATATTCTTTATCCCCTTTCCCTTGGTACATATATATTATAGCATAAAATTAAAAAAAGTCAAGATTTTTTCTTGACTTATGAAAGAGTATTCCATCGCTCTCGGATTTGAGCAATAATTGTATCTACATGAATTGGAGAACAATTATGTGAATCAAGTCCAACATGATAGATAAAAGGGTTTTCTGGGAAAAGCCAATTAGTGCTTGTATGCGTATGTCCATGCAAGTTTATTACATGTTGACTAAAATATTTCTCGTCAAAGTTAGCAGTAAGGGCAGGATAATGACACAAGAATAGTGATAGTTTGCCGATTTTTATAATATCGCTTGTTCCAACATAAATAGTGTCTGGCCTAGCCGCGAAGATGTCGCGTAACTTCCGGTCGGTATCGTGATTACCGCGGACAATGCAAAGTTGTCCATTTAGTCGTTTTAGGATACTAACATCATAGTCTCCCATTAGGACATCGCCAAGATGATAAACCAAGGAGTTATCTGGAATTGTTTTATTCCAATTATCTACAACTAGTTCATTCATTTCTTCTATCGAAGTACAACCACGAGGTTCATATAAGAAACCTTTATTATGGAAGAAATGAGTGTCGCTAGTGAAAAATACTTCACTCATGTATTGCCTCTCTAATAGTCCATACCGCTGTACAACGCGGGTCTTCCGTATTAGTTGGCGGCATAAAATTAGTGTACATGCGGTTAATAGCATCGTCAGGAACGTGAGCTAAACCGCCACGATGGTCGTTGCGCCAGCGGCATTCCTGAAGGGGTACATCAAAGGTGATAAAAATAATGTGATATTGAGTGATATATTTATCAATTGCAGTAATTAGCTTTTTCCGTGAGATAGGAGAAATATGCGTAGCATCTGCAAAAACATCCATACCATCTTGAAGGGTTTCAGTAATGCGCATTACGTACTCTTTAAATACTTGACGTTCGTGTGCAAAATAATCATCATTGGGGTTAAGCATACGAAAACGAATATTATCGCGGCTGACACATTGAATCTGCGGAAAGTAAGTCTCCGCGAAATGAGATTTTCCCGCGCCAGGAATGCCGCATAGAATATAAAGTGTTGGCATTTATTTTCTCCTTTCTCTCTTGGTACAATTATATTATAACATAAAATTGGGAAAAGTCAAGGGTTGCGCCCGATGCTAATAATAGATCGGACGCACTATTTTTTTAATGTTTTATCCTTAAAATTATGATGCGTGAGAAATAGCCCCAATAATAATTGCTATTCGCGTTTTAATGGCGTTTTTATGTAGAGAATCATAGGTATAAAATTATTCTCAATTTTTAATGATTCTTTTTCCCAGCTGGATTGTGAAAGGGCTAGAAACGCGCATAAATATTTAAGGATTGTATCCGACTACTCCAATTGAATTAAAATTGAATTATAATACTCTATTAAATCATAAAGATTATCATCAGATGTATGAGGATAAATTAAAGTATTTAAAGGAATGGAATTAACTTTAAGATATTCAATTATTGAACTATCAATTGGCTAGTTATGATATAACTAACTAATTATATAGCTTTTAAGTATGTCTGGCTTCATATAAGTCAAAGTTTAATATCTCATTCCATTCCATTGTTAGTTTTTGGCTTAATCCAAAAATAACATCATTATCATTGCGTGTGGCATTAATAGTTAATAAATGCATTAATAATAAAATCATAGCATTGTAAAGATAAGTAATTTCTTGCGGCATATCTTCTTCCGGTATGATTTTAGTGATATTGGTATATAATTCGTCTAAAATATTTGTGGTAGCATCTATAAAATTATTATTAAAAATGGTCAATAAACAATAATTATAAAGAATAGTGCTACTAATATCATCATAATTAAATACGGTATTAATTTGTAAAAGTAATGCTGTAAGGTAGTTTTTATAATTTTCCCATGATCCATACGTTAGATGAACATCAGAAATCCCGTTTAAAATATACGTAATAGGAAAATGATAATATCCCTAATCTTTAAGTATAACTAACGGAGAAGTATCTTGAAGCATTATTTGATTTTTTATAGAGTTTAATACTAAAACCTCTGAAAAAGCAACATTATCCAATTGTCTTCACCTCACCCATGAGTAGGCTATTTCATACAGTTTCCATTTGAACAGCTTATTGTAGAACACGCTGTGCTTCTACAAGGGTTGCTTTGGCTACATGAACTTCGGCAAGCAGTAGTACTACACTGTCCACTACAGGCCGGGGCAGAACAAGCATTTGCACAAGTCTACGTGCATGTGGTACGGCAAGAGCCTGAGCAAGACGAACTGCAATTGCCAGCATCGCAACTTTGCATACAAGTCGCAGTACAAGAAGTATTACAACCACCAGTACAGTTAGTTCCTGTACAATGGCCGCTTGAACAAGATGAGCTACAAGTCGCCGTACAAGTAGTTATACACAGACCGGTACATCCACTAGCACACTATGAGTTTGACGCAGAAGTAGAAGAGTTTGGAGCGTTTATATATAAAGTAAGATATGACTGTAATTCATCTAACGCTTCAACATATTTTCCTTCCAATATATCATAATCTTCTGGAAAATTATTACTATTTATTTTCTTATACTTGGCTAAAATATACTAATATACATTATTGCCAGATGTATAATCGTCATCAGTGGCAGAAGGCGCTGTGTCAGCAGAAATTACATCATTCGCTGTCACGGATGGTGTTGCCGCGGGCCATCCAATGGTAGTACTTGTTTTGGTACGACGTTTAAACTCGGTAACTGAGTCTGATAGCCAATCATTAAAATCCGCGGCGGTAATCGTTTCATTCTATTCTAAACTCATGTTACCACCCTCTTATAAAGATAGTTCTAATAGATTATCATATTCATCAGCAGAAATTAGTTGTAGTGCTAATGACTTATCAAGATATAAAGGAAAGCGCTTTTCACTACCATGTTTATGATAATATAAGTTCCAGTAATACACATTTGCTAACGATCGCGCGCGATGCATCCAACAACAGTTTGTACATCTTTTATTGCAAGTGCCATAAAGTTGGTAATTATAAGCGCTACACCAACCGCATCCAATTGCGATAGAACAATTTAAGCATTCATCAGTAGATTGTGAATCACGCGTAATACTTTTAAACTCATTTAGGATTTTTTTATGTTCTGGCAATGTATAAATATTATGAGTGTTTCCAATCACTAATGGCGGCTAATCTGTGCCTAAAGAAGTAGACATATATCGTAAACATGGATATGCCTATCCGTCTGGATCAAATGCTAGCATACCTCCGGTGCCGCCACAATAATTCGTATTACCATCCTAAGTCAACGGACGATAGTCTGTTTCACTAAATAAAAATGTAGGATGCCGGCTTGACTCTGATAGTAATACATCTGCTAAATGTAATAATTTTTTATAGAATATTTTTGCTTCTTCAATCGTCCAACAATGTTCAAAAATCGGATTAGCATTTAATCCTATTGCATTTTCTGCTAGAAAAAACTCAAAAATCTCATCTAAATATGGCAAGTTTTCTGGCGCTATGGTTACTTTAATGTCTAGTAATCGTCCTTGACAATAGACATCACGATAATGGCGCATGGCAACAATTGCAGTATCAAAACTTCCTTGCCCGTTTTCATCTACACGACAACTATCATGTAAATGTTTAGGGCCGTCTATAGAAACGGTTAAAGAAATAAAGTTATGATAACGCTTAAATAAGTGCTGTACTGGTTCACTGAAATATAGCATACCATTAGTAGGGATGGATACACGAAAATTATCTAACCAAATATGATCTCGTTTTATTCCTTCCTAAATAAAATATGTAATTGTATCTTCAATTACCTCGGTATTTAGAAAGGGTTCACCGCCAATAAACTCTAATGCGATTCCCCAAGCATGATGATTAATTGGCATATCAGGGTCATTGCGTTCATATAGCTAATATATAAAATCAACTATTTCTTTTGCGGTAGATAGTGACATCATTTTATGAGTTTTATTAATCTAATAACAATAAGAACATTTTAAACAACAATCTTCTGTAACTTGAAAAGTAACAATAGGACATTTTGCCTGGGGATCATATGGTTTAAACTTTTCAGTTATATAATGCTAAAACTCATATAAGTACATAATTACTCATCCTCGCTGTGGTAATTTATAGTTTCATCAAAAAAGTTAAAATCAAATGTCTTGTAATTATGGCCATCTTGTGGGTAATATTTTTTATCAAGTTGACTTTTAAACATTTCTAACTCTGTTTTTACTTTTATTGCCTCATCTTGCTTCTTATCTAAAAACGACTGATTACTGGGATTAATAGGCTCTTGTAATAAATAAGAAACAAAATCTACTAATGATGTATAACTTGCTTGTAGTACTTGCATTACATGCGAATCTTTTTCATCCATCTTTACTTTTGTAACCATATGTTCCTCCTTAATTAAAAAGAAAGCGATTATTCGCTTTAATTACTAAAACGACACTGGTAGGATTTGAACCTACGGTGGTTCATCGCCACAATGGTTTTCAGGACCACCGCCTTAAACCGCTCGGCCACAGTGCCTTAATTATCATCACTATAAACTTCTTCTCCATTGTACTCTCCGTACTTAGAGAAAGTCAACTTTAAACAATTGGGGTTAGGAGTAGGATTATCATCCTCTTGCTCCTTCTCATAAATATCTTGCCAATATTCTTCTCTCATATTTACGCCACCATAAAAAATATTTTCCACAATAACGGATGTTTATGTATTTTATCCAACACATCAAACATGAGCTACCGATTTACTGTCTAAAAGTTCCCGGTATCCACAATCCAGCCATTGCGGCTGATGAAGATACTGTGCATGAATCTACTAAATTGTAAGTATTCTTCTTTATAATAATCTGGCACATTTTCTGCATTACCATAAAGAAGGCAAAACTTTTGTAATGCGTCGTTACTTTTACTCTCGCGCCATTCACGCTTTAACTTATTAAACATATTTTCACCTCATTAAACGCAGATAGAAGGATTTGAACCTTCGGTACGCTCATCACATACAACGTCTTAGCAGGACGCCGCTTTCAACCACTCAGCCATATCTGCAAAGTCACGGCGGCAAGAATCGAACTTGCCATTGAGTACAGTAGTGCGCTTTCGCTCTTGCTGAGAACCTTACACCGCATAATATCAATAGGATTTGTTTCTAGGACGCACGTCTGCGTTGCCTACCTACTGAGTATTAAGCCAAATAGCATTCTTCATGGCTCCTATTGATTTTTTTAATAAGGGCCCAAAGCGCTTACTTCTTCGTTCTTGAAGAGGTCATTAGACGAGCCCCTTGTATGGCGTAAAACCCCAAACTAGCCATCATCGCGTCTAGCTAGACCGCATGTTTTCTGCCTTGAACCCGCTATCCCGCATGGTTGGCCAGGATTATAATCTTATTTAGGGGACACCCCAGAGTCAAGAGAAACTCAGCGATGGACCCGGGGCTTTTCACCCAGCCCGTGGTAGTTTTTAGACTTACTGGTCATGGTAGGGTAACTTTGCTACCTGTGCACAGGTATTACCGCATTGCACCAAGGCCGTGCTCATTAAACACAACCCGAATGGAGCGCTATAACAGATTCGGACTGTCGCCGATTGCTTGGAGGGCAACCGTGCTACCATTACACCAATAGCGCATGGTGTGGCTTTACGTCACCACCACGACACATGGGTTCTTGCGCTGGCTAACCTCTTTTGTTCTAAAAGCCACGTAGCCCCTGTGGGATGTGCGCCCACACGCCTTACGGCACAACTTTTTGAGAGTTGCATGTCTTCTAATTCCATCAAGGGGCCAAAATGGAAGATTATATTTTCTCCCATTCTTCATCTGTAATATTTTTTATATCTTTCTTTTTAGAAGGTAACCCATAATTAATACACCATTTACGTACGGCATTGTCACTTACGTTATACTTCTATCCAATCTATAAAAAAGGTACTGTTCTAATTAGCGATTTTAATTCTTCTCTAGAAGGCCATTCACATTTTCTCTAAAACTCATGAATACAAGTCTGACAATAATCCGCTTTTGTGGTTAATGGACGACCGCATTTTTTACAATAATTTATTTCTTTCATAGGCTTAATATTATTCTTGGTTTCTTTAAATACACGTAATTCTTCTCTTTTCACATCGTCAGATTGAATAATATTATTATCTTTTTTAATTTGATTAAGTCGAATCCAAGTAGCCCCTCCCGAAGCGCATCCTAATAATTTAGCTGTCTAATGAACATTAGGTGTCTGCTATAGCGCGGCAATCGCTTCTTCTTGAGTAAAATTAGTAGTAATTTTTTTCGTTTTATTTTTTCCGTTATAAGTTGGTGTTTGTGTATGACAATTTGGACATAGCCATCGTAGATTCTCTAACCGATGGTCATTATTTATGCCATTGATATGGTCTAACTATAAAGTTAAAGATAAGCCTTGCCATTCGCCAATATTTCCACATATGGCGCATTTATATTCTAATAAATTATATTTTGCAATATAATCTTTAATTACTTTTCTTGATACTGGAGAGTTTTCAATAAAAATATCCTATATTTTGTATTTCTCACCATGCTCACCATATCTACCAGTAAAATGTTCTATTGAAATATTGTGCTCTTTAATATATTCGTCTAAACGTCTATTAAAATCAGTTCCACCACATCTGCCAACTTTTCGAGCAACTTCAGCCTTCGATGAACTATTTTTAATAATTTCTTTCCACTATTCTTCTGTAAGTGTTTCCCAAATATTATTTTGATAAGTACTCATCTTATCACCTCCATAAGAATAGTAGTTACTATACACTCGAACTTCGATTTTTTGAACTCGAAATTAAACTTTAGTCCCGGCGAGAAGATTCGAACTTCCAATCCCAGAGGGCGTTGCATTTTAAGTGCAATTTGTATACCAATTTCCAACACGCCGGGAAAATGCGGCCCATGCCGCGATTAGCCGGTAGTCAGCCCATCAATAATTTCATCGCCCGAGAAAATGTCATCCCACTTCTCAAGATAAACACCAACAAGGTTAGATGCGCCATAATAATCAATAACCTTATCAATTGCTTCCGCGTATCCATCGGCCGCAACTAGTCCAGTTTCATCCTCAAACTTGTCAGTCATATCATCAAAGACATGCACCTTATACTTAAACATAATATTCCTCCAAATTAAATCCTTCTTGAACTGCCCATTCAATTATTCGGTTATAGTTTTGTTGCCGCCATGCGGCCTCCGCGTCAGTTATTGCGGCGACTACAAATCCAAACGGAGCCGTACCCCAATGGGCAACTAAATCCCTAAACAATCGCTCAATGTCAATCATCTGGAATATCCTCGCCCAGCCGCATACGAAGCGCTACATTTTCAAGTTGAAGAATCTTTACCGCATCAAAAAGCTCATCAATAATTTTGTCTTTCTTGTCACTCAAACTTTTAAGTTCAGAAATTGCACCGTAAAGCTGTTCAAGCTGATACATCACAGTTCCTCCCTATCAGGGCCAAAGCACTTCTCAATACTTTCATCCGTGAAACCAAGAGCGTATGCAAATGCCTTACAGAATCTATGAAGCGTAGTCAAATGCATTTCGCGGTCGGTACGAAAACTTAGTTCGGTATTATCCTCAGTTCCATCTTCATAAACCTTGAACTCTACAACAATCTTATCTGACATTTCTATAATCCTTTCTCTCCTCATAGGGATGTTCGTTTTCCCAAACTTTGCAAGTATCAACAATGAAATTATTCATTTCCCAAAAATACTTCCAGTCAATTTCCAAGCAATCGGTATACCAATCCTTAGTAATACCAGTTTTCTTATCACGAAGAACCATATGGCACCGAAGAATACCGCCGCTACCATCGTCAAACCAATCCATGACGGTAGCTTTCTGCTCAATTACAAAGCGGCCAAGCCACAGGGGATCGTTAGCAATACTCTGATTCGCTACGCGACAAAAACGATTCAGCCAACGCTGGTGCTTCCGCTGCTTGTGACTCTTCATGCTGTACTCAGTCATACTGATTGCTCCTTTCCTTTTCTGTATATATTATACCATATCTTTAATAAAAGTCAAATCTTTGATGGCGGCAAAATCATCACCGAAGTAAATCTTAATAACCTCATCTATTGCTACATAGTAACCAAAACGGTCGTGGTAGTCTACCAGATCCGGCGGGACAATAATGATACAAGGTACTTTTCGCGCCTTCATATCATCTTTACTATATTCGCTATTACCATGATTGGTCCAATCATCCTGCGGTTCAAGTACTAACGCGTTAAACGGCACAGCGACATCATACGTAGTAGCGACGTACTCTTCATATACTTCGCCCGCATTATGCTCATACGGACGATCATCCCAATCATCGCCATACCAATCTTTAAGATGGTCATCGCCAAGGTAAAAGCGAATAACATTGCCCTTGCGCGCAAAATCAATAATCTTCATCAGTACTCCTCCACTCCGAATGTATCGGCAAGTTCCTCATAATCATATTCACGATTTGTAAGCATTTCGTTATACTGTTTAATAGTGTAGGAAGGGTCAAGTTTAACAATACAGTAGGCAATATCATCATTCGCACATGTATCGTAGTAGCTATGAAAAGCATTGTCACGCTGCGCCTGGGAAGTAATGCGCCCTTCATCCATGTCCCAATAGACATAATCTTCGGCCCGTTCATAGAGAATGTCAGTAATCTCAGAATAGCTTTCAATGATGGCACGAGACATTTCTTTGGCAACATCTTTTGCGGTAGCGATGTCAGGTAACTCTTCTAACGACCACATTTCCATGCCACACAGACCGCCATAAATACCATCAAAGCTATGAATTACATACACGCTCATTCTGATTTACTTCCTTTCCCTTTTCTGTATATATATTATACTACAATTTTTAGAAAAGTCAAATCTCTCGTATGCCATAATGAGTGAGCAGTTGTCGCATATTTGCGGTTCCAACAGGGTTCATAGAATGGATATGAAAAGCGATAACATGTACACCATTCTCAATTACATAGCGGCAAATATCGTAACCATTGCGCTCAACGTCGTTGTCCTCATCAAAGCCAAGGTCATGGTCAAGGTCAAGAATAAAAACGCTGTCAGGATGTGCCTGAAAGAAATCAATTGCCTCCATATAACTACGGATAATATGAGGCTCGTATTGGCTTTGAATGGTTAAGCTGCGGTAGAAACGATCATCAGTACGAATATCGTCCACGTACAGGAAGTAATTCATCTCTTCTTCTCTCCTTTCATATATATTATATCAAAAACTTTTATTTATGTCAACCTTTTACCAAGGCAGATTTCGCTCCTCGGAGTTTGGAAATAATTTCCAACCACGCGCTACGCCATTCTCAATATACCACCAAGCATCATTTGGGTCTGTTTGATACCAGATAAAGTTTTCGGCTGTTACAACTTCAGGACTAAAATCATCTACATCTTTCCATTGTACAAAAATAGTGTCTTCGCGCACGGAGGCTTCATCAATTGCGGCTAAAAAATCTTTTTCAGTTATCAATGGTTGTTGTCTTACTTGTGCCATTCTTCTACCTCTGCACCATTATGCTTTAACCATTCTTGTACTGCCCATCGCTCACTACAAGGATTATCATATTTTTCAAAGAAAATAAAGGCAAAATCAAAATCTTTTATATCGCTATCATAAGCAATGCGCTCATGTAAATTAAATAAGTGATACATAAAATGTTTAAAATTAATTGCTTCTAGTTGTTTTGTATATTGCTTTAAAAACTCACAATCTTGAGGATGCTTAGGGTCGCATTTTCCATTACAAAGGCCATCACAGTTATGGCCGGGCTTTAATGGCGGGCAGTCAATTACCCATACGCCGCGTGCGTCTTGTCCAAGTGGCCGCCATTTAGGAGGCCAAACGGTAGTATTAAGCCCGATTAAGTTAGTAGGAAAATTACGTACCTACGCCCAATAGGAAGTATACAGTTTCATTCAGATACTTGCTCCTGAAAATAATTATAAATTATTTGTAAACATTCATCCAACATATCATTTGCTTTTTCATAGGCCATACACTTTGCTTCTGATTGCCCAAAGAAGTCACTATCAGGAATCCGTAAATCTTCAAGACTATTGAATAAATCTTCTGGATACATTGTCAGTTCTCCTCTAATGGTTTTTCTACTATTTTAAACTCAGTAGTATAATATGTACCGCATCTCTCACAGCGCCCCGACCCGTATTTTAATTCAAATGACGCGCCGCAATTTTTACAATTAATAGGATAAGCTTCAATTAACGATGCTTTAATTTTATACTTCTAACCATTAATACAAATAGAATCTATATATTTTTCACCACTCATATATTCCATTGCTCCAATGATTTAGGTTCGGGCTTTTCTACATAACCGCCAGTTTCCCAATCACCTTCCCATTCAAAATACCATCTGTGCGGACAATAAGGATAGAGCCCAAAGGGCGTTTCAATTACCATTGCGGCTGGATAGCTGCCTACTTCATAAATATCGCCCCAATTTTCTTGCACGCATCGAATAGCATCAATTTTTTCTAAATAATGTGCTCTTGTATCATATTCTGGTAGGGCTACATCGGTTTCTTTGGGAAGCTCTGTAAATGTAATTACTCTATAAAAGTGTTCTTCTTGCATTGTGTCCTCCAATAAAAAACGCGCCGGAAGAGTTTCTCTTTTACAGATTAAATCAAACGACGCTAAATAATCTGAGTGGTCAGACTCGAACTGACGGCCTGATGCTCCCAAGGCACCCGCGCTACCAACTGCGCTACACCCAGATAACAGCCCCTCTCCGATTCGAACGGAGACCCGCGGTGTCAGCCACGCTTACGCTTTTAGAGAGCGCTGTTGTAGACCATTCAACTAAGGGGCTATAATATACTATTCACCAATCACCTTATAGTACTTTATATTCCCGGCCATTCTCCATTACAATGGTAGAATTGATTGGTTTCCTCATTTTCTATATATATTATACCATAATTTTAGAAAAAGTCAAATACTTATCTTCTTTAGGATGCTTAAACGCGTACTCATAAGCTCTCCAATCCAATTTTTCTAAAATGGTTGTTAATTCATAATTACCTTTTGAAGAAGTAGCCAAAGGAACTAA
>Ga0310694_10001943_pt1 | contig 22204 bp, 50 predicted proteins | sample 174DNAGHGhighgp2_FD_203884 | JGI IMG/M metagenome (GOLD analysis project Ga0310694, IMG submission 203884) | Sheep rumen microbial communities from Palmerston North, Manawatu-Wanganui, New Zealand - 1742 DNA GHGhigh gp2 (v2) (version 2) | ecosystem: Host-associated > Mammals > Digestive system... | reverse complement strand
GCGGTTAGGTCCATTATTTTCTATTCTAATGTCATAATACACCACCTCAGAGTAATGGGATTTAAGATATGCCTAAAACTATTCCAATTTGTACGCACATCCTACAATGAAATTAAGAGAGGAAGAAAACTCACAAGTAACCTACTCCGTTCTGATACGGGATGGCGTATACTTACGCCCGACAGGCTCTGGCTAATACTCATATCGGATACGGGCGAATAGGGATGTGTGCCGAAATTCAGTGAAAGTCAAGTATTTCCGGTATTTTCAAAGTTTTTCTCCATCTTTTGTAATAATTATACCATAAAATTTTAAAAATGTCAAATATTTAATTTTAAGAAAAATCATAGGGCGTGCCCTTCGGGCACGTAAATTATAAATTAACTTCCGTTCGGGCCTTCGGCCCTCACTCCAGTTAATTTATAATTTATATATAAATTAAATTATAATAAAAAAAGTGAGTTTTTTTTTTACTACCTTATAGGGGGGGGGGGAGGTAGTAAAAAATCGTCTCAAAAAATTTACTACAAAAAATTTCTAGTATTTTGGGGAAATTACGACAATTATTTTTTCATAAAATCAAACTCTTGATTTAAAATGAAATTCGTGTTATAATAAAGAAAAATGGGGGTATAGTTATGGGCGTACCTAGTATAACTACTGTATCAGACCTATATTCCAAAGGGAAATTGAAATTCCAGAAGGGTCTGTTTAATATAATAAATTGCGGCGTTCGTACTGGCAAAACATATTGGGCCGCGCATCATTTAGTGGATTACACGCGCGATGGTCTGTATAATAGAATTTTAATTTTGACAGACACAACTGCGTTGAAAGATTAGATTATTTAGGACTACGAAGAGTGCTGTAATGCAGATATTTTTTGGCGGCCGGGTGCCACATGGGGTGAGGCCCCGAACCAAATAGGCATTATGTGCTACCAGAAGTTTGTTTATATGCTGCTGGAAGATTCCAGCTTCTTAGACGACTTAGATGTCATATGTTGGGACGAATGCGATGCTATATTTAACTTTGCGTCCTCAGCTTTTACGCGCGCCCGCAAGACGGACTTCGCGCGCAAGGATATGTCTAACAGTGAGGTACTGGCGCACATACAAGCAGCTTCTACGAAGCCAGAGTATATGCCGCTGGTCCTACTAGGACTATGGGAGAAGATTATTCAGCATCAGGATATTTATTGTATTGGGCTTTCAGCTACGCCCGAGCGCGCTATTGCTTACTATAATGTGCTTACAGGCGCGAGCTATAAAGGAAAAATTGATGCGGGATACAGGTTTAAAGATGATATCTATTTCACTAATGTATTGGAGCATATAAAGACATTGGAGCCCGAGCAAGGGCACGGGTACTGGTGTTTCTCTCCATACATAGAACCCAACAAGGGCATAGTTGCAGCTGCTGAGCGCCAAGGCTTTAAAGCAATAGAGATTCACTCTCTTAGCAATACAGACAAGCCTATGAATGCCGAGCAGCGGCGTGTCTATGATAGCATTATCCATACCCATATCATTCCACCGCCTTACGATTTCGTGGTGGTGAATAATGCGTTAAAGACAGGAATTACAATAGAGGATACGCGCTTCGACCATCTCATTGTTAATTCCTTTCGCCCCGAAGATAAGGAACAAGCAGCTCGTATGACTTTTCCTTATTAGCGGCATCAGCGCGTATGGTTGCCGCAAATCCCAGAAGAATACAGGGATACGTGGCTTACAGTACAGCAATGTAGGGAACTAGCGGAGCAGCTTGCTGTCTCCGACCTCGATAGGGCGCATAAGAATAGCGCGAAAATACTAACGTGGAACAGCTTAAAGGACGTATTGCCGCTGGCGGGCTATACAGTGGAGTGCTCGCGCAAGCGCCTCAATGGCAAGCAGATGCAGTGCTATAAAATTAGCGGAGAATGGCACGACATTGATATGGTGGATCAGGAATTTGAGGAGCTTTTAGAAGCACATAAATAAAAAGGGCAGCGTAAGCTGCCCTTTTTATTTTTTAGCACTCCACAGTCAAATCATCATTAATAGTAACGGGGCCACCGAAGACATCTTCCAAGTCAATCAGACGGTACGGCGTGATGTCGAAGCACTCGGGCCGCCTCATTCCAGCTCGCGCCAGCGCCGCAGCTTCCCAGCTCGCATACAGCTGACCCTCATATACCAGCTCGCACTCCTCAGAGTTTACAAAGTCCAGCGCGTAATACGTCATTTCCAGCTTACCCCTTTCTCTCTCTTTCTGTAAAAATTATACCCTAAATTTGAGAAAAAGTCAAATATGTATACTGTATACAACGGGCCGGCTTAAAAATAAGAAAGGAGCCCACTTGCGTGGGTTCCTTGAATTACTTACGCCTTTGTGTAATAGGTTTTCTTGTCGTTTTCCTTAACAGAGGGAACTAGCACGCCCTTCTCCACTAGACGCTTCGCGGCGGAACCGACCTGCATTACGAGTACGTTGTCAGCCACGGACTTGCCTAGCGCATTACGAATGTCGGTAGCGGTATATTCGGCGAAAGCGGGTAGAGCAGCGATCTTAGCATCGAGCTCATCACGGCGAGCCTGAGCTTCGGGGTTGGGGCCCTTAGGAGCCTTTGGACGAGCAGCGCGCTCGGCAGCTTTCAGAGCAGACTCAGCTTCCCAAGCCTTATACTCAGCGACAGCAGCTTCCATATTGAAAGCAGCATGATTCTTGGTGTCCTTGGCTAGTGCGACCTGCACAGAAACCTTAGCGACACCGTCTTCACAGGGGACGACGATAAAGTTAGTCTTGTTGGCGCGGGCATTCTGGGCGCCTTCGATACCGGTTAGGATGGTTTTCAGTTCATTAATAGTCATTTTTACTCCTTTTTACTCTTGGGTTTAGTTACGGCAGACCCACCTGCACAAATTTTTTATTTCGTTCTCTTGGAACACTTATATTATATCAGAAATTTGCGGAAAAGTCAAATGTTTGGTTCGAGAAAACTTGGAATCCAGTAGTAAATTTTTCCAGCATTTGCAGCTTCGAGGTCTAGACACATTTGTTCAGCTTGCGCCAAACTTAAAGTTACACATTCAATTCCAGTTTCTGGGGAATCTTCCAGCTCCCAGACAATTACATAACATCGTTCCATTTTCCAGCTCCTTTCTCTTTACACTATAATTATACACGAAATTTGCGCGAAAGTCAAATATTTGACAAATGTTTTTTGGATACAATCCACAGCTTCCCAAATTTTGCCTCGAATTTTCACTCCGACGGAAATCCAGCTTGCGGCGGGTCCTTATGTTCCAATATGTGGGCCGAATATCGCAGCTCGCCGCAGGCCGAAAATCGGTGGAATCGATTTTTCCAGCTCCTAGCTCGTATAGAGTTTCCAGCTTCCAGCTGCTCCGTTGATTTCTCGGGGCAACTTCCAGCTTTCCAGCTTCTTCCAGCTTTCCAGCTTGCAGCTTATTATACTAGGGGCCCACGTAGGTGGCTTGGCGCTTTATGGGATAAGGCTCGGGCGCGGACTCGGTGCCGTAACACTTGTGTAACAGGGCCGTAACACTTCTGTAACAATTTCGTAACAAAAATTTAACAATTGCGAGGGCTTGACTTGCGCTCGGCGGCGTGATAGAATATAATGGGGGAGAAGAGGGGTTGGGCGGGCCGGCTAAAAATTGGCCGGCTGATCGGGCCGGCGAGACTTTCTCGCATTAAAGCGAGAAAGTCCTTTTATTACCATTCAATAGCGATCCTAAATCCATCTACCCATTTGTCCTGATACCGATACTTGCCACGATAAGTACAATAATTATTTGTCCAAGATTCAAAATTATAAGCGTGGTCTTTGAGGATTTCTTTCATTTTATCCAAGACAATAGTTTCTTTATATTCAAGTTTATAAGGGCCAACTGTTTCAACAATACGACAGACGCCATCTTTATCGGGAGCGGTAATATAGAGCAACAAGCACTTCTGTCCATCATACGCCTTGTCTTCAATCATCCTGGAAAGCGTAGAATGACAAAATTGACGAGTCTTTGCAATCAGTGCGTTCATCTTTTCTTCGTGTGCTTTCCGCTGTTCTTCGGCTCTCCGAGTAATTTCCTGCATAGCCACTTGATTCATGTCCTTTGCGTATACCATAGTAAAATCCTTTCTGGTTTGAAGAGTTTCCTTCTCTTGATTACGTATAAATTATATACGAAAAACGATCAAAAGTCAACAATTAAATTATTACAATTGTGTTAAATTATGCCGGCCCGAGGTTAGCTTGCGCTAACCTCTTCGATAATAACGTTGGTGAGTTTGTATACCTTAGTCATATCAAATTTACATCCGCACTTATCACAGGTACAAGTCCACCATTGTTCACCACCGAATTGGTCGAAGCTATCGCCATAGTCATTTACCTCATAGTCTTCACACCCGCACTTGGGGCAAGTTTCACTGTACGCCATTTTCCTTTTCCTCCTTTTCCTTCGCTCTACGTTCCTTATCCTTCCGTGCCTTTTCGGCACGAGCCTTGGCATCGGCTTCCTTCTTCGCCTGCTTGGCGTTGTACTCGTCAATTTCCTTCTGCATAAGCTCTTCGGCGGTCATGTCCTCACGCTCTTCGGCAACGATAGCACCGATACGGACATAGCGCTGGACGCCATTCAAATCGGTCAGGAGAACGCCAAACTGTCTGTCATTGATTCTGCGATATTCAAGAGTGACAGGAAATCCCGAAAATCCTTCGACCGCAAACAGATTATCAAAAACCCGATTCCGCAGTTCCTGATTGACAACAGTAGTAGAAATCTTAGCCATCTCAATTCCCTTTCTGGTTTGGGGTGTTTTCCTTCACCTTTCATAGATATTATAACCTAAAATTTGTTACAAGTCAATAGTTAATTGTGTTACAATTCTGTTACAAATTTGCGGGCCGGCTGGCGAAAAACTTAACACATTTGTAATAATTTTGCTATTGATTTGTAATTGCTTTTCTGCTATAATAAGAGCGTGGAAAGGAAGGTGCTAGGAGATGCGTAACACTTACGAAGTTCGGGCTGAGAAGTTCATCCATCAGATTTTTAACTATATCTGGGAGTGCGAAGATGTTGATGACTATGAGTGGGCGGTAAATCACTTCAATTTCGAACATCACCGCAGGGTGAAGGTGGCCCACGGCCTGACTCGGGTGGCGCTGATTACCTCTGACTATGTGGTGAAGATTGACTGCGGTCGTGCTCACGATCTGGATACGTTCGGTGGTTGCGCCAACGAGTTCGATATCTACGCACAGGCCGAAGAGGATGGCTTCGCCTACCTCTTCGCTAAGCCAACAGAGGTTGTATACAATGGCCTGACCTTCTGCGTGATGCCCCGTATCCGTGGCATTGAGCGGGAGCCTAATGACGCTGATTGGTATATGAGCGCCGAAGAGTGCGATTGGGTCTGTGAGCGGGTGTTTGATCTCCATAATGGAAATTATGGTTGGAAAGATGGCCATCCTGTACTGATCGACTATGCGGCGAATTGCTGATGTTAGCTTCGGCTAACATTGGCCGGCGCGCCGTTGGATACTGTATACAATAGAAGCGCAAAGAAAAAGCGCCCGAAGGCGCTTGGGCATTAGCCCTTGAGGGTGTAGGCGTTGACCTTGCCCTCAATCTTCTCAACCTCATTGGCCCAGTAGTTCCGCAGACCGTAGACGATCTTGCCCTTGGCGTAACCAGTCTCATCCGCCAGTTCCTGAGCGGTCACGGGAGCGGTAGCGGACTTCAGAGTCTCGATAACCGCATCGTGAATCTCCTCGTAGATTGCCCGATTCGCATCGGCCTTGGCCTTGCCCTTGGTCAGTTCGGCTTCCAGTTCGGCCTTGATCTCGTCCAGATTGGTAACAGTCTCACCGTTCAGATAGGCAACCAGAGTCTCGATAGTAACTTTCTTCATGATGTAATTCCTTTCTGGTTTTTTAAGAGTTTTCCTTCTCTTCATCTTTCGTAGTTATTATAACATTAGTTTGGAAGTTTGTCAAGAGGTTTCCGAAAATTTTCTCCCTTTTATTTTCGGTCAAGAGAATCATCGGGTCTTGCGTTTCCATGGAGATTTGTTTCCGCTCCCGTTCTCCCTCTCAACATCCTTATTATATCAGATTTCGGGGAGTTTGTCAAGGGTTTTTTCAACTTTTTTTCAAAGTTTTTTTCGCCCTCGGGAAGCTCGCTCCCCTCACCTGACATATATAATTATACTCAAATTTTGAGAAAAGTCAAGCACTTTTTTTGAAGAATACTGTATACAATCGCGGGCCGGCGGAATTAGTCTAAGCTAACTCCGTGATCGAAACTCCAAGCGGTGGCATACGCACGAGGATAACGACTCTTATCAAATTCTTTACTTCTGGCGAGAGCATCGCAGGCATCATAGAAAGTAGAAGAATACAGATAAGAACATCTGCGGCACAGGAAGCCAATAAGATAATTTAAAATCTTGTTCATACTACAAACCTCACAATCGGACGATCTTTCTTAGAGTACCGAGCAAACACCATAAACCGCAACCAAAGGGCTTTGATTATCGGAAGATACCGCACAGTCTGTTCTCCCTCAAGATTCCTCAGATACACATTCATTTTCATCGTCTCCTTCATCATAATAATGAAAATCACGCTTGATACATTCATAGGCAAAGAAACAAGTTCCATCATCATGGCGCAAAGCGCAATGATTACATTTTCTTGCGTTTTGTACTACTTGAAATAGATACTCGTTTAACTCTTCCACTGGTGATTCCTCCTTTAAACACCCTTGTATTTTCTTACTTTCTTCCATACATCCAGAGCAGTATCAACCCCTGCCCAACTCAAAGCACCGAGATAATCGTGCATAAGGAAAAGCATCATAAAAGGAGTGCGAGCAAACATATTTCCTGCAATAGCTCCGAGTGTCCAACTAATCATCATCATCAAGTTCCTTTCTGGTTTAATCTGTTTTCCTTCAGTTCATGTCTATATTATACTCTATTTTTATAGGAAGTCAAGAGGAAAATTATTACAATTTTGTTAAATCGGCCGGCGCGAGGGCTTACGCCCTCTCGTCATACAAAGTGAAGTCATCAACCTCGCGCACAAAGCCGCAAGCGTTGTCAATGAAGGTAAAGCCATTGTCTTTGGCTTCGACAATAAGATCGTTCATTCTCATTTCTAATGCGTGCGCCTGTTCTTTGCGCTTGCGGATGTCACGCAGTTCCTTAATTACCGTGGTCAGTTCCTCAATACTCATGTTGTCCGTGTCGATAAACGTTCTACCAATTCTCATTCGTGGTACCTTCCTTTCCTTTCGATACTTATATTATACTCACTTTTGCGCCAGTGTCAATAGGAAAATTATTACAATTCTGTTAAATGCGCCGGCGGCCTCACTTGGAAGCCTTGGCACGCAAGGCTTCCAAGCATTTAGTAAAAATCTCTTTTTCAATTTCTACATCTTTAAGTCCTGTATGGGATTCAACGAAGTCATTGTTCTTACTAATATATCTCCAAAGCACTTCTGCGGTGAGGCGAGGGCGAGGGGTGGCGTGGTTCGTCATGTATCCGTTTTCCTTACAGAACGCAATATATTGTGGGTCGTTGCCAAATACTTTCTTAGACAGTTTCAAACTGTCAATAACTTTCATCCCATAGGGCAAGAAGTACCGCTTTCGGGATTTAGTCTGGTAACGCATAGTGGCGTTAAGGGTTTGGATATCAAATCTGGAATTGTGTGCCACCACCGCCTGAACGTTGTACTTTTCGCATAGTTCTTTTACCGTATTATACATGCCCCACGTATCCACGATTTTGTGATTACCCATCCGCATGTCTTCAATGTATTTTGGGATTTTTTCGGCATAATATGCATCCTGCATCTGTTCGGGCATCCGAAAGAAAACATCCTCATTAATGACGCTGAAACGTGCTTTCTCCTCCCCATACTCATTGATTACCGCACCGCCGAGATCATAGACCTGACCGTTTTTTACATCCAGTTGTCCATCTACTACGGGAGTGTTACAAGTTTCGCCATCGAATACTAAGAAGTTCATTGGAGTTACCTTTCTGGTTTGCGTTGTTTTCCTTCAACTTTCAAGTATGATTATACCACGGAAAATAGAAATGTCAATAGGTATTTTGTTACAAAAGTGTTAAATCTGCGGGCCGGCCGAGTTAGCGAGTGCTAACTCATTTGAGAAAGCACTCGTACCAAGCATAGTCGCCCCACGTGCCGTTATTTACTACCTCGGTCTTGTAGTCTTCCCACGCCTGTTCCTCGCCCTCTTCGGTGTTGGGGTAGTCTCGGTCTTCTTCCCAGTAGAAATAGTCTCGTTCTACCTGCCAATCATTTCTGTGTTCATCCAACCATTTGAAACATTCGTCCTCAACCTTACCAAAATCAGTATAGGCAACCTGCGGTTCGCCTTCAAGAGTAATAATATAAATTTTAGTCGCCATTTTATTCTCCTTAATAATCCCACCAAAATTCATCGGCGTCTTCTCCTTCATCGGGAACATCCTTCAAATTCAGCCAGAAATTCCAATCTCCTTGGAAGAACATTGCGAAGTCTTCGCAATCTTCCATCGGGTCATCAATGTGGCACACATTGCACTGGTCGCAATAGGGACAAGCGCCGTAGGCATTGACAGTACAGTAAGTAGTTTCACCATTATAAGTTCCCTGTTTTGCGTTTCTCATACTAATACTTCTTTCAATTTGGCTCTGGCCTGTTTCCGTAAGCGCTTTTTCAGTTTCCGCATAGAGGGCGTGCTCTGGTTAATCCACTTGCGGCATCCCTTATCTAAATCCCAAGCGGCGAGTTCATCAAATTTCTTGTATCTCGCTCTCTGCATCTCTCATCCCTCCTGACACTATTTATTATACTCAGATTTGAAAAAAAGTCAATAGGTAAAATTGTTAAGTTTTTGTTACGCGCCGGCCGCCCGCCTCACTCTTCATCGAGTTCGGCAAGGCGTGCCATTTTCTTATGTCTGCGGACGCACTCTGCGAAAATCTGTGCTTCAATCTGTACATCCTCTAATCCCGTGTGACTCTCTTCAAAGTCATTGTCATTGGTCAGAAAGCGCCACAGAATTTCGGCGGTCTTACGCACCTGAGGGGTCTTGTGGTTTGTCATGTATCCATTCTCTACACAGAACCGCCGATAATTGGACTGCTTACAAATGGTATCATTCGCCATAGTCATAGTATCCCAAATCGGGATACCATACGGGAAGAAGAACCTACGCTTGCTCTTGGTCTGATACCGAAGGGTTGAGTTTAAAACCCTCACATCAAATCTGGCGTTGTGGGCGATGAAAGCCTTGATTTCGTATTGCGCTACGAGTTCCCGAACAATCTTATACAGTTGCCAAGTATTGACGATCTGGCGCTTACCCATCCGAATATCGGTTAAGTACTGGGGAATTTTGTCCGCAAAGTACGCTTCACGCATAGCTTCGGGCAGTCCGAAGAATACATCTTCATTTACAAAGGACATTTCTTTATACACAAAGCCCTCGTTATCTACAATCTGAAGGCCGAAGTCATAAACCTGACCGCAAGTCGTGTCTAACTGTCCGTCTACCTTCGGGGTGTTACAAGTCTCAGTGTCAAATACCATATACAGATTCTTCATTGCTTTCGCTCCTTTCAACATGGCTATTATATCACTTTATAGGATGCGTGTCAACCCCTTTTTGAAAAAATTTTTCGCGCCGGCCCCGTTAGCCACGACTAACAAGAAAAAGGGTCACGCCTGGGGCGTGACCTTAATCTTGCGGAGTTCTTTCAACCCCTTGTTGGCTTCCGCAAGGGCTCTCTTTTCCTCACGGGCTTTCTGGTCTTTGGCAATCTTGGCCTGTTTCTTCTCTTCGGCCTTGGCCTTCTTCTGCGCCTTCTCTTCAAGGTCAATCTGGTAATCTTCGGCGACAGAATAGCCATCATAAGGGATATACCCACCGTTGCCATCACGAGCGCCACGAGGGATAGACACCTTAATCACCGCCCACGTTTCGTTGCCATCGGGATCAAGGCAAGGCACCGCAATCTCGTTGGCGCTCACCGCAAGCGCATCCGTGGCCTTTTCGGTTTCAATCGCCTTAGCAATCAGGGACAGGAAGTCGTTACGAATCGTGGTTTCCATCTGGGCTTTAGTCATCTAACATCGCTCCTTTCGTTCTTACAGGAAGATTGTATCACACTTTGTCGGGGTTGTCAAGGGGTTTTTGAAGATTTTTTTCGATCTTCTTTCCTCTTGATCTGGATATATTATACTATAAATTTTGAAGTTTGTCAAGAATTTTTTTAAAAGAATACTGTATACAATTTTGGCGGGCCGGCCCCAGTTAGCTATGGCTAACTCGTGCCGATAAGAAAAGCCCACCTTGCGGTGGGCGGTAGGTCAGGATTAGCGCCGAGTGTAGGAATTAACCTTGCCCTCGTGCTTGACCACATCCTTATCCCAGTAGTGGCCCAGAGCATACTGAACCTTGGCCTTGGTGAAGCCAGCGGGGAGAGACTCCTTCACAGCTTCATAGATCTCAGCGACCGTGGCGGGATACTCCGTATCCAGAGCGCCATAGACTACATCCCAGGCGGTCTCATACAGCTCGCGGTTAGCCTGAGCTTTCTCAGCTCCCTTGCTCAGCTCAGCTTTCAGCTCGCTCCGCACCGCTTCGGCTTCGGGAGTCTCGATGGTAGCAATCAGGGACAGGATGGTGTTCATGGTGGTTTTCTTCATAGTGGTAACCCTTTCTGGTTTGTGGGGTTTTCCTTCCCCTATTTCGTATTTATTGTACCACGGTTTCGGGAGTTTGTCAAGAGGTTTTTTGAACTTTTTTCAAAGTTTTTTTGACCTCTGGGATTCTCTCCCGTTCCCCCTTGGAACAATTATATTATAGCAGGAATTAGGAAAAAGTCAATAGTTTTTTTGAAAAAAAGATTGTTAAGTTTTTCACAAGCGGCGGGCCGGCACGAAAGTAGACCGAAGTCTACTTGTACAGAAGGGAAAGGAAGTAGAGGTTGAGAACAACGCTTGATAAATGCATCATAACATCGTTGATGTGTCGATGCTGGGATAAATCTTTGCATACGCCGAAAACCGCAATAGCAAGGCCGAACCACGAAACCTGAAGGCCGAAAAGCATAATCAGAACCACGTTTAAGATTGTAATTCCGCAACGAACATCATTCCATTCAAAGTGATAGGCGGTTTCAATTCCGAACCAATTTTTTAATACTCTCATTTGTTTCCTCCATTTCATCATGCCATTCGGGATAGCCGAAACTTGTGCATAATTCATCAATTGTCCAATCTTGAATATGTGCCCAAAGATCATCCCACGAGTGAACATCCCAACCTCGTTCAAGCCTATAATAATCTAAGTCATTACCCAAATCAAATGTCGCGGTTACGGTATATTTCATTTCTAATCTCCTTTCTTATCCCCAAATACAGCAACAGATAAAAGTAATAAGCCGAAGAAAGAAGGACACATCAATTTTAGTGCCATTAACCGTGATAGTCCAATTTATCATACACAGACCTACCAGTACCAGAAGCCACCAACTCATTTTCAATTCATCCTTTCTATTACCTTCTCCGATTAGTCCAATGATTATCATCGGGAATAAATGTAGTGTTAGTCAGATCGATTCCGCCCCAATGCGGGTCATCTAAGGGAGTATCATATCTGCAAATTACTTCAACTTCTTTTTCTTTTCCATCAACCCAGATTTTAATGGTTCTGTTATTAGTTTTCTCGCTCATTTTTTATTCCATCCTTTCCGTTCCCCTTGGAACAATATCATTATACCACGTTATATAAGAATGTCAATAGGAAAATTGTTACAATTTCATTAACAAATCTGCGCCGGCCCGAGTTAGCGGTGGCTAACTGACGAGAAAAGAAAAGCCCTCCCCGAAGGGAGGGCGCAAGGCTTACGCCTTGCGAGAGTAGGTATTAACCTTGCCCTCGGTCTTGTCGATGTCGTCCTTCCACAGGCGGGTGATGGCATACTGGAGGTTACCCTTCGTGAAGCCATCGGGCAGGGTATCCTGCACCGCCTCGTAGATTTCGGTGATGGTCGCAGGGGCATCCATCACAGCGAGGACAACATCCTTCGCCTGAGCATACAGGGCATCCTTCGCCTGCTTGGCTTCGGAGTTGCGGTTGATTTCCTTCTGGAACTCAGCGAGGATTTCGGCGTTGTCAAAGCCCTTGGAGGTCAGGAAAGCGTAAACAGTGGCGTAAGTGGTGTTCTTCATGGTGATAATTCCTTTCTGGTTTGTGAGGTTTTCCTTCCTCTGTTTTCGTAGTTATTATATCATAGGTTTTCGGGTTTGTCAAGGGTTTTTTTAAATTTCTTTTTTGTTCCTCGGGAGCCTGTTTCGTGTGCGTCCACACAGGGTTGTGCGCCCATCCCATGAAGGCTTGCCTTGGTTTCTCCTGTCTCCCTCGGAACAATTATAGTATACCACAATTTTAGGAAAAGTCAACTACTTTTTGAAAAAAAGATTGATAACTTTTTAACAATCCGCGGGCCGGTCAGAAAATAGACTTTAGTCTATTTCCTCATAACAGATTTCTGCGGTATAGTGATAATAACAATTCGGGATTTCAAAGGTATTGATAAAATATGTTAGAGTATCAAAAGAAAGAAAATGAAAGTATCGAATATCTTTTTTCTTATCTTTTGTATTTTTTGGTATTCCTATCATTTTAACATAATAACGAATCATAGTATCACCTTCCAATTTCCTTCAAGATTTCAACCATTTTGTCAGGGGTGAAAGCCTGCCCGTGCCACGCCTTGCGGTTCGGGGCTTCGTCATCAAAGAGGATATCATCATCGGAATGTTTGAACTGGTATTTCGGGACACCATATCCGACAATCTCAATCTCATCGAACCGAACGCTTGCGAGGTGGCGCCGAAGCCAATTCAGTTTGGCGGTGGCAATCTCATCACAGTAAGCTTCGGGCGCATTTTTGGCAGTCCAACTAATGATTCCCAACTTGCAACCTGCTTTCTGTGCCTTATTCATCAGGCGAGCAAGATAGCTCATATTCCACATGACTTTGGCGTTTTCGTAAGGGGTAGTCTCACGAGCGAGAAGCATATCAAGCCAACCATCAACCCCATACAGATCAGCAATCGTTCCATCCATATCCCACCAAATCGTCATTCGATCAACTCCTTCCGTTTCTGTACCTGTATTATAGCATAGAGTTTCGGGAAAGTCAATAGTTTGATGTTATATTTTTCTGACATCGCTGGCCGGCGCGAGGGCCACCCTTATAGGGTAGCCCGCTTTCCTGTAGCAATCTGTTTAAATAGAGTTGGATTGGAAAAAAGTTCGCACATTTTATAATATGTTTCTTCATCTACAATGAACCATTCTTTGCTTCGTTCGGGTGCGCCTATAGCATACTTTGCAAGGAAAGCTTGAACTAAAGTTTCACCCGCTGTCCAATTTTCCATCCGACAAGAAGTATACTGATGATAAAACATAGGGTTGTATGTAGGATACTGCCCCAAGCGTTTAGCTACATCATTTCCACCGCCGCACTTAACGAAATGCAATTTGCCATATTTGGGATCAAATTTAATATCTCCATTGAAGTAGATTCCTGGGAAATGTTCATCTTCATAGTTAAAACAATTAATGGTATAAACAGGAAGAACATATCCGCCTTTAACCTTTTTGAAAGTGGTATCCTCTTCTATAATATTGGGGTTAATAATAGGCTTAACCTGAAAAGCATCGGTTTTATGGCAAGCATATTTATTAATTACATACGCCGCCCGTATTACTTCGCGCTGCTCATAAAGTTCTAAGCATCTATCATAATAAAAATCAATATCGTGATTTGTGTGCGCTTCTTTCATTTTAGCGATATTTTTCTGCATCATTTCCAACAGTTCTTTGCGAGTTGCTTTTGCCATTTTAATATCCCCTTTCGGTTTGTAAGGTATCCTTCCTTTTCTTCCGTTCCCCTTGGAACGATATAATTATACCGCGATATTATAATCTTGTCAACCCTTTTTTTAGGATTTTTTTCAAAAAAAATGCGCCGGCTCGTTAGCCATGGGTAACAGAATGAAATAAAAAAAGACCGCCCGAAGGCGGTTGGTGGAACGCACGGGAGTTGAACCCGTCTCCCAGAATTTGCATGTCGGCGCTATTGCTTTCGCTTCGGCGGGTAGCGGTTACGGCCACCACTGCGTCCCATAAAGGGAGGGCTTACGCCCTCCGATAGGTGTTAGGCTTGCCCTCGATCTTGACGATCTCATCCTGCCACAGATGGGTCAGGGCATACTGAACCTTGCCCTTGGTGATGCCATCGGGAACGTTCTCCTCGATGGACTCCCACAGTTCGCCACAGGTGACAGGGGTGTCAGACAGGGCTTCCACGATCAGAGCGTGAATGGACTCATACGCTTCGGCGTTCTTGTCCTTCTGCGCCTGTCCCTTGGACAGTTCGGTGGTCAGTTCCGCAATCTCGTTAGCGTACTTCTCGGGGTCGATAGCGGTCAGAGCGGTCAGGATGGTGTTCATGGTAGCTTTCTTCATGGTAAGTTTCCTTTCTGGTTTGGGAGGTGTCCTTCCTCTTTGTGTATTCATTATATCACTTTCGTGATCTAATGTCAAGGGTTTCGGGAAAATTTTTTTTGATATTACGTTCGGGAAAGTCGCCACTTACGCCTGTGGGATTGGGGGATCAGTCCCGACCTTCCCGTTCTTTCAGAGGGTGATCCGCTCTCCCTCTGACATTGTTATTGTATCACACCCCGTGGGGTTTGTCAAGGGGTTTCGGGAATTTTTTTTCGGCGATTCTGTTCCCCATGGGCTAACCATTGGTTCCCATTCTACCTCAACCTCTCCCCTTGGAACGATATAAGTATATCACAGATTTCATATTGAGTCAAGCATTTTAGGAAAAAAAGATTGATAACTTTTTCACAAAGTCGGGCCGGCGCGCAGAAGGAAATTAGATTTCCTTTGCGTAATACACCAGACTCATACCAGTTTCGGGAGAACAGTTGTAATAATGAATCGCATTACACATCTGCTCGAAGGAAACGGAATTGTCTTCGGGCTTTTCAATCCATCCTGCCAAAGAGCTTGCGGTGTTAATACGGTTCGGGAGAACCATAATTTCTTGTCCTTCGTTATAGAGCTTTCGGGCCATACCTTTCGTGATTTTAATCATGATCATTCTCTCCTTTCAATTCGTTGAGAAACTTTTCCAAATTCCACTCTTCATTCTTCATTCGCTGAAGGATTTCCTGATTCTCCAGAAGCAGTTCATCAATCGTCATCGCGCACCCTCACTTTCTGAATGTATTATATAATAGAATTATAGGAAAGTCAAGTAGAAAATTATTACAAAATTGTTAATTTGCGCCGGCGCGCCTTAGCGGTCGCGCTCCGCATAAGCGTCTAAGAAGGTTTGAACGTATGCTGATGCCTTATAACCGCTTTCCAATAATTCACAATAATGATCGTCCTCGCGTACAATGTTTTCTAATTCTTCACAAATGTCATCGAGCAAAGATCGCACCGCTTCAATCTTATCAAGCGCGCGGTTATCAATACGGATTGACTTTGAGACTTCTACCAGTGACATTTTTGTTTCTCCTTTCACATTACATCATACATTTTAAGAATACGCTCAACCTTTGGGACATCTTGCGCTCGACATGTTACCACAAAGCGGATAGTATCGGATTGCCGATTGATCTTGAAGTCTCCAACGCTACATCCGACCCGCTCGATAACCACATTCATAATGTGGTGCCCTACCCGATTGCGAGGAACATAATAAATGCGTGTAACCATTAGTCATCCCATCCTTTCTTATGCTTCTCCTTGCGGTTGTATTTGGTCTTGTCGGGGATAATGCGAGTGACGCAATACCCCTGCGGAAACTCCTTGCGTTCGGACTGGAATACTTCCACCCAAGTTTTAGGTTGCTGTTTCTTCGTGCGCTTACTCATCGTCTCACATCTCCTTTCGACATTGTTATTATAGCAAATTGTGTGTTACAAGTCAATAGCTAAATTGTTACAATTCTGTTAAATCGGCGGGCCGGCACGATTACTCCCGTGCCATTACTTCCTCATAGTCAAGGCCCAACCATTCACACACAATTTCAAAGTCAAAGCGCATGAAGTCGTTGATCTCCTCAACAGACCACGGTTCATCGCCATTCCTGACTTCTTCCATCATGTTTTCGAGAACATCCAATTCCTCAGAGGTAAGCTTGGCGGCATTAGTTGCGGCCGCACTCCAAAAGTCAAAGTCCCTCAGACTCTTTTCAATTGTCATTGTCATGATACATACTTCCTTTCATCAATTCTCATCAAAGGCTATCCCGAAACCACCGAGGACAAGGCCAGGGACACAGCCCCAAAGCCATTGGTTCCCCATAAAGAAACCAATCAGAAAGAAGAAACCAGTAAGAAACAATCCGAAACCGCAAGCAACCTTTTCCATAAGCTCCCCTCCTTTGATATATAAAGTATATCATAATTTCAAGAAAATGTCAAGCATAAAATTTTGACCGGCCCGTGTTAGCTGAGACTAACACGCTTTCAAAAAAATCGGGGTTGCCGCGCTGAACGGTAGCCCCTACCTGATTTTTAGCCTTTGGCTTGTCCCTCAGGTGCGGGATGGGCTGTCACTTGATGAGTCCCTGCTTTCCAACAGCCCGCAGGTGTTGCCTCGACATTTGAGCCATTTCTGACCCCGAGGTTCCTCGCCTCGTATACCGCAACCATCAAGAGCTTTCGGCGTGCGGTTGGTTCATCGGGAATGGTCTTACGGACTCTCGTGGGTCGCACCCGCTTTGGGCTTTGCCTTCCCTCACCCTGTGCCCTTATTATAGCAGAAGGGCTTCTGCTTGTCAAGGGGTTTTGAGAAAAATCTCTAGAAAATTTTTCTCATCCTCGTGCGTTCGCTGGGTGCTCATTCCATCCCATGCCTTAGCGCAGTTCCCGCTTATTGCTACTTCCAACTGTAGCCCCACTCGGGTCGTGGCTCAGAGGTTTTGCTCCCCTCCTGACATGATTATAATATCACATAAAGGCAGAAAAGTCAATTACGAAAGTCTAAACTAATTGTCATACTTTCGTAACATTTTCGGGCCGGCTCGACCCACCCAATGGGTGGGCTTTTGCTTACTCTTCGGGCATAAATCCCGCATAATGGGCGACAACAATTTCATCATCATAGATTGATTCAGTTTCCATATCGTCCATCAGCAGAGCGCCAATGTCTCCAATGAACCAGTCTTCAATCCCTTCCATGACCCACAGATCTTGGTTATAGTCTTCGAAAATCACCAGATCGTTTTCATAGTCAAGATCAGTAACTACGCCAACAGCGGGATACACATCAGCGCAGGCGCTCACAGCGGTCAGCAGAGCAATCAGGGTCAGGGTCAGCGCAATCAGCTTCTTCATTTCGGTTTACCTTCCTTTCTTTTCCCTCTTGGGATGGCTTTATTGTATCACAGCTTCGCTCAGCTGTCAAGCTTTTTTTGAGCTCCGGGGCTCGGGGCTTAGGCCCCGAGCTTGCTCAGCGTCCGCTCGTTGGTGAGCTCAGCCCCATCGAGCTTGACCTGAATCTCAACCCCGTCCACCCGGATGTCGCCAGCTACCCAGAAGGGGACGCTGTCCTTGACCCAGGTCTCGGAGGTCCAGCGCTCAGTCAGCTCCCGCTCGAAGTTTTCGCCCTTGTTGTGGGCGCTGTCCTTCATCAGCAGGTCTTCGGATCCCAGCAGCTCCGCCGTGGCGCTCAGCTCAGCACGGTCCTTGGCGGTCAGCTTGATCCGGATCTTGGCGAACCCGCCCCGCTTGGAGCTTGCCCGGTCCAGCTTGAAGAAACGGCTCAGCTCCTCAAAGCTCATGCGCTGGGCGTAAAGGTTGCCGTTGGCTACAAAGCCCAGAGCGTAAGTGTGGGCGCCCGCCCGCTCGTTGTACTTGGTCATCATTTCGGTCATCGTCATCGTGGTCAACCCCTTTCCTTTACTGTACCTGTATTTTACACTATAAAGCCGGAGTTGTCAACCCCTTTTTGAAAAAAAGTTGTTACAAATTTCTTAACTAATTGCTCGCCGGCTGTAATAATTTGTTTAGACTTTTGTAACAATTTTCCTCTTGACAGCGCGCCTTCGGCGTGCTAAAATGTTAGTGGTGGAAGAGGGGCCTTTTTATATACTTTAGTATGCTAAAGCGGTACTCCGGATCGGTCGCTTTAGTATGCTAAAGCGGTGTCCGGGCCGGTCCAGTTGCTTTCGTGCTTTAGCGTGCTAAAGTGTGGCCGGGCCGGCAAGTTTGACTTTCTTTGACTTTCAAAAAAGATAGGCAGGTTCGCCGTGGGTCCCAGTGTCCTTCCGGTTCCTCCCCTGATCTGATTATATTATACACGATGGGCCGGCGTTTGTCAACCCCTTTTTGAAAATTTTTTTCAAAAAAAAGTTTCGCCGGAGGGGTTGACAATTCCATATAAATGTGGTATATTATAGTCACAGAAAGGGAGGTGCTGCCGAATGAGAATTTGGTTCGATATGGACGGAACAATCGCTGATCTGTATGCGGTGAATGGATGGCTCGATGATATTCTCGCTGAGAATACCCGCCCGTATGAGTGCGCTAAGGTGCTCCACAATATGGCTCATCTGGCGCGGTTGCTGAATAAAGCCCAGAAAAACGGTCACGAAATCGGGATCATCTCATGGACGGCGAAAAACGGCAAGCCTGAATATAATCGGGCGGTTGAGATGGCAAAAAAGGCTTGGCTGAGAAAGCATCTTCCTTCTGTTCATTGGAATGAGATTAAGGTTGTCGAATATGGTACCAATAAGTACAACGCCTGCGGTGGTGGTATCCTGTTTGACGATGAGGAGGGAAACCGTGAAACCTGGGGCAAGGGCGCTCATGAACCGAAAGAAATTATAGAAATCTTGAAAAAGATTTGAAAAAGGGGTTGACACCAGGCGCAAGTCGTGATATACTTATATCATCAAAGAGGGAGGTTAAGGCAATGACTTACAAGGTGCGAGAGCTGGTAAATGGGCGGTTCGGGGTGTATGAGTGCTCTGAGTGGCGGGAGATTCTGGTAAAGACTTTCAAAACCCGTCAGGGTGCGGAAAAGTGGATCAGCAAGCGCTGATCCACCTGCTAAAAAAAAGTTTGAAAAACTTTGAAAAAAGGGTTGACAAACTGAAAAGCCGGGTGTATAATAAAGCCATAAAAGGGGTCAAGGAAAAGACCGAAAAACCAGAAAGGACACGAAAATGACCACCACCATGATGATGAAAGTTGCTGAAGCCAAGGCCATGGTTATCGCCCTGTCTCCAGAAGAGGGAAAAGTTTTCACTCCCACCACTTACGAAGAGATGCGGTATTATTGGAAATCCGCCACTCCTACTTGGGCCACTCTGAAGAAGTACGCTTCTGAAATCGGTCTGGTGGCCGAAGATCGGGTTCTGGAGTGGCACTCTGACGGTTCCCTGCTGGCTACTCTGTCTGGGATCTCCGAAGGGACTATCTTCCATTATACCGTTTATCGGTTTGAGTGAGGGCTAAGCCCTCGCTCCCCGAAAAACTTTTTTCAAAAAAGTTTGAAAAAAGGGTTGACAAATCCGGCAAAATGATATATACTTATATCATCAAGAGGGGGAAACCCCAGAAAGGCGGTACCAAATGAAGGATATCGAGAACACTATGGAAGCCCTGATTGAAAAGGCCCTGCGGGAGATGGAAGAGAAGGGCGAAAAGCTCCCCGAAATCCGGTATGATGAAGGGCACTAAGCCCTTCGGCCGGAGAAAAAAACTTTGAAAAAAGTTTTGAAAAAGGGTTGACAAACTGAACCGGGTATGATATAATACAATCACAGTAAGGGAAGGAAAACCCACTAAACCAGAAAGGAACGGAAACTATGAAAATTACCAAAACCTTCATTCAGATGTATGTGGCTCAGGATTGCGAAGGACGGCAGTACGCTTGGAAAGATGTTAACCGCACCTATGACGAAGCAGTGAACCGCATCAACCCCTATGCGATTGCGGTGCGCGAAGTGGTGAAGGAATTTGATCCCGAGACATTCACGATCACCGAGACCGAAACGAGAAGGACGGAGGGCTAAGCCCTCCGTTTTCTTTTGCCCTGCACCGGATCGGGCCGGCTCAAAATTTTTTCAAAAAAAGTTTTGAAAAAGGGTTGACAATTTCGCCGGGATATGATAGTATATAGTCACAGAGAGGGAGAAACCTTCTCGAAGAAAGGAAAGAAAGAAAATGAAGTATGAGATTTACACCAACTACAACGGAATGAAGCCCACCGAGTTAGAAGAAACCTTTGAGACGATGGAAGAAGTTACCGCCTGGTGCGAGGAGTTTGAGAAGAACGCCACCGAGGAAGAGTCCTACATTGTAAAGCTGAATGGGAAGGAGATCATGATCGGCTGAGAAGGGCGAAGGCCCTTTTCTTTTTATCGGTAGACTTTAGTGCTTTAGCACGCTAAAGTAAAGTCTACAGTATTTAGACCGATCCGTCGGACCGGCCCGCTATTGTTAGCTATGGCTAACAAGCACTCGCACTCTCCCCTGTCCCTCCCCTCGGTGCAATTGTATTATAGCATACCGGCCCGAGATTGTCAACACTTTTTTCAAAAAAACTTTTTTTTATTTTTTTCAAAAAAAGTGTTGACAAACCGGCATAAAGGTGCTATACTTATACCATCGAAAGGGACAAGGAAAAGTCCTAAAAACCAGAAAGGGCGAAGCAATGAAGAAAGTGACCATCCTGAGCATCTATAACAAGAAGGGCGAATTCATGGGTAATTATGAAGAGACGATCCCTGAAGAGAAGATGAAGAAAGTCAAGCGGTACGGCTGGGAGATCCATCCTTGGACTCTCGAACGGTATGAGACCAAGGCCGAACTGGTGGCGGATCTCGAAGCGTGGGACGAAAGCTTCAAACCCCGCAACGACACGCTGGCCCTGTATGGGTACTAAGAAGAAGGGCGAAAGCCCTTTTTCTTTTGATTCGGGACTTTAGTAAACTAAAGTATCGGACCGGGCCGGCTACATTAACGTTAATGTAACTGGGATCCCGGGCATTAACGTTAATGTAAAAAAGTAGAATAAAATTGAAAAAAGGTGTTGACAGACCGGACGAAAGGTGATATACTTATATCATCAAAGAGAGGGAGGACACCGAGATGATGGACTGGTACATGAACCCCGAGATCCACGAGGAAGACTACGAAGAGCTGATGGCTCTTCTGGCCGAGGAGGAAGAGGATTGACTCCTCTTCTTCCCCTGAGAAGGACTTGACAGATAACGAAGGAGGATAAGAACAATGAAGAAGACAATGATGATTCTGGTGGCGCTGATCCTGATTATGGTGGCTCTGACCGCAAGCGCTGAGATTTACCCCAAGACCGCTAAGGTGATCGAAGTAAACTATGCTGATGATCTGGTTACCATCGAAACCTGTACAGGAATAACCTACACTTTCGAAGGATGCGAAGATTGGGTTGAAGGTGATGGCGTTTCCCTGATAATGGAAGACAACGGAACGGAATCAATCCTTGACGATTGTATCCTAATGGCTGAATATACTGGATGGACTCTCGAACGCTAAGGGCCTAAGGCCCTTTTCTTTATGCGTATGTGTTACCTATGACTAACAAGGCCGGCACATTAACGTTAATGTAAAAAAGCTCACTTTTTTTCATTTACCCTATTGACTTTTTTCGCTTTATCGTATATACTTATATCATCAAAGGACGGAGGTACGAGAGAATGACTTACAGAATTTACGAACTGGCTAACGGACGGTTTGGAGTATATCAGATGACTGAATCCCTGATGGTGCTGGTGAAAACCTTCAAGACTCGGAAGAGCGCCGAAGGATGGGTTAGCAAGCGCTGACCCATCCCGAAAAAAAGTTGTTGACAAACCCGGCAAGATGTGATAATATATAGTCACAGGGAGGAACCCTGAAACGAAAGGAGACCGAAAAATGTACGAGATCATCAACCTGACCACCAAGGCCACCGAGGGAATCTTTGCCACCTATGAAAGCGCTGTGAATTGGGTTAAGGTCCACGGCGACGCCAAGAACTTCCGGATCCTTCCGTGGTGATCCGGAAGCCGATCCGGCGCACAGTACTAACTAA
>Ga0310694_10001941_pt1 | contig 22223 bp, 38 predicted proteins | sample 174DNAGHGhighgp2_FD_203884 | JGI IMG/M metagenome (GOLD analysis project Ga0310694, IMG submission 203884) | Sheep rumen microbial communities from Palmerston North, Manawatu-Wanganui, New Zealand - 1742 DNA GHGhigh gp2 (v2) (version 2) | ecosystem: Host-associated > Mammals > Digestive system... | reverse complement strand
GTTTGAAAAAATTGCAAGTTTTAATGCCATGTCTGGGACAAATGAGAGAAACCGTCAATGAAACGAGGGAGTCGTTGCTAGCAGAGACTTTAAACATTGAGACCCACGTTAGATATGACTCGAAAACAATCTTTCGTTTTCTACGATGGTTCGAATCCATCCAACATAGCAAATTTCAGTCAATGGTGTAATGGTAGCACACTTAGTATTGCCTAGGAGGTTTCAAGCTATAGTACAATTGGGAAGGCTTGATGGCGTTAGAAATAACGGTGGTAGTTCGAATCTACCTTGGCTGACAAATAATAACATATATGTATAAGTATGAATATAGTTAAAAGTTTCGATGCAGCGTTCAAACGAATGAAAGAGCGCAATTGGGAAAAAATATATGTTCTTGTGGATATTCATGACACTGTATTTGAGGCTTGCTACCATGATAAAGAAGAGCATAAATGGTATCCTTATGCTAAAGAGGCTTTGGACATTATGGCTCATTCACAACAGATTTCATTGATACTCTGGACATCAACCTATAACAACGTCATTAATGAGTATCTTGAATACTTTAAGGAGAATGGTATAAGATTCGATTTTGTTAATGTCAATACTGAAACAAAGAATACAAGTCTCTCTTGCTTTGATGAAAAAACATATTTCAATGTAGGCATTGATGATAAATTCGGATTTGAAGCCGAAACAGATTGGGAAATAATTTACAATTACCTTGTAGAAGGAATAAGACTTGGTAAATTTAAATGAAACGCTAAAGCATACACAGTTCACCACTGTGGTCAATTCTAAAGGATTGTGGTTGAGAAACCTATGCTTAATCGGAGGGCTGCTAGGATGGTGGACTAGCACTGGTCTGTAAAACCAGCACATCAGAAACACTGGGGGTTCGAATCCCTCCCCTCCGACAAATGCTAACACAAGTCTTTAGGCAACCTCTCTAAGAGCAGCATAAGACTATAGAGGTAATAATGCAAGAATTCTAGAGTGTCGGTATTTTTGCTAGGTAGCTTAATTACACAAAGCCTTGGATTTTACCAAGAGATTGTAGGTCAGAGTCCTACCCTAGCAACACAAGGAATCTAACAGCAAATATTTACGAAATTTAATCAAGTGGTTAAGATGCAAAACTGATAATTTTGAGACGTTGGTTCGAATCCAACAATTCCGAAAAGATAGATTCCGATTTTTTTAATATGGTGTTCGTGGCCGAGTGGCTTAGGCGCAAGTTTGTGGCACTTGTTTACGCAGGTTCGAATCCTGTCGAACACCCAAATATGAAAAAAAGAAAATTTTATCGAATGGCAGAAAAAAGATTCCCAAACGAAAAAGATAGGGGAATGCTGAAACTATTGGCAGAAGGTATACGAATGGGTGGTTCAGAAGAGCCAGCCAAGGAAGAAATGGGATTTTAACATAAAAAATTGATAAAAAATTTGGAATTATCAAAAATTATATATATCTTTGCAAATGATAATAAACTTCATAAAAATGATACAAGGAAACATACAGCAAATATCTATTGATAGCATTTGACTGAAATCAAAGGGTCGTTGGTTCGAGTCCAACCCTCCCCACAAATTAAATAACTTGGGGAGGTAGCTCAGTTGGTAGAGAAAAAAGCAAAAAAATGTTTCCGAAACCATAGGGTAGTAATGGAGTTTGGTAACGCAGGAAATATCCAAGGTTCTCCACGTTAAATAAAAAAACTGCGAGGTTTATCACTTGCATCGTTTTATCTAGGTGTGGCGCAATAGGTAGCGCACGGCATTTGGGATGCTGAGGTTGTCAGTTCGAGTCTGGTCACCTAGACCTAGGATACTAACAGCAATTGTAACTCTTGTTACAGCTTCTTGGTTCGAATCCAAGTTTTTCCTCCAAAAATGGGAAAAAAGCCCCTATGGGGTATTGGTCATAAAACAAAAGTATCCGTTTTTTTAAGGTAAAGTTATGGGCGAATATAAAAAAATAACAAAAGAAGATGTCGATTTTCCTAGATACTGTCATTTCTTCATTAAGGAGATTCTTGAGAGTTTAGAGGAATATGATATTAAAGACCCTGGCGATGAACTCGATTTAGAAATTGAAACCTCACAGCATCCATATTGCTATGAGGCATTTGAACTAGTCGTGAGAACATTCGAGAGAATGGGGTATGACGTGAGAATACCTACTTTCCATATGGAAAAAAGGGATAACACGAAATTCTATACATATAAATGGAAATTTAGGAAACTTCCAAATGTAGAAGATTTGCCGTTTTAAAATATTCCGTTTTCATAGTATTATATTTAGTGGGAACTTACAGCAAGTTTTACTTGGTTAATTTTTTAATCTGCAAGAATTGAAAATAGATGGTTCGATTCCGTCAAATAGTAGTTCCCTTATTTTTAGAACTAATTTTATTCTAAATAATAATAAACAAAAGTTATGAAGAAAATTTTTTTAATGTTGGCACTTATTAGTGCTGTAGTAAGCGCAAATGCGCAGGTTGCAACAGAAAACAGTAAGTTTTTCGACAACGTTTACGTTGGTGCTGAGTTTGGAGCAACGACTCCTTTCAGCTTTGACAATGTGTTTCCAGTCAATACCGTAGCAGGCCTTAAGATTGGAAAGGAGATTACACCTGTAGTTGGTATCGAGATTGAAGGTCAAGCATTCTTCAACGACAACAACGTTGGTCGATGGACTAGTACCTTTGTTAAGGGAACTAATGTTGGTTTGAATGGTACTATTAACTTCTCTAATCTTTTTGGTGGATATAATGGCACACCTAGATTTTTAGAATTTAAGGGAAATGTTGGTCTTGGTTGGCTTCATTATATGAATGCTAAATCCAATGATTTGCTTGCAAAGACTGGCGTTGACATTAACTTTAACTTAGGTAAGAAAAAAGCTCATACCATTGGCATTACTCCAGTAATTTATTGGAATTTGACAGGTGGTCCTCATAAGATTAGTTTCAACAGAAGCCTCGCACAGATTGGTATCGTTGCAAGCTATGTTTATCATTTCAAGACTAGCAATGGAACACGCCACTTCAAGACATATGACGTAGGTGCAATGATTAGTGAGATTGACCGTTTGAATGAGGAACTTGCTAAGAAGCCAAAGGAGGTAGAGGTTATTAAGGTTGTAGAGAAAAAGGTTGAAGTACCTGCAACAAATGCCGTATCAGTAGCATCTAAGAATGGTGAAACATGGATTGTTCAGTTTGCTACAGCTAGCGCAAAGCTTACACCAGAGGCTAAGTTTATCCTTAACCAAGTAGGTAATGACGCAATTGTAGATGTAACAGCAACAGCATCACCTGATGGCTCTGCTAAGTTCAATCAGAAGCTTTCTGAGAGACGTGCAAAGGCTGTGGCTGACTTCCTTACAAATCGTGGCGTAAAGGTTAAGTCTGCTGTAGGCAATGGCGTAAGTGCCGAGAAGGGTAAGACTGCTGTAGTCACTGTGGCTCAGTAAAACAATTTTTAGGAGAATATAAACGTATAAGCGTTGGCGGTGGATTCTAACGTGCATAAAACCGCAAGTTTATCAGTCATCAATTCATGTCTACATTCTCCTTTATTTCTTCTTGGTGACTAGATAAACGGTTGCTGCGAAAGGTAAACAGCTCACGAACTAATACCAAACCAGGTTTATCTTTTTATAAACCACGAAGTTAGTTCATTATGCGAGTGTATATCAATTGATTAGATAGTCTGGCCTCCAACCAGAAGGTTATGGGTTTGAGTCCCATCACTCGCTCAAAGTGGAAACGTACAGCAAAGTACATCGTTTAAAAAGCATTCCAAGCTAGGGGTCACAGGTTCGAATCCTGTCCGCCACACCATTTATTATCTATATGTGGCGGTAGCTCAGTTGGCTAGAGCACTAAAAATAAACAACAAACGTTTCCTTATATGCGGTTATAGCTCAGAAGGGAGAGCATTTGATTATTCCAATCAAAAGGTCGGAGGCTCGAAACCTCCTAATCGCTCATCAAAAGAGATTTGAGGCTCAACGTAACGTCAGTAGTCCCTGAAGAAATTCAAACTATTGCTTCATCGTAGGTGGAAGAAGTTTTTGCAATTCGGCTTTACGGTTATAAAAACCGAGAACTTTGCAGTGTTGGTGTTAATGGTGGCATATAGCCTTGCCAAGGCCAAGGAGGGAGTTCGAATCTCCTACACTGCTCTTATAATAAACTTAACAATATGGAAAAATGTATGCGTTGTAAGCATGATATAATTATAGAAGGAAACTTTATGCTTAGTGAAATCAACGGAGAAGAATTGAATGAAAATGATGATACGATGGTGACTTATGCACATTGCCCTTATTGTGGCGCAAGGTATGAGTTGACAGATACACCAGAATCTGAAAAGAAAAATTATCCATATTGGAAAAAGGACTTGTAGCTCAATTGGTCAGAGCAGCAGACTCATAATCTGAAGGTCGTGGGTTCAATCCCCTCCGAGTCCACTTGTAAGGAAACAAACAGCAATATTTGTTCAAAACAGCTAATAGTAATTGATTTCGTGGGTTCGAATCCCACACTTTCTTAGATGAAGGTTGGTGGAGTTGGTAGACACGGCAGTATAAAAACAATTGTTTCCGAATTTTTATTTTCGAACTTGTAAAAAAATTGGCAAAAAGTATATACTTTTTGAAAGTTTATAATATTTATTTATAAAAAGTAAATATTATGAACAGTAAACTAGAGTATATTAAAGAAAATCTGAATATTATAAATCAGATGATTGAAGCAAAAAGACCAAAATTCGAAATTGCTAGAGTACTAAATGTTAAATATGAAACGCTTAATAAATACTTTAAAAAATTAGGTATAGAATATAAAGGAAACCAAAATAGAAAGGGCATACCGCATTTAGAAAGTAGAACTTTAGTTGAAGAGTATATTACTGGAAAAAGGAATACCACAGCACCTAATTTAAGAAATAAACTAATTGAAGAAGGCATAAAAGAATATAGGTGCGAGAAATGTGGAAGAACTGAATGGGAAGGCAGACCAATTCCTCTTGAATTACATCATAAAAATATGAATCACAATGACAATAGGTTAGAAAATCTACAAATTTTGTGTTCCAATTGTCATTCACTAGCGCACAATTATTGTAATACTAGTGGTAAAGAAAAAAGTAAAGTAAATACTGCTTTATTGGACAAAATACTAAATACAAAGCCTAAAAATAATCTAGAAAAAAAACAAATTAAAGAAGAAAGATTTTGTGTTGTTTGCGGTAAGAAATTAAAAAATGGGCAAAAAAAATATTGTTCTCAAAAGTGCCTCCACCAATGTCTTAGCAAAACACCTAGCATTGATGAATTATTAGCCAAATTAAATGAGTTTAATTGGAATAAAACAAAAACAGGAAAATATTTTGGGGTTAGTGATAAAGCAATACATAAATGGATTCAAAAATTCAATCTGTCTAAATAATACCGCTGTGGGCAAATAGGTAAAGTCGGCTATTTTAGGGGTAGCGTCATTTTGTGGGTTCAATTCCCACCAGCGGTACAAAGGTGCTACGACAGACTGAGGAAGCCACTTTGATAGTGGCGAGTTCGTATAACGCTGTAGTTAAATGGTGCTTGAGTAACAGCCTTTTAATCAAAAATTAAGGAATGTGGGATTGGAAGTGTCCATCGTCTAAGGAGTGACAGTACTTAGTAAGTGGTGAGGTATAATGTTTCATGGGTTTACACCTCGTGCAAAAACCCTAGGTGCATCTAGATAACTTGGGAGTTGCAAATCCCTAACTGGCGAGAGACGAGAGGTCGAAGTCGGAGAGTCTGAAATATAAGACCGAATGAGGCTCGTGAAGTCAAGCTAGAGAACCTTTAAAGCCGCTGCTAGATTCTCAGTCGAAAGTAAACGTAAATCGTGAGGCGTAGGCTAGATGCGCTGTCTTTGGTGTAGCAACACACCTTAATTATTGATTTTTAGTTGATATTTATTATATATTAAATAATAGGTATCAACTTTTTAATATTATGAAACTTTCAGAAAATAGAATAAGACAAATCATTAGAGAGACAATTGAAGAAGCAACTTTTGGTAATGTAGACCAGTTTACCCCTTATACACCAGAGGAAAGAGAAGAGAACTTTAAAGGATTAGGAAGAATGGGTAATCCATCCTATGATGCATTTAAGGCTTGGAGAGAAGAAGGTTTAAAGAGAGGAATTCCTTCAATTGAGCTTTCTTGGGAAAAATATAAGAACCAAAAATAATTCTTTAAAAAATGCAAAATTATTTGGCTAATTCGAATTTTTTTCATATCTTTGCAGTACGAAAAAACGTTTTAATATGGGAAGATTATTATTATTAATGTTTGTGGTTTTCATCATGATACTTGTACTCATGGTGGTGTCAAAGCTACTTAACAAACCATCTAATAAAGAAGACAGAGATTCTTTTATAAAGGATTTGGACAAATTAGCAGAAAAAATCAAAAATAAGTAAACTATGACAATCATACTTTATATTATTCTAGGTTTGGCTTCTATTGGCTTGGTCTTATTCATATACGGTATAATAACAGCCAAAGAGATTGACCCACGTTTACCGTTTATTCGTGGCGATTATGACCCTACCAAAGACCCAACAAATGAAACTGTAATTCACTAGAGTGAATAAAGATATAAAATCTGAGAGGATTGGATGATTAGTACACTTGGATAGGATAGATTGTGAAATAATTGGTTACGTAACACACAAATACTTGATAAACCGAGTGGGAAATCATATAGAGCGTGTGGCGAATATATAGTTGGCGTAGAGTTCGCACAAAGGAGAGGGTTATGCAGCCTAAAGTAACTCTCGTGTATCAGATTTTTTGGAATGGTGGGGTAGCTCAGTTGGATAGAGCAACGGCCTTCTAAGCCGTGGGTCGTGGGTTCGAATCCCACCCTCATCACAAACGCACCTATGGTCGAGTTGGATTAGGCAACAGTCCTCTAAACTGTTTTATGTGGGTTCGAATCCCTCTAGGTGTACAACGTATCTAGGAAGCCCAGTTGCGCCTAGCTGCGTCTCAGTAGGAACGTACAGCAGTTTGATTTAAATTTATAAACATCATTATTTTAATTCAGACTAGACGAAGGTAAGAGAAGCGTTAAATCATCATTGCGAGGCACTTACCTATGCTCTTCGGAGCGAATGTCGAGCCAAGACATAAAATTGGTCGTTCCTTTTTTCTTGAAATCGCAATTGATACTATATAGTGGAAACGTACAGCAGTTGACTAATCAAATTACTTATTCAACTTAAAATCTCCACGATTTTAATTAGGCAAAGGGTCACATACCGCATTGTAATAGCGAATAACAGTAACTAATTATGATGGTCTGAATAAATGACTAGAATAAACCTACGTTTCCTTTTTATGTAGAGGTAAAACGTAACTGGATGACCGTCCTAGTCTACGAAACTAGTGTATCGAAAGGTACTTGTGGGTTCGAATCCCACCCTCTATACAAAATCAAATTTACAAATATGATAATAAAAGTAAATACTGATATAGAAATCAACATAACTGAAACATATTTGATAGTTAAAGATAAAAAACTCTATAACACTATCACTAAAAAATATGAAGGGGTAGAAGGAGATATTGTTAGTTTTAACTACATCAAAGAAGATGGTAAAAAAGGCGGTTACAAAGGATATGTTGATGGGTATACCAACGGAGAAAAAGTAAAAATCAGAGGCGTAAACCAAGTTTTTACACAAATTGGGGATAAAAGCGTTGAACATATTTCTAGTGTTACTAGCACTAGTGATGTTACTGATGAAGAAAAAGACACATTAATTGCGGAATCTGCATAATTTTTTTCGCTAAAAATTTGGAATTAAGAAAAAAAATATATATCTTTGCATTGTGAAACTTAAATAAGCGAATAATGAATAATTACAGTAGCTTAAATTTAAAGTCAAAAGCTGAATACAAAGACATAAAAGGAGTTTACTTCTATCCTTTAAGAGAGCTTAAATCAGAACTAAAGTACCGAAAGGGAAATTTGAGATTTTGGAAATGGCTTGGGATAATTCCACTTATACCTTATAAGGTAAGAGAAGATTTGTATAAATCTAGGTATTGGGATGGGCTGAAGACCTTAGATAAGGCAGTGCATGATTCTTGGTATAACTGCCGAATTGGTGACAAGGTGTATGAGCAAGCAAAAGTAACCGTTTATCATATTGCTCAGAATACTGAATATCTTCACTTCAACAGTAACGAAGAAGCAATGAGGTACGTTGATGACCTTAAAATCAGATGCAAAGAGGTCGGAAATGAACTAAAATAAAAAAAAAATACAAAAAAAATTCGTAAAAATAGAAACTTTTTGAGAATCATTTAATAATTATAGAAAAATCAATTAAACTTTTATATTATGAATACAACAATTAAAAATATCGTAAAGTCAACATTTAATTCATTTGCGGATAGTAAATGGAATGATACAGTTGTGTTCAGTTCTAACGCAGTTCTAGAACAGCTAGACGGTGATATGGAGGTTTGAAAGATAAACAATTAGGCACTTACTTCACTATATATTTCCCAAGCTGTTGATGAACTCCAAAAAGTAATCAGCAGCTTTTTTATGTGTTATGGGTTAAGTAAAGTTAATTTATTTCCAAAAATTTGGATATTAAAAAAAAATTTCGTATCTTTGCAAAAAAATAAAATATACAATGAAAGATAGTTGCTTAGATTGCCAATTTTACAAGCACAAGTAAACTGTGCTTGATGGCTATAAAGAAGAGTGCAATGGCATGATTCGAGTGCCTAAATATAAGACAATTGAGCATCATTGCACAGAGCACCCTAAAATTTTCAAAAAGTGGTGGGAGGCTAATAAGAACAAAACAAAGGAAAATGTTGACGATGTACCAAAGTGTTTTGCATTACATGAGTTACAGAGACCTTTGAAAGAAATGATAGATTTGGCACAAGAGATTCTTGATGGTATAAATAAGAAGAATGGGGCTGTAGCTCAGGAGGTAGAGCAGTAGACTGAAAATCTACGTGTCGGTGGTTCAACTCCACCCAGCCCCACAATAGAAGTGGCGAGTCCAGGTAGCCTTGGGGTATGGATAGCCCCCTTGTGGTAAAACACTTGCAAAATCCAGGTAGCTCAGACACAGAGAAGAAAGGTGTTACACTTCTATTATAAATGGTTCACTCGTTCAACGGTCAGGATATGGCACTGTCTATGCTAGGATGAGAGTTCGATTCTCTCGTGAACCGCTTACTATATTTAAAAGGTATTCTTGAGTTCGATAGTAGTGCAACAATTGAAGAGATAAATAATGAAAACAATTTAGTTTGGTTATGCCCAAATCATCACAAGATGTTAGAAATGGGTTTAATAAAACTTGAATAGCCTCTGGGGATGCTAGGTGTGTCCGTCACTCTGTCACAGTGTTCAACTAGGTGGGTTCGAATCCCATAGGGGCTGCAAAGTTGAAACTTATATAGTTGGAGGTAGAATTTAGAAGTGAATCGACACGATGCGGATATTCCGAAGCTTAAAGGTGCTGAGATAAGACTATATATCTTGCAAGAGTTTCAACTTTACATGTGGGAGTAGCTGAGAGGTTTAGCGGTAGGTTGAAGCCCTACGACAACGGTGGTTCGATTCCATCTTCTCACACAAATGGATGCGTGTAAGGACTCCTTTGGGGAGTGACCGTCTGAATTGTGCGATGGGGGACGTTACACCCATGATGATGGTAACAAACATAGGTTCGAATCCTATTGCATCCACAAGTTTGTCTAGCTAGATTTGATATCGGTTGAAACTAGATGCCATACTTAAAGGTTTCTGTATAGTCCAAGGTACAGAGTGAAAATGAATTGCTTGGGCGCATTTCGCCTCGTTAGTATATCGGCTATTATGCATGATTTGTAATCTTGAGAGGGGTGTTCGATTCACCCACGAGGCTCATAGTAGAAACAATTATTTAAAAACAAAAAAAATGTTATGAAAATTTTAAATTTAACTAGGAAAAAGTTACAAGATTTTATGGTAGCAAAAATTAAAGCTATTTATATTTCATATGGTGGTTTGTTTTTAACGTTTGTAAGCATAGAAGATACAATTTTTAGGTTTGAACGAGATTTCGAAAATGAAGATACATATCATTTGAAAAATGTGGAACATTCAACTGAAGTTCCTAGCGGCAATAAGATTGTTCCATATAAGCTAATAGAATCTTTCTTTAGGTCGTGTAACAAATCCATAGAAGATTTATTAGTAGAACCGCAATTAGATTTTACATCTTGTAAAATCTAACATAAAAAAACGATGCTTGTTAATTAGTAAAAAGCTGCTACGGTTGTTTTTGAGACGATTAGTAGATAACAGCATAGGTGATTTTGGACTCACGCAAGCATCTTATAAGTTTGGGTGGCCGAGTGGCTTAAGGCAGCAGACTGTTAATCTGCCGAGGGAAAAATAAATACCTCCATAGGTTCGAATCCTATCCCAAACGCAAAAAAAGATTAACAATAGTTGTTAATTTTAAAATTTTCGTTATATTTATAATAAAAGCGATTTATTATGAGTATAACAATGATTAAAGAATGCCCTAGGCATGGAATGACTGAGCATGTATTACTAAGCAGTGGTACATGGAAGTGTAAAGAATGCAGAAAAGACGCAGTAATAGATATTAGGCGTAGAAATAAAATTAAACTAGTAGAATATAAAGGTGGAAAATGTGAAATATGCGGATACGATAAATGTATAGATGCTTTAGAATTTCATCATTTAAACCCACATGAAAAGGATTTTGGGGTTTCTTGTGGAGATACAAGAAGTTTAGAAAAACTAAAATCTGAGGTAGATAAATGCATTATGGTATGTGCTAATTGCCATAGGGAAATTCATGCAGAAGAAAGAGAGAAAAAACTAGAAGATAGAGATAAGAAAAAAAATGAATTAGAGAAAAAATTTCATTTAGCACATGGAATTGATTGTAGGGGACGAAGTAAAAAAATAATGGCTGAAATATTAAAAATAGATTTAATAAAAAATGATGTAAAAAATAAAATACCAAAAAGAGAAATAGCAAAAAAATATAATGTCAGTGTTAAAGTCATTAAAACTTTTCTCAAAAAGCATGGAATAGAATATAACGAAGCAGTTGGCAAAAATATAACTACTAATATTAAAGTTGATGATTTTATTCGACAATTTAAAAAATATGGCGCATTTACTAAGGTTGCTGAATGTTATGGGGTAAGCGATAATGCAATAAGGAAATGGTGTGAACGAAATGGTTTACCTTGGAGAAAGAAAGAATTAGTTGAATACATAGAAAAGAAATAAACTCGCACCCAGACGTGGGTCTAAAGAAAAAAGTCAAAGATGTACATATGATTTGCTAGGTTTTTTAATTCCATGAAATTGTTTTACCTAGTCGTAAGGAAGCACTAAGCCAACGATACTGCTGCTGTGCATTGCTTGGGCTGTATAGTGTAATTGGCTAACACACTAGCTTTGCAAGCTGGGGTTGGGGTTCGAGTCCCATACGGTCCACGGAAAAAAGTTCTTTGAAAATTTGGAAGTATAAGCCTAATTGGTAAGGCAGTAGTCTTGAAGAAATTCGAGTGCTATGGCGAGAAATCCCATAGTAGAATCTCCCTAAAACGGTGGAAGTCCTTGTGTTGAAACTTGTACCCTAACATTGCCTATATGTCGTAAGGGTTGGCTTGCAAGGTAAGCATATAGGTACACTAACCAATAATGTGTAAGGATAATACCGTGCTAAATTAAATTATAATCTAGCAAATTACGTTTTAATACTAGTATACGTGTAAAGATTTGCATAATTCATAAATGTGTAGAGAGTATATAGGAGATATGAGGGAAATATATTGAATACCCTCACATTCTATTCAGATGTATCTGATAAGAATGCCTAAGTTGAAATTATATTAAATCAGGACAAGTGAGGGAGTGCTAAGTTATTAAACGCCTGCGTTATAAAGTTCTGTAAAAATATATCTTGCAAGAATTTCAATATGGTACTAATGTATTCCAGACTACAACAAATTTAACGCATCATCGGTTGGATGCATGGGGACATGTGCCTCGTATATACGTTATTGTTAAGTTTGGCTATGGTAACATAGAGTAGCAAGGAAAACTACTAGTAGTCACCTAAGACGTGGCGTGGGGGTTCGAGTCCCTCTACTTCCGCTGGAATTTTAACTGATAAAAATCAGAATATGCTTAAAGAGGTAAATATAGTATTTAGGGAATCTTGTGGTTCTATATTCGCATATGAAGGTGATATGTACCTAGGTAGAATCGTTTTATCTGATGATATTGAATACAGTAGATACAAGGATAAATGCAATGGTAGCAAGATATTGAAGATTGTGCGTTTAGAAACAGCTAGTGAGCACACCAATGAAGGTATTGGGACTGCATTGATGGCTGAGGTAATTAGGAGATACGAAGACTATAACTTGTATTTGCTATGTCATCCTATGCCAAGGGGAAAATGTGACGATTCTCATAAGGCTGTGAGTGATTTGAAAAGGTTTTATTCTAAGTTTGGCTTTGAGCCTTGCGGAGAATTATTGCCGACAATGATAAGAAAAGCATCCCTTCCAACATTAGGGGAGTAACAAATATAGTTGGTGGCGGTTGATATAAATGACTAAAAAACAATTTGATTGGTTAAAAAATCATCAACCATTTGAGGTTAGGTATGTTGAACTTTATGATGGCACATGGGTTGGTGGATGCCATATTCGTAGTGCAAGTTTTATTGGAGAATATCTTGAAGTTAAAGGTGTAAGCTATTACTATGTGCATGAAAGTGATAGATTTAAAGAAAAGATAATAACATCAAAAGTTCACCGTAAAGACATACGTAAAATAGAATATTATAAAGGAATATTAATAAACTATTATAATACCGAAGGAAACAGCAAGGGTAACAGCTTGAAGAAGTTATCGTAGGCAACCACAAGTTGATAATTAAAGAGTGGGATGACAAAGACGCTCCTTGTAGAGTTGTACGAGATAGTGGAATGTAGGTAATTACTTTTTGGAGAGTTGGGTGAGTGGCTTAAACCACCTTCCTGCTAAGAAGGCGTACATCATAAGTGTGCCGCAAGTTCGAATCTTGCACTCTCCGCAGAGCAGAGTTCAACAAGGTCTCTCTGTGCATATAAATTAAAAGGCGTTGTGGCAAATGGTGGATTGGAGAGGCAGTACCACTTATTTGTAAAACTAATTTCATTAAAACGTTGGAGGATAGAGTATGACAGAAGTATTATTGACTGGGCTTCTCTTCTGCGTATATAGGAGAGTAGAAAATAAATTGGATAAACTTGACGGAGTGTAACTTGGCATAAGAAATATATGTCAATCATTTGGGAGAGTGGAATCCTAACATATTTAATAAGTTTAATGTTATGAGTACATTTGGTTGGATTCTTTGGACAATTGGAATTATTGGCATCTATCTAGGAATTGTATTAAGTTGGAAGACAGATAGACAAAAAGTTCTAATGGGATGGTTACTAATGGCTATAGGTCTTATATTCAATGGTTTTGCTTGCATCGTTGAAGCAAAGTGGATTATGACCATAATTAGTTTTGGTATTGCTTATGTTGACTATAGAATATATAAGCGAAAGAAAAAAGAATTCGATGTAAAGGAACTAGGGATAAAAGAAATATTCCTTAGAGACTTGAGAGAATATAAATTTAAATTAGACAGAAAAAACCATAAGATAGTATGATTGTAGAGGATATTAAACCATTGATAAAAGGTATTGCTCAGTTGCAGTACATCATGGCTGGAGGAATTGCAGTATATCACATCATTGATGTGGATGGTAACAAATATCAACTAGAGATTGACCTTTCTGACAAGAAAGATGTTGGCGAAACCGCTGCATTTAAACCAACTGAAAAAGGTCTGCTTCTTATGAGGTGGATTAGAAGGTCAAATGATAACGACACTCTAATCAAGATTGTTTAATGGAAAATAATTAAAATAAATAGAAAACAAAATAAAAAAGAATAAGCATATGAGAAAGATAAAGTGCATAAAACGTAAACAGATGTAAGCACTGTTTGGCTATTAATTGAGCCAATGGTGCAAGGATATTAACTGCCCATAGCTCAGTTGGTAGATGCACTAGACTTTTAATCTAGGGGTCGAGGGTTCGAGTCCCTCTGGGCAGACACAACTCATATGCTCCCATAGCTCAGAAGTAGAGCACGTGTCTCTTAAACATGGGGTCGAGATTGCAAAATTCTCTGGGAGTACAAAAAGAATGTTATGAAATACGAAATTGGAAAAACGGTAGACTTCAATTGGGAAATATGGGATTACTATTGTAATACCGACCTACAATATGAAGGAACTGAACGCCTTACTGGTAAGATAGAATCCTATGATGAAGAGAAACAATCTTATTCAATAAGAGTAGGTGAGCATTTATACCAAGGTGTAAAAGAGCATGAAATCATTAATAAGGCTGCTGAGTTCAAACATAATCTTACAGACATGAAGATTAAGATTGCAAATGCAGCACTGAAGATGAGGGATGCACTGTGGGGAATGGACCATCCAGCGCATAGGAAAGAATGCTCTGAAGAGTATGACAAATACCGTGAAAAAATATATGACCTTATGAGCGAATATGATGATTTAGAAGATAAATATATTATACTTGGTGGAGAAAAAGAAACATATTAAAAAAATAGTGGGTACACACAGCAAGTTTATTTTTCAAGCAGACTGTCAATTTGTGTAACGTGGGTTCGATTCCCACCCCCTCCGCAAATAACTAATTAAACTTGGAGGGGTTGAAATGTTGGATTTATGTACCCTTTTTTTCTTAAAAAAAGTTAATGAATTTGGTTGTTTCAATTTTTTTTCGTATATTTGCGCCATAAAAGTATAAAAAATAGGTAATAACATCGAAGTTGACCCAAAATAATAATTTAATATATGATGACAAAAAAAGAATACATAGAAAAACAAAAAAATGCTATTTTGATTACTAATGAGATAGCAGAAATGTTTAAAGATGATAAAAGAAAAGTAGATGCCATAAGATTTGCTCAACAAACTATGGTTGCTTTTATGAGAATTCATTGTTATAATGACTTATCTATTGATGCAATTTTAGTAAAAGATATAACTAAATAGGTCAACACCTATATTGTTGCCAAAAAATATGGAAAAAAATTTTGATAAAAATTCAGCTAAATATTGGGCTGAACTAAACCGAATGGTAGAAGAAAAAAAATTGCACGACAAAGGCAATTTAATTATTGACTTTTTGAAAAAAACATATGAGGATAAGATAAAAAAAGTATTATCCAAAAATTATGATGAGCGAAAAGTTGAGATTGTAATACCAAAGCATCTTAGAGTTTATGGAGAAAAACAAGCTAAAATTATTGAATCTATGATTAAAGAAGAATTCAATGTGCTTGGTTTTCATATAACTTTACACGTCGAAACTTGTGGATGCGTATTTGATTGCTTATGCAATAGAAATGGTTACAAAGTAATATTCACTTGGTAATTTATAATATGTTAGAAGTTACGGAAAAAATATTGGCTAGTATTCATGCTATGCCGATGTCGTATGGTGAGATAGAAGCATTGCCATATTTAAAAACTATTTCAGAATATGGTATTTCATATTCAATTGAAAGATTGATAAAGGATGATTACATAATAGAGAAGCTTGCTAAGTCTTTGAAAAAGTGTAGAGTTGGTGAAGTTGTTAAAACTGTATATCGTTGTACTAAAAAGGGTGAGAGATATTTAATTGAACACGGATACCTTCAATAAACGCAATTATGTCTATTGCTCACGATACTTTAAACGATAAATAGGATGATTGTTGCATTTGATACATACTATTATGATGGATATTCATATACTGTTGGTGGCGTTTTTGATAGTTGGACAGATACCAAAGTAAAATATTTCGTCACAAGTAAAAGAGAAACCATTGATGCTGAGTATAAACCAGGAGAATTGTATAAGCGTGAACTTCCATGTATTATGCAATGTTTGAAAATGCTAGATTTAGATGATATAGATACAATCATTGTTGACGGATTCGTTTGGCTGTCTGAAAATGGAAAAGACAGAACTCTTGGAATTGGTATGCGTCTAGCAAACGCTTTGATGACAGAATACAACAGACCAGATATATCAATTGTTGGTATTGCTAAGAATCCATACCACTGTAATATTCCAGATTGTGTAGAGATTCTACGTGGTGAGTCTAAAACTCCATTGTGGATAACATGCTCTGAGTATTATTTCACAAAGAACTATGCGTCTTTGATTAAACAGATGGTAGGAAGTTATAGAATACCAGACATCATAAAGTCTGTTGACTCGAAGACAAGGGATATTAGTAGTGTCGGTGACAAGAAACAGCCAAAACACAAAACATATCACATTATGACTCACGATGAGTGGGTTGAATTGGGTAAACCTCAATATTGTGGTGTGTATGTAGAAGATAAATAATATGTCAGTAAAAAAATTTGGAAAACATAGGTCTGTTGACAGACGTTATTTGAATATATAAACAGAGGGTTAGTTTAATCAGAAAAATACGTGTCTCCAAAACATGAGTCAGGGGAGCATAACCTCTACCCTCTGCCATAATCCTTATCGAGTTCACCTCACTATGTGGGGGAGGAAAGCACCACTCGCGGAGTCTAGTGATAGGCTAAAACTTTAGGTGACGTTGTAGGTCGAGGAAGCCTACTTTTCTATTATGACGATTTGGGAATATATTATAATTGTGTATTTTGTTATTTGAAAGTTTTATTTTCTAATTGTTTAATTTTTTAAAATATTACAGCTATGATTGAATTTATTTTAGGTGGAGTTATCGGTTGGTTTGCTTACAAGTATAAGGGCAAGGTAGGTCTGTAATAGACTACAACTGATACAAGAAAAGGCACTGAGTTTGTCTAGAAATAGACGAGGTGGAGAACAAAGCATTCTATTCTGAATAGAACTATAAGGGTGCAAACCCCTTGACAACTTTGTGTTGTCTCGCTTAACATAAAGATTCTACACGTATATATGACAAAATGTTCGTGCCTAACTAGGGGGTTAGCCCAGTTGGTTAGAGCATCTGGCTTACATCCAGAGGGTCAACGGTTCGAATCCGTTACCCCCTACAATTTTCTTAAATAGTGTTAAAGAATTTGGGTATTACGATTTTTTTTCATATCTTTACGACATAAACAAAATACGGATAAAATATATATGACCTTATAATATAAACGGAAAAGATATGACAGTTAATGTTGATAGTGGTAAAATTGATAAAGAGTGTGAATTAAATCGTAATTATGCATGCTGCGGTTGTGAACATTATTATGATGAAAGTGATACTGTATGTAAACTTAGAGAATGGGTAGATAAAACAGACATTTCAAAAGGTACTCATGTAATATTTAAAAGCCAAATATTTGCTATTGAAAATTTACGCAATCATGAAATTGGGGAAGATGAGGTTTATGCTTGGAGTCTTGCTGCATTGCTTGGTGTTTTTCCTATACTTGAAAGAAAAGGTTATCAAAAAGCAATGCCTCAATTGTTATATAATGTGGCTATAAACAAATGGATAGTTGATAGTCATGTTTATACTACCGATGCTTATGATAATCCAATTGATGCTTGTGTAAGTATGATAGAATATTTACACGAACTTAAAATATTGTAATCATGGAAGTAAATGAAGTTATTAGTTTTTTAGAAAAAGCCAAAGAACATACTTATAGTTCTCAAGATAAATACTTTTTGTCAATGGCAATCGACACACTTTGGCATATGAAAGAATGTGGTTGTTTTAATCATTAACAATAAAAACTATGAAAGAACTGGCAATAAAAGAAGAAGTCCTTGATGTCGTAAGGAAGATGGTAGCTGATGGACAAGTGAGCCAAGAGGTAGCCGAGAAGTATTTTCCTCAACTCAAAGAGAGTAAAGAGAGCGAGGATGAGAGGATAAAACACGAAATTAAAATAATTCTTGCAAATACTGATTTATCACAATTTGCATTAGATTATACTTTTGCAGATATGATTGCTTGGCTTGAAAAGCAAGGTGAACCTGTGAAAATAAATCCAACCGAGTTTGATACAAGATTACAAACTCTTATTGGAAAGTTTAATAGTCTGCCTAAAGAAGAACTTATAGGAAGCCTTAGTTTTTGGTTGAATGTAGTTCAGAATGATGGAACTTATACAGAAGAAAAGCAAGGTGAACATTCTATTTATAACGTTCCATCAAGAGAAGTTATTCTTGCTATTTGGGATTTAGGAAACGAATGGAAAGAACTTACTAATGGCAGTATTTCGACAGAGTACGGTACTCAGCTTGATTATATTCAAAAACATTGGCATGAAAGCGAGTATTATTTAAAAGAAAAGCAAGGTGAGCAAAAACACGTTCCTTATTGGATGCCAAAGTTCTTAGATGAATTGCGGACAAAGAAAAATTATTTCGATTGGGACGAGCATAAGGACATTGAAGGAGGCATCCTTGCAATTATCAAGTGGATGAATCCAAACTATTTTAATGAAAAAGATGGTGAACAGAAACCTTATGGTAAAAGACAAGAATGTGTTGATTGCCAATTCAACTATGCTGGAGAATGCAAAGGTTCTTGCACCATGAAAAGAGGTGAGCAGAAATCAACTGATAAGGTTGAACCAAAGTTCCATAAAAAAGATTTAAAAAAACTAAGAAGATAATAGTTATGGCGTTTAATATTGGTAATATAGTAATGCGCATGGACGGTGACAAAAGACCACATAAGATTGTGGACATTACTGTCCATTACCCTCTCAACAGTAGAGAACATACATTTTTTCAATACCATTATGAAGATGGTGGGAGTGATATAAGTGACAGTTTGTACATTGTTCCTTATGATGGAAAATATAAAAGAATAAACTTATGAAAGCAAACGCACCAGAGAATATTTATGTACATGTTAAAAAAGGCAGAACACTTAATACATGGAATAGTGAGTGGATAGGTGTTAATGACATTGAGTACACACGTACTGATGCCTTTATCGAGAAGGCTTGTGAATTTATTGAGCAAAATATTACTGGCTATATAGATGTAACTCACAAGGGTGGGGAAGAAAACATAATATTACAAAGTGAGTTTATTGAGGACTTCAAAAACTATATAAAAGAAAAATAAACTATGGAAAATAGAATTATAATGACTATAGTAGCGGTATTAATACAAAACACTTATGGGACAGTTGGTAATAAAATTAAAAAATTGTATGCGTAAGAAATTCCGCATTGTAAAAAATGATTTGTGTTGCCCAGAAGCATTTCATCCTCTTTGGTATAGGATAGAGCAAAGATATACAATCTTATTCTGCATCCATTGGTGGGGAACTCCAACCTTTGAGCCACCACACAATTTTGAATTTACTTGCGATGCAATAAGACATATAAAAGAGCATTATCCTAATGCTATTATATATGATTATTATTCTGAGAACAAATGTAAAAGATAAACAATTATGGCACAGTACATACCAAAAGCCACTGTATCAGAACTACGCCAAAAAGTTCAGAATTCCCTTTTAAAATCTGCTATTAATTATTATGAAGCAGAAAGAGCTTGTTGTGAAATATCTGTTCCTCAACAATGGAAAGATGATAGAAAGAAAGCATATGATGAATTTATTTGGAGGTGCCAAGACTATGAAATAGTCAACGAATCAGACAATATTGATTTAAATGACTTAAATTATAATTATCTATGAAACTGATAGACAAAACCGCTGTAGTAGCGGAGATAGAGAGAAGAAAAAAGTATTATGAAAATATACAGATGATAAAACCTGTATATGAAAGTAATATTGAAGATTTAAACGAATTACTTTCTTTCCTCGACACCATCGAAGTAAAAGAGGTGGATTTGGACTTTCAAACGTTTGCAAAAGAAATGGAAACTGTTTTTGCATTACCATCTTCTAAAACAGAGAACACAGAAGAAGAACCGCTAAATTGGGAATATGCTATCGCCAAATATTTCTATGAACTTGGGATGTCAGTAAATATTAAAGCATAGAAAGGAGAATAAGTTATGACACAATATATAAACAAAAATGAAGTAGAAAATATCCTTAGAAACTTATGGAAAAAGGATGACGGAAATAATTCAGAACATAGAATATGTTACAATAAGGCATTGGAAGAAGTGCAATGTGAACTTGACACTCTTGAAGTAAAAGAGGTGGGTAATGTATGGCATGATGCAGGTGAAACACCAAAAGGAGCTGGTGATAAAGAAATCCTTGTTCAGTTTGCTGACTTTCACGCAAGTGTTCATGAAATTGATGATTGGGAATATCTTGACCATCAAACTAAATGGGCATACCTTAAAGATTTAACTTAAAGCACAGAAATGAGAATAATTATGCCATGTATATTTGATGTTAAACTAGAAGATAGACATTGCCAATATTGCACTGCCACCATCTGTGATGAGAGACAGCCGAAGAAAGCAGAAACATTCACAACTAATAGAATAGTTATGACACAAGAAGAAAAAAAACTATCATTGAAAGACCTTTCAGCAAGGTTGCTTTATGGTGTTCGTGTTCTCATTAGATATAAAGAAGGAGAACCTTGTTATGGGAAACTTACGCCAAGAGATATACAATGGTTTATTGATTCAAACATTGAAGTTATAAAGCCATATCTTCGTCCAATGTCTTCTATGACTGAGGATGAAAAGAAAGAGTTTTGTAAGATAGAAGGAAGGATTGCGCAGTATTTCCCATGTAAATATATTAAGTTAATATTTTCAGTCGATGAACTTGATTGGCTCAATGCTCATCACTTTGATTATAGAGGCTTAATTGAAAAGGGTCTTGCTCTTGAAGCACTAGAAGGAATGTACAATTAAACTATATAAATTAGGCTAAGAATACCGTATATTGGTCTTAACTACGTTAATGCAATATTAGTTGATATTGCAATGATTTTAAAACACTGTATTTAAGATTTTCAAGACATATGAATTACAATTATGGAGGTGACGAATACATTGAAGTAATGTCTAGTCATGGTTTTAATGATGACCCAGTACTAAGGAGAATTAAAAAAAGTATCATAAAAACAATCGCCCAGCACAAAGATGCTAAAGGTGAACAGTTTGTGTCTATTTGGGTGGAAGGTGAAAGTTTTTATTTTCATGGTACGATGGAAGAATTCGATAAAGCGTATAAAACAGTATTTATATAAAAAAAATATTCAGATTATATAAAAATGTTGGAGTGGCGCAATTGGTTAGAGCATCTGGCTTACATCTAGATGGTCAAAGGTTCGAATCCGTTACCTCTTACAATTTTCTTAAAGAATGTTAAAGAATTTGGTTATCTCAAATTTTTTTCATATATTTGCAGAGTGAAAAAAAATACGAGCATAAGTCGCTTGGGGGTTATGCGGAAATTGTTCGTTTTTCAAAAGAATTCTTTCAACCTCACCGTAAGCATACTTTAGGTTAAGAATGTCGTATATTGGTCTTAACTACGTTAATGCAAGACAAGTCTGCGATGGCTTGATGTGATACATCGTTCAAGTTATCACATGTGGTACAGTAGGCGAAACATGCTTGAGGGGTGATATATTGGCAGACACACACCATCTTATAGTGGGGTACAGTAGGTTCAAATCCTATCGCAAGCACCAAGGAAGCAGACAGCAAGTTAATTTATTTTTAAGGACCGAACTTTTAATTCGAATTTTCTGAAAATCGCTTCCGTTTTTTTTGAGCATAAGACAATATTTATAATGGCAAGAAGTATAAAAAGATTATAGCTAGTTCCGTAGTACGATAAATAAATTGGCAAGCGTATAACGTTGGTATCCTATAACGGACGCATATAACATTAGGAGGTCTAGTGAAACTTGTGTGGTGAAGAATCGGAATTCCACAAACTAGCTTTATCGAGGGGTATATCAGTTGGTTAGATTGTCATCCTGATAAGATGAAGGTCGTAGGTTCAAGTCCTACCCTCTCGACATCAAGAGTTCTTTGAACATTTGAAACGTATGGGGCTATAATGGATTTGACAGCAATGCGTTTGGTAAGAAACAAGCGGTGGGCATACACCCAAAATAGCAAAAACTATAAC
>Ga0310694_10001939_pt1 | contig 22236 bp, 16 predicted proteins | sample 174DNAGHGhighgp2_FD_203884 | JGI IMG/M metagenome (GOLD analysis project Ga0310694, IMG submission 203884) | Sheep rumen microbial communities from Palmerston North, Manawatu-Wanganui, New Zealand - 1742 DNA GHGhigh gp2 (v2) (version 2) | ecosystem: Host-associated > Mammals > Digestive system... | reverse complement strand
AAGAGTTCATACGGCGGTTGGACAGTATAACAGGTATGCCGTTTCGGCTTCCCACCGAAGCAGAATGGGAGTTTGCGGCGAGAGGAGGAGAACAAAGCAAACATTTCCGTTTTGCAGGATCGAACGAAGCGGATACTGTGGGGTGGCTCTTTCCTGTTGCCGGACAATGGACGCACCCGGTGGCAAGCAAACAACCCAACGAACTCGGGCTGTACGACATGACAGGCAATGTAGCCGAATGGTGTCAGGATATATACGGACCGTATGAGTTGTCCACGCGTCCGGATCCTTGCGGAGCAGACACAGGTTCTTACCGAACCGTACGCGGTGGCAGTTATGACAACTGTATTGCCAACAGCCATCTGTCAGTGCGAAGTTGGTACACGCCGGAAACATCCGTTGGATATATAGGTTTTCGCGTGGCTTTGACACTACCGGATGATCCGATGAGACAGACCATTCCCGAAGAGCCCGAACTCACCCGGAAGATTCGAATCAAAGGGCGCAGACTGAATTTTGCCCTTGTGCCGGGCGATGTTCCCTATTATATCTCCGAGGAAGTGAGTGCCTCGCTCTGGAAAAAAGTCACAGGCTCCGAACCGCCGGACAAAGAACATGGTATAGCCATCGGCATGTCGCAACAAGAACGTATCCGCTTTGCTGAACTAAGCAGCCGCTCAGCCGACCAACCGCTCTCCGTTGCCACGTTGGCAGAAACAGACGCCGCACTATCAAAAGGTGTGATTACGCCACCCAAGCAACACAAACGCCAACGCTCCGTTCGTGCCACACAACGCAGCCGCAGAACACGCAAACAGCTTTCGCCTTGGACAGAACTCGTTGGCGTTCGCCTATCCCTACCCGATGATCCTGTCCTATTGGATATCAAAGGCGATGTCAGCGATAATCTCCCACTGCGTCTCATCATGAGATATAATCATCAACCTGCAAAATAATACATTATATGAATTAGAAAAGAGACGACAAACGCCTCTTTTTTATTTCAAAATTTACAAATTCGGACGAATTGGAACAAAAAACTTGCATATTTCAAAAAAAAGCAGTATCTTTGTAATGTTTTTCGTCACTGACATATTTAATAATGTGAAACAACAGACTATATGAATACCAACGATACTATCAGGCAAGCGTCAGTAGCGGATATCCCGCAGCTCATCAATTTGCTGCATCAGGTGGATATGGTGCATCACCGTTTGCGGCCCGAACTGTTCAAGCCCTACACCACCAAGTATAGCGAGCAAGAACTGGAGACGCTGCTCGGCGACGAATCGAAGCCGGTCTTTGTGTATGATGACGGTGAGGTGCGCGGCTACGCGTTCTGCCAGATATCGATAGTGAAAGACGACCGCTTGCTGCAAGACCGCAAGACCTTGTGTCTCGATGACCTCTGTGTGGACGAAGCGGTGCGCGGCAGGCATATCGGTAGCGCCTTGTTCCGTTTCGTGCGCGACTATGCCCGATCAATAGGCTGTCAGGATGTCACGCTCAATGTCTGGGCGGGCAATGACGCAGCCATGCGGTTCTACCAAAACATGGGAATGCAGATTAGAGCTGAGCGGTTGGAGTTGAGTGTGGAGCATAGCAACGACCATCATCAGAGTGATATAATAACAAAGTAAAGATATGAAAAAACTATGTTTTGCTATTGCAGCAATCCTATGTGCAAGTGCCATAAGAGCTGATCTGAAAGAGGACTTCAATTCCCTCAGTTCCGGTTCGTGGGCAACAGAGACACCGGTTGAGTTGCCATCCGGCACATGGACGTTCGGAGGCGGATTGCAGTATAACAAATCGAATAATGTGGTATCGCTCAAGTTTAATCAAACAGGAGCGTATCTCATCACACCTGTACTTGACAGTGTGAGTTCGGTTGAGTTCAAGCATCGCAGCGGTGGCAGCAAGAAACAGATTGATATCGCCTATCGCATCGGTTCAGGCGAATGGGTTGAAGTGAATTCTGTCAGCAGTCCTTCCAGCTCGACGTTTTCCACATTCTCCTGCAAGTTGGGAACCGATTCCGCTCTGAACATGCAGGTGCGATTTAGCGGAACAAACAACACCTACATCGATGATGTGGTTATCAAGCAAGCGGTTAACGGCTCAGGCGACCAGGGAACCGTTGTGCCGGCTGAACCCGATCCGGAGTTCACGCGACCGACCTATACGGCCACACACGCTACCTATCATATCTCACCCGCCGGCAACGACGAGACAGGTGACGGCTCGTTTGAAAAGCCTTGGTTCAATCTTGGCAAAGCCGTTTCTATAGCGCAAGCCGGAGACGTGATCTACTGCCGTGGAGGCGTGTATAAGATGTCATGGCGCGGCACAGACGGCAAACTCACGGTTCGCCTCAGGCAGTCCGGTACAGCTGAGGAACCGATCGTTATTACTGCCTACGAAAACGAGAAACCTGTCTTCGACTTCGAGCAACAGCTGCTTGACTGCAACCGCAAGCCGGGCAATGTCGGTGACCGCGGTATTCACTTGACGGGTGACTACTGGATCCTGTTCGGGCTACATATCATGCACGCTGCCGACAACGGAATCAAACTCGAAGGCTCCTACAACCGTATTGAGCGTTGTGAGTTCAGTTATAACCTCGACACGGGTCTTCAACTCGGTTTCGGGCATAAATTCTCGGATACGTTCCCCGGTGTGAGCAAGAATGACGGTTCGTATTGCGCGTACAACGATGTTGTGGACTGCGACAGCCATCACAACTGCGACTGCGATGCTAACTATGGGTCGGATGCAGACGGATTTGCATGCAAGATGCATAACGGCAAAGGTAACCGCTTTATCCGTTGCCGTGCTTGGCGTAACTCCGATGACGCATGGGATCTGTATGAGACGGATTACGATGTTATTCTGGCTGAGTGCTGGGCGTGGGAGTCGGGTAACAAAGAGGATCACTTGTGGGTCAAAGACTACCTCGATACGAGTGCTTCATTTTCCGGCAACGGTAACGGAATCAAGTTAGGCGGAAACGGCACAGGCGGTAGCAGCCAGGGTACCCATTACGCCTATCGCTGCATCGCTTTCGGGTGCGATATCAGTTCTTCGGTCAAAGGTTTTGACTGCAACAGCCACAAGGACGGACACGTGCTCGTCGGTTGTCTCGCGTTTGACAACAGTTATGATTATATGTTCGAGTCCGGAGGCTCCGATGCCAAGACGTTCTATTACAACAATGTCTGCTTCGGCAGGCAGGAGATCTGTGTCGGCACGGATGACTACAACGCGGTTGTCACGCCGCCGTCCAAACTCGGTTGGACTAATCATCTGGTAACCGGTTTCTCTCGCGACGAATATGTCTCGCTCAGCGAGGAGGATGCTATCGCTCCGCGACGCGGCGACGGCTCTATGCCGGCTCGGTTCGGACGACTGATGCCGGGCAGCAAACTCGTGGATGCAGGCGGCGAAGTGCCGGAAGCGGTTATACCTAATTGGAACCGGCTGATTACGGATTTTCCGTTCCTTGCTTCACCCGCTTCAGGCAAGGCACGTGACCTCGGACCGTACGAACTGAAACTGGAACAGCCTGCTGCTATCGACATGACGGTGTCCCCGCAAAACGGGGAAACCCTAGACGGAAAGGGCTCACATCTTCAGGCTATCAAGATCCTCCGCAATGGTCAGATCCTCATCTTGCACGATGGCAAGGCTTATTCTGTTACCGGGCTGGAGATCAGGGATTGACAGTCGAAAGATTTCAAACAGCATATCATCAATGCGTTAGCATAATAATCATAAAAACAATCGAATTATGTATTCAGACCCAAAAGATTGTCTCTATTGCACCAACAATGAGACCTTGCACAATCTCATGATTGAGATTTGTCACCTGCGCGTGTCTCGTGCTTTCCTGTTCAAAGAACAGACCTATCATGGTCGTTGCCTTGTGGCATACGACAAGCATGTGAACGACCTCAACGAACTGGATGACGAACAGCGGAATCTGTTCATGGCGGATGTAGCGGACGTGACGCGTGCGATGCAGCAACTGTTCAAGCCCGAGAAAATCAACTACGGCGCATATTCCGACAAACTGAGTCACCTGCATTTCCATCTGGCGCCGAAATATGTGGATGGTCCGGATTACGGTGGCACCTTCCGAATGAATCCGGGTGAGGTCTATCTGACCGAAGCGGAATACGACGAAATGGTTCAGTCTCTTCGCCGGGCTATCGAAGCATCATCATATTCAGCACGGGCTTGACGAATTATGAGTCACGAACATCATCACCATACCGCGCCAACGCAGTCGTTGAACGGCATTTTTATCTTCGCTATCGTACTGAACGTCCTCTTCGTGCTTATCGAAGCAGGTGTCGGATTATGGCAGGACAGTCTTTCGCTGCTTAGCGATGCTGGACATAACATGAGCGATGTATTTAGCCTGCTGTTGGTATTGATCGCTTTCCGTTTGGCTAAAGTGCACAGCAACGACCATTTCACTTACGGCTACCGCAAGTCCACGGTGCTGATCTCGCTGCTCAATGCCGTTATCTTGTTGGTGGCGGTTGGAGCAATCGTTATTGAAAGTATCCATAAGTTCAGCGAACCGGCAGCAGTGAACGGCATCGCAGTCTCATGGACTGCGGGAGCAGGCATCATCATCAACGGTTTGACAGCCATGATGCTGATGCGCGGGCAGAAGCATGACCTGAACGTACGTGGCGCCTTTCTGCACATGATGGCTGATACGCTCGTATCGGTGGGCGTGGTGATAAGCGGTATAGTCATCTATTATACTGGCTGGAACATCGTCGATCCGATTGTGTCCCTCATTATTGCTGCTGTCATTCTGATCACTACATGGGAACTGTTAGCCGATAGCCTTCGGCTGGCTGTGGACGGCATACCCGAGGGTATCAACCGCAAGGAGATTGAACAACTGCTGACCGAAGATGAGCAGGTGCAGGAAGCGCATCACATACATATCTGGGCAATCAGCACGACCGAAACGGCGCTAACCGCACACATCGTTCTTAACGACCTGACGCATTGGACGCAGGTGGCAGAGCATATCAAACACGAACTTGCCGAACACGGCATCACACACGCTACGCTCGAACCGGAAACGCCCGATGCAATGTGCCATCAAAAAGATTGCTGACCATATACTATGGACCACCTGCCGCAAAACTCTGCCATATTAGTATCGAGCATCAAATAACAAAAGATTTTATGACTGAATACGAGAAAATGCTTCATAACTTGCCGTATGACTACACGGACAAGGAGGTTCAGGCGAATATCCTGCGTGCTTATCATGCCATGCGGGATCTCAATCAATGCGGAGCATGGGATATGGACGAGTTGAACCGTTGTATCAAAGCCCTCATCCCGGATGCGCATCCTTCGGTAATCATTTGTCCGCCATTTCACTGTGACCACGGCAACCGGATCAGCATCGGCGAAGGTTCGTTTGTGAATTTCAATGGCGTTTTCCTGGATGGAGGAGGTATTACTATCGGCTCTCATACGCTTATCGGACCTAACTGTCAACTGCTGACGCCCGATCATCCGCATGATTATTTAGAACGCCGCCAGACCATAGAAACAGGCCTGCCTATTCGTATCGGCGATGACTGCTGGCTGGGCGGAGGAGTGATCGTCTGTCCGGGGGTTACCATCGGCAACCGTGTGATTGTTGGAGCCGGTTCAGTCGTCACGCATGATATTCCTGACGATGTAGTCGTTGCCGGTAATCCGGCTATGATTATTAATACAAGAAAATGAAATTGGGTAGCGTTTGTCTCCATTGTTGTTTTCCTTGCCTCCTGTGCCCTGTTCGCTTAAGTGATGCGCGAGAGCAACGAATGGATTATCTACCACAAAATCATGCAATTTATAAAATAAATTTGCATATTTCGGATTTTTTTTGTATCTTTGCACCCAAAATTAAACGGGGTCCCCAACGGACGCTAACAGAGTGCATCCGGTGGGGAAAGCGTAGCTCACGGCGAAAGTTCACATGACCGATGTATCGGGAATCGTACTGAGCCGTAGAGCAAGCGAAAAGAGCAGATAAATTATGACGAAAGAATTCTTTTCATTGATAGGTCAGCCGGAAGGCCAGACTGTCGAATACAAGTCAGCCAAAGGCGGTATTCCTCAGAGTTTGTGGGAGAGTTATTCCTCTTTCGCCAATGCCAACGGCGGCGTGATCGTGCTGGGCATTAAGGAGAAAGACGGCAAGGCAATGCCCGACCAACTGACGCATGACCAGGTTCTCACGTACAAGAAACGTCTCTGGGACAACCTGCATAATAAGGATGTTGTCAACCTCTGTCTGCTCAGCGACGACGATATCGAGGAGGTCGATTACCATGGTTCATGGCTGCTCGTTATCCGTGTGCCGCGTGCGCGCTTTGACATGCGCCCTATCTACCTCACTCGCAACCCGTTCGGCAACACATTCATCCGCAATCATGAGGGCGATTACCATTGCACGGACGATGAAGTGCGTCTGATGTTCGCCGATGCCGAATCGCAGAATCATTCTTTCGATAGCAAGATTTTGAAAGGTTTTAAGTTAGAGCATCTCGATATGCCGACTATTCAAGGCTACCGCAACCGATTCAATATCCACAACACGGATCACCCATGGTCGAAACTATCCGATATGGAGTTCCTTACCAAGATAGGTGCGTATAGAGTGGATTTAGAGAAAGGCGAGGAAGGTTTCACCCGCGCAGGTGTCCTCATGTTCGGTAAAACCGAGTCCATCACGGATAACTCATGCGCTCCGTATTTCTTCCCTGATTTGCAAGAATGGCATATTCTTGATAGAGGCGAACGTTGGTCTAACCGCATCTGCCCGGATGGTTATTGGGAAGCCAATCTATTCGAGTTCTATTATCGCGCATACTCCAAGTTAGTGCAGCAATTGCCTGTGCCATTCAAACTGGATGGCATCCAACGCGTAGATGAGACGCCGGCACATAGATCCATCCGCGAAGCACTGGTCAACACGCTGGTACATGCCAACTATATGCTTATCGGTAGTATCTTCATTAAGATTGAACCCGGGCGAATCATCATGCGCAATCCTGGCCGAATGCTTATTTCTGTAGAGGAGTTCTACGCCGGAAGCCGCAGTAAATGTCGTAACCCGCTCTTGCAAAACATGTTCCGTTTCATAGGCTTCGGAGAGAAAGCCGGAAGTGGCGCAGACATCATTGCCAAAGGCTGGGAAGAGAACCATTGGGCTCGTCCGACGATAAAAGATAGTTATTTCCCGTCAGAAGAAACCGAACTCATTTTGGACTTGCTAAAGGAAGGTGATCAGGGTACTACCCAGACAACTACTCAGACAACTACGGAGAATCCCCAAAATGTCGTAGATGGTGTCGTAGATAAACTAACTGAAAGACAAAGACTTATATTAACTGTTATTAGGAAGTTTGTCGTAGAACATGTCGTAGATGGTGTAGTAGAAGAGGGAGTAGAGATTCCAAGCGCAAGTTCAATGGCTAAACAACTAAAAACCTCTCCTCGAACCCTACAAAGAGAATTGGCTTATTTACGTGAGATTGGCAAGATCCATCGTATAGACGGCGACAAGGGCGGTCATTGGGAAATAATCGAATAGTCCTCAAGGACTGATGGGGTATTAGCTCATCTGGCTAGAGCGCAACACTGGCAGTGTTGAGGTGAGCGGTTCGAGTCCGCTATACTCCACTAAAATAAAGCAACAATATGAGATATAGTTTTTCTGGGCACGAATCCTTTTATTGTAAGTCCTTATGGCTAAAGAAAGGATATGATTTCTTGGCAGAGGGGCGTTCTTTCCTCGATGATGATGCAGTCGTAAGACTTGGCGTAGGAAAGAACATGGTGACCTCGATTCGGTATTGGCTTAAAGCGTTTGGCCTGACCGTCAACGACCAGTTGACACCCTTGGCAAAATTGATTTTTGATTCGGAGCACGGCTGCGATAGTTTTGTTGAAGATACCAATACGCTTTGGCTACTCCATTATGGTTTGGTTCGTACAAACGTAGCGAGCATGTATAATCTTCTCTTCACCGATTATCAGCGCGAGAAGAAGGAGTTTGACAAGGCTTCTCTTGACGCTTTCATCCAACGCAAATGTAGCGTCCCCGAGCAGAAGAACGTGTACAACGCAAACACCGTCAACAAAGACATGGGTGTTCTGCTTAAGAGTTATCTCACACCGGAGAATATGACAGCGATGGAGGACTTCTCTGCGTTGCTCATCAACCTTAATCTTCTGCGTCGCATTGACAAGGACACGTACGCGTTTAACGAAACGCCGACGAATGCTATCAACCCCGCAATTATCTTCTACGCAATTCTCGATTCACGTGGAGACGACGCAACCATGTCGTTCGATAAAATTCAAGAACTGGCACTGACGTTCTGCATGTCCATCCCTGCATTCACTAGCATTGTTCGCGATCTTGAAAAGTCCTGCAGCAACATCTTCCACTACACAGAGAACAGCGGCATCCGTAATATCCAGTTCATCGACACGAACGTGGACAAGTTTCAGATACTAACTAAATACTACGAACAAAGATGAGCTACATTCCTTCTGTAAATATTGAGCACGGCATATCGAACGATTTCCAATATATCGTTACGCCGAACACCAAGAATGTCTGGGGGAATATAGTTTCATCCTTCCACGATGGCATTCATTCGTTCACTATCATTGGTACTTACGGAACCGGTAAATCCAGTTTCCTTGCAGCTTTGCAACGCGACCTGACCAAGCACACATCTGTTTTGGTGGAGAACCACAATGTCTTTAGCTCAAGAGAATTCGAGTTCCTGAATATTGTAGGTGACTACGCTTCGTTATCGTCCTTGCTAGCTACCAAATTAGGTGTTGCAGAATATGCAACAACTGATGAAGTGATGGCAGCCCTGAGTAAACGCTATGAAGCCACTAAGAAAGCCAACAAGTTTCTCTTCGTTGTTATTGATGAGTTCGGGAAAATACTGGAACATGCTGCGGCAAATAACCCGGAACAGGAGTTATATTTCTTGCAAAAATTGGCAGAGTACGTGAACGTACATACCCGTAACATCATTCTGCTCTCAACTTTGCACCAAAACTTTAGTTCGTACTCATATAAACTCACAGACGCACAGCGCAACGAGTGGACGAAAGTTAAAGGGCGTTTCAAAGAAATTGTCTTTGTAGAGCCGATTGAGCAACTGCTCCAACTCACCGCGGATCGTATCGAGAACCGCGTGGCTACTCCAACAGAGAAAGCCTCAAAGAATTTGTCAGACCTCTTTGACTTGGCACACAAATATAACGTAGTTTCGCCGGAACTGGATATGGGAAGCGCAAGCAAACTCTATCCTCTCGACCCTATTTCATCGGTTTGTCTCACTATTTCTGTACAACGCTACGGACAGAACGAACGCACATTGTTCTCATTTTTGGAGGCAACGGACCGATATTCGTTAAGTGCTTTCAAACCATCCGATAATCGCACATACAACTTGGCTGAGGTATTCGATTATATCACATATAATTTCTACACCTACCTCTCCGAAGCAAATGCAGATTCGATGGATTGGCGTGCAATACGTATCGCCATCGACCGTGTATCAAGCGGAATCATAGAAGATAGGATGAGTGTCGAGGCTTGCTTAGCTATCATTAAAGCCATTAGCCTCTTAAGCCTCTTCTGTAAGTCAATCACTATCGACAAAGGCTTACTTATCCCGTATGCAGAAAAAGCTCTTGGCATTGAGAACGCAGAACAGTATATTGACAAACTGGTATCGCTCAAAGTCATTCGCTTTGCAGCATACAAGTCGCAGTACATCCTCTTTGAAGGTACAGATATAGATATAGAATCGGAGTTGTACCATGCAAGTTCCATAGTGCCTCGTCCAGTTCTCACATTAGAGAATATCTCCGGATATGTTCATCAGAAAGCCCTGTTAGCATTAGAGTCGTACTATAATACCGGCACGCCACGTTATTTCAAATTTGAAGTATCGAACACGCCTATTACGACCGAACCGAAGGATGATATTGATGGATTTGTAAATCTCATCTTCCCAACAGGCGCATTGCTCAAAGATGTTACGGAGGCTTCGCACCGCAACCGCCGTGCTATCCTCTACGCTTATTTCCGTAACACCGAAGATATTATTAAGCATCTCCATGAGATTCATAAATTAAAACACCTCTTGGAGAAAGTTGTGTTCGACGACCGCGTTGCTTCAAACGAAGTGGAGAATATCCTCAAATTTGAGACTGAGCAATTAAATGCGGCGTTGAACGACACACTTTTCGATAGCTATAGTGTGGTTTGGATATACAATGCCGAGACGGTTCAAATCAAGAGCCAACGTGATCTCAATCACCAGCTCTCGCTCATCTGCAATGACATCTATCCAGATACACCTATCTTGCGTAATGAGTTGTTCAACCGCCACAAAGTGACGTCCGTCATTTCTGCAGCGCGTGTGAACTTGTTGGATGCTATCCTTGCTAATTCTGACAAGCAAGGCCTCGGCTTCGATGCTAATACATTTCCTCCAGAGAAGACTATTTACTTTACCCTGTTGCAGGAAACTGGAATGCATCGCAAAGCGGATGATGGTACATACTATTTGGGCGAACCACAAAATGACAATGTGCGAGCAATTTGGAACGCTTGCTGTGAGTTTGTCGCAGGTAGCGTAGAGAAACCACGCAAACTATCGGAACTCATCACCATCCTCAAATCATCGCCGTACAAACTTAAACAAGGCGTCATTGAGTTTTGGTTGCCGATATTCCTTTATATCAAACAACAAGACTTTGCCTTGTATGAGGACGGTAAGTTCATCCTCGCTGTCAATAAAGAGGTCTTTGAGATTCTACAGAAACATCCGGGTGACTTTACTATCAAGGCGTACGATGTCGCTGGTGTGAAGGTTGATTTCTTTAATAAGTATCGTCAGTTCTTCCACCAAGATGGTAACATCCATATCCAAGGCACAAGCCTCATCGGAATCGCAAAACCGTTCTTCAAGTATATTCGTGGTTTGAACGACTACGCGAAAACTACGTACAAGTTCGACTATCCGTTTACGGCGAGATTCCGTGATTTGCTTTTAAATGCAACCGACCCGCAAAAGACGTTCCTCGAAGATCTGCCGGCGGCTTTTGGCTACAAAGATTTGAATCAAGAGGAATTTCTCGAACAGTATCTTACACTCATTCGTCAAGCTATCCAAGAATTGAATAACTGCTACGATAACTTCATTGGTCGTATTGAGAAAGCAGTGGTTGGCCACCTTGGTTTGCCGTTCGATTATGAGGACTACAAGCCGTTGTTGGACACACGCTATCGTAATATCAACAAGGAAATCCTCACACCGAAGACAAGATCGTTCCTAGACCGCCTACTTGCTCCTTCGGCTAACAGAAATGAGTTCTATGCAAAGATAGGTTTGGTTATCTTTGACAAACGTGTAGAGAATATCAAGGATTCCGAAGAAGCACTGTTCATCAGTAACATGTTGCACCTCTTTAGCGAATTGGAGCACTACACCGAACTTTCGGATGTGGCTATATCCTCTTCTGATGAAGCATACAACATCGACTTTGTTTCCACAACTGGCACCAACGTCAGCAAGAAAACTTTCCGTTTGCCAGAATCCAAGAAATCCGACGCAGATGTAGTCGCTAAAAAACTCTCGTCTTTGTTGTCCGGTGACAAAGAAATGGATGTGTGTGTATTATTGAAACTCTTAAACGACAGAATAAACCAATGAAAGTTCGTCACGTATTAGGAATATCAGGAGGAAAGGATAGCGCTGCTTTGGCTATCTACATGAAGAATAAATACCCCAATCTCAATGTGGAGTATTATAATTCTGATACAGGGTGTGAATTGGCAGAAACGGAACTGCTTATCAATCGCCTCGAAACATATCTTGGTGGTATCAAACGACTCCGTGCTGCCGAAGGTAGTCCTGAACCCACACCGTTTGAACACTTCCTCAAAGCGGCAGGCAATTTCTTGCCGTCACCGCAACAACGTTGGTGCACACAGAAAATGAAACTCCAAGAAATGGAGAAGTTTGTGGGTGACATCCCTACCATCTCATATGTAGGCATTCGTGGCGATGAGGATCGTGAAGGCTATGTTTCTACAAAACCTAACATCCAATCTATCTTCCCATTCCGTAAGAACATCTGGAGTGTAGATGTTATCAACCGCGTCATGAGCAACGAGAATCTTCCGAAACTCATAGAGAAGTATAAAGAATGCACGCCTGCCTCTCAACTTGATGCAGTGATGAAGATTGTAGAGATTCCTATCTCGCGTGAATTCTTCTATGGCAAGAAAACCAATGCGCTGCTTGACTTCGACACTAAACTATTCAACAAGGTAGTCTTTGAGTGTCTTCGAGGCACTGATTGTCCGGTTGGAATGCTTGATAACTTCCCTCTAATTGATAACGATGATGTGTTGGTGAAAGCCGACATTTTCCGTATTCTGGAAGACAGTGGTGTCGGAATACCGGCATATTACAACCCGATTCCCTTTGAGGTCGACGGCCATAAAGGAACATACAACCGTAGCCGCTCGGGTTGCTATTTCTGCTTCTTCCAACAGAAGATAGAATGGATCTGGCTATATGAGCAACACCCCGACCTATATGCGAAAGCTATGGAGTTTGAGAAAGGCGGTTACACTTGGAATCAAAACGAAAGCCTTGCGGACTTAATCAAGCCCGAACGTATACGACAAATAAAACTCGATGCCGTCAAGAAGCAAGAAGCGAAGCGTGCCGAAGGTGCAAACTGCCGCCTCATTGACTCCCTTGGCGCTGACGACGATAACGATGCCTTTTGCGCAAATTGCTTTATATAAAAGAGAATCACATGTTAAAGTCAGACATAGAATGGCCTGAGAGTAGACGTTATGCGTCTGACTCGGAATGGAAACCTATCGGATTCTTCTCTGAAGGATTGTGTAATGCAACCCAATTTGATTTATTGCTTGGGTTCTTTGCTTCCTCTGCCATATCGGTACTATCTGATGGCTTCGCAGTCTTTCTATACAATGGTGGTAGGATGCGTCTTGTTATCAACGATATTCTCTCTGAAGAAGACAAAAAGGCAATAAATAGAGGTCATACAGAAAAGTATTTGCCAGCTTTTGACTTGTCCAATTTATCTGACATCATTGCTACTCTTTCTGAGCGAGATAAACATTTCTTTGATTGTTTAGCTTGGCTTATACAAAATGAACGGATTGAGATAAAGATTATTGCACCAAGAAATGAAATTGGTATATCACACACAAAATGTGGAGTGTTTTCTGATGGCTTAAATAAAGTAGCTTTTGACGGATCATGCAATTTTTCAAAATCCGCATTGATAGATAATCTTGAGAGTCTATCTGCTTATTGCGATTGGGATGGCGGGACAGACAAGGCGCGTGTTATGAATATTGAAGAAACATTCAACAACACTTTCAATGGGGGCAATGAGAATGTAAGGTATCTAAGTCCTGATAAAATAAAAACTTCCATTTCCTCTTCGTTCGGGCAAAAGGAACTTACTCAATTGCTAAAAGATGAATGTTCATTATTATCCCAAAAACGTAATGCCGTTTTGCCATCTTCAATCCTTCATATTTTGGAGAAGGCTCACAAACGAGTAACGGAGATTATTCAACGTCAAGAAGAAACGACAATAGTAACAAACGTTCATGATGAAGAACCGCGCTTTCCATATCCTGCTCCGAAAGACTATCAAATTCAAGCTTTTGAAAATTGGAGAGCCAATAAGCAAAAGGGACTCTTTGCTATGGCTACTGGTACAGGAAAGACCATTACATCGCTTAATTGCCTACTTGAAATATACAAAAGAAATGGATACTATAAAGCACTTATTTTAGTACCGACAATAGCATTAGTCGAGCAATGGGAACGTGAGTGCCGAAAATTTAACTTTAAAAACATCTATAAGGTATGCTCACGTATTCCCGGATGGCGTCACGACATATCTGGCCTTAAAATGATGGAAATGACAGCAACAGAGAGCACTACGCATTCCTACATTATAATATCCACATATTCATCATTTTGCAGACCTACTGTATTTCAAGACTTAAATGGATTCCCTCGCCAAAAGATATTATTAATAGCAGACGAGGCACACAACATGGGCAGTGGTCTTATATTGCAAAAGTTGAACCTAATTAGTTACTTGCGCCGTATTGGACTATCAGCTACACCTGAACGTCAATTTGATACAGGAACTAATGAAGCCTTGCAAAGATTCTTTGGATGCTCTGATAATGAGTATACATTCTCATACACTATGGAGCAGGCCATTCAAAATGGCGCATTATGTGAGTATTATTATTATCCACATATAGTCCATTTGACAGACTCTGAAATGCTTGACTATATAGAGGTGTCATCCAAGATAGCCAAAATCATGGGGTATACAGATGATGATAGTCAAGATATACTTATGCGCCTGCTTCTAAAGAGAAAACGCATTATTCATAAAGCAGCAAACAAAAAAGAAGCATTTCGCGAAATAATCACAAAAAGATGGCAGGAAAAAGGTAATCTTAAATATTCATTAATCTATGTTCCAGAAGGAATGAAGCCACGCGGTCAAAAAGCGGATGTATATGAACTAGAAGACGATATATACGATAATAGTGACGTTATAAATATTGATGATGAGGATAAACATCTAATCGATGAATACACAGCAATTGTTCGTGATGTCCACCCGCATGTTATGGTTAGGCAATTCACATCCGAATCCAATGATCGCGAAGAAATGCTAAAAGAATATGCAGTAGGAAATATTGATGTCCTTACATCCATGAAATGCCTTGACGAGGGTGTTGATGTTCCGAGAAGTGAGTTCGCCGTATTCTGCTCAAGTACTGGAAATCCTCGTCAATTCATACAACGCCGTGGACGTGTCTTGCGTTTACACCCGGACAAACGCTATGCCGTGATTCATGATTTGATTGTTGTGCCTGACTATTTTAGTGAAGACACATATAATTTAGAAAAAAGTTTAATTCTTGGGGAACTTAAAAGGGTAAGGGAATTTGCGTCATTATCTAAAAACTTTCATGAATCAGTACGCATTCTAGACCCCTATCTTAAAAAATACGAAATATCAATCTTTAATAACTAAATACTATGGCTAAACCACTTACAAATTCAGATCGGATGTTACAATCTGTCTTGAGAGATCCAAAGTTGATTAGTTATGGAGGATATTCTCCAGAGGACTATGATACAGTTAATGAAGCATTGAGATCAGATAATGTTTGCGTGCAAACTGTTGCCAAAATCATATATGGTAAGGATAATGGCAAGTCTGACAAGGAAATATACAATGAGATTAACAACCTTTTAAAGAGTAGTATATGATATTACGCGAAGTAAAAATCCAGAATTTCCGAAGTTATTATGGCTCTGATAATGAAATTGTATTATCACCTGGGCTTACTCTAATCCTTGGAGATAACGGTGATGGAAAAACAACCTTTTTTGAAGCTTTAGAATGGTTGTTCAATACAGCGACGGAAGATACATCAACCACTAATATTTCTGAGAAAAGAAAAAGTGAATTAGCTGTTGGTGAGAGTGACGTCGTCATGGTGGCTGTAAAGTTTGACCACGATGGTGAAAAAGAGTTAATCAAGAGTTTCAAATTTGAGAAGAAACCTGACGGCTTAATAAAAGTATATGATTACCGATTTGATGGAATTGAAAATTTCGGGTCGGAACGTTCACGTGTTGATGGCAGGCGCCTCTTGGAGAGATGTTTTGATGCTATTGTGCGTAAATATTGTTTATTCAAAGGAGAGACAGAACTGAATATCTTTAATGGTGAATCTGCACTCAAATCTTTAGTAGATACATTCTCGGAAGTTCGAAAATTTCAAGAGTATGTAGAATTAACGTCTCATTTTGAAGAAGATGCACAGAAAGTAGTAGATCGGGAACTGAAGAACGATGAGAAAGCATCAAGGCAAGCGCGAGCGTTACAAGCAGATATTGCCAAGGCAAAGCGGGAACGTGATGATATAAAGGAAGATATTAGAATTCAAAAAAGCGCCATTGAAGATTATTCAACTCGCTTAGATGTACTTGAGCGTAATCAAGGGGCTTGCGAGCAATATGAGGACATCAAAAAGAGGATCGTAAAGAAAAAAGAAGATATTAATCGATTAAACGCGCTTATTGAGATTGACTACAATACAAGTCTTCTAGACGACTATTGGATTCTGCGATCCTTCTTACCCATTCTCCATGAGTATCAAGGAAAAGTTGCTGCATTAAGTAAGGAGAAGCGCAAACTTGAGAAACAAGACATAGAAGAAAAAGCCAAGGCCAAAGGAGCACATGAAGCAATTGAGCAAATACAAAAACTTGCTAATGGCGTTGCCCCACTTCCATGGAACTTGCCTGATAAAGATACCATGCAAGAAATGATTGATGAAGAAGTTTGCAAAGTATGTGGCCGTCCTGCACCAAAAGGCTCTGATGCATATAACTTTATGGTAGAAAAATTGAAGCAATATCTACAAAAGGTTGAGGAGGAAGCACATAAGAAATTAACTATAGAGGAAACGAAACCTTTATTTCCTAACGAGTATATTGATGAATTGCGCACACGCTCAATTCAAATGGGTGGTGATGCAGAGAAATGGGTTGCTCAAATTGCAACCGACATTGCAGATAGATTAGCCTTCATTCAAAAGCGCAAACAAGAGTTGCAGATATTAAAGAATGAATTGCAAGAAGCCGAAGATGAAAAAGCACGTTTGTTGCTTCAATCCCAAGGCTTAACAGAGGAAATGCTGGAGGTAAGTTTTTCGGACTTCAAAGGATTTTCGGAAAAAAAGAGTCGAGCCGAAGTAAAAGCTGCAGAGTTAGAAAAAGATCTTGAAACAAAGCTATCCCAAATCAAGAACTTGGAAGAAGAATATTCAAAGATTGAAACTGATAACACCAGCATCAAGATTTACCAACGTGTACACACTGCGCTGAATAAGATTCTTGAAGCATTCACGAATGCTAAAGAGCGCAATATTCAAGACTTCTTGGAGATGCTTGAAGAAAAGGCTAACTATTACATGGAGATTCTCAACAAAAATGATTTCCGTGGACTTATTAAGATTGTACGCAAGATGGACGGAAGGGCTGAAATTAAACTATATAGCTCAAATGACACTATCATTGCGAAGCCAAATCAAGCATTGAAAACAACAATGTATATGTCTGTATTGTTTGCAATATCAAACATCACGACATTAAAACGCGAAGAAGATTACCCCTTGATCTTCGATGCGCCAACCTCATCGTTTGGCGATGTCAAAGAAGATGTATTCTATAACATTATTGACAAGATTGATAAACAATGCATAATCGTAACTAAAGATTTGTTGATAAAACAAGGTGACCATGCCGTATTGAATGAAGAAAAGATAAATGAGCTAACATGCTCAGTATATCGTATCAAGAAAGAGGATGGATATGATGTCCTTGATTTATCAACAATCCAAACAACCATTTCAAAAGTAAAATAATATGGCTACAGAGAAATTATATGATGCATGGGCGAAAAGAAACCCTCATTGGGAAATTCGCTATGAAGATAATGTAGTAAAGAACTTCTGTGAATACTCCAAAGGAGCAACATCTTTACGTGATGCTCGTGGAAAAATATTTGGAGCTGGTTATGAGATTATAATAGTAGCATTCTTCATCGGATTGTACTATGACCAGCGGAGACCTCTAAATCCCGACAGCAGCAAATTGAAAGGGTTGGGACAGCCAATCCAGTTTTGGGGAAACATTGATTCTGTAAAAGGGCGCAAACCATATCCTAAGCTTCGTGAGTATATATTTGCTGCCTTGGTTGCAAAGACCGACATCGATCTCATCGCTGTTGAGAAAGGCGAAATAACTCTCCGTAACGCAGTAGATATGCTGATGGATACGATGGAGGAATATATCAATTGGGGTCTTCACTTTATGGAAGACAAACTGATTGATAATCCCAACTATTTCTATACAGAGACTGCTTTCTTGGAGGTATTCTTAAACTTCGATGCCCCAATCGTTGATTCTGACGACTTTCCTGATTCATTAGACGAAGAACCTGAGCCTCTTGATGAAGAGCGTGAGGCGCCAAACCCCACAAAGAGACGTCCACGTATTGGTCAAAAGATTGAACCAAGAAAAAATATATATTAACCCCAATAACATCTAATTATAGTTATAGTTATGAAATATAGTAATACTCAATATTCTATTGAACAATTGATAGAAATGATAAATCATAAGAGTATCGATTTACACCCATCTTATCAACGAAATTTTATATGGTCTCCTAAAGATCAAAGGTTATTGATTGATTCTATTTTAAAAGGTTATCCCTTGCCCAGCTTCTTTTTGTTTAAAACATCTGATAATAATTATGAAATGTTAGATGGGCAGCAGCGTGCTATTACCATATTCAAATATTATAAGAATGAAATATCAGATTCTCAAAAAAGATATTTTAAAGACCTTCCTAATCCTAATTCATATTTGGAGTATAAGTTAAACATAATAGAGGTAGGAGAGTTTAATGAAAGCAAGGGCGAAAACAAAGAAGAACTCTTCTATTTGGTTAATAAGAGAGGTATCCATTTAAATCCTGCGGAAGTAAATCATGCTTATTATCACGACTCTGACTTTTTAAATCTTGTTAATAAAATCATGGATTTACAAGCACTAATAGATTTAGATATTTTTACTGATAAAACAAAAATCCGAATGAATGATCGGGGACTTATTGAGGAAATTGTTGCATATTTATTTAAAGGCATTACCGATAAACGAGCAGCAGTAGAGGATTTGTTTAAACAGATCATACCGGCAGAAAAATCAAATGAAGTATATCAGTGTTTTGAAAAAACTATTGATAGAATCTCTGTACTTAATCAAATTAAACCCATAAATGAGACAAGGTATAAACAGAAAAACGATTTTTATACTCTTTTTTGCTTTGTTAATGAACATATAGACATTCCTATTGAGATTTTAAAACTTCAGTACAATATTTTAGTTTTCATTAGTAATCAGGAATATATATACCCTTCAAATTACGACTGTGGAGCATTTAGAGAGTACGCACTTAATTGTGTCAGTCAGTCTAACTCGAAAACAGCAAGAGAGAATAGGCTGAAGTTCTTCAATGATTTACTTTGCAATATGACTGAAGAGGGAAATGCTATTTTCAACGAGGTTGTGAGTTTCTTACAGGAAGAGTTTTCTTCTCATGTGAAGACCATCAAGCGCGATAACTATATTCTAATTGATGTGGATCATTTGTGTTATTAAGACTATTGAAGTTATGGATGATGTTATAAAATCTACATTTAAATATAATCTTAATAAAATAAATCTTGATGACGATATTAGGCAAAATGTTATATCTATCAATAAAATAGATTATTTTGCCTATTGGATTAACCCTTTGCAACCTGGTAATAAAGGAGCTCATTCGTATATATTTGCATTGTATGTATGTCAGGATTTTATATCTTTAGATGATTCTACGCCTCTAAAAGTTATAAAAATTTCAAATGTACCAGATTTTATAGATACAAATGGATGTATAAAAAAGAATGATAATAACAATAGGTTTTATAGAGAAATAGAAGCTCTGCAAGAATGTAAAAAGAATAGGGTCGAGAACATAATCTCTATTGATTTTTGCGGTCATATTGGAGTAAAAGGGAGTAGGAACTCGAAAGATGGTGAAAGAGTAGAGTTTGACAAATTTTTCCCATTTTATATGATGGATTTTGCCACTCACGATTTGAAACAATATTTAGAGAATCAACCAGATATAAAATTATACAACAGATTGGAGATTTGTTTACAAATCGCATATGGCTTATATGATTTAAATCTATTAGGTTATTATCATCGAGATCTCAAGCCTGATAATATCTTATTAATAAATCAACAATGGAAGATTGGCGATTTGGGGTTGATTGCGTATCGGGAGCAAGATTGGGATCGGCAGAATGAGTTAATTGGTCCCAAAGGATGGCTCTCGCCGGAAGCGATGAACAAATATCTATCAACAAAAAATGAAGGATGTTTTGACTGTAGAATAGATAGTCAATCGGATATTTTTCAATTAGGAAAAGTGTTCTGGTATATTATACAAGGTAACGCTCCAATCGGCAATATTGTGAGAAGTGATTTTAAAGAGGAGAATGAACCGTTATATGTATTAATCCGAACTATGCTTAACCATTCTAAAAAGAAACGCATAAAAAGTATGAAAGAAGTGGTAACTGAATTAAAACGAATCATTGAAACAAGTTGAATGTATATAAGATGATTATATCACCCTTTATGAAACATGAAAAAGAGAATTCTTATTTTAGAAGCATGTGGAAGTGCTGATGAGCCCCATGAATGCAATGGACTATGCGAACAAGCTCAGTTGTATGGGATTGAGCATGTTTGCAAATGTGTTCGCAGTAATGATGAATTAGAAACGACTCTAGCATCGAATGGGCAATTCGATTATATCTATCTTAGTGCTCATGGGAATTCGGATGGCTTTGCCAGCGAAGATAGACACGTTGATATGAGTTGGCGATATCTAGCTTCATTGCTGTGCGCAAGTGATTGCATGAATGATGAGTGTGTTTTGATGTTGTCTTGTTGCCGAGGCGGATTGATGGATGTTGCGTACAATATGTTTTTGACATGTTCGCATATATGTTATGTACTAGGTCCAAGACAAAGTCTGACCTCTTCGGACATGCATATATGCTTTGGAATTTTCTTGTATAACATGGAAATTCGTGGTTTAGATGTGGCATGTGAAAAAATTCGGTTGGCAACAGACCAACGCTTCTCGTGTTATGATAGAGAAGAAGAGAGCATAAGTCTTATGAATTATAGCGATATGTACTATGGGCATCCGTATGATTAGATATTACAAAATGAGTTTAATAAGATAGCATATTTAAACAACACATAAACACTTATATCGAATAGGTAAGATATTATTAGATTTTATTGGATGAAAGTGATAGAATAACATGAATAGACTTGTTCTCATAGGGAATGGCTTTGATTTGGCCCATGGCTTAAAAACAAGCTATGCTGATTTCATCAATTGGTATTGGGATGAAAGGGTTAAGCAGCTTTCAAGCGAGGCTACAAATACGTCTTCTGATCCCATGTGTACAATAGCGGCACCCGATGGTTTTAGGTGGTCTGCAATAGTAGCCAATAGAGATGAGTTTAATTATCAGTTATCTTCTTCTAATGATATTATCAAACGACTTGAAAATAATGATTTGGCTTTCAAAATAACTTATACATCTTTCCTTGATAATATTCGTAAAAGCATAGAAAACAGGAAATGGGTAGATATCGAAATTGAGTATTATGAGTTGTTGAAAAAATATGCGTTTCCAAGTGACAATTCATCATCAACGGAATCTTCTATTAGATCTTTAAATCGGCAATTAGATTTTCTTAAGAAGTTACTTTGCCAGTATTTGCAAGAAGTGTGTAAACAAAAGCCACAACCGATTACAAGCATTCAGGATGCGATATATTCGCCAATAAGAACAATAGATATTCCTTATGCTGGATCAGAAAGGATGAAAGAACATATAGAGTATTGGAGGGGACAGGGACTTGCAAAATTACAGATGCGCAAACAGTTATTTGGTATTACTAATGATATTGATATTAGCGCTATTATCAATAAACCATTAACAGAGAATTATAATGGCGATTATCCACTATTACTGCGCCTTCCAACCAAAATAATGTTATTAAATTTTAACTATACAAATACTCCATGCTTATATTTCAAGGAGGGAATAACACTAATTGACTACATTCATGGAACGTTAGAAAGACCGGAAAGTATTATCTTTGGTTACGAGGATGAGATGGATGACAAATTCAAGGAACTAAAGAACCATAAAAATAACGATTGCTTAAAAAATATTAAATCCCTTCGTTATTTGCTAGCCCCTGATTATAGTAACTTGTCGTCCTTCATGGATTCGGAACCATTCCAAGTGTTTATTATGGGGCACTCATGCGGCTATTCCGATAGAACACTGCTTAATATGATCTTTGAACACAAGAATTGTGTATCAATCAAGCCGTACTATTATCAAAAATCAGA
>Ga0310694_10001938_pt1 | contig 22243 bp, 11 predicted proteins | sample 174DNAGHGhighgp2_FD_203884 | JGI IMG/M metagenome (GOLD analysis project Ga0310694, IMG submission 203884) | Sheep rumen microbial communities from Palmerston North, Manawatu-Wanganui, New Zealand - 1742 DNA GHGhigh gp2 (v2) (version 2) | ecosystem: Host-associated > Mammals > Digestive system... | reverse complement strand
CGCTGTACCACGTGTGCGTGGCCAGGGAATACCGCCGCCAGGGCATCGGCACCAAAATGGTGGGCACCTGCATGCAGCGCTTAAAGGAAATGGGCATCAACAAGGTTTCCTTGATCGCCTTTGCCCACAACGAGGCGGGCAACGCCTTCTGGCAGCAGATCGGCTGGCAGAAAAAGAACGTGAATTACTACGAATTCGTGCTGAACGAAGAAAACATCACGCAGTTTATCGGGGAGGATCAGGAGCATGCGTAATATTCCAGGGGGCGTAACAGCGGCCAAGGGCTTTCAGGCGGCCTGCTGCGCCGCGGGCATCAAGTATCAGGGGCGCACCGACATGGCTATGCTGTACAGCGCTGCACCCTGCGCCGTGGCAGGCACCTTCACCACCAACCGGGTGAAGGCCGCGCCGGTGGTTTGGGATCAGCAGATCGTGTACGGGGAAAAGACCGCCCAGGCCGTGGTGGTCAACGCCGGCATCGCCAACGCCGCCACGGGGGACGAGGGCATGGCGCTTTGCGCCGCGACGGCGGAGGCCGCGGGGCAGATGCTTGGCATTTCCCCTAAGGCCGTGCTGCTGGGCTCCACCGGCGTGATCGGCCCGCAAATTCCCCTGGATCGGATCAAAAACGGGCTGGATCAGCTGGTCCCCGCGCTGTCCGATACCCTGGAGGCCGGCACCGCCGCCAGCCGGGCCATCATGACCACCGATACCGTGAACAAGGAATGCGCCGTGGCATTCGATCTGGCCGCCGCCGATGGCAGCGGCCAGGTGACGGTGCATCTTGGCGGCATGAGCAAGGGCAGCGGCATGATCCATCCCAACATGTGCACCATGCTGGGCTATGTGACCACCGACTGCCTGATCGACCAGGCCCTTTTGCAAAAGGCGCTGAAAACCGTGGTGCCGGACACCTTCAACATGATTTCCGTGGACGGCGACACCAGCACCAACGATACCCTGCTGGTGTTGGCCAACGGCCTGGCGGGCAATAAATGCATCGCGGAGGAGGATGAAAGCTACGCCCTGTTTTGCGAAGCGCTGTTCACCGTCTGCCGTGATCTGGCGGTAAAGATGGCCGGCGACGGGGAAGGGGCCACGCACCTGATGGAAATGCGGGTGTACAACGCCGACACCAAGGAAAACGCCCGCACCCTGGCCCGGTCCGTGGTGTCCTCCAGTTTGGTGAAGGCCATGGTGTTCGGCAAGGACGCCAACTGCGGCCGCATCCTGTGCGCCCTGGGCTACGCCGGGGTGGAGTTCGACCCGGCCAAGATCGAGGTATACCTGAATGGCGAAAAGGAAACCGTGTGCTTCTATCGGGACGGGCAGGTGCAGCTGTTCGACGAGGACAAGGCCCTGGAAATCCTGTCGGAGCAGGCGGTGCGCTTTTCCTGCGATATGAAGATGGGCGGCGAGGAAGCCACCGCCTGGGGCTGCGATCTGACGTATGATTACGTGAAGATCAACGGGGATTACCGCAGCTGATTGGAAGGAGTGATACCGATGGAAAACGTATTTTCCAACGCCCAGCGGGCGGAAGTGCTGACCCAGGCGCTGCCCTATATCAAGCGCTACACCGGCAAGATCGTGGTGGTGAAATACGGCGGCAACGCCATGGTGAACGAGCAGCTCAAGCAGCAGGTGATGGAGGATATCGTGCTGCTGTGGCTGATCGGGGTGAAGGTGGTGCTGGTTCACGGCGGCGGCCCGGAAATCAACGAAATGATGGACAGGCTGGGGAAAAAGCCGGAGTTTGTGGACGGGCTCAGGGTCACCGATAAAGAGACGGTGGACATCGTGCAGATGGTGCTGGCCGGCAAGGTGAACAAAACCCTGGTGAACCTGCTGGAAATGAAGGGCGGCAAGGCCATCGGCTTATCCGGCATGGACGGACGGCTCATTGAGGCCCAGGTGAAGGATGAAAGGCTGGGGTACGTGGGGCAGATCACCAAGATCCACATCAAGCCCATCATGGACCTTTTGAACAACGGCTACATCCCCGTGGTATCCACCGTGGGGTGCGACCGGCAGGGCAACGCCTACAACATCAACGGCGATACCGCCGCGGCGCACATCGCCGGGGCCCTGAACGCCGAGCGTCTGATCATGATGACCGACATTGCCGGCATCCTCCGGGATAAAAACGATCCGTCCACCCTGATCCCCGAATTGACGCTGGAGGAAGCGGACGAACTGTACAAATCCGGCGTGATCTCCGGCGGCATGATCCCCAAGGTGGATTGCTGCGTCACAGCCATTCACCAGGGGGTCAAAAACGTGGTCATCATGGATGGCCGCGTGCCCCATTCCATCCTGATGGAATTGCTCACCAACGAGGGCGCGGGCACCTGGATCAGAGGAGGAACGAACGCATGACCGTGCAGGAAAGAGACCGGCAATTCGTGGCCAACACCTACAAGCGCTTCCCGCTGGAAATCGCATGGGGCAAGGGCTCCATCGTGCGGGATGAAAAGGGCAGGGAATATATCGACCTGGGCAGCGGCATCGCCGTCACCTCCTTTGGCGTGGCAGACGATATCTGGCAGCAGGCCGTCACGGCGCAGCTGGGCCGGGTGCAGCATATGTCCAACCTCTATTACACCGCCCCCTGCGGCGAACTGGCCCAGATGCTGTGCGAAAGGACCGGGATGAAGAAGGTGTTCTTCTCCAATTCCGGCGCGGAGGCCAACGAATGCGCCATCAAGGCGGCCAGAAAATACGCTTCCGACAAGTACGGCCCGGAGCGTTATACCATCATCACCCTGAAAAACAGCTTCCATGGCCGCACCCTCACCACCCTTTCCGCTACCGGCCAGGAGCATTACCATGAATTGTTCCGCCCCCTGACCCCGGGCTTTGCGCACGCCGCCGCCGGCGATATGGACGAACTGCGGCGGCTGACGGAAGCGTATCCCACCGCCGGCATCCTGATCGAGTGCGTGCAGGGCGAAGGCGGCGTGATCCCGCTGGACAAGGAATACGTGCAGGCCGTGGCGCGGCTGTGCCGGGAAAAGGATATTCTTTTGATGGTGGACGAGGTGCAGACCGGCAACGGCCGCACCGGGGAGCTGTACGCCTACATGCATTACGGCGTTCAGCCGGACATCGTATCCACCGCCAAGGGCCTGGCCGGCGGCTTGCCCCTGGGAGCCACGCTGCTTGGCGAAAAGGCGGAAAACGTGCTGGGCTACGGCGACCACGGCTCCACCTTCGGGGGCAATCCCGTGTGCTGCGCAGGGGCGATCAGCATTCTGAAAAGGATCGACGATAAGCTGCTTGCGGAAGTCAGGGAAAAGAGCGCGTATCTTTTTGACGCGTTCACCGGGGCCAAGGGCATTGAAAGCGTGACGGGCCTGGGGCTGATGATTGGCCTGAAACCCCAAAGGAACGCCGGGGAAATCGTGGCCCGGTGCATGGAAAAGGGCGTTTTGTGCCTGACAGCCAAGGACAAGGTAAGATTGCTGCCTGCGCTGAACATCCCCATGGATACGTTGAAACAGGCGGCACGGATCATCAAGGACGTATGCGCGGAGGAGGAAAACGCATGAACTTGCAGGGCAGAAGCTTTTTGAAGCTGCTGGATTTCACTCCGGAGGAAATCGCTTTCCTGCTGGACCTGGCGGCGGAACTGAAACAAAAGAAAAAAAGCGGCGTCGCCCATCGGCTGTGCGAAGGGAAAAACGTGGCGCTGATTTTTGAAAAGACCTCCACCCGCACCCGCTGCGCCTTTGAAGTGGCCGCCGCCGACCTGGGCATGCACAGCACCTACCTGGACCCTTCCGGCAGCCAGATCGGCAAAAAGGAATCCATCGCCGATACCGCCCGGGTGCTGGGCAGGATGTACGACGGCATCGAGTACCGGGGCTTTGGCCAGGAGATCGTGGACGCGCTGGACAAGCATGCCGGCGTGCCGGTGTGGAACGGGCTGACCAATGAATTTCATCCCACCCAGATCCTGGCGGATTTCCTCACCATCCGGGAGCATTTCGGCTCCCTGAAAGGCAAAAAGCTGGTGTACATGGGCGACGCCCGCTACAACATGGGCGACAGCCTGATGGTGGGCTGCGCCAAGATGGGGCTGCATTTCGTGGCCTGCGCGCCGGAAAAGTATTTCCCCGATCCCAAGCTCGTGGACGTTTGCCGCAAAATCGCCGCGGAAACCGGAGCGGTTATCGAATTCATCACCGATCCCAAGGAAGCCGTGCGGGGCGCCCACGTGATCTATACCGACGTGTGGGTGTCCATGGGCGAGCCGGATGCGGTTTGGCAGGAGCGCATCAACGATCTTCGGCCCTATCAGGTGGATCAGGCGCTGATGGAAGCAGCCGGGCCCCAGTGCCGCTTCATGCACTGCCTGCCCGCTTTCCATGATCTGAACACCACCATCGGAAAACAAATCCATGAAAAATTCGGCCTCACCGCCATGGAGGTCACCGACGATGTGTTTGAGGGCCCGCAATCCATCGTCTTTGACGAGGCGGAAAACCGCATGCACACCATCAAGGCCGTGATGGCGGCCACCCTGGGAGGCGCACAATGATCTTCCGGGAACTGCGCCCGGACGATTACGACCAGGTATATGCGCTGTGGATGAGCTGCAGGAACATGGGCTTCAACAACCTGGATGATTCCCGGGAGGGCGTGGAGCGGTTTCTTGCGCGCAACCCCCATACGTCCTTTGTGGCGCTGGAGGGGGATACTCTGTGCGGCGTCATCCTTTCGGGCCACGACGGCAGGCGCGGCTATGTGTACCACATGTCGGTGCGGGAGGAATACCGCCGACAGGGCATCGGCAAAAAGCTGGTGGAAATGAGCATGGACGCGCTGAAAAGAGAAGGCATCAACAAGGCGGCGCTGCTGGTATTCTGCCGCAACGAAACGGGCAATGCGTTCTGGGAAAAGATGGGCTTTACTGCCCGGCAGGACGTAAAATACCGCAACAGGGAGCTTTCGCCCCTGATCCGTATCGACACCTGATTTTTTATTCTTTGTTTTGCAGAAGGAGGGCTGCTCATGCCCAGGGACAAATCCATTCACAAGGTCATGGTCATCGGCTCCGGCCCCATCGTGATCGGCCAGGCCGCGGAATTTGACTACGCCGGGGCCCAGGCCTGCCGCGTGCTCAAGGAGGAAGGGCTGGACACGGTGCTGGTCAATTCCAACCCCGCCACCATCATGACCGACAGCCATTTGGCCAACGAGATTTATCTGGAGGCGCTCAACGCCGAATCCGTGGCCCGGGTGATCGAAAAGGAGCGGCCCGACGGGCTGCTGGCGGGCCTTGGCGGGCAAACCGGCCTCACCATCGCCATGCAGCTCAAGCGCAGCGGCGTGCTGGAAAAATACGGCGTGAAGCTGCTGGGCACCGATATTGACGGCATCGACAAGGCCGAGGACCGGGAATTGTTCCGCGACACCATGGCCCGGATCGGCCAGCCCTGCGTGCCCTCCGACATCGCCCAGGACGTGGACACCGCTTTGCGGATCGCGGAAAAAATCGGTTATCCCATCATCGTGCGCCCCGCCTTTACCCTGGGCGGCACCGGCGGCGGCATCGCCGATAATCCGGAGGAGCTTCGCCAGATCGCCAAGACGGGCCTGGATTTATCGCCCATTACGCAAATCCTGGTGGAAAAATGCATCTCCGGCTGGAAGGAAATCGAGTTTGAAACCATGCGGGACGCCACCGGCTGCGCTGTGTCGGTGTGCTCCATGGAGAACGTGGACCCCGTTGGCGTGCACACCGGCGACAGCATCGTGGCCGCCCCGGCGCTGACGCTGACGGACCGGGAATTTGAAATGCTGCGTCAGGCCGCGCTGGACATCGTGGCCGCCATCGGCATCGTGGGCGGCTGCAACTGCCAGTTCGCCTTAAAGCCCGACGGCAGCGAGTACGCCGTCATCGAGGTGAACCCCCGGGTGTCCCGTTCCTCTGCCCTGGCCAGCAAGGCCACGGGCTACCCCATTGCCAAGATCACGGCGAAATTGGCCCTGGGCTATACCCTTTCTGAAATCAAGCATCCCGTAACGGGCTTTTCTCTGGCGGGCTTTGAGCCGGCGGTGGATTACATCGTGGTCAAATTCCCCAAGTGGCCCTTCGATAAATTCCAGGGTTCCTCCCGCCGCCTGGGCACCCAGATGAAGGCCACCGGCGAAGTCATGTCCATTGGCCCCACCTTTGAAATGGCGCTGATGAAGGCGGTGCGCGGCGCGGAGATCGGCCTGGACACCCTGAACGCGCCGCCCCTTTCCGACGCCCCCATCCGGGAGCGCCTGGCCGCTCAGGACGACCGGCGGCTCTTCACCGTGTTCGAAGCCATCAAGGCGGGAGTTTCCGTCGAGGAAATCTACCGCATCACCATGATCGACCCGTATTTCCTGGGCAAGATCAAGCATCTGGCGGATTATGAGGACAAGCTGGCCCGGGAAGGCGCGACGGCGGAAAACGTGGCCATGGGCAAAGCCCTGGGCTATCCCGACGGCGCCATCCGCCGCATCAGCGGAAGCCGGGAAATCCCCGAAACGCCCTTTGCTTTCCAGATCGTGGAAACCTGCGCCGCCGTGTTTGGCACCGACCGGCCCTACTTCTATTCCTCCGTGGGCGAGCCTTGCCAGAGCAGGCCCTTTCAGCGCAGCGGAAAGCCGGTGGTGATGGTGCTGGGCAGCGGCCCCATCCGCATCGGACAGGGCATTGAGTTTGACTATTCGTCCGTGCACTGCGTGTGGACCTTGCAGGAAATGGGCTATGACGTGGTGATCGTCAACAACAACCCGGAAACCGTGTCCACCGACTACGACACCGCCAACCGCCTGTACTTTGAACCCCTGACCCCCGAGGATGTGATGCAGATCATCCGGGTGGAAAACCCCATCGGCGTGGTGGTGGCCTTCGGCGGGCAGACGGCCATCAAGCTGACCCAATACCTGGATCAGCACGGCATCCGCATCCTGGGCACCAGCGCGGAATCCATCGACATCGCCGAGGACCGGGAGCGCTTTGACAAGCTGCTGGAGCGCTTCGGCATCCGCAGGCCCCGGGGCATGGCGGTGCGCACCATGGAGGAAGCGATCAGCGCGGCGGAGGAATTGGGCTATCCCGTACTGCTGCGGCCCTCCTACGTGATCGGCGGGCAGAACATGACCATTTCCCGCTCCAAGGCCCACACTGTCGCCTACATGGAAAAGATTCTCTCCGGGGCCATCGAGAATCCCGTGCTCATCGACCAGTACCTGCCGGGCATCGAGCTGGAAGTGGACGTGATTTCCGACGGCACCGACGTCTTGATCCCCGGCATCATGGAGCACATCGAGCGGGCCGGCGTCCACTCCGGCGACTCCATCGCCGTGTATCCGCCCTACAATCTGAACGACGTATTTTTGCAGAAAATCTGCGATTGCTCCCGGGATCTGGCCCTGGCCCTGGGCACCAAAGGGCTGGTGAACATCCAGTATCTGATTTACGACAACGAACTGTATGTGATCGAGGTCAACCCGCGCGCTTCCCGCACGGTGCCCTACATCAGCAAGGTGACCAAGGTGCCCATGGTGGACCTGGCCGCCCGGGTGATGCTGGGGGAAAAGCTGGTGGAGCTGGGCTATGGCACCGGGCTGTACCGAACGCCGCCGTATGTGGCGGTGAAGGTGCCGGTATTTTCCTTTGAAAAGCTCAACGACGCCAACAGCATCCTGGGCCCCGAAATGAAATCCACGGGCGAGGTGCTGGGCATTGGCAAGACGCTGGCGGAGGCGCTGTACAAGGGCCTGTCCGCCGCGGGCTTCAAGGTGCCCTCGCCCTACGCCAAGGGCCAGACCGGCGTGCTCATCAGCGTGGAGGAAAACGATTATCAGGAGATCATTTCCCTGGCCAAGCGCTTCTACGATCTGGGGCTGAACCTGTACGCCACCACCGGCACCGCCAAGGCCATCGAAAGCCTGGGCATTCCGGTGGCCTCCGTGGCCAACGCCGCGGAAAGCGACGAGATCGCCCGGCTCATGGAAGAAAAGCGGGTACATTACATCGTCTACACCGGCGCGGTGAAGGACGCCACCGTGGGGGACTACACAGTTCTGCACCGCAAGGCCATGCAGCTGTCGATCCCGTGTCTCACCAGCCTGGACACCGCCGGAGCCCTGGCCGACATGATGGCCAGCCGCTTCAACGCCGGCAATACCGAGCTCATCGACATCAACCATATGCGCGCCTGGCATCAGCGTATTCCTTTTGCCAAGATGCACTCCTGCGGCAATGATTACATCTTCATCGAAAATTTCGGCGGAGAAATCACCTGCCCCGAATCCCTGTGCGTGCAGCTGTGCGCGCCCCATTACGGCATCGGCGGGGACGGCATCGTGCTGATCGAAAAATCCGGCATTGCCGACGCCAAGATGCGCTCCTTCAACCGGGACGGCAGCGAAGGCAAAATGGCCGGCAACAGCCTGCGGTGCGTGGCCAAGTATCTCTACGACAAGGGCTACGTGCGCAGCGAGTACATGACCATCGAAATGGCGGGCCGGGTGCATCACCTGAAGGTGTACCTGCGGGACGGCAAGGTAAATTCCGTTTCCGTGGACATGGGCAAGGCGTCCTTCGCCGCGAAGGAAATCCCCGTCCTTGCGGACACGGACGAGGTGGTGAACCAGCCCGTGAATATTGGCGGCACGGAATACACCGCCACCTGCGTTTCCGTTGGGAATCCCCACTGCGTGGTGTTCCTGGACGGCATCGACGGGCTGGATTTAGGCGAAGTCGGGCCACAGTTCGAATACGCGCCCATTTTCCCCGAGCGGGTGAACGCCGAGTTCGTGCGGGTGATCAACTCCACCACTTTGCGTCTGCGCGTTTGGGAGCGGGGCAGCGGGGAAACCCTTGCCTGCGGTACCGGGGCCTGCGCCGCCGTGGCCGCCGCGGTGAAATGCGGCGTGTGCGAAGCGGGCCGCGATATTGCCGTGAAGCTGCCCGGGGGAGACCTGACCGTGAACTGCACGCCTCAGCGCATTCTGCTCACCGGCGAAGTGACCCACGTGTTCGAGGGATTTTTCGAGTACTGATACAGGGATACGAAAAAGGGTTTTCGACAACCTGCGAATGAAAGAGCAGCAAGCTGTTCTTTCATTCGATCCATCAATTTGCTGGAAAATGGCGATTCCAGGCAGGACATGCCTGGAATCGCTCATTTTACGGACGCAAATTGATAGCGGATGCAAATTCCATTTGCTCCTCCCGCCGGCAAAGCCGGCGGATGCGGATGAGCGTCGAAAGGGCTGCGGCCCTTTTGAGCTATCCTGAGGGTTTTCAACAGTCTGAGGCGTCCGAGGGCAAAGCCCTCGAACGCCCCGTCAAATCCCTGCTCGCAAAGATCGAGTTTTTTTCAGCTATAAAGAAAAATTATAACTGTATATATTTTTTATCTAATTGACAATAAGCGGCGAATGCCCTATAATGTCATCGATCAAGCGGCGGGAGCCGGGAAGGGAGAAGCGCCATGAAGCAAAGAAATATGCGAATGTCCTGGATGTGCGCGGTTTCTCCCGTGCCCTGTTTGCGCTGCGCTTGACGCCTTGACGCGCTTCTTCAGCCGTCCGCAAACAGCGGGCGGCTTTTTGAGGGAAAGGGCGGACGCGCCCTTGCGCCCCGGCGATCATCCGAAAGGAATGCATGCATTTGTCAGAAACAACTCCCCTCATTGAAATCCGCAATCTGCGCAAGGTATACCCTGTGCCGGGCGGCGAGGTGGTGGCGCTGGACGGGATCAACCTGTCCATTGAAAAGGGCCAGATTTACGGCATCATCGGCATGTCCGGCGCCGGGAAATCCACCCTGATCCGCTGTATGAATCGCCTGGACACCCCGACGGACGGACAAATCCTTATCGACGGGCAGAATATCCTGGCCATGAGCGAAAAGCAGCTGATGGCCACCCGCCGGAAGGTGAGCATGATTTTTCAGCAGTTCAACCTGCTGATGCAAAAGACCGTGGCCCGCAACGTGCGCTACCCCCTGGAAATTGCCGGGGTGGCGGAGAAAGAAGCCAACGAGCGGGTGATGGAGCTGCTGCGGCTGGTGGAACTGGAGGAAAAGGCCAACGCCTATCCCATCCAGCTCTCCGGCGGCCAAAGGCAGCGCGTGGCCATCGCCCGCGCCCTGGCCAGCAACCCGGAGGTGCTCCTGTGCGACGAAGCCACCAGCGCTCTGGACCCCATGACCACCCAAGCCATCCTGGCGCTTCTGCAGGATATCAACAAGCGGCTGGGGATCACCGTGGTGCTGATTACCCATGAAATGGCGGTGATCCGGCAAATCTGCACGCGGGTGGCGATTCTGGACGGAGGCAGTATTGCCGAGGAGGGCACGGTGGACGACGTGTTCGTGCACACCCGTTCCGCGGCGGGCAAGCGGCTGTTCGGCGTCCTGCCTGCCAAGGAAGACGATCTGGTCTCCGACGTGCCGGCGCTGCGTATCGTGTTTGAGGGCGGCCGGGAAGGCATGCCCATCATCGCGGGCCTGGTGAAAAAATGCGGTGTGGATGTGAACATTCTCTCTGCCGACATCAAGCCCATCAACGGCCAGCCCTACGGCCAGATGCTCATCGAATCGCCGGATGATCCGGTGGCGAAAAAGCAAGTGATCCAGTACCTGACGGAGCAGGGGCTGACGGTGAAAGAGGTGGTGCCGCAGTGAATACGGTGGATTTCTGGCAGCATTTCACTGCTGACATTTGGCCTGAATTGATCAAAGCCCTGGGGGAGACGCTGTACATGACGATCCCCTCGGTGATTCTGGCTTATCTGGTGGGGCTGCCGCTGGGCGTGCTGCTGGTGATTACCCGGAAGGGCGGCGTAAAGCCCAAGCCTGTATTCAACATGGTGCTTGGCGCGGTGATCAATTTCCTGCGCCCCATCCCGTTCCTGATTTTGCTGGCGCTTCTGGCGCCGGCCACCCGGGCCTTGGTGGGCGTTGCGTTTGGCGATCCCAAGGCGGTGATTTTCCCCCTGTTCATCAGCGCTTTCCCTTACGTGGCCCGTATGACGGAGGGCAGCTTCAACGAGGTGGATGGCGGCGTGGTGGAAGCGGCCCAATCCATGGGCTCCACAACGCTGCAAATCATTGGCAAAGTGCTGATTCCGGAGGCGATGCCCTCGCTTGTCAACGGCGTGGCCATCTGTACGGTCACGATCCTGGGCTATACCACCATGGCCAGCGCCGTGGGCGGCGGCGGGCTTGGCTCCCTGGCGATTATTTACGGGCTGAATCTGCGCAGGTATGACGTGATGTATTCGGCCAGCATTCTGCTGGTGATCCTGGTGCAGATCATTACTGTGCTTGGCACCTTTCTTACCAGAAAGGTTGACCATAGAATCCGCTGACGCGGAGCAATCTTGAAAGGAGATTCATTTATGAAGTCCAAGAAGAGCAAACTGATCCTGTGTGCGGTGATCCTGGTGATCGCAGTGCTGGCCGTGCTGTATTTTACCGGCGTTTTCGGCGGTAAGAAGAAAAACGAACTGACCATCATCGCCACCCCCAATCCCCATGCGGAAATCCTCAAGCTGATCGAAGATGATCTGGCCAAGGAAGGCTTTACCCTGAAGCTGACCACGGTGACCGACTATGTGGCGGAAAATCCCTCCACTGCCGCCGGAGATACGCTGGCCAACTTCTTCCAGCATATTCCGTATCTGAATCAGTACAATGAAACCGCGGCGGAAAAGGATAAGCTGGTGCAGGTGGTGCCTACTCACTTTGAGCCCCTGGGGCTGTACGCCGGCACCAAGAAATCCCTGGATGATCTGGCTGAAGGCGACAAGATCGTGGTACCCAACGACCCCACCAATATGACCCGTGCTTTCATCCTGCTTTCTGACGCCGGCCTGATCCAGCTGCCCGAAGGCACGACGCTGACCAGCATCGTTACCAAAAACGACGTGATCAACCCCAAGGGACTGGAATTTGTGGATGTAAACGCGGAGCTGGCTCCCGGTATGCGGGAGGACGCGGCGCTGGTGGTCATCAACGGCAACAACGCTTCCCTGGCCGGCCTGGTGCCCGGTAAGGACGCGGTTTACTATGAGCAGCCCGGCAGCCAGGCCGCCGAAGCCTATGTGAACATCTTCGCCGTGAAGCCCGAGAATGCCAACGCCGATTTCGTCAAGGCCTTGGAAAAGACCGTTTACACCCAGAAGGTGTACGACCTGATCGTAAACAGCGGTTTCGTCCCGGTGTTCACCGTGGCGAAATGATCGGCCTTGGATGGTTTGATCCGCCACATCGACTGGATCCAAATCTCCGCAGCCGCGCCCATCAGCGCGGCTGTTTTTTGATGCCCGGATAACCAACCCCAGCAATACGTTTTTTCACGGAAAGCCAGGGAGTAGGAAACAATTCTCTTTGTCATCTTGAGCGGAGAGGAGCGAGAGCGAAACGGAGATGAAATAACTGTAAGTCGGCATAAAGATTTGCTTATAGATCCTTCGTCTTGGCTTCGTCTGTCGGCTGGGCTTCGCGCGGGATGACAGTGTTAGCCTGTCAGCCAGGTATGATGTCTCCCTGAGAATCCGCGAAGAACCTGAAATTCACGCAAAGGCAGGTTATCCGCGCATCCTTAGGAAAATTGCTTCTGATTCTGATGATGGTGGTATAAGTACGCGAAGGAACTGCGATACGCATGACAGGAATATGACCGAGGGAGAAAAAGGACTTCGGCTGATTCTTGCCCGGACAGCATCCTGAAAAAGGGAAAAAACAAAAAAGTGTTTTCTGAAATATCTAATATCATGAATCATAAAACATAATAAATAAAAAGCTTATAAATAATAAAAACAATATAATGATGATATGATGCATTATAAGTAACGTTATGACAATAATAAAACCAATTAAGATATTATATAAACTAATAGTAAAAACAAGTTATGCTGCATGGATCAGAAACAAAAAATAAACAATTTGAAATGAGAACGAAATAACAAACCGGAGTATGGATGCGAAGCCCGAAAAATGGAGCTGAAATACGGTCGAAAAAAGGAAGAAAAATAGAAAACGGTATGTCACAAATGCAAAAAAGCCTGTTTTTGCTGGCTAAGGAATAACAAACTGAACAGCGGAAAATGGCAAATATGTCACCGGATTCGACAAAAAACAGAGAATTTAACCGCAAAAAGCAGAATCCGGTATTATTTGCCGACGCCGGACAGGGCTGAAAACAAGGCATTTGAGCCGGATGGCAGGCGGGAGATGTGTGTCAAAAATGTGTCGTAGTTTTCGGAAAAATGAACGAAAAAACAGCGAAAAAAATTACAGAAAATTATGAAAAACTGTTGAAAAAACAGAAGAAACTATGCTATAATTCATGGTGTGTAGGTGGACGAAAATGCCGGGAAACGACGGCTTTTTCCCCGCCGGTGCACTTGATTGATAAATATTCGGAATTGTGTCAAAAAAGCAGCGAAAAGCAGCATTAATATGCCGGATCGCGCATGCTTACACATCGACCATCCGGGACGGAGAGGAGGAAGCGTATGACAGCCAGATTGTGGGTCCGCCATCTGCCGCCGGGCAGGGTGTTTCAAGCGTTTTCTCTCCGGAGAAAGGATGGTCCGCCAGGCCCGAAGAACATCCAAGGCGTGCCGGAAAGAACGAAAAAATGAAACTGAAAGTGCTTGAAAACAGACGATTTCAAATAAAGCAAATCAAACGAGGCAAAGGGGAAAGAGACATGAAAAAGCAGCTTCTCAAGTGGCTCTCCGTTTTCTGCGTAGCGTCCATGCTGGCTGGCAGCATGCCTTCTTTGGCTGTGGCTGAAGAAAATGACAGCGCGGCCGAGCCGGAAGAAATCACCGCTGTGGATGACGGAGAAAAGACTGATTTCGTGCTGGATGCAGACGAAAACGGCGATGATGAAGCGCTGGACAGCGGCGACGAAGAAGCTTCCGTGACCGATGAAGAGGAAGCGGAAGACGCGGCGGAAGACGCAGCCCAGACGGCGCTGGAAGCTGATGAAGCATCGGCAGACGCGGAAGCGGACGATACCGGCGACGAGGATCAGGCTGACGGCGCCAACGAGAGCAGTCAGGCTGATGCACAGCCCGCGGAGGAAGCGGCGCTTCAGCCTGAAGAAGAAGAACAGGCTGCCGATGATGAAGAGGCTGCCGCCGTGCAAGCCGAAGATACTGAGGATGAAGAACAGGCCGATGAAGAGGAAGCCGACGGCGAGCAGGCCGATGCGCCCGAAACGGAAAGCACGCTGGTTCCTGCCGACGCTTCCGTGCGCGTTGGCGGCAGCGTTGACGGCGCCATCAGGAGCGGCGAGGATTTCACCGTGCGGCTGACTGTCGAAAAGCCGGAGCATGTGAATCTGACCGTTTCCGGCATGAACGTGCGGGTGACTGTCAAGAATGAAACCACTGGTTCCTCCGCCTCTTTCTCTTCCAAGGATGGCGAAATGAAGGCCGGCTGGGATGCGCCCTCTGGCACCTACCTGCTCACCTTCACTGCGCTGTATGATGGGCAGACCGGGTTTTTTACCGCCCAAGTGATGAATGACGCCGCGCTGATTTCCATCGTCGCCGATGCGCATGCTGCCGATGAGGAAGCGGAAAGCGAAGAAGCTGCTGATAACATTATTATTGAAGAAACTGCTCCCGAAGCGGAAATCAGCGAAGAAACCGCTCAGGAAACGGCCGCTGCAGATGCCGAGAGCGAATCGGAAGCTGCCGCCGACTTGGAAGAAGCCGCCGCTGCCGGGCAGACCGACGAAAACGAAGAAGCCGCTGCGGAAGAACCTGCCGCGGTAGAACCTGCCGCGGAAGAACCTGCTATGGAAGAAACCGCCGCGGAAGGACCTGCCGCCGATACGGAGGGCGAAACGGAACCGGCTGACGATACTGCGCAAGAAGCAGTCGGGGATGACGAAGCGCAGGATGCGCAAGAAGCTGGTATGTCCGTTACCTTCGCCATCTTCTGGGACAGCGACGATCCTGCCTACGGCGATACGGCGCATTTCATTGCCAGCCTGGAGGGGTTTGACGGACTGGCGTATACCATTCAATGGCAGTGGAGCGAGGACCTGGAAACCTGGTACGACGTGGAGAATGAAAACGGCATCCAGATGGATCGGGTAATCACCGAGGAAAACTGCCTGTACTATTGGCGGGTGAAGGTTGATCTGGAACCCACGGAGGAAGAAGCCGCGCCGGAAACGGAAGAGATCCCGGAGGCCGCCGCAGCGGAGGATGAAGCGATTCCCGCAGCGGAGGATGAAGTGATTCCCGAAGAAACAGAAGAAGCAAAAACTGAGGAGCCTGCTCCGGAGGCTGAAGCAGCCGAGGGAGAGGAGCCTCAGCCGGAAGCTGAGGCACAGCCGGAAGATGAAGCCCCGGCGGATACCCCGGCAGCTGACACTGAAGAGCCTGTACTGACCGATGCCCCGGAAACCGATGCTCCGGCGGCGAATGAGCCGGAGGCGGAAACCCCGCAGGCCGAATAACGGCGGCGCCGTGTCCCCGAAAAAGGGGCGCGGCTGTTGCCGTTTCCAGGATGAACCAAAAAAGCCAACAATTTGCTGAAAAAGGGGCTATCGAAAATGAAGTACAAGGTAAGAAAACTGGTTGCGTTCGTGATGGCGCTGTTCATGGTATTCCAGTCTGCGCCCACGCCCGTGCTGGCTGGCACCTCGTATACCTCCGGGCCGAGCTCCATCGGCCAGCTTCGCGCTGCCAATAATGGGTATACGGTGACGGTTCTGGTTGACCAGGAGGCTTCTTTCCAGTCAGACCGCCATTTGTATTTGGTTGCAAAGCAGAGAGTTAATGTTGCGGCTTGGGGCAACAGGCCTCAAGATGCGACTTTTGTTCAGGAAATTGATTTGCATCAGTACAAACAGGCGATTACGATTGATGCGCTGCGTGTAGACGGTGTACAGGAAGAATATCCTGTTGATGAAAACAGCGTCAGCATAGATATTTATACCGATCGTGGCTACAGCCCTTATAATGGGGAAGGGAACATTGCAAAGGAACGCAGCAGCGACGGGAAAACTTTCAGGATCGGTAAATCCGGTTTCACAGCGCCCAAGTACAAGGTCCGCGTGGATCTGTATGAGCCGTGGGCGGACAGCGCGACGGAGGGTTCCGTCAGCCTGGGTGACACCTATACCCTGACCGGTACCGATTTGGATGACAGCAGCATCACCTACACTGCTTCGTTCGATTCCAACGGCGAAATCACTTCCTTTACCAAGAGCAGCGACAGCAGCACGCTGACTGAAGGCGCGCCGCTTGAAAATATTCAGATCACCAACCTGCAGGATGGCAAGATGGGCGATTATACCGTCACCGCCATTACCGAGGACGCGGAAAACAAGGTTTACGTGATCGAAGGCCATAAGGACAACACCTACTTCGCCGAAATCAGCTTCTTTGACGAAAACGGCGACGCCGTGACCCCGGACTTCACCGGCAAGGATATTTCTGTGAAGGCCATCGCGGAGAACGGCGACGAATATACTTCCGCCGACCTGAGCAACAACGCGTCTGCTTTCCCCCTTACCCTGACGTTCAAGCAGGGCGAGGACGAAGGAAGCACCGTGCTGCCCAAGATCAGCAGCTTTGCCTTTGAGCCCGATCCCCTGGCGGACAGCGAGGACAATGAATACAGCGTTTCCGTCGTCTCCCTGAACGACGATGATCTGGACGCGGGCAAGTATCAGCTCCGGGCCGTGAAGCTGACGGACTGCACCGTAACGGTGGAAAGCGCCGAGGGTCTGGAGAGCGGATTCAATTACTATATCGTTGCCTATAATAATGGAAGCATCGCGGGCTACGAGCACTTCGCCCAGGGCGACGTGGCCTTCCCCGCGGGCACCATCAACAACACCACCAAGTTCAACGTGGTGCGTCTGCCCTCCGCCGTGGCGGTCAGCGAAGAGGCCCTCACCGGCGAATCCGCCACGACGGTATCGGCCAGCGGCGAAAATGCCGGCCTGACCATCTTTGAATGGAACGCCGAGATGAATGAGGACAATCAGTATGTGTTCTCTTCTTCCGCCAAGAATTCCGTGACCGCCACCCTTGAGTACAAGGACGAAAAGGGAAACACCACCACCGGCACTGATGTGTACTACATCAAGGTGAAGGCCAAGAACGATCAGAACCAGGATGTTTCCTATTATACTGAGCTGCCCAAGGAAGGCGGCAAACTGACCTTCCTGGATATCAGCACCGGCGAATCCATTGCCATCAGCAACACCATCCAGCAGATCGAAGCGGTAAAGAAGCTCAACAGCGGCAGCCCTGCGCCGGCCAACTGGAACGCGCTGCACGGCGGCAACAGCCAGGATGTCCAGGGCGATTCCAACCAGTACAAGCTGGGCGAATACGCGCTGAGCTTTAAGTACAACGCTTCCACCATGAATTACGACTTCGTGGCCGCCAAGCCCGGCGTGGCCAACGTGGTCATCATCGTCAAGGACGGCGAAACGGAAGTTGATTATTCTTCCGTTCTCAACGGCTATAAGCTGGTAGCAACCGTCAAGGGAGAGGATAACAGCAACACCTCGAGGACCTGGAACGCCGATAATAACAATAACGGCATCACCATCACGAAGGATGGCAACCAGGGCAAAGCTGTCATCAACGGCAGCGTGGAGTTCAACAACAACAAAGCCAATCCTCAGAAGAAACAGTATCAGGCGGGGGATCAGCTGCAGGTCTACCTGACCGATAATTACAGCATTTCGGATGGCAACCTCACTATCAGCGGCACGCTGATCGACAATGACGCCATCGTGGAGAAGGACGGCACGTTCTACGGCTTCACGAAAGAATATAATGAAGAAACCAATACCTATACCTACACCGGCCAGAAGCTGGATCCGTATTATTTCACCTTCCAGGTGAAGGACAAGAACGGCCAGATCACCGAAACGCTGGACGGCATGAACGGCTGGTATCTGGTGGCGGAAGTGACCAGGGACGGCAACGCCTATACCTACGTCAAGCCTGTCAACAATCTGGTCAAAACCACCGTCGACGGCAACACGATCAACAGCTTTGCCGGCTACGGCATGGTCAACAACAATCTGCAGTTCATCGGCAATACCGCCGCGACCTCTCCGGACGAATTCGTTACCTTCAAGATGTACTATCCTGCGGATACGAATCAGGTCAACGAGAATAACGGCTCCGAGTATTTTGCCAACGAGGATCATATCAAGATCAACGGCCTGAACGACACCTCCATCGGCAGCAAGTACACCCTGGAAGTGGAAGGCAACGTGGTCACGCTGCAGGAGGCTGCCGACACCGTGATCACCGTGTCGGAAAGCAACGGCGATGCCATCGAGCTGGAGGGCACCTACTACGTGCTGGGCGAAATGGACTTCACCGAGGGCGGCGAGCAGAAGAGCCGCTACGCCATCAAGCCCCTGAATACGACCAACGGAACCGAATACACCTTTGACGCCGGTTTTACTGATAAGGACGGCCAGAACGCTGAATACCTGACGGGTATCCGGTTTGTTGCGCCTGCCCTGGTACGGGCGACCGGGCCTGACAGCAATGATCCCAATAAAGTGCTCAAGGCGATTGCCGAAAATAAGCACGAGGTCACGATTTACCGCGACGGCGACGCCGTGGGGCAGTACCGCCTGGCTGCGAAGGACGCCACCCTGGAAACCGAATCCAAGGGCACCATTACCCTGACCAAGCTGCCCGGCCTGCAGGCCAGGAACGACGCTGTGACCAATCCCGCGCCGGATGATAATAATTCCTATTATCTGCTGGCCGAGCGGATCAAGGACGGCAAGAAGAGCTATGCCTACGCCAAGGTGCCGCTGGAGGGCGGCACGGCCGCGCCCCTTGAATTCCACGAAGAAGGCCCCGAAGGCGAGATCGTTTACTACGCGGAAGAAGACGAAGTCAACTTCTACGCGGTCGAGCTGCCTGACAACGCCGATGCCACCCTTGAGCAGGTCAAGGCCGGCAAGCGGTATGCCGAAGGCCAGCTGATGACCAATTATGTCCCGTCCTTTGACCTGACCGACGGCGTGGTCACCACCACCCTGACCCGGCGGACGGACGACCCAACATCCTACAAGGTGCAGGTCGATGTGTTGAATGCCGCCCAGACGGGCTATCTGACCCATGATGCGGAAGACCCGGATAAAATTGCCGGCAATTACTATGTGGTCGCCACCCTGAAGAGCAAGGAAAGCGGCCAGGTGGTTGGCTATACCGTGCTGGATGTGGATGAAGATGCGCTGAACAGCACCGGCAAATGGTCTGACACCATCGGCACCCAGCAGTTCAGCGTCTGCGACGCCAAGCTGGAAGAAACCGGCGCCACTATGGGCTATGATTACAACCTTTACGATATCAGCCTGCGCATGTATGAAAAGGATAAGGCGCATAACGCGACTTATAAGGAATTGACTGAAAAGGGCAGCGACGAAGCACCCAAGGCGCATGACTTTATTGGCGTGTTCCCCACCACGCAGGATCGTGTCTGCCCGGAATTCGTGCAGGATATGATCGACAGCGAGGGCGGCAATTCTTCCCATATCGTGCTGCACTCTGCCTATGAAAAGGAATACGGCATCCGGGTTTATGTGGATATTCCCGGCATGGAAGTGACGGAGGACGATCAGCTGATGGTCCGCGTCCGGCTGATCCATGAGCAGCCGGATCAAAAGACCTTCGCCTTCTTCCCGCTGACTGTTTCTTCTACAACGGGGGGAGATACGCCCGAGGAGCTGAGCCCGGCGCTTGCCGGCGGCCTGATGTGGCGCGATGGCAACGGCAGCCCCACCAACTATACCTTTACCGGCAACGAAAAGGGTTATGTTATTGACGTGCTCCGGTACAAGAAGAACGATGACAGCTCGATCCCCTACGGCGAGCTGGTCAAAGAAGGCTCTTCCAAGTATACTCTCGTTCCCACCGGTGAATCCATCAATCTGTACACCCTGAACGACGGCACCCGGGAAACCGTGGAGGACGTTGAAAACGAAAAAACCAAGATTTATGATTCCATCCGCTTCACCAAGGACGTGAACGGCATCAAGATCGGCGAATTGCAGAGCGCGTTGGTGGACGCCACCAATTTCGGCCTGTATACCGAGCTGTTGTCCCTGCACGCCACCGACATGGAATCCAACATCGGCGCGGCCCGTCTGTCCGGCCAGATCGGCGCGGACTACGGCTTCTCCGGCAACAACATCAGGGTCAACCAGCTGAAGGTCACCAAGCGGTATATTGGCGCCGATGGAAATCCCGCCAGCAACAAGACCATCAACCTGAAGCTCTACCCTGTGGAAAAAATCAACCCGGACGGCACCTATCAGCTTGGCGATCCCATTTCTGCCAGCGGGACCACCAACAGCGAGGGCGTTGCGGAGATCGTGTTCAATAAGCTGGTTTCCGGCAACTATGTGCTCAAGGAAGTGCTGGAAAACGGTCAGGAAGTTACCTATGGCGACGGTGAAAACGGCGTGGTTCTCAATGCTGGCGGCACGGAGAACTTCACTGTTTCCTTCGCCGACGAACTGATCACCATCGAGAATATCAACGTCAACGTCAACTACTTCGGTCAGATTGACGATAGCGTGAACTTCTGGAACATCATTCGCCACTCCCGCAACGGCTGGATCGTGACGGATAATCAGGAAGACTATACGGCGCTGTGGGAAGCCAACGGCAATTCCAGCGTCAGCGCGCAGGGCCAGATCGGCCTGACCGGCGGGCGTATTCCCACCCAGGAAACCAACAATCCCAATTACGTTGAATTCCCGGATACCTACAATATCCCCGCGGACATGGCCAATCTGCGCGCTCTGTCGTCGCGTCTGCTCACCTGCGGCAGCAGCCAGACCGTGAAGGTCATGAATGTGAAGGCGCAGGATATCGCCGAAAAGGGCCTGACCATCGAGGGCGACGGCCGGTTCGTGGTGGTCAACGTGGATGTGTCCGGCATGGGCAACGTGGTCACCTTCAACCCCGAAACCACCTTCAACGGTACGATTCTGAAGGCAGACTTTGGCGCGGCCGGCAGCGAGCATTCCTCCAAGGTGCTCTACAACATCGTCAGCAACGGCGCGCCGTTCACCGGCGTGATCAACACCGCCAAGGAAGGCGCTGGTATCCTGCTGGCTCCTGCCGGCATCGTGGCTGATCTGGGCGGCAACTGGGGCGGCACCATCATTTGTAAAGAAGCCCGCCATACCGGTTCTGAAATCCACTCTGACAGCAGCAATAAGATCCAGAAGAAGAACACCATGCTGACCAACAGCCTGAAGCCTCTTGACGAGGGCAACCTGACCATCGCCAAGCAGTTCGACAACAACGACGTGTTCGACCGCACCACCTGGTTCACCTTCCGGGTCACTTTGACGCCGGCTGAAAACTTCACCGGTGAACATACCTATGTGGCTTCCGGCCTGGAAGAGGGCAATACCATTACGTTTGTTGATGGCGTGGCCACCGTAAATGTACGCGCTCAGAACGAGATCACCATTGCCGGTCTGCGTTCCGGAACGCATTATGCCTTGGAAGAAATCCAGACTGCGTCTACGGAGCATTATACCTTCAAAGAATTCAAAATTGAGAATGCTGAAGGCACGGTTAAAGCTTCCGATGGCACCGGCGAAATCAGCAAGGGGAACACGGCCAAGATCATCGCCGTCAACACCACCGAAAAGGGCGGCCTGAAGATCAAGAAGATCGCCAATAATACAACGGATACAACCAAGGATTTCAAATTCCACCTCTACCTGTGGAAGATTGACGAATCTGATGCAACCCATTACGTTGCGATCACGGGTCAGAAAGGAAACTATAATTTCGCCGACGGCGGCGTCAACGATCCTGCGACGGGCACCGCCCATGTTGCCGGTGTGGCTTCGTTTACTCTGAAAGCAGGGCAGGAAATCGAAGTATCCGGTATTGAAATGGGCGTTTACTTCAAGCTCGTTGAAGATGAGCCGCTTCCTGCCGGCTATACATTTGCCAGCGGCAATGGCGAAGGCTACATTACCGGCAATGTGAATGACATTCAGGTCGTCTTCGAGAATGATTATTCCGCTGACGGCAGCATCGTGCTGGAAGCCAGCAAGGCCAGGAACGCCAGACTGGGCGACGAGAAATTCACCTTCGAGCTGTATGAGGGCACCGAGCTGCTGGATAGCGTAACGGCCAAGCAGGGCGAGACCGAGCAGTTCACCGTGATCAACTACACGCTGGACGACCTTGG
>Ga0310694_10001937_pt1 | contig 22262 bp, 19 predicted proteins | sample 174DNAGHGhighgp2_FD_203884 | JGI IMG/M metagenome (GOLD analysis project Ga0310694, IMG submission 203884) | Sheep rumen microbial communities from Palmerston North, Manawatu-Wanganui, New Zealand - 1742 DNA GHGhigh gp2 (v2) (version 2) | ecosystem: Host-associated > Mammals > Digestive system... | reverse complement strand
TTCTGGGCCAAGCACATGGACGACCTCTATTTTGAGGGTAATCACAGTGGCATCGATGCGGCATTCCTGTCGGACAAGGATGGCAACGGCATCCTGATAACAGGCGACTCGCTGTCGCTGAATTTCGAACAGACCGACCGTGGCATCGTCGTCACCGTCAATGCGGCCGTCAGCGGACAAGGCCCGAAGTTTGCCAAGACCCACTTCCCCGGATGGCGGAAGGGTGACAAGCCCGTGAGTGCCACTTTCCAAAGCTACTATATCAAGGCCGATGTCATGCCCGAAGTGGTCAGTCGCCTGTTTGCGCCTGCTGCCGACGTGCCTGCGCCCTTCCGTCCCTTTAAGACGCAATATGATACCTATCTGATGAAATACCGGGATGTAGTAGAAGATTGAAGATTGAAAATTGAAGATTGAAATAATGTAACTCTTTAGCGAAAAGTTTGCGCGGTTCGGAAAAACTTGCTATCTTTGCAGCGGAAAGATAGCAAGTTTATATTTTATAGATATGGTATACAATGAAATCGGAAAGACCGGCATGAAGGTGTCGAACCTGAGTTTCGGGGCCTCGTCGCTGGGTGGCGTGTTCCACAGCATCCGCGAGGAAGAGGGTATCAAGGCCGTGTATACGGCAGTGGAGAATGGTATGAACTTTATCGATGTGTCGCCCTATTACGGCCACTATAAGGCAGAGACCGTGCTGGGCAAGGCGCTGAAGGGCATCCCCCGCGACAAGTATTATCTCTCGACGAAGGTGGGGCGCTATGGCCATGACGGCATCAACACGTGGGACTATTCGGCCAAGCGTGTGACCGACAGCGTGTATGAGAGCATGGAGCGACTGAACATCGACTATATCGACCTGATCAATGTGCACGACATCGAGTTCCAGGGCGACCGCGAGGGCGGGCTGCAGCTGATTGTCGACGAGACGCTGCCGGCGCTGGTGGAGCTGAAAAAGAAGGGTGTGGTGGGCCATGTGGGCATCACCGACCTGCAGCCCGAGAACCTGAAGTGGGTGATTGAGCATTGTGAGGAGGGCACCGTGGAGAGCATCCTCAACTTCTGTCACTACAGTCTGAACGATACCTTGCTGGCCGATTTCCTCGGTTTCTTCGAGCAGCACGGGGTGGGCGTGATCAATGCCTCGCCCTTCTCGATGGGACTGTTGTCGAGCCGTGGCGCACCGATGTGGCATCCGGCCTCGAAGGATCTGCGCAATGCCTGTGCCAAGGCGGCGCAGTATTGTCTGGAGGTGGGCTATCCGATAGAGAAACTCGCGGTGCAGTTCTCTACTAGTCTGAATCCGCGCATCGCCACGACGCTCTTCAGCAGTGCCAATCCGCTGAATGTGCTGAAGAATATCGAGTATGTCAACGAGCCGATCGACATGGATCTCGTGGCGAAGGTGCAGGAGATCATCGGCGACCAGATGTTCGTAAGGTGGAAGAATTCATGAAAATCATTGATGCGCATAGCCATTTGTGGCTGAGGCAGGAGACGAGCTGGGACGGGAAGGAGATACGCTCGCTGAAGAACGGCCGGAGCATCTTCCTCGGCGAGGAGGTGCAGATGATGCCGCCCTTTATCCTCGACAGCCGGAATACGGCCGAGGTGTTCCTCTCGAACATGGACTACGCCCAGGTGGGTGCGGCCGTGGTGGTGCAGGAGTTTATCGACGGCCTCCAGAACGACTATCTGGAAGAGGTGCAGCGGCAGTATCCCGACCGTTTCCTCTGCTGCGGCATGGCCGATTACCGGCAGCCGGATTTCCTTGCGCAGGCAGAGACGCTGATTCTGCAGCGCGGTTTCCGTGGCATCGCCATCCCCGGGCATCGGCTCTTAGGCAAACCTCTTACCAGTGACGAGATGATGCAGATGTTCCGTCTGATGGAGCAGCGCGATGTGGTGCTGAGCATCACCCTCGAGGACGGCGACCGGCAGGTGGGCGAGCTCAACGAGGTGATTAGCGAGTGTCCGAGGCTGCGGATTGCCATCGGTCATCTGGGCATGGCCAATCCCCCGCAGACGCCCTGTTGGGAGAATTCCAGCTGGCGCCGTCAGATTGCCTTGGCGCAGCATCCGCAGGTGATGATAGAGATGGGCGGCGTCACGTGGCTCTACAACGCCGAGTTCTATCCCTTCCCCTCGGCCATCCGCGCCATCCGCGAGGTGGGCGACATCGCTGGCTACGACAAGCTGATGTGGGGCTCCGACTATCCGCGCACCATCACGGCCATTACCTACCGCATGTCTTTCGACTTCATCCTCAAGTCGCAGAAACTCTCCGACGATGCCAAGCGGCTGATCCTCGGCGAGAATGCCTGCCGGTTCTACGGCTTCAGCAACCTGCCCGACCTGCCCTATATTAAGAATATGTCGGAATGATCGTTGTGATGCTGACATTGTTTGCCCTCGTGGTGGTAGGCTATGTGGCGGGCAAACTGGGTTATTTGGGAGGCGACTTCGACCGCCAGCTGTCGCGGTTGGTCATCAACATCACCTGTCCGGCGCTCATCCTGTCGTCGGCGATGACGGGCGAGCTGCCCGACCGCCAGTACATCCTTCCGCTGCTGCTCATCAGCGTCCTCACCTATCTGCTGCTGGCAGGTGCGGGTTTCCTGTTGCCGCGCTATCTCACGAGCGATGCCAACCATCAGGGCCCCATCGGATTCGCATTGATTTTCGGCAATGTGGGCTTTATGGGCTATCCCGTGGTGGCGTCGATCTTCGGCCACGAGGCGGTGTTCTATGCCGCCGTGCTGAATGTGGTGAACACGTTCGCCGTGTTCACCATCGGCACGATGCTCATCACGGGCGGTGCGAGCAGCGACAAGGAGCGCTTCGAGAAGAAGGTGCTCTACAGCACGCCGATGCTGGCGGCCTACTTGACGATGGCCATCGTGGCGCTCCGCATCGACCATATCCCCGAGGCCGTCAGTCAGCCGCTCACGATGCTGGGCAACATCACGGTGCCCGCCGCCCTGCTGATCGTCGGCTCGTCGATGTCGCAACTCTCGCTGCGCACGATGCTGGGCAACGGCACGGTCTATGCCACCACGCTACTGCGCCTGGCGATTCTGCCCGTGGGGGTGCATTTCTTGATGCGGCTCTTGGGCTTCGATGCGTTTGTGGTGAACATCAACACGCTGGTCATCGCTATGCCCGTGGCCACCTACGGCACCATCCTCTGCCTGAAATACGGCAAGGACACGACGATGATTACCGAGGTGACGTTTATCACCACCCTGGCCTCGATGGTGACCATCCCGCTGCTGGTGACGCTGCTGTTCTGACGCCCCGCACGGAGGTTCTTGGGCAGTGCCGCTGGAGCCAGTGTCCCATGACTACGACCCGAACGCCGGCGACATCAACGAGGACTGAAAGAAATAATTCCCGTATCGCTTGGCGGTACGGGATTTATTTTGTACTTTTGCACGCGGATTAAACTTATCTTATATTCATTACATGGAGCAGAAAAAGAAACTGATACCGAAGAAGTATCTGCTGACGTTTATCCTCGTCACCTCGTTGTTCGCACTCTGGGGCTTCGCCAACGACATCACCAACCCGATGGTGGCCGCCTTCCAGACCGTGATGGAACTGTCGGCCGCCAAGGCCTCGCTGATTCAGTTCGCCTTCTACGGCGGCTACGCCACGATGGCCATTCCGGCGGCGCTGTTCATCAGGCGCTATTCCTATAAGAGCGGCATCCTGCTCGGACTGGCGCTCTATGCCGTCGGCGCGTTCCTCTTCATCCCCGCGGCCAACTACCAGCAGTTCTCGTTCTTCTGCATCTCGCTGTATATCCTCACCTTCGGCCTGGCCTTCCTGGAGACCACGGCCAATCCGTTCATCCTTTCGCTGGGCGACAAGGAGACGTCGACGCGAAGGCTGAACATGGCGCAGGCCTTCAATCCCGTGGGCTCGCTCTGTGGCATGGCCGTCGCCTCGTTCATCGTGCTGCCGCAGCTGCTCTCCGACAAGCGCGACGAGGCCGGACAGATTATCTTCCCCTTCTTGAGCGAGGCTGAGAAGGCCGATATCCGTCTGCACGACCTGGCCGTGATCCGCGACCCGTATGTGGCCATCGGACTGGTGGTGCTCATTGTGTTGGCCGTGATTGCCGTGACCAAGATGCCGAAGACGCAGAGTGAGGAGGAGAAGGCTGCCGGTAAGACCAATAGCGTGGGCACAACGCTCTCGAACCTCTGGCACAACAATATCTACCGCGAGGGCGTGTTTGCCCAGATGTGCTATGTAGCAGCGCAGATCATGGTGTGGACGTTTATCATCCAGTATGCCGACCACTTGGGCATTAACAAGGCCAAGGCACAGATGTTTAATATCTGCGCCATGTCGCTGAATCTCGTAGGACGATTCCTGGGCACTTACTTTATGAAATGGGTAAACACCCGTATGCTGTTGACTGTGTTCGGCGTCTGTGCCAGCATCTTCACGCTCGGCGCCATCTGCATCGAGGGCATGTTGGGACTGTATTCGCTAGTGATGATCAGTCTGTTTATGAGTATCATGTTCCCCAGCATCTATGGTATCGCCCTTGAGGATGTCGATGCGAAGGATACCCATTTAGGCGCCGCTTTCCTGGTGATGGCTATTGTAGGTGGCGCTCTGATGCCACCGTTGCAGGGACTGCTCATCGACCAGGAGGTGATCTTCGGTCATCCGGCTGTCAACGTATCGTTTGTGCTGCCGTTGATCTGTTTCCTGATCATCATCTGCTACGGCTATCGGGCGTACGTGAAAGGAGTGAAAAGTTAATAGTGAATAGTTAATAGTGAATAGTGAATAGTTGAATGAAAGCAATTCAGATTAGTGAGCCTTCGGTGATGAAGGTGATTGAAATGGCTGAGCCCCAGATGGGCGACAGCGAAGTGTTGTTGAAAATGAGATATGTGGGTTTCTGCGGCAGTGACCTGAATACATTCCGCGGCGGCAACCCCATGGTGAAAATGCCTGTCGTGCCTGGCCATGAGGTGGGCGCCGAGATTGTCAGCGTGGGCAAGAATGTGCCTGACATGCTGAAGCCCGGCATGATTGTTACCGTGAATCCCTATACCAACTGTGGTAAGTGTGCCTCTTGCCGGAATGGTCGCGTGAATGCTTGTGAACACAATGAGACACTCGGTGTGCAGCGCTGGGGTGCCATGCGTGAACTGCTTGTGCTGCCTTGGGAGAAGGTAATCCCTGCCGAAGGTCTCGATCCCCGTACCTGTGCGCTGATAGAGCCGATGAGTGTGGGCTTCCATGCTGTGAACCGTGCCCAAGTGACCGATATTGACGTGGTGATGGTAATTGGTTGTGGAATGGTCGGTATGGGTGCCGTGGTGCGTGCTGCTCTGCGTGGGGCCACTGTCATTGCGGCTGATATCGACGACGAGAAACTGGCACTCGCCAAGGAGATGGGAGCCACCTACGCCGTGAACACGCTTCAGGAGGATGTGCATGCCCGTCTGCTGGAACTGACCGGCGGCTTTGGTCCTGATGTGGTGATCGAGGCGGTGGGCAGCGTGCCGACCTATCAGATGGCCGTCAACGAGGTGGCCTTTACCGGTCGCGTGGTCTGCATCGGCTATGCGAAGAGTGAGGTGTCGTTCCAGACGAAATATTTCGTGCAGAAAGAGCTCGATATCCGTGGCTCGCGCAATGCACAGCCCTCGGACTTCCGTGCCGTGATCCACTATCTGCAGAAACTGAAGGAGTCAGGAGACGGAAGTCTGGAGTCAGTAGTGGACAGGCTGATCAGCGGCGACGTGGCTCCGGAAGGTGCACTCGAGGCCATGCAGCAATGGGCGGAGAATCCGGGCAAGGTGTTCCGTATACTGGTGCACTTTTAATGAATAATGAAAAATGAATAATGAATAAAGAAAAATGAATAGTGAAGGATGAGACGGAGGGCGGCGTTTTTGCTTGGTATGCTGATGGGGTGGTGCTCCATGGGGGCACAGGAGACCATTAATCTGGCGGGTGACTGGGAGTTGTCGTTGGGCGATTCCCTGCATTACAATGACTATGTGATGCTGCCTGGCTCATTGTTGACCAACGGCAAAGGCGACCCTGTATCAGTAAAGACCAAGTGGACGGGTTCGCTCTACGACTCATCGTACTATTTCAATCCTTATATGGAGAAATATCGGGTGGAGGGCAACATGAAGTTCCCCTTCTTCCTGACGCCCGAGACGCACTATGTGGGCAATGCCTGGTATAAGAAAAGTGTGTATGTGCCCTCGTCTTGGAAGAATAGGCGGGTGACGATCTTCCTGGAACGTCCGCATATCGAGACGACCATCTATGTGAACGGGGTGAAGGTTTTGCACCAGATGTCGCTCTCGGCGCCCCATACGTGTGACATTACCCGTTGGCTGAATGTCGGTCAGCGCAATATCATCGCTATTTGCGTATATAATGGTATCGAGAATGTGTGTGTAGGTCAGGATTCTCACTCGGTGACCGACCAGACGCAAGGCAATTGGAACGGTATCGTCGGTACAATGGAATTGCGGGCCCAGCCGAAAGACCTTTATATTGAAAAGGTACGTATCCGGCCGGACCTGACCAATGGGCGTGTACATCTGATCCTTGATGCCGGTGGGCCGTTCTCCTGGGATAGCTTTAGAGACTATAATAATTACTATACGATAGCCGTGGTGAAGGATGGCGACGATCCAAGCAAGGCCATCGTACGCTATCGCTATTGTACTGAGCCTCACATCGAGTACGACGTGGATTTCATCGATTCCGTCTATATTTGGGACGAGTTCCATCCTGCCGTCTACCGTATCGGCATCTCCCTCGGGAATGACTATTATGAGACGACTTTCGGCATGCGGAATATTAGTGTGGATGGCAGACAACTTTACATGAATGATCATCCCATCTGGCTGCGTGGCACGGTTGAGAATTGCTGTTTCCCCGAGACAGGTTATCCTCCGATGGATGAGGAATCATGGACGAAGATCTTCCAGAAGTGCAAGTCCTACGGACTGAACCACATGCGTTTCCACAGCTATTGTCCGCCTGAGGCTGCCTTCGCGGCTGCCGACAGGGTGGGCTTCTATCTGCAGCCCGAGGGGCCATCGTGGCCGAATCATGGTGTGCGGTTGCGTCGTGGTCAGAAAATTGACGAATATCTCTTGGAGGAGTCGAAACGGATTGTTGATGCCTATGGCCATCACCCCTCGTTTGTGATGATGGCGGCTGGTAATGAACCGGCAGGCGATTGGGTCAGCTACTGTAACGACTGGGTGAAGGAAATGAAGAAATACGATCCGTCGCGACTCTATTGCGGCGCCTCTGTCGGTGGGGGCTGGGCCTGGGATGACGGCTCGGAGTATCATGTGAAGGGTGGAGCCCGTGGACTCGACTGGGATCGTCATGCGCCGCATTCGGATGATAATTACTATGACCAGATCCTTCGTCCGCGCAACTATAAGGATACGGTGGATAATAACTCGCCCATCATTGCTCACGAACAGGGCCAGTGGTGTGCCTTCCCGGATTTCAAGGAGATTTCGCAGTATACAGGTGTTTATAAAGCCAGGAATTTCGAGATATTCCGTGATCTGTTGCGTGACAACGGCATGGAACAGATGGCAGAGAAGTTTCTGATGGCGAGTGGTAAGTTGCAGACGCTCTGTTACAAATATGAGATTGAGCGCAACTTGCGCACGCCCGACTATGCTGGTTTCCAACTATTGGCCCTCAACGACTATAGTGGTCAGGGGACGGCTTTGGAGGGTGTGTTGAACGTGCATTGGCAAGAGAAAGGCTATACTGATGCGAAGGAATGGAGGGAATTCTGCAATGCAATCGTGCCGTTGGCCAAATTCCCCAAGTTTGTCTATTCGACCGATGATACACTGAAAGTGCCCATTGAGGTAATGAACGCCTATTGTGCCAATGTCAATTCTGTCCGCAATTCCTATTATATTACCGATGGCGAGAATAAGGTAGTGGCAGGCGGCTCCCTTGCCAACGGGATTTTGCCCGTGGGTAAGAACATCAGTCTTGGCACACTCGTCTTCCCGCTCGATAAGTTTACCAAACCTCAGAAGATGACACTGACCGTTGTTCTCAGTGGGGCGCTCCAGAATCATTGGGATTTTTGGGTTTATCCAGGAGATAGGAGTCAGGAGTCAGGAGACAGGAGTCAGGAGATTGGAGTATATCTGGCGGATTCGCTGAATGCAGAGGCCATGAAAGTGCTGAGAAACGGCGGAAAGGTGCTGTTGACGGCGGCTGGGAAGGTGCGCTACGGACGTGATGTGGTGCAGCATTACCTGCCCGTGTTTTGGAATACATCGTGGTTTAAGATGCGTCCCCCGCATACTACGGGCGCCTATATCGACCGGCAGCATCCGTTGTTCAAGTATAATTTCCCTACCGACGACTGGAGTAACCTCAACTGGTGGGAACTGCTGAACCGCGCTCAGGTGATGAACCTGACGGAATTCCCCAAGGATTATCAGTCGCCGATACAGCCCATCGACACCTGGCATGTCAGCCGGAAACTTGGTATGTTGGTGGAGGCTAAGGTGCTGAAAGGCAAGTTGTTGATGACCTCGATGGACATTACTTCTGATTTGGAACATCGTCTGGTGGCCCGTCAGATGCGTCAGGCTATCCTCGACTATATGCAGAGTGATGACTTCCAACCCTCGCTGACCCTCCAGCCTAAAGTGGTCAGCGACCTCTTTACAAAGGATGCGCCTAAGGTGGACATGTTTACCAACGATTCACCTGATGAACTGAAACCTAAGTTGAAATAAAATTCTCGAAATATATGAAACGATTTGCTTTTAAAATGTACCTCAAACCGGGGTGCGAACAGGAATATGAGAAACGTCATGCAGCCATCTGGCCGGAACTCGTGAAGATGATCAAGGATGGTGGCGTCAGTAACTACAGCATCTTCTGGGACAAGGAAACCAACATCCTTTTCGGCTATCAGGAGTGTGAAGGAGAAGGAAACTCACAGGATACTGACAACGTGGATCCCATCACCCAAAAATGGTGGGATATGATGGCCGACATTATGGAGGTGAATCCCGACAATTCGCCGGTGACCGTACCCATTCAGGAGGTGTTCCATTTAGACTGACGCTTGACCTATCTTAATTTTAACAAGGATTAATCTTTTTTTCGGGAGAAAAATGAGGGATTAATCCGGGGAATTTTGTAATTTTGCACCCTAATTGCATTATTTATAACGTTATAATAGTAAAAATGGCTGAAACAAAGAAGATTAAGACCGCTTTGGTGTCGGTATTTCACAAGGACGGACTTGACGAACTGCTCAAGAAACTGAATGAGGAGGGTGTGAAGTTCCTGTCGACAGGCGGTACGCAGAAATTTATTGAGTCACTCGGCTATGAGTGCCAGAAGGTAGAGGATGTGACGACTTATCCCTCTATCTTGGGCGGTCGTGTGAAGACACTCCATCCGAAAGTGTTCGGTGGTATCCTTGGACGTCGTGACAATGAAGGCGATCAAGCTCAGATGAAGCAGTATGAGATTCCTGAGATTGACTTGGTGATTGTTGACCTTTATCCCTTTGAACAGACGGTGGCCAGCGGTGCTTCCGAGGAAGATATCATCGAGAAGATTGATATCGGTGGCATCTCATTGATCCGTGCTGGTGCAAAGAACTTCAACGATGTGGTTATCGTACCGAGCAAGGCTGAGTATAGTGTGCTGCTTGATATTCTGAACCAGCAGGGTGCTGAGACAACCAAGGCCCAGCGCCGTATGTTCGCCACCCGTGCCTTTGGCGTGAGCAGTCATTATGATACCGCTATCAACGCTTGGTTTGAGAAAAAGTAAAAAGGTAAAAAGTAAAAAGGTAAAAAAGTAAAATGGGATTTTTTAGTTTCGTTCAGGAGATTGCAATGGACCTCGGAACGGCTAACACCATCATTATCAGTGATGATAAGATCGTGGTAGACGAGCCTTCTGTGGTGGCTCTCGACCGTCGTACGGACAAGATGATTGCCGTAGGAGCCAAGGCCAAGATGATGTATGAGAAGACACACGATAACATTCGTACCATCCGTCCGCTTCGCGACGGTGTGATCGCCGACTTCTCTGCCTGTGAGCAGATGATGCGTGGCCTGATCAAAATGGTACATACCAGTAGTCGTCTGTTCTCACCCTCGTTGCGTATGGTGATTGGCGTACCTTCGGGTTCTACTGAAGTGGAACTCCGTGCTGTCCGTGACTCTGCAGAGCATGCCGATGGTCGTGACGTCTATCTGATTTTTGAGCCGATGGCTGCTGCCATTGGAATTGGCATCGACGTGGAGGCTCCGGAGGGTAATATGATAGTAGATATCGGTGGTGGTTCTACCGAGATTGCCGTGATTTCACTCGGTGGTATCGTCAGCAATAACTCTATCCGTACGGCTGGTGATGATCTGACAGCCGATATTCAGGAATATATGAGCCGTCAGCACAATGTGAAGGTTAGTGAGCGTATGGCAGAGCGCATCAAGATTCATGTGGGTTCTGCACTCACCGATCTGGGTGAGGATGCCCCTGAGGACTTCGTGGTACATGGTCCCAACCGTATTACTGCGCTGCCTATGGAGGTGCCCGTCTGCTATCAGGAGATTGCACATTGTCTGGACAAGACCGTATCAAAGATTGAGAACGCTGTATTGTCTGCACTCGAGAATACACCGCCTGAGTTGTATGCCGATATCGTAAAGAACGGTATCTATCTCTCTGGAGGTGGTGCCCTGCTCAGAGGTCTTGACCGTCGTCTGCAGGAAAAGATCAATATTCCGTTCCATGTGCCTGAGGATCCTCTTCACAGTGTGGCTAAGGGTGCCGGTGTCGCACTGAAGAATATCGATCGTTTCAGCTTCCTGATGAGGTAAGAGAAAAGCGGAAAGAGGAAAGAGATGAGCAACCTGCTGGATTTCCTGAGGAAGTATCATCATTGGCTCCTTTTCGTCTTCCTGGAAGTCGTCAGTGCCGTGTTGCTGTTTAAATATAACAGTTATCAAGGCAGTGTATGGCTTTCTTCGGCCAATGTGGCGGTGGGAAAGATGTATGAGGTGGAGCGTGATGTTACTTCTTTTTTCAGCATGACACGTGCCAATGAGGAACTGACTCTGCGCAACTTCTATCTGGAAAGGCAGGTAGACCAGTTGCGTCGTCTTTATTCGGAGGCGACACACGACACTACGGTGATAGAGCGCCAGACATTACAGTTCCTCAACCAGTATAAACTCATCCCGGCAAAGGTAGTGGCTAACACGGTTCACAAACCCGACAATCTGATGACGATTGATAAGGGTGCAGCCGATGGCGTAGAGGTGAACATGGGTGTGGCCTGTGGTAATGGCATTGTAGGTGTGGTTTATCTCGTGTCTGAGCATTACTCGGTTGTGATTCCCGCCTTGAATGCGACGATGTCGCGCATAAGCTGCTCTATTCGCAATAGCAATTATTTCGGTTATCTGCATTGGAGTGGGGGAGATCCTGCTATCGCCTATTTGGAAGATGTGCCTCGTCATGCCCGTTTCAAGAAAGGCGAGTGGGTTGTGACAAGCGGCTATTCTTCAATCTTTCCCTCTGGTGTACTGGTGGGGCAGATTGAAAAGGTGTTTAATTCAGCCGACGGTCTGTCGTATAAGTTGCAGTTGCGTCTGAGTACCGACTTCAGTTGTCTGCGCGATGTCTGTGTCATCAGTGACCGGCGTGTTGCCGAACAGGCCAAGCTTCTTGAGGCTGCCCGCGACTCGATGGCGCTGACCAACAGAGACAGGTAGAGATTTAGAGGCAAGAGGTAAGGAAATAAATATGTCAATAGAGTTTTTCAAGCGTTTGGGATGGTTCGTCGTCCTTTGTCTGGTTCAGGTGCTGATCCTGAACCATATCCATCTATTTGATATAGCCATTCCCTTGTTGTATGTCTATTTTACCATCACTTTCCGACGTGGTATACCGAAGTGGATTATTCTGTTGTGGAGTTTTGCATTAGGACTTGCTGTTGACGTGTTCTCCAACACCCCCGGTTTGGCTTCGGGTTCCATGACACTTCTCGCAGCCATCCAGCCGTATCTGTTGGAATTGTTTGTTCCCCGTGATTCGGCTGAGAATTTAGAGGTGTCGATTCATACCTTGGGCGTCGGTAAGTTCATTGCCTTTAGTGCGATTCTGCTGATGGTCTATTGTCTGGTGTTCTTTGCCTTGGAGGCCTTCAACTTCTACAATTGGCAGCATTGGTTAACGTGTGCAGGTGCCAGCTTCGTTCTGTCATTTGCGCTGATGATGGCAATCGAAAGTATTCGTAAGAAGTGAAAGAGAAAAACGATCTTGCTGACAGAAAGTTTGTTATTGGTGGGGTGGCCGTGCTTATCGTGGTCGTCTACATCATCCGTCTCTTTACGCTTCAGATTACCAGTGATGACTACAAGAAGAGCGCCGACTCAAATGCTTTCCTGAAGCAGGTGGATTTTCCTTCGCGTGGTAATATCAGCGATCGCAACGGCAAACTGCTGGTATTTAATCAGCCTGCCTACGATATTATGGTGGTGATGAATGAGGCGAAGGATCATCTGGATACGCTTGACCTGTGTAGGGCTCTGAACATCACGAGGGAGGAGTTCGATCGCAGGATGGCAACCATCAAGGACAAGTCAAAGAATCCAGGATATTCACGCTTTACGCAGCAATTGTTCCTGCCTCAGTTGAGCGATAAGGATTTCAGTATTTTCCAGGAGAAAATGTTCCGTTTCCCTGGTTTCTACGTGCAACGGCGAAGTATCCGTCAATACCAGTATAATCTGGCTGCGCATGTCTTAGGCGATGTTGCAGAGGTGTCGCCTGCCGACATTGAAGAAGACGACTACTACCAGCCTGGCGACTATATCGGGAAACTGGGTGTGGAGCGTTCTTACGAGAAACAGCTGCGTGGCGTGAAGGGTATTCAGATTCTGTTGCGTGATGCGCATGGTCGTATCCAGGGCCGTTACCAGAATGGTGCCCTTGACCGTAAGCCTGTGCCAGGTAAGAATCTGACGCTGAGCATCGATTATGAGTTGCAGGCGCTCGGCGAACGACTGTTAGAGGGTAAGATTGGTAGTATTGTCGCTATAGAGCCTTCTACGGGTGAGGTGTTGTGTATGGTTTCTTCACCCTCTTATGATCCGCGAATGATGGTTGGTCGTGAACGCAGTAAGAATCACCGTATCCTGAGTCAAGACCAATGGAAACCCTTGCTCAACCGTAGTATCATGGGACTCTATCCCCCGGGGTCCACTTTCAAGACTTCACAGGGTCTGACTTTCCTTTCCGAAGGTGTCATCACCCCCTCTACGCCTTACCCCTGCGGACATGGTTTCAACTTCAAAGGTCTGCATGTTGGTTGTCACGGTCACGCCTCCCCATTGGCCATCGTACCCGCCCTGAGTACATCGTGTAACGGTTTCTTCTGTTGGGGACTCTACCACATGATCAATACTAATATCTCGAAATACGGTACGGTACAGAATGCGATGAATGTCTGGCGCGACTATATGGTCAGCATGGGATTTGGTTATAAGTTGGGCATCGACCTTCCGGGAGAGAAACGTGGTCTGATTCCTAATGCCCAGTTCTATGATAAGGCTTATAAGGGTTCCTGGAATGGCCTGACCGTCATCTCTATTTCCATCGGACAGGGTGAGGTGTTGCTGACGCCGCTTCAGATTGCCAATCTCGGTGCAACGATTGCCAACAGAGGTTATTATTACGTGCCTCATGTGGTAAGGAAGGTTCAGGGAGAACCCCTTGATACGCTCTTCACCCGTCGTCATTTCACGAAAGCCGACCGTAAGGCCTACGATTATGTGGTACAGGGCATGCGTTCCTCGGCTCTGGGTGGTACCTGCAAGGCGCTGGCCCGTTATGATTTTGTGCCCTGTGGAAAAACGGGAACGGCTCAGAACAGAGGTCATGACCACTCAGTGTTCATGGGCTTTGCGCCGATGGAGAATCCGAAGATCGCTGTGGCGGTGTATGTGGAGAACGGCGGCTGGGGTGCTACTTATGGCGTGCCTATCGGTGGTCTGATTATGGAGAAGTTTATCAACGGAAAGCTGTCCGAAGCCTCGGAGAAGAAGGCTACGGAATTCCAGCACAAACGAATTGCGTATGGCTCAGCAGACAGATAAACAACCCAGTGTGTTGCGTTCCATTGACTGGTGGACCATCCTGATTTATCTGGGATTGCTCACCTTCGGCTGGGTCAGCGTGTGCGGAGCCAGCTATACCTATGGAGAGACCGATATCTTCAGTCTCGACAGCCGTTCAGGTATGCAGATTGTATGGATTGGTACGTCCATCGTGCTGGGTCTGATTATCCTGTTGTTGGATAACCGCTTCTACGACACTTTTGCCTATGTGATTTTTGCCGTGTTGGTGCTATTGCTGATAGCGACCATCTTCAATCCCCATACCATTAAGGGTTCGCGATCGTGGCTGGTGTTAGGACCTTTACGCGTACAACCGGCGGAGTTTGCAAAGTTTGCCACAGCGTTGGCGCTGGCGAAACTGATGAGTACCTATGGCTATGACATCAAACGGTGGAAGGACTTTGGCATTACCCTGGCCTTTATTTTCCTGCCGATGCTCTGTATTGTGCTACAGCATGAGACGGGTTCGGCACTGGTCTATCTGGCTTTCTTTCTGATGCTCTACAGAGAAGGCATGTCGGGTAGTCTGCTCTTCACGGGTGTGGCGATGGTCATCTATTTCGTGATAGGTATCCGTTTTGCCGATACGATGCTGCTGTATACGCCTACTTCTGTCGGAAAGTTCGTGGTCTTGATGCTGATACAATTGTTTTCAGGCTTGATGGTCTACTTCTATTGTGAGAATAAACTTGATGGTATACGGCTTATTTTGTCCTGCCTGGGAATCACGGTGGTCTTCCTGCTGTTCTCACTCTTTGTGATACCCTTCGATGTTGTTTATGTGCAGTTGGTTACTACGGCGCTGATGATAGGCTATCTTTTGTGGCAGCGTGTAGCTACCCGTGTACGCAATTATCTGTGGATTGCCCTTTTTGCTGTCGGCTCGGTCGCGTTTTTCAATGGCGCCGACTATGTGTTGAATAATGTGTTACAGCGTCACCAGCGGGTACGTATCAATGTACTGTTGGGCTTGGAAGAAGACCTGAAGGGTGCCGGCTATAATGTGCATCAGAGTCAGATTGCCATTGGCTCGGGCGGTATCGAGGGAAAGGGTTTCCTTAATGGTACGCAGACCAAGTTGAAGTATGTGCCTGAGCAGGATACCGACTTTATCTTCTGTACGGTCGGTGAGGAGGAGGGCTTCGTCGGCTCTGCGAGTGTATTGCTGCTCTTCCTGGCATTAATCTTGCGACTGATATACCTGTCTGAACGACAACCATACCGCTTTGGACGTGTGTATGGCTATTCGGTACTGAGCATCTTCTTATTCCATGTGTTTATCAATGTAGGCATGGTATTAGGCCTGACCCCTGTGATTGGTATCCCCTTGCCGTTCTTCAGCTATGGTGGTTCCTCGCTGTGGGGATTTACCATCCTGCTGTTTATCTTCCTGCGTATTGATGCCAGCAGGCATCTCACACGTTCTTAATACAGCGTATCAGTTCTTGTCAATCCTGATGCCGATGTCTGTTACGCCAGGCATAATATTACGTTTCATATTATGTTTGACGAGAATGCGAAGAGAGTCGCCTTCTGCCAGACGGATCGTATTTACATGGAAGGTGTACTGGTAATGATTGACGCCTGTGCCTCTGATATTGCCTTTCTTGTCAATCAGGTGACATAACAGGGTATCGTAATGGCAATAGCCTGAGGGCAGTACAATTTGCTGGACAACTAGGCACAAACTTTGAAACGGATAATCTTCGCTGATTCTCAGCCCAAGCTCTTCCTTATAGTAGCCTGCTTCGCTGACAGGTGAAATAGCAAAACTGATAGTGTCATTCTTTTCCCAACCCGACGTGGGGGCGGGTTCGTAATGACTATAGATAGGCAGACGGTCGCATGAGGCAATTCCACATGCAACCGTCAGAATCAGTCCGATGATGACTTGTCTGGAAGTCTTAAGCATGATCTTTCTTGTTATCTGCTTTTGGGCTGGCATTGCCGCCACTCTTCTTCTTTTTCTTCTTTTTCTTGGCTTTGTCGAAGCGACTGATATCACCTCCCGCCAAATCCACATGCTGTTTGGCTGGCTTGGCGTGTCCGTCTTCCTGCAACGTAGCGGGTTTCTCGCCTCTTCGGTTCATCTCGATAATTTCCTTGGCACGTGTAGCAGAAATGGTCTCCAGATTGGCGGCGATGTTCTTGTCGGTTGAGTAAGTGACAAGCTCTGCGAGGATATCGCTTTTGAAGAGATAGTAATCTGCATCGAGGGTTTGTAAGACAACGTCTTTGCCAGGTAGTTTCTTACTGGCTTCCATGTAATCGTCGACCTCGTAGTTCAGACAGCACTTCAGTTTGGCACACATACCAGCGAGTTTTTGGGGATTCAGGGAAATGTCCTGAAAACGAGCCGCATTCGTGGATACGGAAACGAAATTCTTCATCCAGGTGGCACAGCAGAGCTCTCGGCCACAGGGGCCAGTTCCACCGATACGTCCTGCTTCCTGGCGGGCACCTATCTGCTTCATCTCGATGCGCACATGGAAAGCTGCCGCCAAATCCTTGATCAGTTGACGGAAGTCTACACGCTCATCGGCAATGTAGTAGAAGATGGCTTTATTGCCGTCGCCCTGATATTCCACATCTCCGATCTTCATGTCGAGTCCTAATCCCTTGGCGATGACGCGGCTTTCAATCATGGTAGAATGCTCACGTGCCTTTGCCTCACGGAATTTCTGCATGTCAATCTCGCGGGCGATGCGGTAGACGCGTTTGATGTCGTCGGCAGATTTCAGGTTCGCCTTTTTGATCTGGAGCTTTACCAGTCTGCCTGTCAACGTCACCACGCCGATGTCATGGCCGGGACTGGCCTCTACGGCAACGATGTCGCCTTTCTTCAAGGGCAAGTTGTTGACGTTGTGATAGTAACCCTTACGTGTATGTTTAAACTGCACCTCTACCAGGTCGGTGTCTTCGGCATTGCCAGGTACGTCAGCCAGCCAGTCGTAGGTGTTCAGCTGTCGGTCCTGACGACCTACGGCCTGATGGCAGAGTCCTCTGTCACATCCGACCTTGATAGGCATTTCTTTGTTGTTATCAGCCATATCTATTTTAATTATTCACTATTCATTTTTCATTATTCATTGTTCACTATTCACTACTTTTGTAGCAGCAGCACGATCATCTGCAGGGCCAGGTCGAAGAATACAATCTTGGCATTGGCGTTCTGTCCGATGTCGCGGATATCTCGGTTGGCCAATTCTGATATGGCCAGAATGTTATTCTCGTTGATGAAGCGGGCGAAGTTCTTGGCGAAGTCCTCTTCCTTCTGAGTCATGTAGGTCAGTTCCTCCTGATGGAAATTATACATGAAGTTCTCACGGCTCATCTTGAGGAAGTAGGTCAGCCACCGCTTCTGTTTCTCGCGGCCATAGCCTGCCATCGTCTCACTCCACTTGCGCAGGTCTTTGATTCTTCGCTGATAGGCCAGACGCATCAGTGAGATATACATGTCGAGAAACAGTTCGTTCTCAGAGCCTATCTGCAGTTCTTCGAGTGCACTCAGCCAGTTGCCATTTGCCAGACGGCCGATACGGCGTGCATCCTCTTCGTTGATACCCCGCTTTTCAACAAGTGCCCGAGTGAGGCTTTCGTCATCAATCTTCTTGATGTCGATGCGTTGTACGCGACTGCGGATGGTTTCCAACAGTTTGTCGGGTTCTTCGCAGACCATGATGAAAACCGTCTGCAATGGAGGTTCCTCGATGAGTTTCAACAGTTTGTTGGCACATTCGATGTTCATGCGCTCCGGCAACCAGATGATACTGACCTTATAACCTCCCTGGCTGGACTTAAGCGACAGCTTGCGTACCAGGTCATCGCTTTCACCAGCTGTGATGATGGCTTGTTGGTTTTCACCACCCATCGCCTGCATCCATTGGTCCATTGTGAAGTAAGGCCCGTCCATGATGAGTTCATGCCAGTCTTTGGCAAAATCGTCGCTTACGGGCTTGTGGTCTGCACTCATCGAGGGCAGTTTGATGGTCGGATAGGTGAAGTGGAGATCCGGGTGCTCCAATTTGTCGAGCATCGCTTTTGACGAGGGACTGTCGTCGTCCAGAAGCGAGCAGCCGAAGGCGATAGCTAAGGCCATTTTCCCAGCGCCCATAGGACCACAAAGCATCAGCGCATGGGGCAGACGGTCTTCGCTGACCATTTGCAACAAACGCTGTTGTGCCTCTTTCTGTCCTATTACCTCGCTGAAAGTCATTTGCTTCTTGTTTAGAGGAGTTGACGGGCTATTTCCGCCACGCTGTCCACTGCCGATACAGTATAGAAATGGATATTATTGACGCCATGCTGATACAGTTCGCGGCACTGGGCTGTCGTCCATTCGATGCCTAATTGTCGAGCATCATCGTCGGTCTTGCACTTCACGATTTCCTTGGCCAGCGGCTCTGGGATGTCGCAATGGAAGGTTTTAGGAACAACGGTCAGTTGCGACAGTTTGGCCAGTGGTTTGATTCCGGGAATAATGGGAATGGTGATACCCATCGCCCGTGCTTTCTCCACGAAGGAGAAATATTTCTCGTTGTCAAAGAACAATTGTGTCACTGCATACTGTGCGCCGAGATCCTGCTTCTGCTTCAGATACTCCATGTCGCGCTCCAGGTTCGGCGATTCCTCATGCTTCTCGGGATAACAGGCCACGCCAAAGTCGAAGGGCTTTCCGGGGTGCTTGATCGGTGTGCCGTCGGCAAAGAATCCCTCGTTGAAGCGCTTCACCTGCTGAATCAGTTCCGTCGTATGGGCATGGCCGCCAGGGGTCGGCACAAACCGGCTGTCCTCCTTGGCCTTGTCGCCACGAAGCAGGAGCAGGTCGCTGATGCCCAGGAACTGCAGGTCGAGTAGTTCGTATTCAATATCCTCAATGGTGGCACCACTACAGATGACATGCGGTTGTACGGGGATATGATATCTTTGCTGGATAGCAGCTGCGATAGCGATCGTACCAGGTCGGCGACGGATGCGTTGCCGTTCAAACTGACCGTTCTCCAGTTCGCGATACACAAATTCAGAGTGGTGTGTCGTGATGTTGATATAGGCAGGATCAAACTCCTTCAGCTTGTCGATGTCGGCAAATAGCTTGTCAGTGCCCGCCCCTTTCAGCGGGGGCAGCACCTCGAAGGAGAATCGTCTACGGTCTTTATCTATGTTCAGTATACTCATATTTCGCTGCAAAATTAAGCAAAAATCCCCGAACTGCCAAGCAATTCGGGGATTATTCACTCTTCACTCTTCACTATTCGCTATTTCTTCACCTTATAAAGACGGAATGTCAGGGCTGGCACATCATCGAGCAGCAGGCTGGCTTTCTTGCCGGCATCGAGTTTCAGCGAGCCGTTCTTCGGGGTGATCTTCTCTGGATTGTCGAGGGTGTTCTCATCGTCCATGCCGTTGTGGGAGAGGGTAATGGTCTGTGCTGTCCGCTCGCCCTTCATGCCATTCAGCTGGATGCTGATAGGCTGGGCCGTCTTTGAGGTGTTGACAACTTTGATGATTACTTCACCTGTCTGTTTGTCGAAAACCGACGAGGCGAAAAGTCCGTCCTGACCTTCCTGTCCGGCTACAGGCTTCTTGTCCATCGTCAGCGGGAGAACGTTGGTGCCCTTGTTCATCGCATACATCTGCTGTACATAGTAGCTCACCGACTTAAACATACGGAGATTGTCGAACCAGATGGCATCTGGACGCCACTGCCAGCCTTCAACGTGTGCGAAGAGCGGGGCATAGGTAGCCATGTGGACGATATCGGCATTACGTTCGATGCCCGTCATGTGAGCGGCCTCTAATAAAGATGTATAATAGTGGTTCCACTTATGTTTGTTGCTGCCGTGACAGGCATATTCGCCGGCAAACACCTTCGGACCTTTGCGGTCGTAGCTGTCGTAACGCAAGCCATGCGTCAGGAACCACTGTTCGTTGCGATAGTAATGCTCGTCGTAGAGATCCACCTTCAGTTCCTTCATACGAGGCTGCAGCAGGTCGAAGTCCCAGCCTTCAGAGTTAGGGCCTGTGGTGCCGATGAGTTTCAGATCGGGATATTTGGCGCGGAGGGCAGCGTTGAACTTCTTCAGACGCTCCGTGAACACAGGACCATAGCCGCCGTGCTGCTCGTCGTAGTCCCACTGCTCATTACCAACGGCAAGGAACTTCAGGTTGAAGGGCTCTGGATGTCCCATTTCGGCACGAATCTTTCCCCATTTCGAGTCCACCGGACCATTGGCGAATTCTACGAGGTCGAGGGCATCCTGGATATAGCTGTCAAGGTCGTCGACGGCTACATGTACGCCAGGCTTCGTGGGATCGGGGTTCTGGAACTGACAGCTCAGGCCGCAACTGATCACGGGCAGCGCCTCACAGCCGAAGTCCTCACAGAGCTGGAAGAACTCGAAGAAACCGAGACCGTAGCTCTGGAAATAGTCAGGATAGAAACGATGGCCGAAGGTGTAATGCCAGCGGTTCTCGTTCAACGGACGGTTCTCCACGGGGCCCACGCTGTTTTTCCACTGGTAGCGGGTCTCCAGATCCGTTCCCTCCACGATACAGCCACCGGGGAAGCGGAATACACCGGGGTGCATATCATAGAGTGCCTGTGCCAGGTCTTTGCGCATACCGTTCTCACGGCCTTTCCACGTGTCGGTGGGGAAGAGTGAGATATGCTCCACATCGGTGGTCGCCTTGTCGCCAGCCAGGAAGATGCGCAAAGCACCCTTGGTCTCCGTACGGGGGGCTTTCAGTGTGGCGGTGTATTTCTTCCAGTCTTTGCCGCTGATGTCCACCTTAACCCTGGCAAAGCGCTGGTCTTCCTCCATCGTGTCATTGTCGACAAGACTGACCTCGAGTGTCGACTTGCCGCCCTCAGGACAACGGGCCCAAAGGGAGAAACGGTAGGTGGCGTCTTTCTTGACGGCAATACCGAAAAAGCCTTCATTCTCCAGACCTGTGAACTTGTCGCTATGACCAGAGTAGGCGAGACGTACATAATGGGGATTGCGCTCGAAGGGACCGTCGTTACGAACCTCGAACTTGCCGTAAGCGCGCCAACCCATCAGATTCTGGGGGAATTCAAACGAGCGGTTCTTCACCATCTCAGCATACAGACCGCCATCGGCAGCATAGTTGATGTCTTCAAAGAAGATGCCATACATTGTCGACTGAACGGGGGCACCGAGTTTTTTGGTGTTAACTTCCATCACGTGGGTCTGGGCAGACATGGTGAGGGCTGAAAAAAGCGTCAGAAAACTGACCGAAAATCTCAATTTCATTGCATTTTGATTTTAAAAGTGATTAGTTTTTTACTATTTCTGATGCAAAATTAGTTAAAAAAACTATGAAATACTTGTTTTTTCAAATTAAAGTTGTAATTTTGTGAATTATTAAGATATAAATGAGTCAAAAAACTATCTATTACAAATAAAAAAGAGTGATATGAAGAAGATCTTAGTAGCGGAAGACAATGACAGCAACTTTATCCTGATGACTTACATCTTGAAGAAGTATTATGCGTATGAGCGTGCCAAGAATGGCAAGGAGGCAGTGGATATGGTAGACAATAGTACTTATGATATGGTGCTGATGGATATCAAGATGCCTGTTATGGATGGTTTAGAGGCTACGAAAGCCATCAAGGAGAAACATCCTGACCTTCCAGTTATTGCCCTGACAGCCAATGCTTTCGACAGCGACCGGCAATTAGCTATATTGGCAGGCTGTAATGATTTCCTGTCGAAGCCTGTCAGTAGTGACCTTTGTCTTAAGACAATCCGAAAGTACCTTGGGGAATAGGTCTTATGAAAAAGAAAAAAAGGACACTGCGGTGTCCTTTTTTGTTGGTAAGGAAGTGATCCGTTTGGGGCTCGAACCCAAGACCCCAACATTAAAAGTGTTGTGCTCTACCGACTGAGCTAACGGATCTACCTTCATGCTTCTTTACGAAAGCGGCTGCAAAGGTACAACCTTTTTTTGAAACTGCCAAATTTATTTGGATGTTTTTTCGTCTTTTGCCTTTTCTTCTGCGATAGCCTTCTGGTAGCACTCTCTGCACAAAGGCTC
>Ga0310694_10001935_pt1 | contig 22268 bp, 17 predicted proteins | sample 174DNAGHGhighgp2_FD_203884 | JGI IMG/M metagenome (GOLD analysis project Ga0310694, IMG submission 203884) | Sheep rumen microbial communities from Palmerston North, Manawatu-Wanganui, New Zealand - 1742 DNA GHGhigh gp2 (v2) (version 2) | ecosystem: Host-associated > Mammals > Digestive system... | reverse complement strand
TTTCTTACACATAAAAGCCTGCCACTATTAGATTTAACTAACAAAATTCTTTGATTTCTCAAGGAAAAGCCTTACCTTTGCGGCTTCATTATGGACGTCATACGATTTATCAAGGACTGGACGCTGCCGGTAGCCATGGGAACGGGAGCGGTGCTCTATCTCGTGTTTGCCTTCACCCCCCAGCTGGACGAGGCGGCGACGGCGATGGAGCCGTTCTTCGCCACCATCCTGCCGCTGTTCATGTTCCTTATCCTCTTCGTCACCTTCTGTAAGGTCGACTTCCGACAGCTGCGCCCCGTGGCGTGGCACGGCTGGGTACTGCTGTTCCAGGTGCTGTTCGTCGGCATCATAATGGCTGTCATCCTTGTCCCTTCATCCTCGTTCCTCGCTCCTCCTTCCTCGAGCCTCGTCCCTCCTTCCTCGAGCCTCGTCCCTCCTTCCTCGTTCCTCGTTCCTCCTTCCTCGAAAATACTCATGGAGGCCCTGCTGATGTGTATCATCTCGCCTTGTGCTACGGCTGCCGCCGTCGTGACGCAGAAGCTTGGCGGCTCGTTAGAGCAGACCACCACCTACACGTTTCTCTCGAACTTCCTGACGGTGCTGCTGGCCCCCATCTGCTTTCCGCTGATAGAGAAGGGCGCCGACATCACGTTCATGGCGGCTTTTACGAAAATCCTGCATGAGGTGTTCCTGGTGCTCGTCATGCCGATGATACTGGCCTATTTCGTCAAGCACTACATGAAGCGCCTGCACCGCCGTATCGTCAGCGTGCGCGACCTCTCCTATTATCTGTGGGCCTGCTCGCTGATGATTGTCACGGGCACCACGGTCAAGAACATCGTCCACGCCCAGGTGTCCGTCTGGCTGCTCTCCGCCATTGGTGTGATGGCGCTGGTGGTCTGTATCCTGCAGTTTGCCGTGGGCCGCTATATCGGCCACTATTTCGACCGCGCCCAGGAGGCCGGTCAGGCGCTCGGACAGAAGAATACCGCCTTTGCCATCTGGCTCTCCTCGGCCTATCTCAACCCGCTCTCCTCTGTCGGTCCCGGCTGTTACATCCTGTGGCAGAACATCGTTAACTCGGTGGAGATATGGCAATACAGAAAGAAGGCTGGCTCATAAGAGTCAGCCTTCTTTCGGTATGATAGAATGCGGTATGTTTACAGCTTTGCCAGTTCGATGACCTTATCGACGGCTGCCGACAGTCCGTCGACATTCTTGCCGCCAGCCTGGGCGAAGTGGGGCTGTCCGCCGCCACCGCCCTGAATGAGCTTGGCGGCCTCGCGCACCATCTGTCCGGCATTCAGACCGTGGTCGCTGACCATGTCGTCGCTCATCATGATAGAGAGCTGAGGCTTGTTCTGCTCGTGCGAGCCGATGACGCAGAGCAGCGAGCCCTCGACGGAGGCACGAATCTTGAAGGCCATGTCCTTGGCAGCAGCGGGAGCCATGTCCATGACGCCTGTGACTACCGTCACGCCGTTGATGGTGCGGGCCTTCTCGACAAGCTTCTTGGCGAAACGCTCGACGGCCTGAGCCTGGTAGGCCTCAATCTCCTTCTTCATGGCGTCGTGCTCGTCAATGTACTTCTTGATGACGGCCTGCAGATCCTTGGCACCCACGAAGAACGACTTGATGTTCTTCAGCATATCCTCCATGCTGTATATCAGCTCCTCGCACTCATGGCCTGTACGGGCCTCGATACGGCGGATGCCGGCAGCTACCGAGCTCTCGCTGAGAATCTTGAAGAAGCCGATGCGGCCTGTCGAGGAAGCGTGGATACCGCCACAGAACTCACAGGAGGGACCGAAGCGCACCACGCGCACCTTGTCGCCGTACTTCTCGCCGAAGAGGGCGATGGCGCCGAGCTTCTTGGCCTCGTCGAAGGGCACGTCGCGGTGTTCGTCGATATGGATGTCCTGACGGATCATGTCGTTGACCATGCGCTCCACCTGGCGCAGCTGCTCGTCGCTGACCTTCTCGAAGTGTGAGAAGTCGAAGCGCAGGGTGTCAGGCGAAACGAATGAACCCTTCTGTTCCACGTGGTCGCCGAGCACCTGCTTCAGGGCGTAGTCCAGCAGGTGAGTGGCCGTATGGTTGGCTGCTGAGGCATCGCGCTTGTCGGTGTCGACACAGGCCATGAACTCGGCCGTGGGGTCTTTGGGCAGTTGCTTGACGATGTGTACCGTCTGGTTGTTCTCGCGCTTGGCATCGACAATCTCGACGGTCTCGGCTTCGTTGACCAGTACACCGCTGTCGCCGACCTGTCCGCCCATCTCACCGTAGAACGGTGTGTAGTCGAGCACCAGCTCGTAGTATTCATTCTTCTTCTGTGTCACCTTGCGGTAGCGCAGGATGTGGCAGGTGTATTCCGTGTAGTCGTAGCCCACGAACTGCTGCATTCCCGACTGTTCGTCGCCTACCCGTAGCCTTTCGCCTGCGGCGAGCTCGGTCCAGTCGCTATTCTCGACGGCGGCGGCGTTGCGGGCGCGCTCCTTCTGTTTCTGCATCTCCACGTTGAACTGCTCCTCGTTGACGGTAAAGCCGTTTTCGCGGCAGATGAGCTCCGTCAGGTCGAGCGGGAAACCATAGGTGTCAAAGAGGCGGAAAGCCTGCTCACCATCCAGTTCAGTTTTCTTAGCAGCCTTGAGCTCGGCCATCGCCTTGTCGAGCAGGCTGATGCCCTTGTCGAGGGTACGCAGGAACGAGTCCTCTTCCTCCTTGATGACGCGGCCGATGAGCTGCTGCTGAGCCTTCAGCTCGGGGAAGGCATCGCCCATCTCCTCAACGAGCGTAGGCAACAGCTTATACAGGAAGGCCTCCTTCTGTCCGAGGAACGTGTAGGCATAGCGGACGGCACGGCGCAGGATACGGCGGATGACGTAGCCAGCCTTGGCATTGCCAGGCAGCTGGCCGTCGGCAATGGAGAACGAGACGGCACGCAGGTGATCGGCGCAGACGCGCATGGCAACGTTGATGTTGTCCTGCTCCTTTGTAATGGGAGCGTCCTGTTCCTCCTCGAAGGTGGTGTATTTCAGCCCTGTTATCTGCTGCTCAGCCTTGATAATCGGCTGGAAGATGTCGGTGTCGTAGTTAGAGTGCTTGCCCTGCAGCATACGGACGAGGCGCTCGAAGCCCATGCCGGTGTCGATGACGTTCATCGACAGTTTCTCCAGCGAGCCGTCGGCCTTGCGGTTGTACTGCATGAACACGAGGTTCCATATCTCGATGACCTGTGGGTCGTCCTGATTCACCAGCTCACGACCGGGCTTGCCGTTCTTCTTCTCGGCCTCGGGACGCGAGTCGACGTGGATCTCCGAGCAGGGACCGCAGGGGCCTGTGTCGCCCATCTCCCAGAAGTTGTCGTGCTTGTTGCCGTTGATAATGTGGTCGGCGGGCACGTGCTTCAGCCAGTAGCCGGCAGCCTCGTCGTCGCGCTCCAGTCCTTCCTTCGGATCACCCTCAAAGACGGTGACGTAGAGGTCCTCGGGGTTCAGCTTCAGCACGTCGACCAGGTATTCCCACGCCATGTCGATGGCGCCTTCCTTGAAGTAGTCGCCGAACGACCAGTTGCCGAGCATCTCGAACATCGTGTGGTGGTACGTGTCGTGACCTACCTCTTCGAGGTCGTTGTGCTTACCCGAGACGCGCAGACACTTCTGTGTGTCGGCACGGCGGCGCGGCTCTGGGTCGCGCGTACCTAATATAATGTCTTTCCACTGGTTCATGCCGGCGTTGGTGAACATCAGTGTGGGGTCGTCCTTGATGACCATCGGTGCCGACGGCACGATGGCGTGCTGTTTCGACTCGAAGAACTGTTTGAACGAGTCGCGAATCTCTTTTGCTGTCATCATTCTAATTTACTATTTGACGATTTACTATTTACGATTTATTTGACGATTTACTATTTACGATTTATTTGACGATTTTAAATTTGGGTGCAAAGTTACGAATTTTTTTTTGGAGGTTAAAGAAATAATGCTTAAATTTGCAGCTAAAATAACGATTATAACATAGAAGCTATGAAACAGAGACACATCCTTCTTATCCTCTTGTCACTATTCGTCAGCGTGCTCCAGGCCGCAACGGTGAACAAACAGGACGCCTTGCAGAAGGCACAGCAGTTCGTGGCCGGCCGTCAGGCAGCGGCTCGTGGCGGGGCAGGTCAGGCTCAGAGCCTGCAGTCAGCCCTCGACAATAGTTATTACTATGTCTTCAATATCGGCACTGACGGCGGTTTCGTCATCGTCAGCGGCGACGACCGTACGCCGGAGATTCTCGGCTACAGCGATGCCGGACACTTCGACGCCCAGAACATACCCGACAACATGCGCGCCTTCCTTCAGGGCTATGCCGACGAGATCCAGCAGTTGCCCGAGACAGCTACCGCCGCCAGCCGCGGGGTGGGGCAGAAGCGTGTGGTAAAAACTCCCATCAGTCCGCTGCTTGTGTCGGAGTGGGATCAGTTTGAGCCCTATTATAATAATCTGCCAACATTTTATGACAACAACAAATGTCTGACGGGTTGTGTGGCTACGGCTATGGCACAGGTGCTTTATTATCTGAAGTATCCTTCAGCCACAACTCAGGTGATTCCAGGCTATAATATTAATTTTAACATAGAAGATAATCCATATTTGTTAGAAGTTCCAGAGGTTGCTGTAACGAATTTCGCTTGGAATAAGATGTTACCGACCTATTCTGGTGGAGAAACTAATGAGCAGAAAGCTGCTGTGGCTGCCTTGATGCAATGCTGCGGAACCTCGGTGGAAATGACGTACAGGAGCTATGCATACAATGGCTCAAGTGCTTATTTGTCTGACATCCCCTATGCCTTGAAAACTTATTTCAATTTTGGCAATAGCGTGCAATACAGAAGTCGAAGCTTATATTCGACGAGAGAGTGGGAAGATATGATTTACACGGAGCTGGCTGCTGCCCGCCCAGTGTTGTATGGCGGCAAGTCTTCCGGCGGCGGTCATGCCTTTGTCTGTGACGGCTTTGACGGCGATGGCTATTATCACATCAACTGGGGATGGAGCGGAAGACATAATGGTTTTTTCCTTCTCGCAGCACTGAATCCTTATGATACTTCTGGCGCGGGTGCCAGTTCAAAACCTGACGGCTATACGATGAGTCAGGATGCCATTATCGGTTTGCAAGATCCTTCAGAAAGTTTTACTCCTGAAGAAGTTCGATTGGCTATGCGCTCCCTCGAATATACAGGAAATGCGACGATAGAAAGAAGCGCTTATAGTATGCCTTTCAGTTTTTCTTTTACGTGTCTAAATAACCTGACAGAGACATACGACGTCACATGCTCATTTGGCGTCTACAATTCAAATAATGAGCGAGTGATGACTTTTGGAGAGTTTCATTTGGAAGGATGGGATAACTGGGAAAGATTGAAAATCAATGGAATAGGGGGAACATTATATTTCCAAGATTCCGGATTGCCTGTCGGGACTTATCAAATCAGGGTTCTCAGCAAAAAGACAGGTACAGACACCTATTATGATTGTTTCGATTCCGATAAGTACTATATCCAAGCCGTTGTGACAGAGTCGGATATTACGTTCTCAGCGGTCACACCTACGGTAAGCCTATCTGCTTCGGACATCACCCTCACTACTGACGGTATCGTCAACACCGTACAGACAGTGACGGCAAAGATTACCAACAATGGTGACTCTTATAATGGTACTGTCTATCTGTTTGTCGATGGTGTGAACGTGTCTGGCAATGGTCTGAGCGTGGAAGCTGGCGAGAAGGCGATGGCTTACTTCAGCTTTAAGCCGACGACGACAGGTACGAAGACAATAAAGATTTATACCAATGAGAACGGAACTTCGGAGAGTAAGATTGGAGAGGGGTCTATTAAGATTAGTACTCAAGTAGATGTTACTCTTCCGAGTGTCTATTGCGATGTGGATTTGTCGTATCTGACGAATGTGGATATGGATAGCTATCAAAATATTGATGCTAATAATGTTACGGTTGATGTGTATAGCCAAAGCACGTCAATTGGAGTGTCGTATAAAAACAACTCAAATGAAACTGTTAATGGTGTGCATATGGCAATTGCCAAATATAATGGGAGTAGTTACGAAGTTATTAAGTGGGCAACGACGGCGTATGATATGTCTGCAAATTCTTCAATAGGAACGATTTTGATTAACAATATTGTTGATTCCTACGGCAAATATGAAGTACGCTTGTATAAGAATGGTACAAGGACAGCAGAGAACCTCCTTGACAACCACTTCCACTTCGAATTGGTGAAGGCTTACGTGGCACAGACGGCTGACGGCGAGACGGTGAAGGTAAAGGTGACGGGTGAGGAAACACCGACGATTGCTGCTGACGTGCTGGCTGTCGAGCTGGACGCTTCCATCATCACCGATGTAACTCCGAATAGTAACCCGAACACGCTCTATATCATCACGAACGGCGCTGCGCCGTCATCATTGTCGAGTAAGAACGTGATTACGGGCTCGACTGCCGCGACGATTAACTTGGTGGATGGTGAGAATAACGGTTTCTCAACTCCCATCGACTTCACGGCAAGCGAAATCAACTATTCGCGCAACATCTCGACAGGTACTGATGGTACGGGAAGTGGCTGGACGACCATTGTCCTGCCCTTCGATGTCGAGGAGGTATGGGCTGTTGGCAATGAAGAAAGTGAAAAGATTGATTGGTTCCACAATGAAGCACAAACCACTGGCCGCTTCTGGGTCAGGAAGTTCGTGAACGATGCTGCCGACAATGTGATATTTGATTTCACCGACAAGATTGAGGCCAACACGCCGTATATCATCGCGGTGCCGGGCAACAAGTGGGGAAGCCAGTGGGACCTGACGGGCAAGACCCTCGTGTTCAAGGCTTCCGATGGCTCTGTGTCTGCTGGTGCTAAGACGTCTGTTACTGGCGACTCCTACAAGTTCACGGGTACGATGCAGCCACAGTCGCTCAACGACGTGTATGTCCTGAATGCAGCAGGCAGTACGTTTGTCAAGTCGACAGGTACTGTCGCCCCCTTCCGCGCCTACTTCAAGTCGATGACGCTGAGCAAGGCCTCTTCGCTCTACATCACCTCGCCCTCTGACGTTCCCACCGCTATCGGCCAGTTACCGGCAGAGATTGCGACGCCTGCGGCTATGCCTAAGGTGGTCTACACCCTCGACGGCCGCCGCGTAACGAGTAGCCAGATGAAGAAGGGCGTGTATATTGTGGGAGGTAAAAAGATAATCAAGTAAAGAAGAAAGGATAAGACGATGAAAAAGAGATATCAGCAACCACAGATGGTGATTGTCAACATCGAGACAAGCACGCCAATACAGACCAGCGGCAGACCGCCGTCGAAAATCTCCGATCCCGGCATCGGCAACAGCGTCGGCTCGCGTCGCGGACGCGACTACTGGGACGACGAGGACGAGAATTGGGACGAAGATTAACAATCGGAATCACGTAATCACGTTATAACGAAAGGAATAGAAATATGGCACTCAACGAATATAAACCGCAGAAGCTATACTATAGCATTAAGGAGGTGGCCGAGATGTTCGGACTGAACGAGAGCACCCTGCGCTACTGGGAGACGGAGTTCCCGTTCCTCAAACCGAAGACCAGCGGGCCGGCAAAGATACGCCAGTATCAGGAGAAGGACATCGAACAGCTGCGCACCATTCATAATCTGGTGAAGGTGAGGGGCTTCAAGCTGGCCGCCGCCAAGAAAATGATTAACGCCAACCGCAAGGGCGCCGACCTGAAGGCCGAGATCCTCACACGCCTCATCGGCGTGCGCGACGACCTGATGGCGCTGAAGCGACAGCTGGACTACGTGCAATAATTGTCGAGGAGATTTCTCTCGAGGAACGAGGAAGGAGGAACGAGGAATGAGGAAAGAGGAAAAAGAATCAAGGAAGAACCGGACGAGAAGGCTCTTGACAGCTTTCTTACTATTCTCGTTCCTCGTTCCTCCTTTCTCGTTCCTCGAATTTTTCTCGATCCTCGAAATAAATGCGCAGAAGCGCAGTAAGTACGAGTTCTCGCGCAATCTGCCCGTCTATGCCGATTCGCTCATCAAGGACCTTACCTATCCGTTGGCGTGGGGCAACAGTCCTATCACCGACTTCGACGAGTGGCGTAAGGCAGCCCGCCAGAAGGTTTACGACTGTATGCTGACACCTCCCCCTGCCCCTCCGAAGGAGGGGAGTGTCTGGCGGGTGCTGGCCTCGGAGCAGCGCGACGGCTACCGTGCACAGAAAATTGAGGTGCGGCTGAGCCGCTACTACAGCGTGCCGGCCTATCTGCTCATCCCTGACGGCGAGGGACCGTTCCCCGCCGTTAACGTGCTCCACGACCACGGCGGCCACTTCTTCATCGGCAAGGAGAAGATGGTGCGGCCGCTGGCTTCGGAGGACTCGCTGGTCATTAAGGACGCCGAGAAGTGGCTGACGCCGCTCTACGAAGGACAGTTCCTCGGCGATTACCTGGCCCGGAACGGCTACGTTGTTTTCTCGGCTGACGCTCCGATGTGGGGCGAGCGTGGACGTGCCGAGGGCGAGGACCGCCAGAAGTACGACATGATAGCTGGAAACATGATGATGTATGGTATCGACCTCAGCGCCTACATGACCTACGACGACCTCTCGGGGACGGAGTTCCTGGCATCGCTGCCCTTTGTCGATGCCCGGCGCATCGGCTGTACGGGCTGTTCGATGGGCGCCTACCGTGCGTGGATGCTCGCGGCGCTCTCTGACCGTATCAAGGCGGGCGCCGCCGTCTGCTGGATGACAACGACGGATGAGCAGATGTCGTTCAAGTACTCGCGGACGGAGAACGGCGGTTTTGCCAACTGTCTGCCTGGGCTACGCCGGTGGCTCGACTATCCACACATCGCATCCATCGCCTGTCCCAAACCGATGCTCTTTATCAGCGGTGCGCAGGACAAGCTCTTTCCCGTTCCGAGTGTCGAGAAAGCCTATAAGACGATGCATGACGTGTGGCGTTCGCAGGGCGCCGACGACCGTCTGGAGACGGAGCTCTGGGACATACCTCACAGCTGTCCGCTACGTGCTCAAGAACGTGTCTTGGCGTTTTTCCGCAAGAATCTATAAAAAAGTACACAAAAGGGACGGTTCCTTTTGTGTACTTTTTACTTTGTGAATAGCTTTATTCCGGCTGCCACGCGCTATCCATCTGGAACACGCGGTCGAGGGTGATCTCCGCAGCCTCCTTCTTCGTAAGCTGGCGGCTCCAGCCAACACGTGTCTTCGGGCTGGCGCCGGGGCCGTTGTTGTTGTACTCGGCATAGCGGGCAGTCTTCTCGCGCTGCTTCTCCCAGTGGTGCCACCCCTCGGGGGCTATCTGTGCGGGCAGCGTGCAGTTCATGAACAGCGTGTAACCATAGTCGCGCCACGGACGACCGAGGTAGAGCTTGGTCACCTGGTCGCTGACGGTGACGGTGCAGTTGTTGAAGACGTAGCCGTAGTCAGCGTCCTGCGGGGTTGAGGCGGCGGTGATGTAGGAGTTGATCTTGCCGTGGATGGCGCAGTGCTCGAACCACGCCGTCGAGGGACCGAAGATGAAGTCGGTGGTGCCCTCGATGTAGCAATCCTTAAAATAAATGCGCGTGCGCGGCATACCGGTATAGACGGTATCCTGATTGCCTAACAGGCGGCAGTTCAGAATCACGATGCGGTCGCCCTGCGTGTGCAGTGCCACGGCTTGACCGAGCTTGGCGGCGTTGTTCTCGATGGTAATGTTCTTGAACGTGATGTCATTGCCGTCGACGCGGACGGTGAACGAGCGGAACGTGCCCAGATTGGGACGGTTGTCGACGCTCATGGATATCAGCTGCTCCTTCGTCACCGCCGGCCAGTAGTTGCCGTCCATCTTGATGTTCGCGTGGTCATCGTAGGTGATGATGGTCTCGTCGCGGTCCTCACCGCATATCTCGATGTTCTGTAGCCACTGTGGCACGATGAGCTTCTCCTTGTAAGTGCCGCGCTTGACGAAGATGACCTTGTGGTAGTCCATAAAGGCCCGGCACACCTCGATGGCGTCGGTGATGGTGCGGAACTCGCCCGTGCCGTCGCGGGCGACGACGATAGTGTCGGGGTTGTCGTACTTGCCGGCGGCCGAGGCCGTCAGCGTGGCGGTCAGTAGAAGTAGTAGTGTCAGTAGTTGTTTCATGTGGTTATAGTATTTCGGAAATTTCTTTTAGGTCTTGGATAGTCTTCAGGTTATCGATGATGGCCTTAACGTCTTCGCGGTCGTGGACGCGCAGTTCCAGCGTGCCCTCGAAGATGTCGGCCTCGCACGTGATGGTCACCTTGTGGATGTTGACGTTCATCTGTGCCGAGATAACCTGCGTCACCTCGTTGAGCATACCGATGCGGTCGATGCCGCTGATGTGGATAGTAGCGTCGAAGAAGAGCCGCTTGTGCATGTCCCACTTCGCGTCGAGGATGCGGTTGCCGTAGCTCGTCTTTAGCTTGGCTGCCACAGGACAGGTCCGCTTGTGAATCTCTATCTGGTTGCGGTTGTCGATATAGCCTAAGACGTCGTCGCCGGGGATGGGGTGACAGCATGTCGGGAACTTGTATTGGCGTATGTTCTCGTCGGTGATGAAGATAGGCTTCTTGCGGTTGAACTTCTCGGGTACGATGAACAGTTCGGGCGCTGCCGGCTCCTCTTCCTTCTTCGCCTTGACGAAGGGCACGTACTTACGCCAGCCGCCGCTGTCGCCCTTCTTCTTATTCTTGCCACTGAGCTCGTCGATGTCCTTCTCGCCCAGCAGGACGGCCTTCTCGCCTAAGGCCACGAAGAACTCGTCGCGGCGGTGGTAGTCGTGGTATTCAGCCAGCTGGTCGACGATGGCAGGCGTCTTCTCGATGTTCTGTTTCGCCAGCCATGCCGTCAGCAGCTCTTCGCCACGCTTCTGTACCTCGCGGCTGTCGTGACGCAGGATGGCCTGGATCTTCGATTTGGCCTTGGCTGAGGATACGTAGTTGATCCACGAAGGCTGCACATGCTGCGACTTCGACGTGAGGATCTCCACCTGGTCGCCGCTCTGCAGCTTATGGCTCAGGGGCACTAGCTTGTGGTTCACCTTGGCGCCGATACAATGGCTGCCGAGGAAAGTGTGGATGGTGAAGGCGAAGTCCAGTGCCGTAGAGCCCAGCGGCAGTGTCCTGATCTCGCCCTTTGGCGTGAAGACGAAAATCTCGGAGGCAAAGAGGTTCAGTTTGACGGCATCGAGGAAGTCCATGGCGTCGGGCTGCGGGTCGTCAAGGATTTCCTTGATGGTGCGTAGCCACTCGTTCAGCTCGGCCTCGTCCTCGGTGTACAAATCGTCTTCCTCGGCCGATGCGTCATCGCCTGCCAGGCTCTTCTCCTTGTATTTCCAGTGGGCGGCGAGACCCTGCTCGGCTATCTCGTTCATACGGTCGGAACGTATCTGCACCTCTATCCAGTGGCCTTGTTTCGACATCAGGGTGACGTGCAGTGCCTGATAGCCGTTGGCCTTCGGGTGGTTCAGCCAGTCGCGCAGCCGGTCGGGGTGCGACTTGTAGATTTTCGACAGTTCGACGTAGATGTTGAAGCACTCGTTGACCTCTTCCTCGCGTCGGCGTGGGGTGAAGATGATGCGCACGGCAAGGATGTCGTAGATTTCCTCAAACGTCACGTGCTTGTTCTGCATCTTGTTCCAGATGGAGTAGGGCGTTTTCACGCGCTCCTTGATCTCATACTTGATGCCCATGCGCTGCAATGACGCCTCGATGGGGGAGGTGAACTGGTCGAACAGCTCGTGACGCTGTGCCTGTGTCAGGGCAAGCTTCTTCTCGATGGCAGCATACTCCTCGGGGTGCTCGAAGCGGAACGAGAGGTTCTCCAGTTCTGACTTGATCTTGTTCAGACCGAGGCGGTTGGCCAGCGGAGCGTAGATGTAGAGCGTCTCGCCTGCAATCTTGTACTGCTTGTTGGCTGGCTGCGACTCCAGGGTACGCATATTGTGCAGACGGTCGGCTATCTTGATGAGGATGACGCGGATGTCGTCGCTCATCGTCAGCAGCAGTTTCTTGAAGTTCTCTGCCTGTGCCGAGGCCTGCTCGCCAAAGATGCCGCCAGAGATCTTTGTCAGTCCGTCGACAATCTGTGCAATCTTCGAACCGAAGATATTCTCGATGTCCTCAACGGTGTAGTCGGTGTCCTCAACGACGTCGTGGAGCAGGGCCGAGCAGATGCTCGTCGAGCCGAGACCAATCTCGGAACAGGCTATCTGGGCCACAGCGATGGGGTGCATGATATAGGGCTCGCCAGACAGGCGACGTACGCCTTTATGTGCCTGGCGGGCAAAGTTGAAGGCCTTCGTGATGAGGTCAATCTTCTTACGGTGACGCGATGCCTGATAGTCGTTGAGCAACTGTTGGAACGCATCGTTGATGAGCTTCTCGTCACGCTCTTCCTGTGTCATCTTCTCTTCATCATCCATAACTGTCAACTTTTGTCTTTCTATGCCGTCACCTTTTGTTTTTCTATGCTGTCACCTCGTGACGGCCATTATTACTTCACCCTGATCTTCTTTCCAGCCTTGATGTTGTTGCCGCGGATGCCGTTCAGTTTGCGGAGCTTCGCCACGGTGGTGCCGTTACGGCGGGCAATGGCCGACAGCGTATCGCCACGACGCACGGTGACACTACCACGGCTGCGGCTGGCCGTATTGCGGCCGCGACGGGCCTTGCTACGGCTACGGGCACTCGTCTTGCGCTTGCTCGTGAAGGTCGGCACGTCGTCGTTGATGGCTACCTCTGAACGCTTCGTCAGCAGCGTAGCGGCGTTATAGGCGTAGATAGAATCCTGGTTGTCAATGAATCGGCTGACGTCGGTCAGCGGCAGTTTCAGCGCCGAGGGCTTCGTCAGGCCGGGAACGATGTCGCGGCGGTATTGCGGGTTCAGCGACCGTAGCATGTCGAGGTCAATATCCAGCACACCAGCTACCTGGGCCAGGTGTACGTCGCGGTTGACGACGATTGTGTCGGTCTTCTGCGGTAGGCGCGTGCGCAGCGGACAGATGTTATGCTGCGAGTAGTAGGTCATGATGTAGTTGGCGGCGATGAACGCTGGCACGTAGCCGCGTGTCTCCTTCGGCAGGTAGGGATAGATGTGCCAGTAGTCCTTGACGTTGATGGCCGAGTCCTTACTGGCGGTCTGTGCACGATGGATGGCTTTGTCGACATTGCCGGGACCGCAGTTGTAGGCGGCAATGACGAGGTTCCAGTCGCCGAAGATGCGATAGAGGTCGCGCAGGTAGCGCGCAGCGGCATACGATGCCTTTGTGGGGTCGCGGCGCTCGTCGACGAGCGTGTTCACCTCCAGACCGTACTGCTTGCCCGTGGTCAGCATGAACTGCCACAGACCGGTGGCGCCGACGCGCGACACGGCCTTCGGGTTTAGTGCCGACTCAATGATAGGCAGGTATTTCAGTTCCAGCGGCATGTCGTAAGCTTCCAAGGCCTCCTCGAAGATGGGCATGTAGAAGTTCGAGGCACCGAGCATCAGGCTCACCGACCGGCGCAGACGACCGCTGTAACGGTCGATAAACTGCTGCACCACGTCGTTATAGGCCATCTCCATGACCGTCGGCAGACGGCGCAGACGCTCGATGTATTCCTCGCGGCTGAAGGTCGGGTTCTCGTCTGTCGTCCGGCAGTCGGCATCAGCGTCAAGGTAGGTCTTAGCCATATAGAGGTTCATCAGCGAGTCCAGGTCGTATGTCATCGCCTCGGGGAAGTCAATCACCTCCTCGTTGCCCTCTTGGTCCGTCACGGTGAGTTCGTCGTCTTCGTCAATGTCATCGTCGACAACGGTTTCCTCATCTTCAAACTCTTCTTCGTCCTCCACGACAACCTGTGCCGCCATCATCAGTGGCCAGCACAGCATCATCGTCATCATCAGTATGTATTTTTTTATTCCCATTTTCATTTGTCAGTTATCAATTATCATATAAGGCAAAGCCTGTTAAAAACTCAGTTGGCAGTTTACGCCCAGTGCCGAGTTCTTCAGCGGATTGTCAAGTAAGGTGCGCGACGTGCCGACAACACCTGGCGACACCTTCAGGCTCAGGTCCTTGGAGATGTCAAACTCCGACAGCTCAGCGTCGACATAGGCATCGATGACCGAGAGGGCGTAGACACCCACCATCACGAAGAAACTGAGGTCGCGGTAGCGGCGGAATCGGTCCTTACGCTTCTTGAAGATGGTCTTGTAGCGGTCTTCGTTCTGTGGCGTAATCTGTCGCCCTAAGTGCAGGAACTTGTTATAGCTCGCCGTTCCGGGGTCATCGTCCATGATGTCGAGGTAGGCCTGAGCATAGTCCTTGTACATCATGTTGTTCCATGTCAGGGCGTAGATGCAGCCCATGAAACCACCGTAGACCAGTGGCAGTTTCCAGTACTTGCGGTTGTATATCTGTCCGCCGCCAGGTAGCACCAGGGCTAACCAGAGTGCTCGTTGCGGGTTGGGACGCCACGTGCTCCAGTCCTTCTGGGTACGGGTCTTCAGAGGAGCCTGTGGGGCGAGCGTAGAATCCGACGCAGTCGACAGGCTTGTCAATGTCGTGTCGCTGACGTTGTCGCTGCTGATGGCGAAGATGCTATCACTGCTGATGGCGAAGATGCTGTCGCTATCAGTAGTAGGCACCGTGCGCACCGTGTCTGTCTGGGCATGAAGCCCGAGACACCATACCATCAGCACGACTATGATTATCAGTCCTCTACTCATTCCGTTGGCTGTCCCTTCTTCTTCCTTCCGTTAGCTATGCTGTGGCAGCACCACTGCCAGACACGCCGTCCAGCACCACCATGATACGCTCCAGCTCCTCTTCATTGGCAAAGCTGATGCTAATCTTTCCTTTGCCGCTGGCCGAGCAACTCATCTGCACCTTGGTCTGGAACAGGTTGGCCATGCGCTGGCGCAGGACGTTATACTCCTCAGACAGCACGGCCTTGGAGGCTATCTTCTTCGGGCCAATCTGCACGTCCTCGCCGTTTTTCAACTGTTGCACCAAGTCCTCCACCTTGCGCACGGAGTAGCCCTGCTTCTGCACTTCCTTGAACAGCTTGATCTGCTGGCTCGGACTGTCTAATGACAGCAGTGCACGGGCATGTCCCATGTCTATCTGCTTGTCTTTCAGTGCCATCTGCACCTGTGCAGGCAGTTTAAGCAGACGCATATAGTTGGTGACGGCAGCGCGACTCTTGCCTACACGCTCCGAAATCTTGGCCTGTGTCATGCCCGTCGTCTCAGCTAGATGCTGGTAGGCCAGTGCTATCTCGATGGCGTTCAGGTCCTCGCGTTGGATGTTTTCCACCAAAGCCATCTCCATGACGTTCTCATCCTCCACCGTGCGGATGTAGGCTGGAATAGTCAGGATACCAGCTAGTTGCGAGGCACGCCAGCGTCGCTCGCCAGCAATAATCTGGTAGCGGTCAGGAGCCACCTGGCGCAGCGTGATGGGAGCGATGATGCCCAACGTCTTAATGCTGTTGGCCAGCTCCTGCAACGCCTCTTGGTCGAAGTCGCGACGAGGCTGGTCAGGGTTCGGCTCTATCTGGTCGATAGCTATCTCGTTGAGGTTCGACGATCCTTCGGTCTTCACGTCGCTGGTGTCTATCAGCGCATCCAGACCGCGGCCACTGCCGATGTCGTCCAGTCCGCGGCCCAGTACGCCCGCGCTTGCATATTTCTTTTTAACTGCCATATCTCTTATTTCGTATTCTTGTTGATGATCTCCTTTGCCAGTGCCAGGTGGTTCTTTGCTCCCGTAGAGTCTGCATCGTAGAGAATCACGGGCAGACCGTGCGACGGACTCTCCGACAGCTTCACGTTACGCTGGATGACCGTCTTGAAGACCAGCTCCTGGAAGTGGCGCTTCACCTCGTCATAGATTTGGTTGGCCAGGCGCAGGCGCGAGTCGTACATCGTCAGCAGGAATCCCTCAATCTCCAGTTTCGGGTTCAACTTTGTCTTGATAATCTTGATAGTATTCAGCAGTTTCGAGATGCCTTCCAAGGCGAAGTACTCGCACTGAACGGGGATGATGACCGAGTCGGCAGCGGTCAGAGCATTCACCGTGATAAGACCCAGCGACGGCGAACAGTCGATGAGGATGTAGTCGTAGTCGTTGCGGATAGGCTCCAGAAGCGCCTTGATGACCTTCTCGCGGTGATCGAGGTTCAGCATTTCTATCTCGGCACCCACCAGGTCGATGTGGCTCGGGATGATGTCAAGACCATCAATATCGGTGGTGTAGATGGCGTCGCGCACGTCGGCCTTGTCGATGATACACTCATAGATGGAGCAGTCAACCTCCTGGATGTTCACACCAAGACCGCTGGAGGCGTTAGCCTGTGGGTCGGCATCAATGACGAGCACCGTCTTTTCCAATGTCGCCAACGAGGCGGCCAAGTTGATGGTTGTCGTTGTCTTGCCGACACCTCCTTTTTGGTTTGCTAAAGCAATAATCTTTCCCATTTCCAATCCTTTTCGAATAAAAGTAGGGTGCAAAGTTACAAAATAATTGAGAATTGACCATTGTCAATTGATAATTTTTAGTACTTTTGCAGCCAAAACTTGATGTATTTATGGAAAAAGAACGTCCTTTGATACTCATTTCCAACGATGACGGCTACCAAGCCAAGGGTATCAACAGCCTTGTTGAGATGGTGTCGCCGCTGGGCGATATCGTCGTCTGTGCACCAGACGGACCGCGCTCAGGCTTCTCGTGTGCCTTTTCGGCTACGACACCATTGAAGTTGGAGCTGCGAGATAAACGTGAGGGCGTCGAGGTATGGTCGTGCAACGGTACTCCTACCGACTGTGTCAAGATGGCTCTGGCACGTATCGTTGACCGGCGGCCTGACATCGTTCTCGGTGGCATTAACCACGGCGACAACGCCTCCGTCAACAGTCACTATAGCGGAACGATGGGTGTCGTCATGGAGGGTTGCATGAAGTACATCCCCTCTGTCGCCTATTCCCTTTGCGACCATGACGAACAAGCTGACTTCGAGCCTCTTAGACCCTATATAGAAAAGATGACTCGCTATGTCCTCGACAAGGGACTGCCCGTAGGAACCTGCCTGAATGTCAACTTCCCGCTCCTCGCTTCGTTTAAGGGCGTACGTGTCTGCCGGATGGCTCATGGCAGTTGGCTCAATGAGGTGACAACGTGTCATCATCCTCGTGGCTACGACTACCACTGGATGGTAGGCCACTACCAGAATGACGAGGCAGAAGCTGTGGACACCGACCGCTGGGCTCTCGACCACGGCTACGTGGCTATTACGCCGACCACGTTCGACGTGACAGCTTACGAAGCCATTGAACAACTAAAAATCTGGGAACAATAATCCTCAATCTCTCAATTTTCAATCTTCAATCTCTCAATGAAATACTACCTCATTGTCGGCGAAGCATCCGGCGATCTGCACGCCTCGCGACTGATGCGGTCGCTGAAGGAGAAAGACCCGAAGGCGGAGTTCCGCTTTTTCGGTGGCGACCTGATGGCCGCTGAGGGCGGCACCCTCGTGAAGCACTACCGCGAACTGGCATACATGGGTTTCATCCCTGTGTTGCTCCACCTGCGAACAATCCTTAGAAACATGAAAATGTGCAAGCAGGACATCGTGGCGTGGCAACCCGACGTGGTCATCCTTGTCGACTACCCGGGATTTAACCTCGATATCGCGAAGTACGTGCATGGATTGAGAGGAGAGAGGGGAGAGAAGAGTGGAGAGAGATTGCCGAAGGTCTACTATTACATTGCTCCCAAGATATGGGCGTGGAAGGAGTATCGCATCAAGAATATCCGCCGCGATGTCGATGAGCTTTTCTCCATCCTACCCTTCGAGGTGGAGTTCTTCGAGAAGAAACACCATTTTCCCATCCATTACGTTGGTAACCCAACGGCTGAGGAGGTAAGGGAGTTTATCAATAACTCCGAGTATTCTGAGGATCCTGAATTCTTAGACAAACCCGTTATTGCCCTTCTTGCAGGCTCGCGCCGTCAGGAAATCAACGAGAACCTACCTGCTATGATTGAGGCCACACGCCATCTGGCCGACCGCTATCATATCATGTTGGCAGGTGCGCCGTCCATATGCGCAGACTATTATGCGCCGTTTATAAAAGGTACGCGTGTACGCCTTGTCATGGATAAGACCTATGCCATACTCCGTTGTTCCGTAGCCGCCCTCGTCACCAGTGGTACAGCGACGCTGGAGACCTGCATGTTCGGTGTGCCACAGGTCGTGTGCTATAGAACACCGATGCCGCATGTCTTTGGCTGGCTGCGCAAGTTGTTGCTGAAGGTGAAGTACATCTCACTGGTCAACCTTATTGCTGACCGTGAGGTGGTGCCTGAGCTGGTGGCCGACACCTTTTCTGCCGATAGTATCCGCCGCGAACTGGAAAAAATATTGCCTGGCGCCGAGGGACGACAGGCAATGCTTGATGGCTACGAAGAAGTTCAGCATCGGCTTGGCGAGAGCCACGCCCCTGACCGTGCCGCCGAACTGATGATAAAAATGCTTACCTCCTAATTTTTACCTTTTAATTCTTAACTCTTAACTTTTTACACCAGCGTCAGCGTGTAAAGATACACCACCACTGCTGGCACCGCCAGTAGCGATGAGTCGAAACGGTCGAGCATACCGCCGTGGCCGGGTAGGATGTTGCCAGAGTCTTTTACACCCAGCGTACGTTTGAAGAGACTCTCCACCAGATCGCCCCATGTGCCGAAGACGACGACGACAAGTCCCATGCCGCCCCATTCGGCAGCCGTCAGACCGAGGTCGTTGACACCATAGCGTGTGGCGAAGTACCACACTGCGATGGCTACTGCCACTACTAACAGAGCACCGCCGATGCTACCCTCCCACGTCTTGCCCGGTGATACGCGCGGAAAGAGCTTATGACGGCCAAATAGCGAACCGCAGATGTAGGCACCCGTGTCATTGATCCAGAGGAACACAAACACGGACAATGGTGCCAAGTAACTATACTCAATGCTGTAGCCGTTGGAACGGAATGCCAGGACGTTCAGCAGTGAGAAGGGTAGGGCGATGTACAACTGCGACAACATGGTGTAGGCCCAGTTGTTAATGGGATCTTTGGCCTGCTGGTACAGCTCGGCCACCAACAGGTAGACAATGCTGACGAGGTAGGGGATGAACACCGTGGCAGGTGTCAGCCCGCTGTTGTAGCCGGCCATGGCGAAAAAGAAATAAACGCCGGAGACGGTACAGATGAAACGGTTGACACTGACGTAAGGTCGGTCGTTCACCAGTCCGGTGAATTCCCAGATGGTGAGGCCGGTGACAAGTGCAAACAAGGCAACCATAGCCTGCGGATTCAGGAATCCGACAACGATGGCGGCGACGAAAAAGACGCCTGTGATGGTTCTGACGATGAAGTTCTTCATACTTCTTTCTGATTACTCGGATTGTTCTGATTTCTCTGACTGGGCTTGTGCCTCAAGCTGACGGCCCCGTTCCTCTGCCATGCGCTCAGCATCGGCACGCATCTGATCCTCAAGCAGTTCCTCGGCACGACTCTGCCAGGGACGGGGACCGAAAATCTTCTCCACATCCTCGGCAAAGATGACCTCGCGCTCCACCAGCAGCTGGGCCAGCTGGGCGTGCCCGTCCTTATGCTCGGTGAGGATGCGTTTTGCACGTTCATATTGCTCGCTCACCATCTTCAGTACCTCGTCGTCCATGATCTTTGCTGTTGTCTCGGAATAAGGACGCTGGAACTGGTATTCCGCATTGTTATAGTAGCAGAGGTTAGGCAGCTTGTCGCTCATGCCGGCATAGGCGACCATGCCGTAGGCCTGTTTCGTCGTGCGCTCCAAGTCGTTCATGGCACCTGTGGAGATGTGGCCAATGAACAGTTCCTCAGCAGCACGGCCACCAAGCAGCGAGCACATCTCGTCGAGCATCGCCTCCTTGGTCTGCAGCACGCGCTCCTCGGGCAGGTACCATGCAGCACCTAAGGCCTGACCACGGGGCACAATGCTGACTTTTACTAGCGGGTTAGCAAACTCCGTGAACCAGGAGATAGTGGCATGACCGGCTTCGTGGATAGCAATAGAGCGCTTCTCGCTTTCGGTCATCACCTTTGTCTTCTTCTCCAGACCGCCGATGATACGGTCTACCGCATCAAGGAAGTCCTGCTTACCCACCTTGTTGCGGTTGAAGCGGGCTGCAATCAGGGCGGCCTCGTTGCAGACGTTGGCAATGTCGGCACCCGAGAAGCCCGGCGTTTGACGGGCCAGGAAGTCAACGTCCACATCATCGGCCAGCTTCAGCGGCTTCAAGTGAACGTAGAAAACCTCTTTACGTTCGTTCAGGTCGGGTAGGTCAACATGTATCTGGCGGTCGAAACGACCGGCACGCAACAGTGCTGAGTCGAGCATATCGGCGCGGTTTGTGGCGGCTAGCGTGATGATACCGCTGTTCGTGCCAAAACCGTCCATCTCCGTCAGTAGAGCGTTCAGCGTGTTCTCGCGTTCGTCATTACCGCCCATAGCGGGGTTCTTAGAGCGGGCACGGCCGACGGCATCAATCTCGTCGATGAAGATGATGCAGGGCGCCTTGGTCTTCGCCTGTTGGAACAGGTCACGCACACGGCTGGCACCTACACCGACAAACATCTCAACGAAGTCAGAACCTGACATTGAGAAGAAGGGGACACCGGCCTCGCCGGCTACGGCCTTGGCCAACAGCGTCTTACCCGTTCCTGGAGGACCGACGAGGAGTGCGCCCTTGGGAATCTTGCCGCCCAAATCCGTGTATTTCTGTGGATTCTTCAGAAAGTCCACAATCTCCTGCATCTCCTGCTTGGCACCGGCCTGACCGGCAACGTCCTTGAAGGTGATGCCCAACTCTCCACCTTTCTCATACATCTGGGCCTTTGACTTGCCGACATTGAAAATGCCGCCGCCCATGCCCATGCCGCCACCGCCGCCCATGCGACGCATGAAAAACAGCCATAGGCCGATGATAAAGATCAATGGCAGAAGCTGATAGAACAGGTTACTGAGGAAGTCGCCCTCGCGCTGGTTATCGTACGACAGCTTTCCACTGAACTGTTTCGCTTCGCGAGCACTGTCGACGAACTTCTCCACCTGGTCCACACTGCCAATCTCTACCTCGATGTATGGATTCGTACCGACCTGTTGGTGACCTTTGTTGAAGACGTCACGGATATGCTCAGCCTTGACGTACATCTTCAGCTTATTCTGTGTCTTGTTGACGACAATCTTGTCGGCATAACCCTTGGTGACGTATGTCTTGAAGTCGCTATACGTCGTCTCTACGTGTACCTGCGACGCACTCTCGCCGCCACTGGTCATATACAGAAAGATCAGTGCCATGATGGCCAGGAAGTATATCCAGTTCATATTGAACCGCGGCATATTCATCTTTGGCCCGTTTTCTCCCGGTTTATTCTTGTTGTTCTGTTCCATTCCTTTTTAGTCCTCCTCTCTCATTTCCAGTTTTGCATCATCCCAAAGATGTTCCAAGTCGTAGTATTCGCGCACGTCAGGCAGGAAGATATGGACCATCACGTCGGTATAGTCCATCGCCACCCATTGGGCATTGTCCAGACCGACAACGTGGACGGGCTTCTCACCTAACTCTTCGCGTACCGTCTCTACCACGGAATCGGTGATGGCCTCTACCTGTGTCGGAGAGTTTCCCTGACAGATGACGAAGTAACGACAAATACTACTGTCAATATGTGTCAAATCGGCAACGACGATGTCAATGCCTTTCTTCTCTTGAATGCCTTTAATGATGGTCTCTACTAAATTTTTTACTGCTTCCATTAAAATATTAAAGATTTTACCTGCAAAGATAGTGTTTTAATCTTGGAAACGATTCTAATATTGAACTTTTTTTGAGTATTTTAATAAAAAAACGAGGAAAAGTTTTGTGGGTTCCAAAAAAAGTACTACCTTTGCACCCGCAAATAAAGATTTGCCACCCGCAGATTGGGGTATGGTGTAATGGTAACACTGCAGATTCTGGTCCTGCCTTTCCTGGTTCGAGTCCGGGTACCCCAACAGATTAATCCGCTAAGTCACTGAAAATCAGTACTTAGCGGATTTCTTTTATCCCAAATTGGCGTGTTTTTGGCGTGATAATTATTGTTTTGGCGTTCCTTGACTCCTGATTTTGCAGTTTGTAATC
>Ga0310694_10001934_pt1 | contig 22270 bp, 18 predicted proteins | sample 174DNAGHGhighgp2_FD_203884 | JGI IMG/M metagenome (GOLD analysis project Ga0310694, IMG submission 203884) | Sheep rumen microbial communities from Palmerston North, Manawatu-Wanganui, New Zealand - 1742 DNA GHGhigh gp2 (v2) (version 2) | ecosystem: Host-associated > Mammals > Digestive system... | reverse complement strand
ACGAAGGAAAGCCAGCTGGGCATTGGTGCGGATGCCTTCGGCTTCGGATACTGATATTCTTACAGATTCGCCGTTGTAGCGTGCGGCGATATATTTAAAGTCTCCGTATTCACCTTTATATGGCAGGTAGGTCACCTGTGTTATGTCGGTTGCGCTTTTGATTTTGATGGTCACTTGTTTGCCGGGCTTGAAGGCATCGGGGCTAAGCTCGTCGACCATAATGCGTGTCAGTTCGACAATGGCCATGCTGGCATTGGAGTTTTCGCACAGATATGTTCCGGTAGGATAGTTGTCCGTGACGCTCTCGATGTGGCGGCAGGTATAGTCTATGCTGATGCGGTAGTTCAGTTCCGGCAGACCGTCGCTGGTGACACCGCTGACCAGGTTGGCTTTGATGCCGACTTTCGACTCGTCGTAAAGACGTTTGTCGTTGGGGAGACTGAGCAGGTACTCTTCGGCTCTTTGTTGCATCACTTCCTCGCGAGACTCAACACTTTTCTGCAGCTTTTTGAGTATTATGTCGCGATATTCGCTGTTGACAACGGATTCGGAAATTTGTCCGCTGGCGGAGAGTACTCCGCCAACAAAGGCGGCAAATAATATCGATTTTTTAATAAGTTTCTGAAAATGTAAAATTTGCACCATATATATTTTTTTTTATAATGGTGCAAATTTACACAATTTATTAATAAAAATAAAAAATCTGTCAAATCTTGCTGATTCCGAAACTGAAATGTTTCTGTAGTTTGTCCTTTTTTGAATACAGGAACAAGAAATAGATTACGACGACAAGAATAGGCAATGTTGCGACAAGAACTTCGGACATTTCGCAGAGCGAGAGGGCTACGACTCCGCCTATTATGAGGACGGCCGGCACTATGTATGCCAGCAGGACGGCCAACAGCCCTAAGCTCTCGTTGACGCTCACCGTGACAGTGTCGCCGACAGCATATTGTTCCCAGTTCTCTGTCTCGATTTCCACGATTTTGTCGGCTTTGTCCACAAAACCGCATTTCTCATGGGCTTTGCAGCTGCTACATGCCGACAGTACGTGCATTTCGACTTTTACGGTTCTCTTTTCGACAGCTATCACTTTGCCGTCGTGTTTGGCAATTTCAGACATGTCTACAGGATGGTTTTTATTTGAAGTTGAATTTTATATCTTTAGGATAGTTGGCACATGCTTTCACACACTTCCCGTCGCTGTTTATTTTGAACACGTCGCCGTTGTATATCACTTCGGCCCGTCCCCATGTGAAGTAGGAGGCTATGTCGAACACAAAATCGCATACCACATTCCCTTCTTTGTCGATGTAGCCCCACTTGGAGCCTTTTTTTACTGGAATCAGGCCCTCGGTGCAGTGGAATGCGGAATTGTATATCAAGGGGATTACGAAATCGCCACGCTTGTTGATGAACCCGTACTTGCCGTTTTTCTCCACCAATGCCAGTCCTTCGCAGAATGTATATTCCATCTGTCTGGTGCCGCTGTTGTCGTATTCGATGGGGAGTATGGTTCTCTCCTTGGTGTTGATGATGCCGAATTTGCCGTTTTGCTGCACCATGGAATAGCCTTCGGAAAAGCCTCCAACCAGGTCGTACCATTTGAATGCCTCCTTCCCTTTCATGTCGAGAAAGGTCTGTTTGTCACCTACTTGCACAATGAAATAGCCTTCGGTGTAGGCAATGACTTTGTCGTATTTGAAGTCAGTAAGCCGTTTGAACCTGTTGTCAAAAAGGGCTGCTTTCCCGCTGAGGTCGTCGACGGCAAAGAAACGGCCATTGTTCATGGGTGTCAGCTCCTGGTATTTGGTCGGCAGCACTATGTTGCCTTCATGGTCTATCATTCCATAGCGTTCGTATTCCTTCACAATAGCGTAGCCCTCCTCGAAGGCATAGGCGTATTCGTATGTGGCGGGTATTACCAGTTTGTTTGTCTTGTCGATGAAGCCATATCCGAATGTTGTGCTGTCGAAATCGATGATCGCAACGGCAAGGCCTTCGTTGAAGCCTGATGCAGTGCGGTATTGCAGATCAATGGTCAAGTGCCCGGTGGTGTCGAAAAATCCGTATTTCCCATCGCGGCCGACACGAATCATGCCATCGGTAGGGTAGGCCACATCGTTGTATTCCACGGGCACTATTATGCGCCCGTTGCGGTCTATCAGTCCGCAGTGCGTGTAGTCGTGATACACTTTGCAGTAGTTGCCGTGGAACTTGTCGACAAACTTGTAGGTCGGTTCGACGATGACTGTGCCGTCTTCGCGTTTGAAACCGAAGAGCCCATTGTGTTCGGTGGTTTGGATTCCGTCAATGAAAACGAGTTCGCATCCGCATGATTCATCGTCGACAATGACGACTTTCCCATCGGTTTCGTTTTTGCTGTTTTGTGCATTCAATGTCCCGAATACGCCGAATGCCATTGCTGTTGTCAAGATGATTTTTTTCAGTGTTCTTTTCATTGTGCGGATTTTTTTTGAATTTGAATCGGGCTTAGTCGACCGTCCGTCGGCTGTTGTCAGATGATTTCTGCACCGCTGTTGATCCATCCGTTTTTGCCGTCGGCAATTTCGATCTGCCACCATTCGTCCTGCCGGTCGTTGATGGTCACCTTGGTTCCCTCGTGAAGGATGAACTTGTCTATGCCTTTGTGGTCTGGCGACCCTTTGACGACAACCATTGGATCGGTGACGATAGCCTCATTCTTTATAGTCCTGTTTCGGACGGAAATTGCTGCGTTGACACTCGAAAAAAATATAAAAACTATGAGCAATGAACCGATAACAAACATGTATTTGCGTAAACGATAGTTCTTTGCGGAGAAAAACAGGGTCGCTGCCGCGCATGTCAGAATGGTGAGTATTATGATAATGCTGCGCCACCCTTTGGGAGTTGTGATGCTGGCGACGGCATGTGCCCATTCGACCAGGAACATACGTGGCAGGACTTCGATGTTGTCGACGGTCTTTGAGCGTGCCAGGTCAAGATTTTCGACAATTGTTTTCTTGCCGGGAGCGAGGCGCAAGGCCCGCTCGTAGTTGAGGATGCAGAGCCCTGTCTCCCCCATACGGTAGTAGGCATTGCCAAGGTTGTAGTACAGTTCCCAGCTTTCGTATCCTTCGTCGATGATTTTCCCGTATCCGGCCACGGCTTGCTCGTAGTTGCCGCTGTCGTATGCGCTGTTGGCATTGTGGAACAGCTCGTCGTTGCTGTTGGCGTTGGCGTGAGATGTTAATATGGCAATAATGATGAATGCCAGAGTTTTTATCTTGTTTTCCATTTTTCAGAATTGGCTTTGAAAAGTAGTCTGTACGACAGGTGAGATGTTATTTGAGTATTTTTGAAAGTGTGTTCGTCGCCTCGTCGAAGATTCTTTGTTTTTTGCTTCCGCTGTCGTTTGGAGCGAAACGGGCGAAGTCGACGTCGGAAAGTGTCTTCATGATGCGTTCTATGAGTTCTTCGTCGACATTCCTTGACTCGAGGTGTCGGCGTACCGTCTCGGACGACAGCAGGGACTGCTGGATGCCGAATTTGTCGGCTATGCCACCCCACAAGGCTTTGTAGATTTCCTCGTAGAAGAGGTCGTCGTTGTCGTCGTTGAGGAGCTTTTCGGCATTTTTCATCCGTTTTCTGGCCAGCTTGTTGGCGCGTTGCATCTTCATGCTTGCTTCGTCGCCCTCGATGTCTTGCCGGCGTCGTATGACGACTATGACGGTGGCTGCTGCTGCGATGGGAACGAACAGGCATGCCCAGAAGAGCCATCCCCCAAAGGTGTCGCTGCCCGCCTCTTTGAGCCGTGTGTTTCTCATGATGTGGTTGATGTCGCTGTTGAGCTCTTTTACATCGCTTTTGGCGGAGGTGTTGTGAAGCGGCTTGCCAACCTTTATGTGTATCGGGTTGCTTTTGACGGTGACATACTGCCCGCTGGCGGGGTCGAAGAAGGTGTAGTCGAAAGCCGGCATGTCGTATTCGCCCTGGGTCTGCGGAGTGATAATCCATTCGAAAGTGCGGCTGCCGCTCAGACCGTTGTCGCCTTTGTTGATGTTGTCGACTACGCGCGGTTCGTAGGCCTCCATGCCTTTCGGCATCTCGAACTTTGGAGCTTCGAGCAGGCTCAGATTGCCTCGTCCGCTGATGGTGACGCTATAGGTAAAGGCCTCGTTTGCCCTGAGCTCGGAGATGTCGGTTTTGGCTGAAATCCTGAAGTTGCCGACGCCACCTGCGAAGCTTTCAGGAGCTTCGGGAAGGGGCTTTACGTTTACATTTATGGCGTTGCTGCTGAGTGACTTGACTACAGCCTGGTTGCGCGTGGGGGTGAAGAACGGGTCGTCGATGAAGAAGTCGAGGATTGTCCCTGTGCGTTGTTGTTGCATCCGTGTCTGTATAATGGCCACAACATCGGTCTTCAGAGGCGCGATATTGAGTTTTCCGCTCTCTTGGGCGTATAGGGCTCCTCGCCGTATTTCGGCTACCTGGTATTGGCGTCCGTTTATGGTCTCTGTGTATTGTTTGACCTGTGACATGTTTTCACTCAGGTCTTCGCTCCAGAAACCCTTGTTTCTCGGCAGTTTGTCGATTTGGAACTGTGTGATAGGGACTTGGGTGTAGATCTTGTAGACGATGATGGCCTCTTCGCCTTGATACAGGTTGCTCTTGTTGATTGAAGCTCTTGCAAAGAGCGTGTTGTTGTCTATCGTCTGGGCCGGTTGCTGCTGCTGTTGGCTTTGCTGTTGTGAGGGTCTGCTGCTGCCCCAGGGCCAGCCGCCTTGTCCTCCCTGCTGTTGCTGCCTGTTAGGGTCTGCTTTCTCGACCTTGATGGTGAAGGGTTTGCTGTTAATGGTCTTGCCGTCAACAGTGCAGCTTGCAGAACCTACATTTGCCGTGCCTTCATTTCCGGCCTGAACTAATATTGTGAAGGTGGTCTTTACTGAGTGCGAGACGTTGCCGTTCACTATTGAGGTGTAGCTGCTTGAGCCCGTGCTTGGTCCGCCTACATGTGTCAGGTTCTTGAGGGAGGGCATTTTGAAGCCGCTGGCTCTGCCGTTTACCTCGAAGGTTATCTGGAAAGACTGGCCGGACTCTACTGTCGTTCGACTTCTCACTTCCATCACGGCATTCTGCGACGAGGCCATAAATGGAAGCATGGCTACTATAAAAGTCAGTATTTTGATTGATTTCCTCATTATTGGTAGAAAGGATTTAATGATGCTTTTTCTTGGTTGATATGGATTGTGTTTCTGATGGGGGAGGATTTTTACCAGTCTTTCTCTATTCTTGCAGGATTGCCTTTGCGTTTTTCTTTCGCCATCTCTTTCATTCTTACAGACTGCATGGTCTTCTGCTCGTTGTTTTTCATTGCATTGAGCATCTGTTCGGCTTCTCTGCGATGTTGTTCTGATTTCTGGTCCTTGTTATCTCCCTTTTGGTTTTGTTTGTCCTGATTCTGTTGGTCTTTGTTTTGCTGGTTTTGATTCTTCTGGTCCTGATTGTTTTGGTTTTGCTGGTTCTGTTTGTCCTGATTCTGTTGGTCTTGGTTTTGTTTGCCCTGTTGGTCTTGGTTTTGCTGGTTTTGATTCTGCTGATTCTGCTGGCTGTTGCTGTTTTGCTCTTGAGGGCGGAGCAATTGCTTGGCTATCGACAGGTTATGCTGTGCGTTGCGATTGTTGCTGTTCAGCCGCAGTGCCGCCTTGTATTCCTCAATTGCAGCCTGTAGGCTTTTGGAGTCGTACTGGCCTTTGTCCCGTGCCTGCAATGCGTTGTGGAGGTGTATGTTGCCCGCATTGTAGTGTGCCTTTTCCAGTTGCTCGTCGGTGGCGTTGCTGTTTTCGCACACTTTTGCGTATTGCGCCAGGGCACTGTCGGCCTGTTTCAGTTTCCAATGTGCAATTCCGGTGTTGTATTGCGCTTTTGCGTTGCTGTTGTCAGCTTGCAGTGATTTGCGGTAGTTGTTTATTGCAGAGCTGTAGTTTCCTTTTTTCAGATTTTTGTTTCCGTTTCGCAATTCAACATGCCGCGTTCTTTTGTCTTTGCGCGACAGGTTGTCGTTCTTCGGGTTTTGTGCACATAAGTCCAATGTGAACAAAACGGCGGCCAAAATAATCAGTAGTCTTTTCATTTCTTAATCCTTCTTTCTGCTTATCAGTTTGTTGAAGTTTATTTTCGGATTGCGTCGTTCGGTGATGAATATCTCCAGCAGGAGCAGCAGTAATCCGGCAGCCAAAGGATATTGGAACTGTGATTTGTATGTGGCGAACTGGGTGGCGCCGAATTTTTGGCTGTCGAGTTTTGACAGTTGCTTGACGAGGTCGTCGATTGCGGCATTTCCGTTGCCTGCATGTACGTATATGCCGTTGCCTGCTTTTGCTATATCTTGCAGCATTTCTTCGTTGAGGTAGGTGGTCACGATGTTGCCGTCGCTGTCGCGGCGCCAGTCTGTCACGCGTCCGTTGCGGTCTGTCACCGGGATTTGGCTTCCGTTAGGCGACCCGATGCCAATGGTACACACCATTATGCCTTGCGATGCGGCTTCTTTGGCGGCCTCCACAGCATCGTCCTCGTGGTTCTCGCCGTCGCTTATAATCACGATGGCCCTGCTTTTGTTTGGCTCCCATTGCGGAGTGTCGTCATTGCCGCTTTCGCCATATCCCAGTGTGGCCATTCCCATATTGATAGCTTCGCCAATGGCAGTGCCCTGCTCGTTGATGAGGTCGGTATTTATCTGGTCGAGAAACATCTTGGTGGCGCTGTAGTCGTTGGTGAGCGGCATCTCGATGTAGGCTCGTCCTGCAAACACCACGAGGGATACCCTGTCGCCGCCAAGCTGGTTCATCAGGTTCTGAACTACCTGTTTGCTGCGTGCTATGCGGCTTGGTTTCATGTCTTGTGCCAACATGCTGTTCGACACGTCGATGCATACGGCCATGTCGATACCCTTCTGCTCGCCTTCGAGGAGCGAGCTGCCTCTGCGGGGATTTGCGAGGGCGATGATCAGGAAGGCGACGGAAAGGCAAAGAAGTGTCAGTTTGATTGCCGGCCGTCTGCGCGAAAGGTCTGGCTGCAATCGGGATGCCATTGCAGGGCTGGCGAAATCGGACAGAAGCTTTGCTTTATGGTGCTGTCGGAGAACAAATACCGCTACCATCACTGGTATGATCCATAGTAGCCACAGTATTTCAATATGTTCAAAATTCATGTTTTTTGTCTTTTGTTGGGGTGATTGTTTTCTAATCGCGTGTTCTCAAAAACATTTCCAGTGCGAGCGCAATAAGCGCCAGAATGAGGAAGATTTTGAATTCTTCTTTAGTCTGATGGTATTGAGTCACTTCGATTCGTGTCTTTTCGACTTCGTCTATCTGTGCGAAAATTTCGTCAAGTTTGTTTTTGTCCGTTGCCCTGTAGTAGTGTCCGCCATCTGTCGATTCGGCCATTCTTGTAAGCATGGGTTCGTCGAGGTCGGATTGAGCATAATAGGGCACCCCGCGTTCGTCGTGATAGAGTACGTCTCCACGGCTTCCGACGCCGATGGTGTAAAGGCGGATGCCGTATTCGCCACACAGTTCGGCGGCCGATTCGGGGTCGATGGCTCCACGGTTGTTCATGCCGTCGGTGAGAAGGATGATGACTTTGCTTACGGCCTTGCTGTCTTTTATGCGGTTGATTGCTGTTGCGAGTCCGTCGCCGATGGCAGTTCCGTCTTCGAGCAGTCCTGTCCGCATCGACGACAGCTGTCGGCTAAGCACGTTGTGGTCTATCGTCAACGGAGTCTGGGTGAATGCCTCGCCTGCAAATTCAACCAAAGCGATGCGGTCGTTTTTGCGTCCATCGATGAAGTTCTGTGCCACATCCTTTGCCGCTTCCAGACGGTTGGGCCTGAAGTCTTCGCCCAGCATACTGCCTGAAACGTCCATGGTCAGAACGATGTCAATTCCTTCTACTTCCATGTCTTCGCGGCTCATTTTGCTCTGCGGGCGTGCCAATGCTATTATTAACAATGACAGCGCTATGCATCTGAGAGCGAACCGAAGGTGATAGAGTCTTTCCCGGAGCGACTTCCCTGTGTCGCCGAACATTTCTACCGACGGGATGTGCAACGGAGCCTTTATACCGTTGTGTTTAAGGATGTACCATACAATGGCAAGAGGGACCGTTGCCAATAGAGTCAGTAACCAGGGATGCGCAAAAGTGATATTTCCAAACATTATTTGTTTTCCTCCTTTTCAGGATTGTTTATTCTGTGATTTTCGGCCACTTTTCGGATGAAATCGATTGCGTTCTGCATGGCTTGGTCGTGTTCGTAGCTTTGAGGCTGCGATTTGGCGAACTTCACCATGTCGGCTTGCTGCAGGAGCTGCCGCAGCAGGCTTTCGCTGTCCTCGCTCCAGTCGGCGATGCCATGGAAAGCATTAAGCGTCTGGCGTGTTGTCATTTCCGTGGCTGAGATGCCATACATGTTGCGTAGGAAGCGCCGGACGATGTCGGTCATGTCGGTATAATAGCGCTTGATGCGTCCTTTCTGCCACAACTCTTTGCGTCTTAGTGCTTCAAGGTCCGAAATGGCTTTTTTGTCGGCAGGTATGGGCTTGGGTTTCGGCAGGACTACAATAGGCTTGTTCTGCTTGCGCCGTATGATAATCCATATTATTGCTGCTATCAGTAAGGCAATGAGCAATGTAGGGATTCCGATTCGGCATACGTCGCCAAAGTTTATCGGCTCTTCCATCATTCCGGCGTCTTCTTTAACCTCGCATTTTACCGTGTCGGCATCGGGCATGTATTGGACCTCAAGAAACAGCGAGTCGGCAGGAGCTATTGCGCCGACAGCTCCGTCGCCCGCGATGTCGATCTTTATGCCGGCGATGCGGTGCGTGCCTGTCTCGAACGAAGTGATGGAGACGTGCTGTTCGTAAGCTTTTATGGAGCCTTTGTCGTCGCGTATGGTGTCGTTTTTCAATGCAAGTGCCTCAACGGGACCCATCTGCAGTTCTTTGGGTTGCGGCAGGTGAATGTTTTTCCCGTCGACACCTTCCAGTCGGATATGCAGAGTGGTCTGGCCGCCTATGATGATGGATGAGGTGTCCAGCCAGGCCTTGACCGTCACTCCGTTGAATGAGGAAGGCAGCTGCAATGTGCTGTCCGACGGAGTGTTGCTTTTCTGTAGGGGTGATGTGTGTGGGCGCTGTGTCGTGGCCGTTTTTCCCCTCGAGGGCTGTTGTGGGTTGCCCTGTTTGGTGTCGTATCTGTCGTCGAGAGTAACGCGACTGTCAACCATGCGGTTGTCTTGTTGCGACTGGCCCATGGTCGGGAAGACGCCACACGTCAGGCAGCAGAGGAATATGATTTTTTTCAGTTTCATTATTATCTCGAAAAGTGTCTTGTGTGTAAGAGAAAAAAGTGTTGTCGGATTAGGGTTATGATCTTCGTTTGAAGAGTCCTATCAGAGGTCTTACAAAATCCTGGCCCGTTTCGATGGTGGTATGGTCGATGCCATATTTCTGCAGCAGTTCGTCGCACGAAACCGAGTAGTGACGGTAGTGGTTTTCGTAAGCGTTCCTGACGGCTTGCGAAGAGGTGTCGATCCATCGGATTTGTCTGGTTTCCATGTCTTCGAAAGAGACGAGTCCCATTCGTGGGAGCTCTCTCTCCCTACGGTCTTCAATGCGAAGAGCCACGAGGTCGTGTTTTCCGGCAGCGATCTTCAGTGCGTTTTCGAAATTGTCGTCATAGAAATCGCTGATGATGAATGCTGTCGAGCGTTTCTTCGTGACGTTGGTGAAATAGCGCAGGGCCTCTGCGATGTCGGTGCCGCGACCGCTTGGGCGGAAACCTATCAGCTCACGTATGATTCTGAGTATGTGGCTGCTACCTTTCTTGGGCGGGATGAATTTCTCGATATGGTCGCTGAACATCACGACCCCCACTTTGTCGTTGTTATGGATCGCCGAGAAAGCCAGAGTTGCTGCTATTTCGGCGATGAGTTCCGATTTGTATTCGTTTGTCGTGCCGAAAAGGTGCGACCCGCTGACGTCGATGAGTAGCATGACGGTCAGTTCGCGTTCCTCTTCGAAAATCTTGACATACGGATGGTTAAGTCGTGCCGTAACGTTCCAGTCGATATTGCGTACGTCGTCGCCGTATTGGTATTCGCGTACTTCGCTGAATGCCATACCGCGTCCTTTGAATGCGCTGTGGTATTCTCCCGAAAACATCTGTTGCGACAGTCCCCGCGCTTTAATCTCAATACGACGCACTTGCTTTATTATATCGCTTTCCTGCATAGTCTGTCGTTTTGTTGTTGGATCAGTTTTCCTTGGTCTGTTCGTATCCTTGTGCTGTTCAGAACATTAGGGTACATCGACGCGGTTGAGGATTTCGTTGACGATTTCTTCGCTTTTGACATTTTCGGCTTCGGCTTCGTAGGTAAGTCCGATACGGTGGCGCAGCACGTCCATGGCGATGGCGCGTACGTCTTCAGGAATCACGTAGCCGCGGCGTTTCATGAAAGCGTAGCTCTTTGAGGCTTGAGCAAGGCTGATGGAGCCACGAGGCGAGGCGCCATAGCTGATCATGTCTTTGAGCTTTTCGAGATGGTATTGTTCGGGGTATCTGGTTGCGAAGACGATGTCGGTGATGTAGTTTTCGATTTTCTCGTCCATGTACACTTCGCGTACCAGGTCGCGAGCCTTAAGGATGTCGGCCGGTTTCATCAGAGCGGTCTGGCGGTTGAAGCCTTCGTTGAGGCTTTGGTGCAGTATCTGTCGCTCCTCCGACTTCTCGGGGTAGGAGATGACCACCTTTAGCATGAAACGGTCCACCTGAGCTTCGGGCAGGGGGTAGGTGCCTTCCTGTTCGATGGGGTTCTGAGTGGCCATTACGAGGAAAGGCTCTTCAAGCTTGTAGGTGTTTTCGCCGATTGTCACTTGTCGTTCCTGCATGGCTTCGAGCAGAGCACTCTGCACTTTGGCCGGAGCGCGGTTGATTTCGTCGGCAAGGATGAAGTTGGAGAAAATGGGTCCTTTTTTGACTTGGAAGGTCTCGTTTTTCTGGCTGTAGATCATGGTGCCGATAAGGTCGGCGGGCAGCAGGTCGGGGGTGAACTGGATGCGGCTGAATTTGGCATCGATGGCATTGGCCAAAGTCGTTATAGTCAGAGTTTTTGCCAGTCCGGGGACGCCTTCGAGCAGCACGTGTCCGTTTGACAGAAGTCCGATCATGAGGCTTTCGACCATGTGTTTTTGTCCAACGATGTTTTTGCGCATTTCCATGACAAGAGCGTCGACAAAGGCGCTTTCTTTTTCGATGCGTTCATTCAACTCTTGAATGTTTATTGTCTCATTCATGATTCGTATATTTTTTGTTTTTGTTCAAATTTGAATTTCAGTGTTTTGTTTAGTGACGGCTTTCTTTTCGGAGTTCGTTGTGGGCGACGGTGAAGAGTGTCGTCATTTAGATGTAGGCAGAACGAATCGTCTACGAAAAAATTGTAAAAACATTATTTTTTTAGTTTTTTTAATACGAATGAGTAGATTTTCCAAAAAAAAACACTATCTTTGCATGTTATAATTTATCCGCGAAATCAAAAATCTAATTAATTATTAATATCTTATGAAAAGTAAAAAGTTACTAATCGGCTTAATTGTCGCTGCTTTCATTGGCGGAACGCATATTGCTTCCGCACAACCGAAGGCCAACTACCAAAACAATCTCATCGAAATCGGGCCCGACAACATTGCCGGTCGTGTCCGCGCCATCGTTGTGGATAATGCAGATGCGAACCACACTACCCTCTATGCAGGAGGTGTCGCTGGCGGTTTGTACAAGAAAGTAGGCGATGCATCATGGCAGTTTATCCCTTATGTGGACGGTAATCAGCAGATAACACTTCCGATATCGTGCATGATTCAGCTTCCTGACAATTCGCTGCTTATCGGAACTGGTGAGGGTTTTGTCGAAAAACATGGTGTGAATAATGACCGTATGTCGCCCAAGGGACGTGGCGTTTACCGTTACATTCCGTCAGAGAACCAATTCCAGCTTTTGTCGCCGACAAATCCTGTTGTAGCCCCCGATTGGACTTTTGTCAACCGTCTGGCTGTCCTCGAGCGCGACAACTCGTATTTCATTTACGCAGCTACAAACAGCGGTCTGTTCAGATGGAAACTGAATGCAAGCAACCCCTCTTGGCAGGCACAGCCCACGAAGATTGCCAGTGGCAACTTCCAGGATGTAGTCATCCTTTCGGCTGACAATATTGCATACGCAAGCACTCCCGGACATCTGTACAGAATCGGAAACGTCACCGGCGAGAGCATGCCTGTTGACGTGACCAGCTCGAACAGCGCTTTTGCCAAATCGAGCCGCATTGAGCTTGCAGCTGAAACAAGCCATTCGCCCAACGGTGATGGTACCTATACTCACCGTACATACCTCTACGCTGTCGTAGCCAACGCTTCCGGTCTTCTTGACGGAGTGTATCTGACCAACGACCAGCAGAACTGGACACTTCTTACCACCCCGACTGTGTTGCCTTTCAACAGTGCCAACCCTGGAAACTTGAATGCAGCCATCTGCATCAATCCCCGCAACTTCAAAGAAGTCTATGTTGCAGGTGCCACAATGTGGGTAGGACAGGGATTTGTCGAGAATTCGTTTTATCAGTGGGGTAAACAGACCTATTCCGAGGCTGAACTCAACTATGGCAACTACATGGGAACGGTCTACTCGGATACCAACTTCGTACACTCGGGCATCCATCAGATTGTTACCACATGGCAGGTCGTGAACGGTGACACCAGCTGGGTGACTTATTTTGCTACCGACGGTGGCGTTTATCGTGGAGTATGCTACAATCGTGGCGACCACAACGCTTGGTCGTTCAAGTCGATCAACAAGGGCCTCAACACAGTCCAGTTCAACAGCATTGCCGTATCGCCCGATGGTTCAATCATTGGAGGTGCTGTAGACAACAGCTGCCCATTCATCCAGTCGCGCAACGCCCATAACGCAAGCGGTTACTCAGATCCTACATGGTACGATAATAATGAAAATTCTATTATGAATCACGTTGCCAACATCATTTGGTTTGGTAATGGTGGCGGTGTTGCTACTTCTATGTTCCAGCAGCTGAAACCTTATAGCCGTCGTGCTTTGTTTGTATCCTCTGAGCCTGGCAACTTCTTCACAACCAATAACCGTAGTGAACCGATACCTGTAGCAAGCTTCGGCCGTGCCTTAGACGACTACAGCGATTATACCAACACCCAGACCTGGAGCGTTGGACCTGCATTCGTTTCAAAGACTGTCCAGAATTCCAATCCTATTCCTGCAATGGACATCTGGGAGACGACCAACAACACAATCTGGGACGAGGACATCACTTTCACTATCGATACCGCTCTGACCTATTACCACAATGGCGAAGAGACCAATATTACCGGCTCCACCGAGTTTGTCAGCGGCGACAGTATCGTGGTTGGCGCAAGAGGTTGCTTCAACTATCCTTTCATGCACAAGTTCACCTCCAATCATAAACTGAGAGATATCGTATACTACAAGGATACCGTTCGTGTGAACAATTCAATCATCTCAATCCGCGACACATTCAGATATGAATACAATCTTAATATTACTACCCACAATCCTATTGTGAGCCGCATGATTATCTCGGGTCGCAATACCGATAAGGGTACCGGTACGGTCTACTTCAATGCAACGCCTGTCGACTTCAGCAAGATTTGGGATAGAGACGATGACCTCGCTCAGATCAATTCTCAGAAGATGATGTGGTGGTCGCCGCTTTACGATGCACCGAAGGGTTACAGCATCGACCATGTCGCATTCAGCCGTGACGGTAAGAGTGTCTTCGCTGTCGTAAGCAACGATACCTCCGACGAGTGTTTCGTTGTCCGTATATACAACATCACCAATGCAGATGTAAACAATCTTTCGTTGATGAGAGACCAGCTGAATATCAATACCCTCCTCTGCCTTACGAGTAACGAAACAATCTATGCTTCGGATGGCAACATGTTCACACGTCCTGTGACCTCCATAAGTGTAGACAAACGCGAGGGTCAGGATAATGTCCTTCTGACCTTTGGCGGCTATGGCAATGGCGCTCCCAATATGGTTCTTATCAAAAACGCTTGTGACACGAATGCCAGAAGTTATGTCAACTATACCGTCACCAACACCGAGAGCGGCATGTCGGGTACCGATCCTGTCTACTCGGCATTGATCGAGTATACTACGGGTACAATCTATGCCGGTACCGAGAAGGGTGTCTTCACTGCAGCCGCTGGCAGCAATGTATGGCAAAGCTACGGTGCCTTCAACGGTGTTCCTGTCACTTCTATAGTACAGCAGACCAAGAATCTTCCCAGCAAGAGCTACATTGTCCGCGACGGTGTCAATATGGTGAAGTATCTCTTCGCAAAGACCAAATATCCTAATGCAATCTATTTCGGTACCTATGGCCGCGGAGTCTTTATGGACACCACCTATGTTACCGACCGCGTCAACGAAGTCACCGACTCCACCAACTGGGTAGGCATAACCACAGCCGACAAGGGCGAGAACTTCATGAAGGTCTATCCCAACCCCGCAGTCGATATGGCTAATGTGGAACTTGGCGTTATCAATGCCGGCAATGCCGTTGTCAAGATTTATGACATAAGCGGCAAGCTGGTTCATACTGAGAACCTTGGCTACCTGAATCAGGGTATGCATCGTTACACTCTCGATTGCAAGAAGTTCAACCATGGTATGTATCTGGTGAACATCAACATCGGCAGTGAATCAGCTACCTCGAAACTTATCGTACGATAATAATAATTAAATAGAGAAAGAGGTACAGGCTGAAAAGTCGTACCTCTTTTTTTTTGAAGAAAATATTAATGTATTAATACAATATTAATAATAGAGCTTACTTCCAAAACTAATACATATTGCTATGAATAATCTTGTAGAAGAACTAAAGTGGCGAGGCATGATACACGACATCATGCCTGGAACCGAAGAGCAACTGGGCAAAGAGATGACGACAGCATACGTGGGCATCGACCCTACGGCCGACAGCCTCCACATTGGTCACCTTGTAAGCATCATGCTGTTGAAGCACCTTCAGATGGCAGGGCATAAGCCCCTGGCTGTTGTCGGTGGCGCAACGGGTATGATAGGCGACCCCTCGTTCAAGGCTGCCGAACGCAAACTGCTTACTCCTGAAGAAATACAGCACAACGTCAGCTGCATCAAGAAGCAGCTGGAACGTTTCCTCGATTTCGACAACCCTGTCAATGGTGCCGAAATCCTCAATAACTACGACTGGATGAAGGACTACCTGTTCCTCGATTTTATTCGCGACGTGGGCAAGCACATCACTGTCAACTATATGATGACCAAGGACTCGGTCAAAAAACGTATGGAGACGGGCATCTCCTTCACCGAGTTCAGCTACCAGCTGCTGCAAGGCTATGACTTCCTGACGCTCTATCGCACCAAGGGCTGCAAGCTCCAGATGGGCGGCAGCGACCAGTGGGGCAACATCACCACCGGCACAGAGCTCATCCGCCGTATGGAGGGTGGCGAGGCTTTCGCACTCACCTGTCCGCTGATCACCAAGGCCGACGGCACCAAGTTCGGCAAGACGGAGGGCGGCAACGTATGGCTCGACCCCGAAAAGACCACCCCCTACAAGTTCTACCAGTTCTGGCTCAACTGCTCGGATGTCGACACGGCACGCTATATCCGCATCTTCACCCTCTTGTCGAAAGAGGAGGTCGAGGAGCTGGAGCGCCAGCACGCCGAGGCTCCCGAACGCCGCATCCTGCAAAAGGCTCTTGCCAAGGACATCACCATCCGCGTCCACGGCGAAGAAGCCTACAATACGGCCATCGCAGCCAGCGAGCTGCTTTTCGGCAAAGCTACCACTGAACAGCTTAATTCCCTCGACCGCGATACGCTGCTCAGCGTCTTCGACGGTGTGCCACAGTTCAATGTGACGCGAGCACAGATCGAGGCCCAGCCGTCGCTGATCGACCTGGCTGCCGAAACGGGTATGTTCGCCAGCAAGGGCGAGATACGCCGCGAGTTGAAGCAGAATTCCATTATGGTCAACAAACAGAAGGTTGGCGAGGACTTCCGTCTGTCGTCGGCCGACATCCTCAGCTGTGGCTGCATCCTTGTCCAGAAAGGCAAGAAGAACTACTACCTTATTAATGTCCAGTAATTATTTTATATAGATAAACAGAGATTCATTTTTTCTTTGTATCTTTGCAAAAAATAACTAAAATATATATATATGACACAAACAGGAATTAAAACATTGAGAGACAGTGCAGCAATGCGTTGGATTGCTCTCTTGCTGTTGGCGCTTGCTATGTTTTGCGCCTACATTTTTATGGACATTCTGTCGCCAATCAAAGACTTGATGATGCTCCCCGTCGAAGAGGGAGGACGTGGCTGGGATTCCACGGCATTCGGAACAATGCAGGGATCAGAGACATTTCTTAATGTCTTTGTGTTTTTCCTTATTTTTGCGGGAATTATTCTCGACAAGATGGGCGTTCGTTTCACGGCAGTCCTATCAGGTGCCGTTATGCTTGTCGGTGGATTGATCAAGTTCTATGCCATAAGTCCAAACTTTATTGGTACAGGCTTGGAGAACTGGTTCAACACTCACCTGAATCATATCCCGGTATTTGAGCAGCTTGGAGTTTCGCCGTTCTACGAAGGCATGCCTGCATCGGCAAAATTGGCTGCTTGCGGATTCATGATTTTCGGTTGTGGCGCTGAAATGGCAGGTATCACCGTCAGCCGTGGTATCGTCAAGTGGTTCAAAGGACGCGAAACGGCTTTGGCCATGGGTTCGGAGATGGCACTTGCCCGTCTGGGTGTCGCTACCTGTATGATTTTCTCACCTTACTTTGCAAAGCTTGGCGGCGGAGTCCATGTCGACAACTCTGTCAAATTTGGTGTCGTTCTGCTCTGCATTGCTCTTATCATGTTCGTTACCTATTTCTTTATGGACAAGAAACTCGACAGCCAGACTGGAGAGGCCGAAGAGAAGGACGATCCTTTCAAAATCTCGGATATTGGCAAGATCCTTTCGAGCCTTGGATTCTGGTTGGTTGCTCTGCTCTGCGTGCTTTACTACAGCGCAATCTTCCCCTTCCAGAAGTATGCTGTCAACATGCTGCAATGCAACCTTACGCTCAACGAGGCCGATCCTAACACCTTCTGGGGTGGTCCCTCCGTTACGATTGTGCAGTATATAATCATGCTTCTTGTTGCTGTCTGCGCTTTTGCAAGCAACTTCTCCAAGAAGAAAGGCATGAAGGTTGGTCTTATGGTTGTTGCCGTTGTGGCACTCGTAGTGTACTGCTACATGGGCTATATGCGTGGAACGGCCGAGACGATCTTTGCAGTGTTCCCGCTTTTGGCTGTTGCCATCACACCTATACTTGGCAACTATGTTGACCATAAAGGCAAGGCTGCTTCGATGTTGATGATAGGTTCAATACTGTTGGTGCTCTGCCATCTCACCTTCGCTTTCATCCTGCCTATGTGCAAGGGTAGTGCTGTCGGCGGAACGGTTGTTGCCTACGTAACGATACTTGTTCTCGGTGCATCATTCTCGTTGGTTCCTGCAGCTTTGTGGCCGTCAGTGCCAAAGCTCGTCGACGAGAAGATTATCGGTTCGGCATACGCTCTGATTTTCTGGATCCAGAATATCGGTTTGTGGCTTTTCCCGCTGCTTATCGGAAAGGTTCTCGACAATACCAATCCTGCTGGTACGGCTGCACACGAACTTGACTATACCTGGGCACTCGTCATGCTGGCATGTCTTGGCGTCGCCGCTCTTCTTATTGGTCTCTACCTCAAAGTGGTCGACAAGAAGAAAGGTCTTGGCCTTGAGGAACCCAATATCAAACCTGAGGCCTAATTAATAATACTTCTATAAAAAAGAAAACGCAGTGTTGAAAAGCACTGCGTTTTTTCTTTTGTCTTATAGTAAGGATAATGTTTCTGCTGAGCGTTACCGTGTTTGCTACTGTTGGTCGGTGGCCTGAAGGATGAAGCGGTTCAGCGGCACGCTGGCGCGGAACACCTTCATGACATAGTCTTTGAATTTGTCGCTGAGCAGGATGTCGTTAGGCACTTCATGCATGGTGCAGTAGTCGTTGTATTTCAACAGGTCGACGTGTTCCCAGTCGTTGGGATAGCCCTTGGGGGCACGGCTCAGAATCTTGGTGGTGAAATAGCCGTCGCCGAAATACTTCTTGTATTGCTTGTCGTTGCGAATGGCGAGGAACTGGTCGGTGTTGTAGAATATCTCTTGCCTTATTGCCGCCAGTTTGTCCTTGTCGGGCATGAAGATGCCGCCACCCAAGCTGCAGTTGCCGTGCAGTCCATAGTCCTCGAGGCCAATCTGGAGGTAGTAGCTGGCCTCGCCGCTGCGCTTGATGCCGTGGCTGCTCAGAAAGAAGGATATGTGTGTCTTGTAGGGTCGCTTGTCCTGCGTGAAGCGCAGGTCGCGGTAGATGCGGTAGAGGCATTTCTTTGCATCGGGGTGGCCTATGGAGGGGTCGAGAGGGCTGAGTTCGTCGATGATATGTGCGGTGAGGTCTATAAATTCCTCGCGGATGGCATCGTAGCGGCTTTTGTTGGCCATGAACCATTCGCGGTTGTTGTTGACAGCCAGTTCTTCAAAAAAATGTATTGTGTCAGGCGACATGTGATAGAATATGGGAGAATATGAAAATAAAATTATAAATCTTTATCCATTAAAACCTTAAAACCTTAAAACCTTCCAACCCTTCAACCTTCCAACCTTCCAACCCTTCAACCCTATTACCCCAAATATTTTTCTTTGTGTGCCCAGTGTTCGTTCCAGTCTTCGAGGTTGCGGCGCAGCAGGTTGGGGATGTCGAGACCGTAGGGGCAGCGGCTCTTGCAGAGTCCGCAGTCGACGCAGTCTTCGATCTGGTGCATTTTCTGGTTGAATTCCTCGGTGAGGTAGACGGAATAGGGGGCGCGGCGCAGGAAGAGATACATACGGTTGCAGCTCTCGATTTCGATGCCCACGGTGCAAGGCTGGCAGTAGCCGCATCCACGGCAGAAGTCGCCGGTCAGCTCTTTGCGGTCGTGCTCTATGCGTTGGCGCATCTCGTCGGTGAGGGTAGGGGGATTGTCCTGGAACGAGATGAACTCGTCCAGTTCGCTCTCACGTTGTATGCCCCAGATAGGTTCGACGCCGGGGAACTGTGCCAAGTAAGCATAGGCTGTGGCGGCATGGTTGATAAGACCACCGGCAAGAGCCTTCATGCAGATGAATCCTATATTCTTTTCGGCGCATTGGTTGACGAGGTCCAGTTCTTTCTCCGACGCCAGATAGGAGAAGGGGAATTGCAGCGTCTCGTAGAGGTCGCTGTCGATGGCTTGCTGAGCCACAGCCAGGCGGTGGTTGGTGATGCCGATATGGCGCACCTTGCCTTGCTTTTGGGCTTCCAGCATGGCTTCGTAGAGGCCGCTGCCGTCGCCCGGCATGGGGCAGAAGGCGGGGTTGTGGAACTGGTAGAGGTCTATATAGTCGGTCTGCAGCAGTCGCAGCGAAGTCTCCAAGTCTTTCCAGAATCCCTCGGCGGTGGTAGCGCCGGTCTTGGTGCTGATAATCACCTTGTCGCGCCGGTCGTGCAAGGCCTTGCCCAACTTCTCTTCGCTGTCGGTATAGAAGCGGGCTGTGTCGAAATAGTACATGCCGTGGTCGAAAGCCTTGTGGATGAGTTTTATGGTCTCTTCTGTCGAGATGCGTTGTATGGGAAGGGCACCGAAACCGTTTTTCGGTACTACGAGTCCTGATCTGCCTAATGTTACGAACATTTTTTATGGGGGTTTTAGGGTTTTAGGGTTTTAGGGTTTTAGGGTTTTAGGGGTGTTGTTATTTACAACCTCTAAAAATTGTTTAATTATCTTCGTTGACATTTCTTTGGCTCGGAAAAGCAAACAAGTTTTCTTTTCTCTCGCTTTGCGAAACGTTCGCTTTTTGCTTGGTACAAGCTCCTGTGGAGCGCGTAGAGGAGCCTGCGAGTGGGCAGCTACGTCCTCCTTCATAGTTTAATCAAATGTCGGACTCGATTCGTTTAATTGCTCATTGCATTTTCTTTACTCATTAGGTATTCGCAGGCATACCACGCCGTTTGGAAAGTAATTATTAGAGGTGCCCTATTGTTTATTATTGTCTTTTTCTTGGTTATCGTCTTTTTGTTTATTGTCGTCTGTTTCCTTCTGGGGCGAATCGGGTGCTTCCTTGATAGGGTTGGCTATGTCGATAACCCCGTCTGTGATGCATTTCAGCAGCTGCTCTTCAGAGGCGTTGATATAGGCCGTGTCGGTAAGGAAGTCTTGATATTTCTTTTCGATGTCCGAAAGGCATTTGTTGACAGCCTCGGCGTTTTCCAGTTTGTAGCATTGGCAAGCGGCTTTGCCTGCAGCGGTTCCGTTTTTGCGGGGGTCGCCTTTGCCGCACGAAGCCAACAGAAACAGGGCGCACGAGAATATGACGGTCTGTTTAATTCGTTTGTTCATAATGTATTGCAGTGTATTGTGAGAGAAATAATATGATGCAAAGTTACTAAAAAAATGGAGAATGACAGAGACTTGCATGTAAGAGTCAGATACCGAGGAGGTCTTTCATGGTGAAGATTCCTTTTTTGCCGCATACAAATTCAGCAGCCATCAGTGCGCCGGCGGCCAATCCCTTGCGGCTGTGTGCTTCGTGCGAAATGGTGATGGTGTCGATGTCGCTGTCGTAGCGAACGACGTGAGTGCCTGGCACTTCGCCTTCGCGAATCGACTCGATGTCGATAGTGCTTTCGCTGACGCCGAGTCGCGGTGCGATTTGTTGCCGAAGCGAGATGGCTGTCCCGCTCGGGGCGTCGAGCTTGTGGATATGATGTGTCTCGGTGATGCTCACGCGGTAGTCGTCGCGACCGTGCATCAGTTCGGCCAGTCGTTCGTTGATGGCGAACATGATGTTCATGCCGATGCTGAAGTTGGTGGCGGTGAAGATTGTTCCGTCGTTCTGTCTGCAAAGAGCGATGACCTCGTCGTAGTTGTCGTACCATCCTGTTGTTCCGCAAACTACGGGGACGTGTTGGCGGAGACAGTGTTCGATGTTGGCTGTTGCGGTGTTGGGCGTGGAGAATTCGATGGCGACGTCGGAAGCTGCAATCAGAGCCTCTTTGTCGTTCAACTCCGCGGCATTGTCTACGGTGCAAAGTATTTTGTGACCTTTTCCGACAGCCAAATCTTCGATGGCGTGTCCCATTTTTCCGTAACCGATCAGTGCTATTTTCATATAAAACCGTTTTTTATCAGAGACTATAAAAACATACTTTGTCTTGCAAAAATACTATAAATCTATCACCCCGCAAAATTTTATTTTGTCAGAATGCCTAAAAATAGTATCTTTGCAAATTCAAAAATAGATAAAATTAATATTCAAAAACATACAATACTATGGTAGATTATAAAAAATTAGGATTGGTAAACACCCGTGAAATGTTTGCCAAAGCTGTTGATGGCGGTTATGCCATACCGGCATTCAATTTCAACAATATGGAACAGATGCAGGCCATTATCCAGGCTGCTGTAGAGACAAAAAGTCCGGTCATCCTCCAGGTCAGCAAGGGAGCCCGCGAGTATGCCAACGCCACCCTCCTGCGCTATATGGCCGAGGGCGCTGTGGCTTACGCCAAAGAGCTTGGCTGCCCCAATCCCCAGATTGTGCTGCATCTGGACCATGGCGACAGCTTCGAGACCTGCAAGAGCTGCATCGACAGCGGCTTCTCGAGCGTGATGTACGACGGCAGTGCATTGCCTTACGAGGAAAACATCAAGATTTCGCGTCAGGTTGTTGAGTATGCCCACAAGTATGATGTCACTGTCGAGTGCGAACTCGGCGTTCTTGCCGGTGTCGAGGATGAGGTGGCCTCCGAGGTGAGCCACTACACCAAACCAGAAGAGGTTATCGACTTCGCTACCCGCACGGGATGCGACAGCCTGGCCATCAGCATCGGAACCAGCCATGGCGCCTACAAGTTCAAACCCGAGCAGTGCACCGTCGACCCGCAGACTGGCCGCCTTGTGCCTCCTCCGCTGGCTTTCAATGTGCTTGAGGCCATCGAGAAGAAGCTGCCCGGCTTCCCCATCGTGCTTCACGGCTCCAGCTCGGTGCCGCAGGACGAGGTCGACACCATCAACGCATACGGTGGCG